>Ga0157374_10002502_pt1 | contig 15520 bp, 11 predicted proteins | sample M25metaG_FD_115308 | JGI IMG/M metagenome (GOLD analysis project Ga0157374, IMG submission 115308) | Miscanthus rhizosphere microbial communities from Kellogg Biological Station, Michigan, USA - M2-5 metaG | ecosystem: Host-associated > Plants > Roots > Rhizosphere > Soil | place: USA: Michigan...
AGTCCCAGCGGGATCACGAATAGCGTTCTTAGGAACGCTTTTTTATTTTAAGTATCTCTCAGATTCAACGCGTTGTGTTAAATCTCATATCAATTGGATACAAAGGAAAGCAACGCATGCCTGTACCTATTCCTGTACCCAATGCCTAAGTTACCTTTACAGGTACAGGAATCGTCGGAAAGCCTCGTCTGATAAGGGTTTGCAAAGATGATTTTTCACTTCAAAATCTCTTTACATGAGCAAATCGTTAGCCGTCTGGATGTACCTGAGACATCAAAAGAAGAACGCCGAGGACAAAGTGCCAATTTATGTACGCGTAACCATCGATGGGGATTACGAAGACTTTTCCCTCTCCAAAAGAGTCAATCCCGCCGATTGGAGCCAGGCCAAACAAAAATGCACCGGGAAAACGCAGGAGGCCCTACTCATCAACTCCAAAATCGCCAAGATCCGCGGCGACCTCACTACCCTATTTGACCGCTTCCCCGTGCGGGAGGTCGTCAAGGCGGTACAGCTGATCCAGCTGTACCGCGGCGCCGATGGGGAAAAGGAACAACAGCTGAAAAAGGACTCCCAATACCATCAGCGAGTCCTCGCGATCATCGATCAATACCTGGCTCTAAAGAATAAGGAAAAGAAGGCCCACGCCAACCCAATCTCCGTCCCCCACCCCGATCGCCTAGCGGAAGAATTCGACGCGCTGATCCGATCGATCGAAGACTTCCTCCGACAATCCCGCACCTGGATGGACGATCCCGTTGTTGACAAGACCCTGATGGACGCCCAGTATACCTTCCTGCTGAAATTCCTGTACAAGGTTCTGAAGGGTACGGCGTCCCATGAGACCTTCCGCAAATGGGTCAGCACCAAGAACACCTTCCTCGGCTTCCTGCAATACCGATACAAGGTGAACGACCAGCCCTTGAAGACGATTCCCCTCAAATTTGCCGTCGACCTGCATGACTACCTCACCCTGACCCATTCCATCGGCAACAACGCCGCCATGAAGTATATCAAGAATCTGAAGCAGGTGATCGACGACGCCGTCGTCCAGGGTTGGCTACCGCAGAATCCGCTGGAATCGTTCAAATGCACCTACGTTGATCCCGAGCGCCAGGCATTGACCCTCGACGAGATTGCCCGGGTCATTGCCCACGACTTCAATAATGCGAGGCTAAGCGAGGTCCGCGACGTATTTATCTTTTGCTGCTTTACGGGATTTGCCTACCAGGAGGTTTACAATCTCCGGCCCCGGGATCTGAGCATCGGCATCGACAAGAAGAACTGGATAAACACCAATCGCAACAAGACCAAAAATCCGGAATTTCTGCCGCTGCTGCCCATTGCGGACGACCTGATCCTGAAATACCGGTCGCACCCCTATTGCGTCAAGTACAAAAAGCTGCTGCCAGTGAACAGCAACCAACGATTCAATGAATATCTGAAGGAAATCGGCGCCCGGTGCCAGATCGATCTTGAACTGACCACCCACACCGCCCGCCACACTTTTGCCACCACCATCGCCATCGAGCACGACATCCCGCTCAAGATCGTCAGCACCATGCTCGGCCACCGCACCCAACGCACCACAGAAATCTATGCCCGCGCCAGCAAACCGGCAATCAGCCGGCACATGAGCGCCCTGCAGGAAAAGTTATTCGGAGACGGCCGACAGCTCCAGGTCAACAATCAATCCTATTCCATCGATCCCAACCTGCCCGAAAATAACACCACCAAGAAAGCCCGGGCGGCCACCAAATAGCCAACGAAAAAGGGCCGTAACTCGGCCCTCCTTTCATCTCTTTTCGACATTGATCTCGACCAACCTTTGGACGTCCTCGTATTTATACAGGAACGTTCCCCCGACTCTCGAAAATGGCAGAAAGCCCTTTGCCCTCAGCCGGTGCAATGTTCCGGCCGAAATCTTCAGCAATTTCCGTACTTCGTAGCTCTTTAGCCAAGGTTGCACCGAATCCGGCCGCTTCAGCATCCTGGCCAGATCGGTCAGCAATGTTTGTCGAAATTGATCCAAATCCTCCTTTGTAACTAATTCTACTCTCATGAAGCCAAGGTACCTTGTCTATTTCAACAAAACTATAGAGGCAATAATGCCTCTACATAAATAACTCTCCTAAACACTTAACTGGTCTATTTTTGCCTTCGTCTACATTTCCGTATCTTGTCCTATCCCTTAACCAAACGAACCAAAGATGACAGAGTTCCTCTCCAAATTGCTGGACCGACAAACATTGGTCTTATTGATACTCGGCACTGCATGCACACTAGTTTTTGTATTTCAGGGAATCCCTTTAACCAACGTCAGCATAGTAAGCGCGGGAACAAGATTAATTGCACTTGGCCTAGGTGTTATACTATTAACTCTAGGCATATTTAGTTTTTTTGGCTTCTTCGGAATGAGGCCGTCTACTCTAGCATTAAAACATAAGTATGGAATAAAAATCACCTCGCATGCACACAATGTATCAGCGTCTAGTCCAATTGAGCTAAGGGGAAATTACAAAATGAAACCCAAGCGCGACCTAATATACGCTCTTGAGCGAAATGATCAGACAAACCAATTCTATATTAAAAATCGTCTGAATTTTCTCGCTAACAAAACCTGGTACACACAGGTGAGAATTGGCAATGGAGACAATAAACCTCGGACTCTATTTATCGCATATTTCGGAGAAGACACTAAGATATTAATGGACTATTTTGTCAAAGTCCGGGATGAAGCTAAGCATGTAGGCATCAAAGCCTTTCCCTCCGACTTTCACATTCTCGACGAAGTCACAATTATATTGCTCCAGCCTTAACATTCCCAATGTCATCCTTACTCTCAATGGAGTAAATGATCGTTTCTTATCTCTACGAAATTGTCACAATAGAAAAAAAGGTATTTTCACCCCTTTTTTTTAGAAAAAGATCATAACCACGAGTAATACTAAAATATCCCATACTCTGCTGTTTTTCAGCCATTTACTCGATATTTCTATACGTGATGCAATGCAAACTCAGTCTTGGATAATTCCTTGAGCCCTTTAAAGCAAAAATACTATATTGCTTAATTTGCGGATTTCATGAATCACCCCCTATCTGCTATAGATTTATTTTCTGGAGCCGGCGGAATGTCCGAAGGTGCTATGGCCTGCAATGTTCAAGTGAAATTGGCAGTAGAGAAAGATTTTCATGCTGGCGTTACATACAAATACAACCATCCGAATACGACTTTATTTAATGATGATATCCGAAAGTTAAAACTTCACAAATCTATATTCGGCAAAAATGACATAAAAATAGTCTTTGGGGGTCCTCCATGCCAAGGCTTTTCGACATCAAATCAAAAGACTAGATCGAAATTCAATGCGGAAAATTGGCTATTCGAGGAATATCTCAGAGTTGCAAAGGAAATGAGACCAGATTGGGTAGTCGTCGAGAATGTTAAAGGCATTTTGGAGACTGAGAGAGGATATTTCTTTGAACTCATTTCAAATTCGTTAAAGAAATTAGGCTACACCTCTACGCACGCTGTGCTAAATGCAGCAGACTTCGGGGTTCCGCAAATTCGCAACCGAATCTTTATTGTAGGCTCGTTGCATGGAATTAGCTTTGAATTCCCAAAACCAAAACAAAAAAAACATATCACAGTTGACGAAGCAATATCGGACTTACCAACGCTCGAAAACGGAGACTATAGAAATGAAATATCTTACTCCTCAAAACCTCGAACAGAATATCAGAAAAAAATGCGGGTTGGGTCGGATTTGGCGGTTAACAACTTAGTTAGTAAAAATAATCAACTAGTTATTAAACGATATAAGTACATTCCAGAAGGTGGCAATTGGGAAGACATTCCTCACCGACTAATGGCCAATTACAAAGATCACCTCAGGTGCCATACCGGAATCTACCATAGACTTAGAAGTGACGCGCCATCAGTGGTGATTGGGAATTATCGCAAAAACATGCTGATTCATCCGACGGAAAATCGAGGATTAAGTGTCCGTGAAGCAGCTCGCCTCCAGTCATTTCCTGATAAATTTAAATTCTTCGGTAGCATTGGCTTTCAGCAACAGCAGGTAGGAAATTCGGTTCCGCCACTTTTGGCAAAGGCAGTTTTTGAGAAAATTAAATCGATGGCATAATGACTTGGGAAAATACGCAGCTCGAAAAGCGAATGCACGACAGGCTTTTATCTGGCGAAGAAATATCCAAATCCGAAGGAGAGGAGCTCTATTCGTCATATATAACCGCAAGACGAAAAGTATGCGAAGAAATACTTCCTGAAATAAAAGCCATAGAAAAGAATCTTACTGATCACGGCCCAGCTCACATAAAAAACGTGTTGAATAACATGCATTCATTACTTGAAAAAGACTACGAGCGAATTTCCGACATTGAACTTTATGTCCTTTGCTTATTGGCACTTTTTCATGATGTTGGAAACATCCATGGACGAAAAGGCCATTATGACAAAAAAGTAATTTTTCAAATTTACGACTACGTGAGAGGAGGCGATCCAAAGTATGACGTTGAACGAAATATCGTTGCAACAATCGCTAGTACACACAGTGGCAAGGCGTCTGATGGCTCGCATGATACGATAAAGCAATTAACTGATACAAAAACAGGGTTTTTTGGTAAAGGAATCGATAGCAGGAAGTTGGCTGCGATATTGAGACTTGCTGACGAACTTGCGGAAGGACCCCAGCGAACTTCCAATTTCATGTTCTTGCACCATAAATATAGCTCAGCATCTATGCCTTTTCACAGATACGCGGCAAGTAAGAATGTATATATAGACAGGGGCAACGGGCGGATCGCGCTGACGTACATCATTAAGCTGAATCACAAAGACAGAGATCCTGATTTTTTAGCACAGGACCTGAGTGATACGAGGGAATTACTAGAGTATATTTACAAACGAATTATCAAACTTAATCAGGAGCGATTGTATAACAAATTTTACTGCAATATACTAGGCGCTTTTTCCGTATTGTCCGTTAGCATAGATTTTGTCATTGATGGTCTTCCAGTGGATTTAGGGCTAAAGGAACTAATAATTAACGACCTCCAAATACCTGGCGAAGGCCATAAGCAAATCACAGAGTTCGATCGGGCATATGAGATAGGTAAGATCATGAAGACTCTAACGCAAAAGAAGCAAAGAAATGTCAGAAATAAGAAATCCGTTTGAATACGATCAAGCGACTAATTTAAGTAGTCAGGATATAATTGATTATTATATCCCGGACCATAACTATTCCCGGTTCATCGAGTCTACTCGAAACGTCTTTTTAGTTGGTGAAAGAGGGTCAGGAAAAACAATGACATTGATGTACCATTCATTTCCCATTCAACAACAAAAACTAAAAAAAGAAAAGAAAAAAGTAAGTTTTGAAAAGATTGGCATCTATATAGCTTGCAATACTCCGTTATTTCATAAAAAGGAATTCGAGCTGATTGAGCAAAATCATTATAAACAAGCCGTAATTTCAGAGCATTTCTTTGTCTTGACCATTGGATATTATCTTGTTGATACTTTATCGACTATTAGGGGTGTACTGTCTGAAAAAATGAGCGCATTATTGAAGACGGACTTTGAATATGTACTTGGAGCACAGCTTCCAGAAGACAAGGATTTTTTCGAATCGGTGAAATTATTTATTCAAAAGCAAAATCGAGTTTCGCAGGAATTGTTAAATAAGGAGGACAATGAACGCTTTTTCCAGACGCCGATATCATTTTATTCTTTTTTGATTCCCCTTATCAATTTTTCAAAGAAAATACCGTCTCTCAAAAAAAGTCATTTTCTGTTTTTGATCGATGACGTACAGGATCTCAATCTTTTTCAGATAAAATCGCTTAATTCTTGGATCGCATTCAGAAATCATGTCGACTTCAGCTTTAAGGTTTCGTTTGCAAAAGTGCGCGATAATATTTTTCAGACCGCTACAGGTGGAACCATCCTTGAGGGACATGACTTTCTGATGATTGATTTAGAAGAGCCATTCCAGAATAAAAACTCCGACTTTTACAAACTTGCCACAGAAATCATTGATAAACGATTAAAGCGAATTGGTGTAGCTACAAAAGCTGAAGATTATTTCCCCGAAAACAAAAAATTTCAAGAAGATTTATTCAAGATCAAAGAGACCCTTCGTGAATCTTTTCTTGCTTCAAACCCATCCGCCACTAAAAAGCAAACTGACGATTTTCTCTATAAATACGTGCGATCTGAGTATTTTCGAAGCAGAAATGATAAGACGAATAGGCCAACATATTCAGGCTTTAACACAATTGTTGCACTTTCAACGGGAGTTATTAGAAATCTACTTTACCCATGCTATTGGGCATATGACAAAGCAATTTCGAATTCCAAGGGAAAGATTTTCAAGTCTATAAGTTCAGCAATTCAAGACGATATCATAAAGGAAAAAAGTGCGGAGTTGTGGGCGCGAATCGAAAATGACCTAGCTAACTCAATTGAAGAATGTTCTACAGTACAGGCCAAAGAAATAAGTAATCTTTTTCGAGCGCTAGCAGTGATGTTTAAGGATCGTTTAAAACAGAAAATTTCTGAGCCGCGAGCCATAACATTCACAATTTCAGGATATACTGAGGAGTATCAGAAAGAGTTAGAACCGTTGTTCCGAGTCGCAAGAAAGGCCCAAATTTTGTATACCAGAATGGGATCTGCTAAAGATGAGGGGCATCGAGAGAAATACTATGTGATGAATAGACTACTTTTGCCAAATTATGGGCTTGATGTAATTGGCCAATTTTCTAGAGTTTCTATTCCCGCTAGGGAACTGCTAGCGGCTGCAAAGCGAGGAACTAAGATTAAAGCTCAAGTAGGTAACAGTCAAACTATAGGAGACCTTTTCAATGAATAAGATAATTTTTACTGTTGCAAGTTGGGAAGATCGCTTCGGTGAAGGCTTTGAAAATTCTATTAAAGAATGGAGACCCACCTCGGTTGTCCTTTTTTATTACGCGGGGTATGAATACCGCACTGAGGAAAGCCGTCTGAAAGCTACGGAACTTTGCAAAAAGAACGATGTTGGCATCGCTGAAGTGAAACTAGACTTTTTTCAACCTAAGAATAATTGGATTTCGATTCGTAAAACAGTTGAAAGCCTGGATTCATCTAGCATTGAGGTCCTCATTGACATAAGTACCATGCCGAGAGACACCATTTGGTCGCTTTGTTACTTTTTGGACAATCAGGAATTTCGTTCAATTAACTACGTTTATTTCAAGGCTAAAACATATAGTAAGTCTTGGCTAAGTAGAGATTCCGGCCAACCGCGCTTGCTATATAAAATGTCCGGAATCTCGCAAATTGGCCTTCCGACACTTTTAGTTGTTTTTCCAGGCTTCGACTTTCAACGAGTTTTGAATCTTGTAAATTATTTTGAACCTCAAAGAATAGTGGCAGGCATTCACAATAAGGATCTGCATCTTAGGGATAAGAAGCTTGTACAGGATTATTTGAAAACTATCAAATCGAAAGGACAGTACGAAGAATTTGTATTTGATGCTTTTGACTTTGAGGGGGGATTTTCGTTGTTATCGAATTGTGTGTCGAAGTATAAAGATCAATACAATATCTTAGTCAGTTCTTTGGGTCCCAAAACATCAGCGCTAATAGCATATAAGGTTGCCCAAAATTATCCAGATGTTGGGCTTTGCTATATCCCCTGTAAGGAATATAATCAAGATTATTCTCACGGAACTAGCGGAAAAGTCGTTGGAAAATTGGAGCGAAGCCATAAGAAACTTCAATTAGGGTAACTTCTGCAGACCTTGGCTAAGCGAGTCTTTTGACGTCTAGAATATTTCTGTCTCATTTTGTAAAGAAAAATAAATAATTCGTTCTTAATTAAAACCAGAGTTCATTTCAGTCATTGTCTACCACATGTCCTTTTATAGAGGTATCAATTTTCCATCCACTTGACTCAATCTAAGATTGAGACTTCCTTACCTAATTTCGCTTTTAACGTTGTTATGTATATTTGTAGCCCATTAAACCCACCCTACTAATGGCAATCCCCTACATTTCCAAGGTGCGCATCAGGAATTATCGCAACTTTCTCGACACAGAAGTGAACCTTTCTCAAAAACAGGTTATAATTGGCGAAAACAATGTCGGTAAGACAAATTTCATCCGAGCCATTCAGCTAATTTTAGACAGAAGTTTTTCCGACACTGATCGGCAACTACAAGCAAGCGACTTCCACGATAGTCTTGATTCTCCAATGGAAAATGGACAACATATCGAAATTACAATCCAAATACGTGGCTATGATCACAATCGGAAGCTGGTGGCAGAGTTCACCAATGCCGTCATTTCAACACAACCACCAACTTTACAAATCACCTACAGATACTATCCGCTTCGCGACGAACAGCGGAGGATCACCGGTTACTCCTATAAGCTATTTATGGGTAACAGCGAAGACTACGAATTTAAATCCAGCCACCGAAACTGGATAAATATTTATGTGATTAAAGCGCTACGGGATGTAGAAAGAGAGCTCAAAGCGAACAAATACTCTCCTTTGTATAAATTGGTACAGCAATATGAGATCGCAAAAGAGAAATTGGAGGAAATTTCGGAAGCGATGCAGAGTGCGGCAGACGAAGTTCTCGAACTTGACGAAATCACGCATATTAAAAAGATATTGCAGCAACGATTTAATACCCTATCCGGCCTGCAACACGATTATGACATCAGCCTCCGGACCTTTGATGTCGACGTCGAAAGACTTCTCTATTCACTGCAGGTTTACATGGGGATTAAGCAACGGCCGGTCTCCGAAATGAGTCTCGGGATGGCTAATATTCTCTATGTATCGTTACTGCTAATTTTATTAAAGGACAGAACAGTCCCGCCAATAATGAGTCAGGAAGTTTACAACTTGGTTATTCAAAGGGACACCCAAGGTCTACTCAACAATTACTACAGTCAAACCGAGTCGGGCAATTATCGCCTACGTAGATTCACCTCAAGCCTTCCGCAAGAGAAAATTTATGAGTTTATGGATGAAAACTACTTCAAGTCCCAATCATTCACGATCTTGGCCGTAGAAGAACCGGAAGCTCATCTACATCCCATTCTGCAACGCTTGATCTACAGAGAAGTGCTTCACAAAAGCGCAAATTCCGTTATATTCACCTCGCATTCGCCCCATATTGCCTCCGTCGCACCCATCGATGCAATTGTTCACTTGCAATCAAACGGCGGAAATACGCGAGTTACTTCCACAGCAACCTTGACGTTAGATGCCCGCGACAAAAATGATCTCCACCGCTACTTGGATGTCCGGAGGGCTGAGCTCTATTTCGGGAAAGGGGTTGTACTCATTGAGGGAGTTGCTGAGGAGTATATTGTCCCAGCCGCCGCAACCTTGCTTGCAACGCCTTTTGAGGACTACGGCATCGTCGTGTGCAATATTAACTCCGCGAACTTCAAACCTTATGCCCAATTGTTGACGGCACTCGATATTCCTTTTGTTGTCATCGCCGACGGCGACTACTATGAAATCGAAGAGATAACTGATGCTAAAGGTCGCAAGAAAGAAACTCGCAAATATCATATTCTCAGCACGAAATCGGGCTCGGATTGTGGCTATCGCGGAAACGAAATAGCAGCTGACATTCTCATCGAATTAAACTTGATCGACGATGCCGACATTCCGGAAGGGTTTACTGACCAGGACAAATTATTTGCAGCCCACGGGATATTCATTGGCCACTATACCCTTGAAGTAGATATTTTAGAGAAATCTCCCGTCGCAGTTGATAAATTTAAAACGATCTATTCCGAACTGATCCTCGGTGGAGACTTGATGCAGGAAAATTTCGAGACAGACGTCGACAATGGAGATTATTGGGCTGCATTGAAAAAGATCGAATCAAATATAGGAAAAGGCAGATTTGCTCAGCGTCTTGCAGGCAATCTTAGCAAGGATCTAATTCCTACATACATCCAAGAGGCGATCAAATCGGTAGTTAACCAAATTAAATCGATCCATGAATGAGGTCTTTTTTCAGGATCTTGAATCAATAAAGCGAGATGCCGAGCAGTGGGAGGCATTTACATCAAAGGTAAATACTGCTGTGATTGCCGGACCGGGCAGCGGCAAAACCCGAGTCCTAGCATTGAAGGCCGTCAGCCTCATGATGGCTGAAATTAAAAAGCCCGCTGGTCTGGCCTGTATAAGCTACAGCAGGGAGACCGTTCGAGAACTGAGAAAACGACTGAGATCTTACGGTTTTGTCCCGAGCAGCCATGACTTTATTGGTACTGTGCACAGTTTCAGCCTGCTTAATGTGATAGAACCGTTCGCCGGATTATTTCCACAATATCAGGTAAAATATCCAATAAAAATCATTCCCGATGATGTCGAACATCAGATTTACAATGGTATTCTTAGTAAATTTAAATTGAAGCCCAAGGAAATGAGCCTGGCCCAGATCAACCGCCACCGCAATTTGAATATTCAGGGCATGAGTGGAGTTCCCTACTCACCCGATACTCTGGTTCAGGCAGTTTCGGATGAATTCGAACGAAGAATCCACGCAACAGAGTACATCGACTTCGCAGGAATAATCGGTACAGCAGCTATTATGATAAAGGAACAGCCATTCGTCCGTCGAGCACTGCAATGCCGGTTTCCATGGCTATTAGTCGATGAATACCAGGATCTTGGAAAGGCCCTGCACGAAATGGTGCTTGAACTGGTATTTAATGCCGATTTAAAGTTATTTGTCGTTGGCGATATGAATCAATCTATTTATGGCTTCAATGGGGGCTATCCCGACTTCCTGGAGGAATTGACTAAATACGCAGACATTCGGCCTATTTATCTAACGTCTAACTATCGAAGCACTCAACACATTATCGAAGCATCGAATGCAACTCTTCCTCCCGGCCCATTCGCGGTCTCATATCTGGCTAAACTCCGTCTCGGCGAGCCGGCGAATTTTTCCTTTATTACCTGTCAGGCTGAAATGGAGGAACAATATCAAGTCGTGGCAACAAAGGTGGTCCCTAAACTGATTGCAAACGGCATCCCACGAAATGAAATAGGAATTTTGACTAGCTCGAATGGCCAGGTCGCAGCAATGGCAACGGAATTGCAATTAAGGGGCATCGGATTCTACATCGCCAAATGGGACTTCGAGAATAGTGCCGTAGTCGTCTGGTTACAGGATTGCGCCTTGTGGTGCATGGAGCCCGAAAAACAATCCTTTGACGAGCTTTTTTACTGGTGGCACCGACTGTTGATCGGACACTGCGACCCGAGACAAAATTGGGAGATTATCCGCCTTAAAATGTTGTTCCGTGGGGTTTTAGAAAAGAGCAACTTCTATGGGCTTCTTAGAGATTGGCTGAATAGTATGGTCTCGGAATTGAAATTGCCAGAAACCCTTCATAATTCCGAAATGTATCCGAATGAGGTTGACAATTTAGCCCGTCTCCTCCAGGAAGCCACCACAAAAAACTTAAAAGATGCATCGATCGAGCGATTCTCGCGTCTTGGTTCACCCGATAATCAAGTTACAATTAGCACCCGGCACAGTTCAAAAGGATTAGAATTCGAGGCAGTGATCATGCTGGGCATGGAAGAAGAACATTTCCCGAGTTATTATGACCTCAAGAGTCCGGATTTGATTAAAGAGGCTCAACGCCTGTGCTATGTTTGTGTTTCCCGCGCAAAGAGCAACTGTACGTTAATTAGATCCGAGGGCTTTACCCTTGATGGCCGGTTTGGACCTTGGTTAAAGAAATTTCCGCCGTCAAGATTTTGGCTCGCACTACATAACAAATTTGGAACTCCGACCAATACGTTTACCGATAAAACCTTCCATTGAGATTTTTCACATTTTATTCTCGACTTTATTGTTGTATTTATAAAAGCAAAGGAACTTAACCTGCAAGCGCTATCCCCAAATTTGAAAATATTATTTGACGGAAAATAATCACAAGAAGGAGCTTTTACCACGAAAAAAGGTCTCCCTCCGGTCCCTTCGGCAAGAACACGTGCCATGCCGAAGGCCATCTGCTTGCGGTGCGGTGGCTCCTCGCAGATCGCCTTCGCCCGGAAGGCAACATACGCACTTCATTGCGTCGCCGGAGGCGTGCGTATGTTGCTTCCGGGTCCGCAGTCTGGCACGGTTCTTTCGCTTCAGGGGCCTCCGGTCGGGCAGCTCCCGTGGCCACGCAGATCAGGCGCTGAGATCGCATGTGCTGCGGGGTCTGTAGTACGCTTCGCTCCTCAGCCCTCCTCGCCCACGCGAACACAGTACGCTACGCCGCCTCATCTGCCGCGTCCACCCGCTGCCTCATTTCGTCCGCCACCTGCCGGTGCCCGGCAGCTTGTCTGATGATTGGCCTCCGTCCCGCTCCGGCCGAACAAACAAGGTCGACCGCGGGTAGCTGCGCGCCGCCCTCCCAGGGTCGGGCTCCCCGCGCAGCACTGCTGGGCACGTGGCGGCGGTGGCGGTCCCGTCCTGTCCGCTTAGTCGTTCCTCCTCGCTCCCGTCCCGGGCTCGCCCAAGTACTTCGACTGGAGATTTTATTCCTAAAGAATAAGGTGCCGCCGGCGATCGACGGCAGAAGATCGCCGGCCTATAGTTCGCCGTTGGCACCTCCGCGGGGACAAGATGCGAGGAAAATTTGCGGCATCTTGTCCCCGCAGAGGCTGATTTTCACACCGGATATCCATTTATGTCCAAAGCATATCAGCGACCGCCATCAATCCCTCTGTTGCCAATAGTCGATTTGACACCCTTCGAATGCCTTGAGTAACTGAAAAATCTCCCGCAAAGTTCGGCTCCTGGCCGGCCTCGCCAAACAACTACGCCATAAAACGGTGTAGTGCAAATCCCGGGCATTGGGGCCTGCACGAGCTGCAACAAGCCCGGGATCGGCATCACACACAGCATTTATTGCGTTCCTATTTGGCATTCGGCCAGCCATCCGCCGGGCCCGTCGGCTTAATTTTTCAATCACCTCAAATCAAAAAATATGAAAAAGAAACCGACGATGAAAGAGCAGGCGGCGATGGTCAACCAACTTTGTGTCAAGACCTACATGGAGATTTTAGGGTATTGTGGCGGAATTGTTGAGGGCGAAGGGCTGGCCATCTTTAACTCGCCTCTCAGCGAAACAGGCGCCCTGTATATCGACCGTCAAACAAATACATTTCGCCTGGACCACGGTAAACGCAAAGGCGGCGTGCTGGATCTGGCTTGCGCGATATTTAAGGAATCCCGATCGACCATCCTCCGCAACATCGCGCTCTATCGTATCGATCTGCTCATGAGTAAGTGCGGTTTACGGTCCGGCGCCCTCTGGTAGTGTGACAAAGATCACAAAATGTGCACGCCCCTTGGAGCGTACATCTTATCGTTCTATCTTCACCGTGTGATCGTGAAATCGTGAAGTATGGAATATTCTTTTATTGACCGGGACAGCCGCATGGCCCCGGTTGACGGCGGCAACATCCCCGGCGTTCAGCCGGAAAAGGCCCACTCCCCCATCTTATATTGTCGCCGGCACGTGCCACATTCCGGGTTCGCCAGAAGGCTAACGAGCATCTTATCGCCTGTCCCCCGGCCTGGCAACCCTATCGGTTCGGCCGATACAAAATCTTGTCGCCATCGTCAATATTTCCTCCCCGATGTAGCACATACCAACAGCGGGAAAGCCCCATTCTCCTGCCAACAAATCAGCGATCCCTCCCTACCCTTTCGGATGGTCGGCAACGACCACTCACCGCCAATCACCGACTACGATGCTTTGTCCCGCTGCCTGTCGCCAGGTACCGCAAGGGCATTTCCCGGCACCGCCCTGCTCCCGTTTCCCTCTTTACCCGCCGTCAAGGTCCTCTTCGCAGATCGTCACATCCTTCCCGGTGGCCGGTCCTGCAACAACCGCCCGCCTCCAGGCCGCTTTCCGAGCTCTCCGCCTTCCACAGCCCATCCGCCTTCACTGCGACGGACACCCGGCTCCCCTCCTTCCGCGCATGGTCATCCCAAGCTCCGGAGATTAAGCACTCAGACCATTCAGCGCCTTATCCTTCCCCTATTCCAATGGCATGTATGAAAACCCCTTTAACAGCCCACCCCTCTGAAATCGCCTAAAAATGCCCGTACCCTCGAAGCTTAGCAAGGTGTCGGAAGGTACCACGCGGATTGGAGCACTTCCCGCCGCACGACGACCTCCACCCGCCATTTTTAACGATCGGTAAAAAGAATACCAGTATGGAAAAGACAAAATCGAAGCGGATCAAATGGCTAACGATCCGCATGAACGACGAAGAAAGCCAGGCCTTCGAGGCCCTTCAACGGCAATCCACCTGCCAAACGGCCAGCGAATATGTGCGAAAGGCCGTGCTCGGCAAACCCCTGGTGCTGCACTATCGCAACCAATCCCTGGACGATTTCGAGAAAAGTATGCTCCAGCTAAAGGTCGAACTCAAGACTATTAGCGGCAACTTTGAGCAGGCTATCAGCCAGCTCCGCACCCTTCGACAAGTGGCCGATATCCAGCATTGGATCCTCCTCAACGAAGCCGACAAGACCCACCTGTTCAAGAAAATCGACACCATTTCCACCACCATCGAAAAAGCATACGAACTATGGTTGCGCGAATCAACACCGTCAGAAGCACGGCCAAACCCCTTACCTACAACGAAGAAAAAGTAGCACAAGGCAGGGCCGAATGCATTCATACGGGCAATTTTTTGCAGAGTAAAGAACGCCTCTCGTACGACGATAAGCTCCGCCGGTTCCAGCGCCTGAACGAACTGAACGGTCGTTCGCAGGTGAAAATGTTTCACGCCACGCTGAACTTTTCACCCAAAGAAATGCTCTCCAACCAGCAGCTGGCGGCCATCGCCGACCGCTATATGCAGGGTCTGAAAATGGATAATCAACCCTACCTGGTCTACCGGCATAACGACGCCAACCACCCGCATATTCATATCGTCTCCTCACTGATCCGGCCCGACGGCAGCCGCGTCAATACCCAGCGCATGGGTGTCGATCTGTCCCAACCCACCTGCAAAGCCATCGAAGCCGAGTTCCAGCTGATCCCTTCACAGCAGCACCGGCAGAACCAAAATCTTCCCATCCCCGAGTCGACCCAAAAGCTCGATCCCGCCTCGTCCGAGCCCGTCTCCGAGGCCGTCAACCGCGTCGTTGCCACCGTAATGAAGCACTATCATTTCACCGATCTCGCCTAATACAACGCCATCCTTCGCGCGTACAATGTCACGGCCGAAACCGGCGCCCCCGGCAGCAAAACCCATCGGCACAACGGCCTTTATTATGCCGCCCTGGACGACCATGGCAACCGCGTCAGCCCGCCGATCATGGCCTCCCAACTGAGCTGCCGACCCACCCAAAACAAGTTGGAAAAAAGGTATACGGAAAGCTGGATCCAGCGGGAAAAGCTGCTGGTCAGCATCAAAACCCGCGTAGGACTGACGTTGGATCAGGA
>Ga0157374_10002504_pt1 | contig 15509 bp, 13 predicted proteins | sample M25metaG_FD_115308 | JGI IMG/M metagenome (GOLD analysis project Ga0157374, IMG submission 115308) | Miscanthus rhizosphere microbial communities from Kellogg Biological Station, Michigan, USA - M2-5 metaG | ecosystem: Host-associated > Plants > Roots > Rhizosphere > Soil | place: USA: Michigan...
GCAATCCGCTCGCATTTTACTCCTGACCATATCGAAGGAGTAAAGTTGGGCGATGTTGTTTACTTCCATGTTACCAACCTTGAAAAGGACTGGGATATTCCGCATGGTTTTGCTGTAAAAGGCGCAAATAATGCGGAACTACTTATCATGCCCGGTGAAACGCAAACGTTAGCATGGAAACCGGATCGCGTTGGAGTGTTTCCAATTTATTGCACTGATTTCTGTTCTGCATTGCACCAGGAAATGCAGGGATATGTTCGCGTCAGTGCACCCGGTTCTAATGTGCCCATTACATTTAGTACGGGCAAAAATGAACCCGGCCCGATAGCTCAAAATAAATAATAACATGATCCCTTTCATTTGCCCATTGATTCTTGCAGTGGGCAATGAAAGGCACAAGCCAAAACATATGAAAAAGACATTTCAAATACTGGCAGCCCTCATGATGATCTTTTTGATGTCATGCAATAACAGCACACAGACAGCAACAGCCAACCCATCATCTGCCGACGTAAATAGCGATGCAGGCCAGGCGAATGTGAAAGATGACGCGTCGATGAAAGATATTGTGAAGGTAGCAGTGGGTTCGCCTGATCACACAACTTTAGTATCAGCATTAAAGCAGGCAGACCTCGTGGATGTGCTGGCAAATCCCGGTCCATTTACTGTGTTTGCTCCAACCAATGAAGCCTTTAATAAGCTGCCAAAAGGAACACTTGATGAGTTGATGAAACCCGAAAAGAAAATCGATCTGCAAAACATCCTGCAATATCATGTCACGACATCTTCATTGAAGGCAGATTATTTTAAAGACGGCCAGACAATAGGGATGGTTAATGGAGACAATATTACTGTCAGCGTAAAAGATGGAAAAATAGTATTAAATAATTCCGCCACCATTATTGCTTCGGTGCAAGCCTCTAATGGCATGGTGCATATTATAGATGCGGTGTTATTGCCGCCGGTAAAAAACTAATAATTCAATCATGACCTAAATATAAGAACATGAAACTATTAAGACTTCCCGCAAGCTTTACAGTGTTCCTGATCTTCTTTGGGATATCATTACTCGAAGCGTTTCGAACACGTAATTGGGTAAATGTTGCTTTCTGGATAGGAATAGCCATTATGTTTTTGGTCGCAGATGGTCTTAAACCTGGGAAAAAAGGAACAAAAAGTTCAATAGACCAACACGAAGTTTGAACATTATGAAAAGTCATCTTACCATAAGCTCAAGGATTTTGGTTGCATTTGCAACAGGTGCGCTGGTCGCTGTTTTCTTTTTACCAGTATGGCGGATTGATCTGTTTGCACCACAATATCCTGAAGGATTAACAATGAATATCTGGATCAATAATATCACCGGCCAGGTCGATATTATTAATGGTCTAAATCACTATATCGGGATGAAACATATCAATGTGGGAATGTTTCCAGAGTTCAAATTCCTTCCTTACGTGGTTGGGTTTTTTATGTTGCTGGGAATGATCGTTGCTATTAGCGGGCAGCGAAAATTTTTATTTTATTACCTGGTGCTGACTGTGATCGGCGGCGTTTTGGCAATGGTCGACTTTTATAAATGGGGATACAATTATGGTCACGATCTTGACCCTACCGCCCCGATACAAGTGCCTGGTTTATCTTATCAACCCCCCTTGTTCGGACATAAACGATTGTTGAATTTCGACGCGTATTCATTTCCTGATGTCGGTGGATGGATCGTTATCGGGGCCGGGGCACTTGCGTTTACAGTATGGTTCGTTGAATGGTATCATCAGCGCAAGGCGAAAACGAATTTGAAATCAATTACTAAAATTGCTGTTGCAGCAGGCCTATTGGTATTATTTGCTTCCTCCTGTTCAAATAAGCCGCAGTCGTTTAATTATGGAAAAGATGTTTGTGACAATTGTAAGATGACCATTGTCGACCCGAAATTTGGCGGGGAAATAATTACAAAAAAGGGAAAGGTGTACAGGTTTGATGATGCTGCCTGTATGATCCATTTTTTGAAATCCGGCAGTGTAAAGGAAACGGATGTCTCACAAAGGCTTCTCATCAACTTTCAAAAGCAAAATGATTTTGTCGATGTAAACAAAGCCTTTCTCGTCGTGAGCCCTGAATTGAAAACACCGATGGGAGGGAATGCAGCTGCATTTGTTTCACAACAAGAGGCTGAAAAAATGAAGAACACTACAGTCGGAGAAATTCTGAACTGGGATGACCTGTTCAACAAATCGGAATAAGGATGAAAAGACTATTGACTATAACAACCATCTTTTTTTTTGTTTCTGCGTCTGCAAGAAAAATTGTGGTTGGCAGGGACCAGTCAATTACGAGTTTTAAAACGGCGGTATCAATGGCTCATGATAAAGACACTATTTTTTTGAATGCTGGTGTCTACAAGGAGGGGAACATTGCGATCACAAAGTCAATATCTGTCATTGGAATTGGCAATCCTGTCCTGGATGGGGAAAATAAATATGAAATTTTAACTGTCAGCGGAAAAAATATCACGATCAGCGGGATCACATTTCGAAACTCCGGCTATTCTGCCATGAATGACTATGCTTCCATTAAAATAATTGATGCGTCGAACATCACGATTGAAAACAACACGATCTTAAATGCCTATTTCGCCGTTCATGTTTCCAATACAAGCTATGCGGTGATACGTCACAATAATATAACGGGTTCGCCAAAGTCAGAACAATTGACAGGCAATGGGATCCATTTCTGGAAATCAAACCACGCATTGATCGATGGGAATCATGTACAGGGTCACCGGGATGGGATCTATTTTGAATTTGTTTCTCTCTCGACTGTTCAAAACAATCTGAGTGAAAATAATATTCGCTACGGAATTCACTTTATGTTTTCCAATGATGATGTGTATTTCAACAATACATTCAAAAAGAACGGCGCTGGTGTAGCGGTCATGTATTCCAAGAGAGTGAATATGGAATGGAATCATTTTGAACAAAACTGGGGCGGATCTGCTTATGGCATTTTACTAAAAGATATTTCAGACAGCTATATCCAGCACAATACATTTTTTAAGAACACTATTGGTCTTCACCTGGAGGGAACCAGCAGAATGGAGATAAGGCAAAATCTTTTTAAAGAGAATGGTTGGGCTATCAAGGTGCAGGCCAGTTGCGAAGACAATAGTTTTTATCAAAATAATTTTATCGGCAACAGTTTTGATGTGGGCACCAATGGCACTATGGTGTTAAATACGTTCGATAATAACTATTGGGATAAATATGAGGGATACGACATGAACAAAGATGGAGTAGGAGATGTAGTTTATCACCCGGTGAGCATGTATTCAATGATCGTTGAGGAAAATCCGAACTCTTTGATACTGCTAAGGAGTTTTATGGTAAACCTCCTGGATAAAGCTGAAAGAGCCGTTCCCAGCCTCACACCTGAAAATTTGCTTGACAATAAGCCCATGATTAAACCAAACAAACTATGATCCGTATTGAAAATATAAGTAAGAAGTTTAAAAGACTGCAGGCGCTTGATCAGGTTTCTGTACAGCTTGATAGCGGAAAAGTGATCTCGCTGATAGGTCCGAACGGCTCAGGGAAAACCACCCTTATCAAGTGCATTTTGGGAATGGTAAAACCAGCCAAAGGGAAAATTTATATAAATGAAATGAAGATCAACGGTGATCCTTCTTATAGAAAGCAGATCGGTTATATGCCGCAGATCGGGCGCTATCCTGATAATATGAGAGTGGGTCAGCTTTTTACGATGATGAAACATATTCGGAACGCTTCCGAAAATGACTTGGATACTGACCTGATCGTAAAATTTAATCTTGTCTCCATTTTTGACAAACCCATGCGCACACTCAGCGGGGGTACACGCCAAAAAGTAAGTGCGGCCCTGGCATTTTATTTCAAGCCTGGTATTTTGATATTGGATGAACCTACCGCAGGTCTCGATCCTCTGTCATCGGAAATTTTAAAGGAAAAAATCATTGCTGAGAAAAGAAAAAACAAACTCATACTGATCACTTCTCATATTTTAAGTGATCTGGACGACCTGGCCACCGATATTGTATACCTCCAGGAAGGAAGGCTGCAGTTCTTCAAAAACATTGAAACATTGAGAAAAGAAACCGGTGAGCCAAAACTTGGAAAGGCAATTGCGAAGATCATGAAAGGTCAATTGCAGCGAAGTGATTGGGTTGATGAAGTGCTGAATATAAAATCCGAAGATGAAGATCAAAGAATATAAGTTATGATGAAATTATCGAAATATGTTTTGTATGATATTTTAAGAAGCAAGGTAATATTGGCCTATACGCTGTTCCTCTTCATCATTTCCGTCAGTTTATTCCGGATGGAGGAGAATAACGGTAAAGCCTTGTTAAGCTTATTAAACATCATTTTGATCGTTGTGCCTTTGATTAGCATGGTCTTTTCTACGATTCACTATTATAATTCCTATGAATTTATTGAGCTGATGCTGGCCCAGCCGATGAGCCGTACAAGGATCTTATTGAGCGAATACAGTGGTGTTGCCCTTTCACTGATCAGTGCATTTTTTATTGGTGTAGGGATCCCTGTCTTGATTTTTTCAATGGATTCCACCGGGCTGGCAATGATATTTACCGGTTGCGCATTAACGCTTGTATTCACATCAGTTGCTTTCTGGGCCTCGGTAAAGGCAAGAGATAAGGCCCGGGGAATCGGTTTTGCCCTGCTGTTGTGGTTCTACTTTGCGCTCATTTATGATGGACTGATACTTTTGATACTTTTTGCTTTTAGTGATTACCCTTTAGAAAAATTGACGCTGGTTTTATCAGCTCTAAACCCGGTTGACCTTGGTCGAATTTTCATTATGCTTAAAATGGATGTAAGTGCATTGATGGGTTACACCGGGGCCTTATACCAGGATTTCTTCGGAAGCTTTATGGGAATGTTCTTTACAACGGGAGTGATGCTGCTATGGGTTGTAATTCCTTTGTATGCTGCTCTCCGTACATTCAAAAAGAAAGATCTGTAATTAAATAACTTAAAATAAACTGCACTCATGAAAAATGAATTATTTTCTAAGACATTGGCTCAAATTGTTAATGAAAACCACAAAGCGGCTAACATTTTTGAGAAATACAGTCTCGATTTTTGTTGCAAAGGAAACCGGTCTTTGCAACTTGCCTGTGAAGAAAAGAGCCTGCCTGCTGAAACAATTGCAGAAGAGCTGAATCTTGTATTTAATAACGATGAATCATCTGTCGTTGATCCTGGCAAACTTTCATTGACCGCATTGGCGGATCATATTGTTTCCAGGCATCACGATCGCACAAGACAAGAACTACCTCAAATTTTTTATTACCTGCAAAAGGTCTCTTCCAGGCATGGGGACCGGCATAGCGAATTGCATGAGATCTTCGATAAATTTTTGCAGTTAAGGGACGAAATGGAGATGCACATGCAGAAGGAAGAACAAGTTCTTTTTCCAAGGATCAAGGAATTGGAAAATGCGGTTGAGAACAATCAAAAGTGTGCTGCCAGTATCCAAATACCTATTGGCGTAATGGAAGATGAACATGAGAATGCCGGAAATCTTCTGAAGGAGATACGTAATCTATCCAATAATTATAATCCGCCTCCTGATGCCTGCACAACATACCGGTTAAGCTTTTCAGCTTTACAGGCGTTAGAAGAAGATCTGCATCAGCACATGCACCTGGAAAATAATATTCTTTTTCCCAGGGCGATTAAACTTTTAGAGCCGGGACAAGATTGTCAATGTTGTGTAATCAGATAATAAAAAAGAACTGGTTTGAAAAAAAGTTTTATCAGCCTATTTGTCCTGATGGTGGCTTATACGTCGAATGCTTGTGATATCTGCGGATGTGGAGTTGGAAATTTCAATCCGTATATGTTTCCGCATCTTGTGCAAAAATTCATTAGCGTTGGATATAATTATCGTTACTATCGATCAAATGCCCATGATGACCTCGGGAATGAGATGGTGAACAAGGAGTACTACCAAAGCTTTTCGCTGGCTGGCCAATTTACCATTGCCCGAAGGATCGAACTGATGGGATATCTTCCTTTTCAGTCAAACACGCAAAGAGGACCAGAAGGAAATAAATCCCTGAATAAATTGGGAGATGCTATTTTTCTTGCCAACTACAGGCTGGTTGATCACATCTCTTCTGGCAACAAACTCCGGCAAACTGTTGTTGCTGGCGGAGGTATTAAACTGCCAACGGGCAATTCTCAATATGAAGAAGGCAGCGAAGAAGAAGTTGACAATCCAAATTTCCAGGCTGGAACAGGAAGCACAGACTTTTTGCTGAACGGCTCGTATTCTCTTCAATACAAAAAAATTGCGGTAAGCACCGGCATAACCTATAAAATGAACACGTCAAATAAAGAAGACTATCGTTTTGCAACCGGTTATTAACCGTGGTGCAGTTCAAATATGTAAAGGATGTAGGGAACATTTCTATAATTCCTAATGTCGGTATGGTTATCGAAGAGATGAATGAAGATAAGGAGAGCGGCTTTGTTGTTGATCATACAGGCGGGCACAATGTCCAGGCGACATTCGGTCTTGACATAAACACTAAAAGGATTGCTGCGGGTATATTTTATAACAAGCCTGTAGCACAAAATCTTGTCATGGGCCACATCCAGGCAATGCCCGGTATTAATGTTCATGCCAGTTTTATTTTGTAATCCCTGATAAGAATCATGTTTCAGCAGGTGAAAGATCATTGATGAATAAGAATTGTCAGGATATCTTAGCAACCATATAGCAGTTTCACTTAAAACATCGTTGGTTTTCGTTTCATACGTTACTACCCCTGATTTTTCAGGGGTAGCTTTATTTGTGGTTTATGCAAAAGCTGCAATAAGTACTGTCGCAATGAAGATGGAGCCAAAACCTTGATCATGATTGCTACAGTATGCATGACGTGAGCAAACTGACAAAGAACAGTGAAACGGCTGATATTTCTCATTTGTATTCAGTTTGACCCGGAGTATTCTTGCATGAAAAAACAAGTATGAAAATCCTGATAGTTTATGGGACGACCGAAGGGCAGACACGTAAGATATCCCATTTTATAGAAGCCATTTTGAAAGATGGCAGTCATGAAGTGACAGTTGCGGATGCATCACAAGCGCCGCCGCCTCCCTCTTCCTACGATGCTGTGATCATTGGTGCTTCGGTACATATACATAAGTATCAGTCTGCTGTGTTGCGTTATATTACCCGTCATATTGAAGCCCTGAATAAAATACCAAGCGCATTTTTTTCTGTATGCCTCGCCGTCGCATCTGACAGGGATGAAGAACATAAGGAGGCCGCGAAAATAACGAATGATTTTCTTGAACATATAGGCTGGAAGCCTCTTATGACTACCCAGATCGCAGGAGCACTCAAATACACACAATACGATTTCTTCACGCGACTTGTGATGAAAAGGATCGCAAAAAGGGAGGGTCGTACTACCGACACTTCCAAAGATCATGAATATACGAACTGGGATTCCGTAAGAGAATTTGCAGAAGAGTTTGCAGTTAAGATAAAAATTCATCCGGTAGTCGCCGGAGCTGCAGAGCAGGTGAGGTACTAGCAATAAAATGCAGACATTTTACATAGCATATTCCGTCGGAATAAATGCCAAATAATGAGGCTGGATAATCTTTAGCTATCCATTGAAAAAGCTCAAAACCCAGGGTGATTGCCACGGAAAATTTCTTCTAAAAGAAAAGCATAATTTTTAATAAATCGTAACAGGGCCCAGCATGCCCACTGATTGCAAGAGCTGATTTGCCCTCCCTTCATTTGTCCAAAACTGGGCGATCGGGTTGTCAGTCAAACCTTTTAAATAATTACCCATTGTATTTGTTAATTGAACCTCGATGTTATTATTTCCATTCTTCAATAATTTCCCGATGTGATATATCCTTTCACCATACCATTTAGTTCCTGCATTTTCGCCATTGATCAACAGTTCTGAAACACCAAACACTTTTCCCAGGCTTACCCATTCAATTTTATTTTTATCATTCAAATCAAAATTAGCCCGGTAAATAAGACTTCCGCAAAAATTCACCCATTCAGGAATTTCCTTTAGATCTTTAAGAATGTTCATCTCTCTTTTTATTGTCCTGCCATCTATGTGATTGCCCGTCAGGGACCATGGATTTTTTATTTCAATACTTTGCTCATTGCCTTTCTTTGTTGACTTATTCAAGAAACCAATTTTTTCTTTATCAAAAACTAATAACTTAAGATCAGCCGGACCCATATCCAGTTTGATCGAATTACCGTTTGTGGTTAGCATGTATCGTTCACCCGTCGCAGGATCCCATATCCACGCTTGTTTTCCCGAGACCATATCGGCGGATGGGACAATTGTGATCTCATAATTGTCATTTGTGCCCGAATTAATAAAAACAAGTATTTCCGTTTCTTTTGCCTGGTACCGCACTTGCGACAAAAATGGATTTGGTGAATCAATGTGTACATAGGGGTTGATCTTGTACTTTTCCTGGATGGCTTTGAACCATCCCGTAAAATTGTTCTTTGGTTTTTTTAGAAGGACAAACCGATCTGAATAAGCCTTTGATTTATTTATCCACTCCTGTAATTCTTTATCCCTCTGTTGATGATTATTCCATCCGCAAGATTTTTCCGGGTATGATTCAATGCAAAAAACTCTTCCACCTGATGCCACAAGATCAAATAATTTTTTTGCGGTAAGCGGTTCCATTCTTTCCACCTGGGTAAGAAAAATGGTGTGATATTTTCGCGGACCATAATAGAGAAACCCATTTTCCATTTTTGCGTCCCGTATGATCTGTTCAGATATATAATCACAACCGTTTCCATTTTTGTGGATCGACTCCCATATCAATGTTTGCCAGGCGGGGCTCATCACCGAGGGGAAAGGATCGTTTTGAGCACCGTAAATGCTCCACAGATCTGCAGTAGCCGTCAGCACCGCAATGTCAGCAAACATCGTTGCCTGCTGCAACAGGGCAGAGAGCCTGGATTTATATTCGGTGAAATAGTGAAAATATTTCCACCACGGGTTTTTTTCATTAATAAATGATCCATAGATCACCCAACCGGGAAACAAAGCCGAAGGTGGTGAATAATTAAATCCATGGAGAATTGAGTGTGTAACGCCTGACACAATGCTTTGATCGCTTGCGATCTTCATTATCTCAAGTGATTCATTAAATACCATATGAATATTGGTCAATTCCTCGCAACTGATATGCTGTTTGCCCTTTAAATGGGCCGCTGAAGAAACATATTTGTTAACCACAGTGTAAGCTCTTCCGATCCTATAATCCTGCTCGTTCATTTCATCCCCGAGACCGGGCCTGATCCAGGTTTCACATTCAGGAATGTCAACATCAAAGCTGCCTTCTAATGGAAAATGCCCTCTTCCATAAGCCTGCGCCCGGGATTGCACATTATTTTCTTTACACCAGTTAATAAAAGAATTGAAAAATCTTTCCCTTAGCAATTCGGCTTTGACCAACTCAAAATCGTAGCGAACGCGTTGTATCGTATCGTTAAAGTCTTCGTCATATACTACTCCATAGTCAAATACAAATGTGTTGCCCATAGATGTCACCTTGTATAAAAGAAAAGGCAACCATGGTACCAGGTCATATCCCCTTCGTTTTTGAAATTCAGCAGGCATGTCTTCACACCAGTTTGCTCCCTCCAGTTCAAGGCTGTCGCAAAAAAGGGCGCGGATATTTTGTGAAAGTGATCCCAGTTTTTCCGTTATCGTCAGCGACATGTGGGAAAGATATTTTTTCACCGCCTCTTCATTATAGTGGTTGAGCACGGGCCCACCCGCTCCGGGAGCCCCCTGGATAACCTGCATGAAACCTTTTATCCTGACAAGGGCATATAAAACATATTTCCCTTCGGGGATTTGGCATTTGATAGAATCACCCGTGATCTTATCGGAAATATCTTTCACATCTTCGGCGCGATTGACAATTGATGGAAGCAACTTTACCGAAAGCATTTCCATTTTTTTCTCTTTGAATGGAGAAGAAATTGTTGGGTCGGCTACTTTGAATAATTCAGGCAATGAAGTTTCGTACTCCATTGGACCTTCTAACATTTTTGTTGCTATCACTACTATTTGGGAACGCTCTTCTTCTGCCAACCATTCTCCGCCAAATGGCCAACCCGACCCCACTATTAGATCACACGTCATACCGAGAGACTTTGCTTCTGCGAGAGCGAATTGCAGCAGGTTGATCCATTCATCACTTAACCATAGAACGGATCGTTTGCCAAGGTCATCGGTTTTGGCAGGGAATTTTATGGGGTTGATCTCCACGCCGCCTATGCCTGCGTCTTTGAGCAATCTAAGTTCACGTGTTATTTCATCTTTTTCGATCTTGTCGCCGTTCCACCACCAACGAACAAAGGGACGATAGATATTTTCCGGGTCTTTGAAAGCCGAATAGAGCCGATTAGCCGGAGACACCTTATTGCTATTGGATGAGAATAGTTTTCTGAAATGAAGGCCCGCTGTTATTATAGTTCCCTGTGCTATAAATGTTCTTCGCCTCAAAACTTTTTGTTTGGATGAAATTAGTCAAGCCTTACTTTAAAAGCAATAGAGAAATAAAATCAGTGATTCACTTTAATGCGTGCATGGTAAATGAGTGGATTTTGTTCATCGTTATTCAATGGGTCTCCGATCTTTATTTTTTCTAAGTATGCATCCGGTAAAATATTTGGCTCTCCATTGAACACATTGCCATCCGGCATATAAGCACAAGTCATGGCCCGGCGAAATCCGCTGGTCATATTCGCATTTGCGCCATGAACAGTGAGGCCATTATGAAAAGAACAACTCCCTGCCTTCATCGGCGCAGCGACAGGCATGGTATTTTTCAGTTGAGGATAGACATCAAAGATGCCGTCCATATTTCTGCCGATAGTTATTTTGTCAAAATTTGTTTGTTTGTGTGAACCGGGAATAAAAAAGAGACATCCATTTTCCAATGTCGCATTATCCAACGCCACCCATATCGAAATCGCATTGCGATCGGAAAACGACCAGAATGGAGTATCCAGGTGCCAGGAAGTTGGGTTTGCCCAGGGGCGTTTGATCAAGGCCTGGTCGTGCCAGATCCTGATGCCATCAACACCGGCCAACTGTGCTGCCATGTTACCAAGTCGCTCATCCAACATAAGTTTTTTTACACCTTCATCTGTCTGCCAGAGATTGAGTAGCTGGTCAAATACTTTCCCAAAATAATCGGCATCCTCATTGATGCCATCGGCTTCGCCAATTCTTATTTCTTTACCCGGTATTTTTATCCCCGCTCTTTCCTTTACGGCAATTGTAACTGTCTTACGCCAGTGCTCAAGTTCCTCTTCTGACAAAAGATTTTCAATAACAATAAAACCGGAAGATCGGTAGGATTCGATCTGTTCCTTTGTTAAGTGGTGTTTCATACTGAACCGATTTATTTATAAAACAATTTCGGGAATTTGCTATCGCAATTTACTAATCTTCACCGTCCAATCATTTCCGCTGTAAATGTGATATACCTCCGAAAAATTCCCCATGTTCAGGGCCAAGGAAACCTGCATCAAACTATTTAAATAAAGTAGTGGTTTGTTTTTTGCCACACTGCCAAATGTTTCAGCATAAGGCATCTTGCCATCGTATTTTTTTATGTTGTTATGATAGATCGATACCAGGACACTGTCGCCGGTTTTCACATTAAGTTCCTTAAAAACATCATCAGGAATGTTTGTCCATATATTACCATACTGTATATCCAGGATGGCAACAGTTCCACTGATCTTTCCGTTTTGGAATTTTGCTTTTTGAAAAGGAATATTCACCACTTCACTTGGTAAAACAGGCCCCACTTGTTCAAAACTGATAACACCGGCCGCTAACCTTGCAGCTGTATATGCATAGACATCCCTGCCATGAAATGTATAAGATCTTTCAGATCCTTGCCTGCGATTTATCTTTTCATCAATTTCTCTCAATTCTGCAATACCTAACGATTGGGCAACTAATGTCAGCGTGCCATTATCCGGAGTTACAATGAAATGTCCTGAATTTGTTTTTAAGACAACTGACTTTCTGTTTGTTCCTACGCCCGGATCCACTACGGAAACAAAGACCGTTCCTGCAGGCCAGTATGCAACGGTTTGTTCTAAACGATAAGCTGCTTCCCATATATTGTACGCAGGGATCTCATGTGTGAGGTCAAATAGTTTCAGATCAGGAGAAACTCCCATAGCCACTCCTTTCATCGCCGATACAGCACCATCTTTCAATCCAAAGTCTGATTGAAATACAACAATCTTATTCTGTGCAAAAGAAAATATTGTTATTGCGATGAATAAAAATGCACAACATGCAAACTGAAAGTATTTTTTCATGCCATGAGAATTGGATCATTTAAATTGTTACCGCGGAGGCACAGAGTACACTAAGGGACCCAGAGTGTTCTCTGTGTTTCTCCGTGTTCTCAATGTCTCCATGGTTAAAAATTTTCAATTCTGTTTCCTGTAGCAAGAACTTTATTTACCAATATCCCAGGACAGCTTTACAAATAAACGCATCCCATTAAAACCCATTTGAACAGAATCCCATGGTCCACCGGATTCGTTATCGCCGGCCCAGCCTTTTGCCAATTGATTTACGCCAACATCGGGATGAACATTGAACAAATTATCTGCACCTGCAAACAGAGTTACCTGGTTGGAAAATTTATAGGAAACATATAGGTCTGTAACGAGCTTGCCATTGAAATTAAATTGCTCGGGTACATAAACATTTGGATCAGCATCAGTGGGAACCATCGGATTGATACCGGTTTGATTGGGATTGTCAGCAGTGGAATCCCCGAAACCTAATAAAATAATCTTTCCGTAATAAGTCAGGTGAGTGCCAACGCCGAATTTGTCGATATTATAATCGAGACTTAGAGCGAATTTTTGCTTGGGCGCCGAAGCAAGTAAGAATGCTTCTTCCCGGTCACTAAAGAAAGTTTTTTGATTAAGCTTGGTACCACTCAACACAGGGGGAACATGAATGGCATCAATGGTCATGCTTTGTATATTCCCTGCAAGCAAAGCCTTAAAACTTTTATTTCCCCATCTCTTGGAATAATCCAGAATAACATCCAATCCATAGTTGGTAGTGCTGACGGCATTAGCAAAGAACTGCACAGTGGTTACATCAGCCGGGATCTGGGAAGTGAACGAAGGCGGTAGAGTAGGGTCATCCCTGCTAAACAAACCAGATAAGACGATCCGGTCTTTAACTTTCACCATGTAACCATCCACCGTTATTGTCAAATTTGGGATCGGTTTCCAACTAAATCCCAGGCTGGTATTAACTGATGTTTCTTCCTTCAGTTCAGGAATGCCCGCAGCTCTCGTTATCGGATCTTTATTACTGGCAATGCGAGATTGCACCAATTGCCCTCCGCTAAATGAAGTAAGTGTATTGCTGAAATTTATTTGTTGTAGCGATGGTGCGCGGTAACCTGTACTTACAGAACCCCTGACATTAAAATTGGATGCCAGTTTATAACGTGTAGCCAATTTGAAAGTTGCTACAGAACCAAAATCGGAATAGTCCTCGAAGCGAACAGCACCATCTACCAGCCACTCTTTGGTTACATTTAATTCTGCATCGGCGTACACACCAACATTTGACCTGTTGGCGCTAACCACATCGGAGGGGCTAAATCCAGGAAATCCCTGGGAACCCGACGCAGGTGCTGCCGAATCTGCAATGTTTGGATAATAAAGATTACCCGGATGATAATTTGTGTATGAACCCTCTTCACCCTTGTAAATTTCATATCGCTCGTACCTGTACTCTGCGCCAAGGCCAAGATTAAGACCTCGTGCAACAGTTTTGAAAGATTTACTTATATCGAGATTCAGTGTGTTCTGCAGAAAATTAAAGCCACCATCATCATAATGATTGGGAATAGCCTGGCCTATTTTAGACGCATTGAAGGTCTTGTCACCAAAAAAATGGAAATCATTTCTTCCGATCGTATTGCTCAGATCCCAATTCCATGCTGATCGGGTAGTCTTCCTTATGCCAAGTGCGAGCGAAGCGTCCTGGACATGTGTTTGAATATGCGGATTGTAATAGGTTTCGCCATCGTTGGACTTTCTAAATATAGTCGGCGCATTGATAAGAGTGCCATCTTCATTGGCGGGAAAACGATCAGGTCTTGCACTGTAGTTACGAGTATAGGCAAATGCATCCGAGCTTTTATAATTATAACCACCGAATGAATAGAAAGTAATTCCACCATTTACAGCTGAAGGTATCTCCATGTTATACATGATACCACCGGCGGTCAGGGAAGCGTCTCCAAATGCCCTTCGCGAAGAATTTATATACGGCAAATTGTTTTTTTCTGTTTGCCAATTCGCAGTATCAGTTTGACGATAGGTCTTAGCCTGGGTTAAAACATCTGCGGAAATGTTGATAAAACCACCATTTTTACCCAGAGGAATTCCATTGTTAACAGATAAGGTAAAACTTCCTCCGTCGATGGCATTACCTGAATAATATTGGTTCCCTTCATTAAAATTTCTGCTATTGAATTTATGATCATAATATCCGCTCCACCCGGCATTAACCGTCAGGTGATTTACATCCTTTTTGAGAATAAGGTTGATAACTCCGGCCATTGCGTCAGAGCCATATTGTGCGCTCGCTCCATCTCTTAAAATCTCAACCCGGTCAACCGCCGCTTCCGGAAAACCATTAAGGTCCACACCCGAATTGCCCCTTCCTCTTGTGCCGAACAATGCCACAAACGCTGTCTGATGACGTCTCTTACCATTGATAAGAACCAGTGTCTGATCAGGACCAAGACCGCGTAATGTGCCAAGGTCAATGTGATCGGCACCGTCGGCGCCTGTTTGTTTATTATAGTTGAAAGAAGGAGCCGTTATATTTAAAACGGACGTAAGATCCATTTTTGCCGTAGGCATGCCTGCCTGGTTAATCCTGATCACATCAACGGGTACAGGTGTTTCAAGTTTTGCGCGTGGTGCACCACGGGTACCGGTGATAACTATATCACTAAGGTCAACGATCACCGCTTGCAATTGCACTACGATTTCTGATTGATCGCTCACGGTAACTGTAGCAGTTGAATAACCAATACTGCTTACCTCAATCACAGTATTTACAGGAGCCTGGGTTTGATAGATCCCGGCAGAATTTGTGTTCCCGCCCTTTCCGGTACTTTTTATCTTAACACTAACATTAGGAAGAGGCTCGCCGGTTTTTGCATCAACCACTTTAATAGTTACACCGGTTTGTGCAAAAACCATGAAGGAAAACAAACTCAAAACGAGAGCAAGGATTAATTTTTTCATCATAAACAGGTTTGGTTAGAAGATTAGATATAAGTTAAATCAGATGCCTGAAAATAACGATTATCGTGGAAATGATCACTACCGCAAGTCATAGTCACAAC
>Ga0157374_10002505_pt1 | contig 15507 bp, 13 predicted proteins | sample M25metaG_FD_115308 | JGI IMG/M metagenome (GOLD analysis project Ga0157374, IMG submission 115308) | Miscanthus rhizosphere microbial communities from Kellogg Biological Station, Michigan, USA - M2-5 metaG | ecosystem: Host-associated > Plants > Roots > Rhizosphere > Soil | place: USA: Michigan...
CGTAACGTTTGTTAAGAACAAGGCGACCGCCTTCCGTCCCGACCAGGGCTTCTAGCAGTCGAAGCCCTGAAGACGATCGCCAGCGAGCCGACCCACCAACCGGCTCGCCAGGAGATCCCATGACTCAACCCGCAATCCGCACCGCAGAACATCCGGGCCAGAACTCCTCATGGACGCGCCCCGTCCTCTACATCCTCTGCTTCATCGCCGCAGCCGCCGCAATGCGTCGCATCGTCGCGCTCCTCATCGTCAGCACCTCGTCCCGAGTCGGCCAGTACGCCGACCTCGATGCCGCCTTCGCCACACACAAAGGCCTCACCCTCGCCCACATCATCCCGGCACTGATCTTCGTGCTTCTGCTGCCACTGTGGTTCTCCGTGAAGATGCGGAGCAACGAGCCAGCTCACCGCCGCCTAACCTGGCTGCTCTTCGCCCTCGGAACCATCGTCGGTCTCACTGCCATCCCGATGGTAGCCAACCCCGTGGGCGGGGCGACCGAGCTCTCCGCCATCATCGTCTTCGACGGCATCTTTCTCTTCTCATTCGCAAGAGCCTTCGCGCTCTTCCTCAAGCGAGATCCACACTACCGCGAGTGGATGATGCGAGCCATCGCCGTCCTGCTAGGCATCGCAACTACACGTCCCATCATGGGAGTCTTCTTCGCCACCGCAAGACTGACGCACCTCGAGCCACGCCAGTTCTTCGGCATCGCCTTTTGGATCGGATTCGGAATAACCTACCTCGCCGGTGAATGGTATCTGCGGAAGCACCCAGTCGAGCTGCAAGCAATTTAGATCAGCCCGTATTCCTGAGTCCTGCACTGATGCCATTAATCGTGGCCGATATCGCACGATCCAACTCCGGCGACACCCTCTCGCCCTTCGCAACAGCGCTGCGCTTGCGGCGAATCAGCTCCACCTGAATCAGGCTCATCGGGTCCACATAAGGATTCCGCAGGCGGATCGAGCGCTCCAGCACAGGATTCGTCTGCAGCAGCCGCTGCTGCCCAGTCACAGCCAGCAACATCTTCTGAGTTAGATCAAACTCATACTTCAGCGTCGAGTACACGCGATCGCGCAGGCCTTCATCCTCAACCAGCGACGCATACAATTTCGCGATCCCGAAGTCAGACTTCGCCAGCGCCATCTCGACATTGCGAATAATGTCGACGAACAACGGAAACTCCTTTGCCATCGTCTGCAGCTGCTTCAGGCCGTCGGGATTCGCCTTCACGTACTCCTCGATGGCATGCCCCACGCCGAACCACGCCGGCACCAGCTGCCGCGACTGCATCCAACCGAAGACCCACGGAATCGCGCGCAGATCGGCCATCGACTTCTTACCCGAGCGCTTTGCCGGACGCGAGCCGATGCGAGCGTTTTCAAGCTCCGCCACAGGCGTCGCCTGCTCAAAGTAGGTAAATGTCTCCGCGTTGTCGATGATGTGACGCCGGTAAAACTCATACGAAGTCGCCGAGAGCCGCTCCATCGCAGCCTCCCAAGCCGGCGTGATCTCGCCCGTCAGATGCGGAACCGCGCATCCCTTCTGCAACACCGCATCCGGCCGGGCCAGAGCATCCAGCGAGGCGGCAATCATCAACTCAAGGTTGCGTTCGGCAAGCACAACGTCGGAGTACTTCCAGTTCAACACTTCGCCCTGCTCCGTCAGTCGCAGCTCACCAGAAAAGCTGTCCACCGGCTGCGCAAAGATTGCTCGGTGCGTCGGTCCACCGCCGCGTCCAACCGTCCCGCCGCGCCCATGAAACAAACGCAGCGTCACACCGCAGTCCGCAGCCACCCGATGCAGCTCTCGATGTGCCTTCCATATCTCCCACGTACTCGTGATCATCCCGCCGTCTTTATTAGAGTCGGAGTAGCCCAGCATGATCTCCTGCCTGTGCCCCCATGACTTCAACAGCGGCTGATACGCCTCGCTCGACCAAAGCCTGCGCATGATCGCCGGCGCATGTTGCAAGTCCTCTATCGACTCAAACAGCGGCACCGGCTGCAGACCTGGATCGTCCCCCTCCGCCTCGACCCGCACTCCGCTCAGCCGGGCCAGCCACAGCACGTTCAGCACATCTTCCGCGCTGGTCGCTCCGCTGATGACGTACAGCTGAATCGCCTCTGCCGGAAACTTCGTCTTCAACTCGGCGATTGCACGAAATGTATCGAGCACCTCAGCGCTCTGCTCCGATAGCGCCGCAGGCAGACGCAGCCCTGACTCGTCTGTGCTCGGTTCAGTGCATCCTGCAATCTCGCTCACTGCAGCTGCATGCACTCGCGCGTGCTGCCGGATATCTAGCGTCTGCAGATGCAATCCATACGTCCGCACCTCGATCAGCAGCGGATCAATCAGCATCTGCGCCAGCCGCTCACCGCGGTTCTCCATCAGGCTCGCGCGCAGCACCGTCAGGTCCGCAAGCAGATCCCCAGAGCGAGGGTATGGACAGAGCGCTGGGTTCGCCGGCAACGGCACAGAACTTTGCGGCGTAGCACCCAGTCGCATCATGATGCACGCAATTAGCAAGCGAAGGTACTCAAAGTGGAATCGCTCCTCCAGCGCGGTCTGTCCCGCGGTTCGCAGCTGCCCCAAATAGCGATCCAACAATGCCTGCAGCTCGCTGGAGACCGGCACCTGCTGCGTCGAGCTTCCAAGCTGTTCGAAAACGTATTGCAAACGCCGCCGGTAGTGCCCCAACAGCAATCCCTGCGCCATCATGAGTGCTTCTCGTGTCGTCTGTGCCGTCACAAATGGATTGCCGTCGCGATCGCCTCCAATCCACGATCCGAAGCGGACCATCTGCGGCAACTCCGCGATGGCAGAATGCTCGCCCGGATACTCGTCCTCAAGCGCAGCCACCACCTCGGAATAGAGAACAGGCAGTGTGTCGAAGAGCGAAGCCTCGTAGTAGTCCAGTGCCATGCGAATCTCATCGCGTACCGTTGGTCTGGCGCTGCGAACATCGTCAGTCTGCCACAACGCGGTAATCTCACCGGTGACTTCGCGCTCCAGCGCCTCCAGCTCCTCCTCCGGAACCGCGATGCGATCCAAGCGCTCCAACAGATCAGAGATGCGACGGCGCTTGAACATCACCGACCGCCGTGCCACCTCCGTCGGGTGTGCCGTAAACACGGGCGTAATCGTGATGCGCCCTAGAAGCGCCGTCGCCTGCTTCGCGTCAAACCCTGCTTCGCGCAGACGCCGCAGGGTTCCGCGCAGGTCGCCGCGCTGTGGAGCAGCATCGTTCATCTGGCTCGACCGACGACGACGCTTGCGATGGTTCGTTTCCGCCAGATTGATCAGCTCGAAGTAGAAACTGAAAGCTCGGGCCAGCTGATACGCGCGCGTCAGATCATCGGCCTGTCCGTGCACGCTGCCCAGCGACTGCTGCAAATGCGCCGCCGCCGTTGCTGCATCCCCGGTTGCATCGGCCTCGCGCCGCGCGATCGCTGTTCGACGGAGCTCTTCCACCGCGCCGTACAACTCCTCGCCCGATTGCTCCTTCAGAACCTCGCCCAGCAACATTCCCAGCGATCGCACATCGCGACGTAGTGGAGCTTCCTTCAGCTCACCGGTTGAAGCCAAAAGTTCCGAGAGGCGCTGCGGCCAGTTCGTGGGAGTCCAGAGCGACGGCATGTCTTCGATTATGCACTGCGAAGCGCTCTCACTTCTTGCGGTGGGCGAACTTCAGCGCGCTCCAGTCAGAATCGATCGAGCACACCTTGTAATCCACCAAACCCGCCCGCAATCCGGCGTCCCGCACAACGTTTTCGTTCAGGTCAGAAGCCTGCCGTGCCCCGCGCTTTGGGTAGACCAGCCACACCGAAGCCCCCACCGGCAGTTGCCCCGCCAGCAGATCGATCGTGCCGCTCAGCTCCGCCCACGAACGCACAAAACACAGGCCTAGCTCCGTCTTTGAGCTGATGCGCTTCCCCAGCGATGCCCCCTCTGGCAACTCGCCCAGCACCTCCTCAAAGCCATCCGGCGCTCCGACCAGTGCAACCTGCATCCGCGCGCGAATACCCAGCTTCGTCGGCAGCGGCGTCGCGGCGTAACTGCGATGCGCCATCGCAGCAGGCATCGCCTGAGGCTCTTCAAGGATCTCTCGCAGAGTCCGAGCAGCACCTTCCCATTCCGCAAAATGGACGTCAGGAATCTCAGCACGAATACGTTCAACTTTCTCCGGAAGTCCACCAACAAAGAGGATCGGGATATGGCGCGCCGCTTTGCTCGTCCTCAGCGCAATCGCGACCTCACGTCCGCGCGATGGCTTCTTATCCAGATCCAAGACCAGAATCGACGGATTCAGCCGTGCCATCTCTCCCACAACCGACGAGAGTTTCTCGAGCGGCGAAGCATCGACAACAACACCCTTGCCGCGAAGCAAAGCTGCCCGTTCCGCGACTTTCGGATGATTGGAAATGAGCCGCACCGTGTCCATCGCCCGCCCTCGCCAACAGCATAAGCGAGGCAGGCCCCTGTAGCTACATCACCAGTGCAAGCTTCTCGAACTCTTCCTGCATACGCTCGACGGAGTACCCCTCCACCTCAAGCCGCGACGCCGTCGTGCGTGCCGCCTTGTTCGAGACTCCGTATCCACGCACCGTCAGGTAATGGCTGATGAGATCAGCGGCCTGCCACGAGTCAAGGTTCGAGTGCAGCAGCTCCTCGCGCAGACCCGCAAGGTCTGCCTCTGAGAACTTCTCGACTCCGGTTGGCCTTACTATTGTCATCGCCTCTCCTCTCCCAGGACCGCGGAACCCTTCACGCATTAGACGCATGTAAGGCAGCGCAGGATACATCGTGCTCGCTGCTATTTGTACGCAACGAGGATTGTGAAAAGTTCCGTCGTAGCATCGTCAAAATTCTGTCTAACTTTGACTCTGTCATCACATTCGCAAGAACAATTCAGTCGCATCACTTAGCCCGGCACCCGCGATACCATGATTCCAGCATGAAAAATCTTCCGCACGTACTCGACGGAGTCGCAATCGCCTCCGAGATCAAGGCCGAGGTCGCCCGCGAAGTGGCGGATCTTTCCGTTCGCGGCATCCGTCCCGGTCTCGCCGTCATCCTCGTCGGCGAGGTTCCCGCCTCGCAGATCTACGTCCGCAGCAAGGTCAAGACCTGCGGCGAACTCGGCATTTACAGCGAGATGCTCACCCCGCCCGAGTCCATCACCACCGAGGAGATGCTTGCGCTCGTGGCCGATCTCAACGCGCGCGACGACATCGACGGTATCCTCATCCAGCTTCCGCTGCCCAAGCATGTCGACACCAAACGTCTGCTCGAAGCTGTCTCCCCGGACAAAGACGTCGATGGCTTCCATCCCGTCAACGCCGGCCGCCTTCAGAGTGGCCAGCCCGGCCTCCAGCCTTGCACGCCCGCCGGCATCATCGAGATCCTCAAGCGCAGCAACCTGCCCATCAACGGGCAGAACGCCGTGGTCATCGGGCGCTCCGACATCGTGGGCAAGCCGGTTGCACTCCTGCTAATCAACGAGTCTGCAACCGTCACGGTCTGCCACAGCAAGACTCGCGACCTGCCCGCTGTCACGCGCAACGCCGACATCCTCGTCGCCGCCATCGGACGTCCTGGCTACGTCACCCCTGAAATGGTCAGGCCTGGCGCAATCCTCATCGACGTCGGGATCAACCGCCTCACGGACTCCTCGGATGTGCAACGCTTCTTCGCGGGCGACGCCGAGCGCGCCGCCGCGTTCGCCAAGCGCGGCTCCGTCATCGTGGGCGACATCGACCCCGCGGCCTTCGCCATCTCCCGCGCCTACACACCAGTCCCTGGAGGAGTCGGAGCCCTCACCATCGCCATGTTGATGCACAACACGGTCAAGGCAGCGAGACTCCGCCGCTGTATCGCCACGGAGAGCCGGTAACCCAATGCTGCGCGTCGGCCTTACCGGCGGCCTCGGCAGCGGCAAGTCCACCGCAGCCATGCTCTTCGCGCAGCACGGCGCCTACGTGTTGCAGGCCGACGAGATCGCACGCGAACTGATGCAACCGGGCGAGGCGGTCTACAACTCCATCGTCCAGCACTTCGGCCCGAGCGTCGTCCTTCCCGATCGCCAACTCAACCGCTCCGAACTTGCACGCCTCGCCTTCGCCGAGGGTCGCGTCGAAGAGCTGAACGCCATCGTCCACCCCGCCACCATCGCCGAGCAGGCCGCCCTCGCCAGGGAGATCTTCGAAGAAGACCCCGCCGCCGTGGTCATCGTGGAGTCCGCTCTGCTCTTCGAGACGAAACATGGAGAGCCAGCTTCCGGCGAAACTCCTGCTCCCTGGCGCACGCGCTTCGACTGCATCATTCTGGTCGTCGCATCCGAAGAAGTGAAGATCAACCGATATGTCGAACGCATTGCCGGCACCGAGCCGCTCGCTCCTGAGCGGCGCAGCGAGCTAGAAGCCGAAGCCCGCCGTCGTCTCGCCCAGCAAATGCCAGACGACGAGAAGATTCCACTCAGCGACTTCGTCCTCGCGAACGATGGGCCTGTAGACGAGCTAGAGCAGCAGATCGAAGAGCTCTGGCCCATGTTCCAGTTCGCCTCCGCCAACACCACGCTCTAATGGAAGGACTTGCGCCGTAGAGTGCACCTTTAGCCTGGCCAATTACAATAACTACAGGGCCGGCCGCGCAAATGGCCGCGATGGAAGGAACTCCCGGGTAACTCATTATGAAATTGCGCCCCGTTCTGCTTGTTCTGCTGCTTCTCTCCGGCTTCTACTACGTGACGACGCACTCGTCGTCCACCGGAAAGCTCTTCCCTTGGCTCCAGCACACTCCTGCGGCTGACGCTACCACCACCTCGACCGTCGCGGGTCCACTCGGCAGCTTCCAGCTCACCAACGCTTCCGCCGCTCCCGCCTTCGACACCGAGGAACAGCAGAACATCGGCGTCTACAAGAAGGCCATCTCCTCGGTCGTCAACATCACCTCCACCGAGGTCGCCTTCGACTTCTTCTACGGTCCCGTTCCGCAGGAGGGTCAGGGCTCCGGCTTCGTTCTCACCAAAGAGGGCCTGATCCTCACCAACAACCACGTAATCGGCAACGCTCAGCGGCTTGAAGTCATGCTGTCGGACAAGCACAAGTACAAGGCGCGCGTCCTCGCCCTCGACAAGAACCACGACCTCGCCCTTATCAAGATTGACGCCCCCAATCTCACGCCAGTCACACTCTCTGACTCGCGCAATCTCGTGGTTGGCCAGCGCGTCTACGCAATCGGCAATCCGTTCGGCCTCAACGGCACCATGACCCGCGGCATCATCTCCGCCATCCGTTCCATTCGCAGCCCCAACGGCAGCCCCATCGAAGACGCCATTCAGACCGACGCCGCCGTCAATCCCGGCAACTCCGGCGGCCCGCTGCTCAACTCACACGGCGAGGTCATCGGCATCACCACCATGATCGCCTCAAACGGCGCGGATCAAAGCTCCGGTATCGGCTTCGCTATCCCCATCAACACCGCCCGCGCCATCCTCGACGACTATGCGAAGTACGGCTACATCCGCCGCCCAACGCTCGACATCGTCACCCTGCCCATCGGGCCAGATGAGGCTGAGCAGATAGGCCTTCCCGCCGACTACGGCATCCTCATCGAGCGCGTTCTGCCCGGCGGAGCCGCCGAAAAAGCCGGCCTCCACGGCGGAACCCAGAAGGCCTACAAAGGCAACATGCCCGTCATGCTTGGCGGAGACCTCATCATCGCCATGGACGGCGAGGAGATCACCAGCCCGCAGGATCTCTCTGCCGCTATGAACGCGCATCGCGCCGGCGACACCGTCACCGTCACCATCTTCCGTGGACGCAAGCGCATGGATATCAAGGTCACACTCGGCGACGCACGCGACCTGCAGGGAAGAAGCGGTCAGAGCACCTAACCGGCCTCTGAGAGTCGTGAGCTAATCGATCGGTAAGTACCGCCGCCCCGCCACGCGGTACTTACCGCTCAGTACCCGCGCAATTGCCTCGGGATAGGCTGCGTGTTCCTGCTCCAGAATCCGCGCCGAAAGGGTCTCCGCGGAATCCTGGTCCAGCACTGGGACCGTCTTCTGCAGAATGATCACTCCGTGATCCACGGCCTCATCCACAAAGTGCACCGTACAGCCCGCGACCTTCGCTCCATATTCAAACGCCTGGTGCTGCGCATCCAGCCCCGGAAACGCCGGCAGCAGCGAAGGATGCACATTCAGGATGCGATTCGGAAATGCCTCGACAAACGCCGGCGTGATGATCCGCATATATCCCGCAAGGCAAACCAGGTCGACCCCGTAGTCCGTCAACGCCGCGATGATCTTCGTGTCGTGCGCCTCACGCGCCGCAGGCCCCTTGCCCTCCTGCGGAATCGCAAGCGCTTTCAGCCCCAACTCTCGTGCTGCGTCGAGGCCCGGGGCCTCCGTCTTATTCGAGAGCACTACCGCAATCTCCACATCGCGAATCCGCCCATCCGCAATTGCGCGATGAATCGCCAGAAAGTTCGAACCCCTGCCCGAAAGAAGAACGCCTAATCGATGCACCGTGATTTCCTTTGCTTCGATTTTAGATTCAGCCGCTGAACGATGTCCTTGTGGCTCGCCACAAGCAAAGAGGGCCCGACCCAAACCACGGATCGAGCCCTCACTTTAAAACGCTGTTGATCTATGCCTTCGGCGCCGCGCTGAAGATCTCCACTAGGCGATCGGCGATGTACTTGTCCTCGCCGTCCTTCAGCTGCCACATCGCAAATCCGAACGTCGTCGGGTCCTGCTGACGTCGCCGCCGCTGCTGCTGTTCCGGCGGATGTGCCGGAGCATCGGGATTGCGGCCACGCATGCCCATCGAGTCAGCGTTCATGCTGCCGATGCCAACAGGCTTCGTCTCAGCGAGCGCCTTCATCACATCCTGCGCCGTCAGATTCGTCTTCGCCTGGTCGATCTTCCAGCTGTAGTGCGGAGTCACGTTGCCCAGCGCATTCGGGTTGAACTGGCGTGGCTGCGCCGCGACGCCAAACTTCGCAACTGCCTTAGTGATTGTCTCCGCACGCTCGTCATACATCTTCAACACCGCGTCGTAGTCCTGATCGACGAACATCTCCAGCGCCTTCAGCAGCGCGAAGATCTGCTCCTTGCCGACCTTGCAGGCGCGGCCGATGCGATCTTCCTGCGGGCTCATGTTCATCTGCGCCCAGCGAATCAGCTGCTCCTTGCCGATCAGCACGCCCGTCGACTGCGGCCCGCAAATATCTTTGCCGCCCGAAAACGCCACGAAGTCCCAACCCTGCGCCGGGTACTCCCACAGCCGTTCCTTCGGCGGAACGTCTGCCGAAGCATCATTGAAGGTATAAATGTTCGCCTTCTTAGCGATCTCGATCATCTCCGGCCCCGAAACCTGGCCGCGGTCCGACTGGATGTTGATGAAGTGCATCGCCAACGTCTTCGGGTTGATGGCGTTCATCATTTGGTCCTTCGTCTCCACCTCGACCAGAGTCACGCCCGTCTGTCGAACCTGGTGGTCGAAAGGATTGCGGTGCGCCTTCTGGATGATGACCTCGGTCTTAGGAAAGCCTGTCAGATCAGGCACCTTGCTCAGCCGCGGCTCAAGGTCCTCGGTCAGCATGCCCGCGTAGCCCACGACAATGCCCGCAGCCACGCCGCCAGTCACCAGCCCCGTGTACCCGGGAGGCGTCTTACAGAGCTTCTCGATGTACTTGCCGGCGGCAACTTCCAGCTCGTTAATCATCACGAAGTGCTGGTTGCCCTGGCGCATCAGCTCCATTACCTCGGGCTTCATCACCGAGCCACCGATTACCGTCACAGTGCCAACGATGTTGACCAGGGGTTTCACGCCGAGCTCGGCATACACGTCACCCGTCGAACCCAGGCCCTTTGTGATGGGAACGATCGCATGCCCGTCGACACCATGCTTCTCGTCCTTACCCATCTTCTTCTCGGCAAGCGCCACATTCGGCGAGATCAAACCGCCGGTTACGGCGCCAAGCGCAGAAAGAAACGACCGGCGATTCCAACCAGACTTCAGACTCATGTGCAGATTCCTTTCGCTTTAAAACTTCTTTGAAATTTAGACTCCGGGTCCTTTAGGTGCCGTCGGAGCAGCGGGTGCGGCAGGAGCCTCCGGCTGCGGATTCACCACCAGTGCGCTTCCCACAAACTCAACCAGCGAATCACCGGGGATCCATTCCACCGCCATGAACGCCCGCGAAGGCGCCTTGCCCTGCGAGAAGTACGTCCCATAGATCTTGTTCAGCGCCTCGTAGTGATCCTTGTAGGCGGCAAACTTCGCGCTGCCCGTCGGCATCGGAACCGAGTCCGCATGCGGCAGGCAGATGAACACCTGCATGTTCAATATGCTGTCCATGTTCGATCCAGCGCGCTCCAGCGACTTCTTCAGCGCATCCAGCGACCGCGTCACATGCTTCTCAAACGGATCCGTGACAGTGATATGGTCCTCGCGGCCGTAGCCATCGTTCGACCCCGTACCGGAGCAGTACTAGACCCCGTTATGAATGCGATTGCCGAAGCGCCGCGGCCTCTCGCCGCCCGCAGGGGGCGCCGCAGGAGTTGCAGACGCCGGCGGAGTCTGCTGACCGAAGAGCCGTGAACTACCCAAAGCAACCGCCACCATCGAAGCCGCCTTCCCGAAAAAACCACGACGGGAACTGATCTCCATTACTCCTCCTTCACACGCTAAGTGCGGACCTACGCCGGTACAGAACAGACGAGACGACGGACCGAGAGAATTTCTGAAAGTGTCAAGAATGATAGGGGCCCGAAGAGCCCTTTGAACACAGACAAATGACGTAGATACTCCACTTGATGCATCTTTACTGCGCTCAATACTTACTGAAGACGTTTCAAAACCTCGGCGAGTTTCGGCTTTGTAAATCGCGAATCACCTGACAACACGAATGCCTTTGTGGCGGCATCTCGCCATCGGGACTCGTAATTCTCTTCATATAAGTTCAGTCCTGTTAGCCATTTATCGGTATATACCTCGCTCCCTAAAGCGCGACGCGCCCTCTCCTCTTCGTCCATAAGAACTTGGCACAGGTCTTCAACATTTTGATCCGCGAGCACTTCAAAGTTGCCTGCTGCCGCCAACACTAGGACTGCAAATGTAAGGAATGGAGTCAACAAAGGGTAATTGACCTGGCTATGACACCAAAGGACAAAACTCAACGCTAATGGGATGGCTTCGGCTTCCACGCTAACGGCACTCTTAGTCAGTTGAATAGCTGTTGCTGCGGAAGTATCGATAAAAAACGTGTCATTATCTGCATCTGCGGGATTGCCCGATTTGCAGATATGAGCGACATTACGAAGAAGGATCGTACATGCTAAAAGTCGCTTCAAATGCCCTATACGACCTTCAGGTGGCGCATCGTCATATGAATAATCCGGCTCGGCGTTTCGTTCAAGCTCGAGCACCTCGCGTGGACACCAGGGCAACAATCCCAGGTCAGGGTTTTCACTCAGTTGTGCTTTGATTCCTGCAAAATGTTCGGGAATCTCTTCACCATAGTCATTTGCAGCAATTTCACGAAGTTCAAAATCGCTCATCTGAGTTCGGACCCATTCGAGCAAGGCCGTCTCGGATGGATGCGTCAGCCTGATGATTGCCTCTGGCAGTTCCAGCCTCACCATACCTAGCTGTAGCTGACCTTGCGTTCCCCGCGAACAATCCGCCCAATAATGTGACACCGCTCATTCGCCCGGTTCAGAATCGCCTTCGCCTTCTTCACCTTCTCCGCCGGAACCACCACAATCAACCCGATTCCCATGTTGAACGCGCGGAACATCTCATCCTGCTCCACGTTCCCCAGTTTCTGCAGATGCTCGAACAGCGGGGGAACCTGCCACGAAGCCAACTCCACATGCGCTCCCATTCCCTTGGGAATAATCCTCGGAAGATTCTCCGTGATTCCACCGCCCGTGATGTGCGCCATTCCGCTCACCACCTCGCCCGCAGTCAGCTTCTTGATGATCGCCAGGTAGCTGCGATGGACACGCATCAGTGCCGCGCCCGTCTTGTCCTTCAGCTCGTTCACGTATTGCTCAGGCCCATACTTCGCCACCTCAAACAGCAGCTTTCGCGCCAGCGAGTATCCATTCGTGTGCAGCCCATTCGAGGGCAGCCCCACCAGCACATCGCCCACCTCGATGCTCTCGCCCGTGATGATCTTGTCGCGACTCCCCGCGCCGATGATCGTTCCCGCCAGGTCATACTCGCCATCAGCATAAAACCCCGGCATCTGCGCCGTCTCTCCTCCAATCAGCGCGCACCCGTTCGCCCTGCAAGCATCCGAGATGCCCTGCACCACCGTCTCCACCACGGCGTTATCCAGCTTGCCCGTCGCCAGATAATCCAGAAAGAACAACGGCGAAGCGCCCTGTACCGCGATGTCGTTCACGCAGTGGTTCACAAGGTCCTGTCCCACCGTGTGATGAATCCCCAGGTCGAACGCCACCTTCAGCTTCGTCCCTACGCCATCCGCCGACGAAACCAGCACGGGGTTCGGATACTTCTCTAGGTCCAGTGCGAACAGCCCGCCAAAGCCGCCAATCTCGCTCAGTACCTGCTTGTTGAACGTCTTCCGCGCCAGCATCTTGATCCGGTGCTTCGACTTATCCGCCGCCGAGATGTCCACCCCGGCATCCGCATAGCTGATGTGCTTCCCCTTGGTTCCAGTCGTCTTTGCTGACGCACTCTTTTGCGCCCCCCCCGGCAGCTTTGAACCGCCCGCCTCTTCCCGCTTTCGCGCAGTATCAGTTGTGGTCGCTTCGCTCGTAGGAATGGGGAAGGTCTCCGGCAAGGTGCTCTCCATAGGAAATTTATGCGAAAACGCAGAGTTTCCAGTCTAGCAGCACACTTCCGCCCTTGCGTTGAAGCCTGTGGACAGCCCTGTTTCTTAGCTGCCTTTATCTTCAAAACTTAGAAATCTTTCCCGTTCCGCCGCACTCGGCACAGAACAAACCGCATACCGCCCAAAGACCCTGTACCTCACCCGCGCCACGATCCCATACCCAACCTCGCGCACCGTCCGCGGAATCACTGCCAGCCCTCGTCCCAAAGCATTCCATCCGCCACCTAACAGTCGCAGCGCCTCAGCCACCGCATCCGACCGCCGATACACCCTCTGTCCAGGCCCGAGCGCATCCGTCACTAGAACTACACTATCCATACTCGCGCTATCCCCCATTAGCTCACGAGCCACCCCGCTCTCCAGCGGTGCAAACCGAAACATCCCTTCCCCATCCGTCTTCAACAGAAACCGAACCACCCCGTTGCAAAGAGCACACACGCCGTCATACAGCAGAACTGGCCGCCCAGTGATCTTCGCCCGCTCCGCCTCTGTCATCGCCCCTCTCCACACTTCTATACTGAACCAGATGCCCCTCTCGCACACTCGCTCCCACCTTCTTCAGCAGCGCGCCGAATCTGTCTTCCCCGGCGGAGTGAACTCTCCCGTCCGCGCCTTCCGCTCTGTAGGCGGCAAGCCCCCCTTCCTCACCCACGCCGAAGGTGCCTGGCTCTATGACGAGGACGGCAATCGCTACCTAGACCTCTTCGGCTCCTGGGGACCCATGATCCTCGGCCACGCCTTCCCTCCCGCCGTCGAAGCCATCCGCGAAGCCGCCGGTCGCAGCGCCAGCTTCGGAGCATCCACCGCCGCCGAAGCCAACCTCGCCGCGCTCGTCCACCAATGTTTCCCGTCGGTAGAAAACCTACGCTTCGTCTCCTCCGGCACCGAAGCCTGCATGTCCGCCATCCGCCTCGCCCGCGGCTTCACCGGCCGCAACTTCGTTATCAAGTTCGAAGGCTGCTATCACGGCCACTCCGACGCCATGCTCGTCAAAGCAGGCTCAGGAGTCGCCACCCTCGGGATCCCCGGCTCCGCAGGCGTACCCGCCGAGACCGCGATGCACACCCTCGCCCTCCCCTTCAACGACCTCGAAGCCGTCCGCGCCGCCTTCGCCTGCCGCTCCAACGAGATCGCCTGCGTCATCGTAGAACCCATCGTCGGCAACGCCGGAACCATCCCGCCCGCACCCGGCTACCTCGAAGGACTCCGTGAGCTCACTCGCCAACACGGTGCCCTCCTCATCCTCGACGAAGTCATGACCGGCTTCCGCGTTACGCTCGGCGGAGCCCAGCGTTTCTACAACATCCAGCCCGACCTCACCACCCTCGGCAAGATCATCGGCGGCGGCCTTCCCTGCGGAGCCTTCGGCGGACGCGCCGACATCATGAACCACCTCGCCCCGCTCGGCCCCGTCTACCAGGCCGGAACCCTCAGCGGGAATCCCCTCGCCATGGCCGCCGGAATCGCCACCCTCCAGCACCTCATCGACAACGAGAGCACCATCTATCCACAACTCGACAAGACCACGAAGCAGATCGCCGAAAGCGTAGCCTCTATCGCCCGCGAAAAGAAAATCCCGCTCACCACCAATCAGGTCGGCTCGATGTTCACCTGGTTCTTCACTGCAAACCCTGTTACGGACTTTGCCTCCGCCGCCACCTCAGACACTCAGGCCTTCGGCAAGTTCCATCGCGCCATGCTTGATCAAGGGGTCTGGCTGCCGCCCAGCCAGTTCGAAGCGGCCTTCGTCTCCGCCGCACACACGCCAGACGACGTAGCCTTCCTCCTCAATGCAGCCCGCACCGCACTCATTTAGAGACCTTACTCCGTCCGCAACGCCATCACCGGATCAATCCGCGAAGCTCTTCGCGCCGGCAGATAGCTCGCCGCAATTCCGCACAGCGCCAACAACACAGCCACGGCCAGCGCCGCGACCACGTCGTACGAGTTGAACCTGTAACCCAACCAAGCTGTCAGCAACTTCCCTGAAGCTCCCATCAACATCGCTCCCAACCCAAACCCCACTGCCAGCAGCACCAGAGCATGCCGCAGCACCAGCCACACAATCAACTCACGCTGCGCGCCCAGCGCCAGCCGAACGCCTAGCTCTCTCGTTCGCTGGCTCACCGAATACGCCAGCAGACCATAGATCCCCGCTACTGCAATCACCAGCCCCGCCAGCGCGAACAGCCCCAGCAACCGCGCCGCCAGCACCTGCGTCCCCAACGAGTCGTCCACCACCTGCTGCATGCTCTTCACATTGTCCAGAACCGCATCAGGCTGCAGATCGTGGACGACGCGCCGCAGGTCCGCCGCTACACTCTCCGAAGGCAGGGATGATCGCGCCGCCACGTTCATGTAGAAGTTGCCAAGAATCGGGTAAAGCTCGTCCTCAGGCAGAAGCTGCGCCAGGTTGTAGTGAATCTCCGGCAGCGGCGCCTGTCCCAAACTCTTTTGCGGACTGTCGTCCACCACTCCCACAATAGTCGACCACTGCCGATCGCCCTTTTCGTTCATCCGCACCTGCTGCCCGATCGGATCCTCGCTCGGCAGAAACCGCTTCACAAACGTGCGATTCACAATCGCCGTAGGCGGAGCGCTTGCCGAATCCGTCGTTGCGAACAACCGACC
>Ga0157374_10002508_pt1 | contig 15493 bp, 16 predicted proteins | sample M25metaG_FD_115308 | JGI IMG/M metagenome (GOLD analysis project Ga0157374, IMG submission 115308) | Miscanthus rhizosphere microbial communities from Kellogg Biological Station, Michigan, USA - M2-5 metaG | ecosystem: Host-associated > Plants > Roots > Rhizosphere > Soil | place: USA: Michigan...
ATGAATTCTGTTATCGCTTTAATCGCCGCTGGTGCCAGCTTGAAATCCCTAACAGGCTATTACATGTATGCTTGAATCACAAGCCTGCTCTTCGCTCAGCATTCTAGTTAAGAGGCGTTATCTTTATTGCCGGGTTGGGGCTTTGAAAGGTAAAGTCAATGGCCTTATCCGCAATCTCTGGACTCATATCAAAAGCGGCCCGGTCTTCACTTTGCCTGGAAACTTGGCAATAAGGGCAAGAGTGATCACAACGAAGGGTGGTCACAAACATATGCAGACTTGTAAAGTTCGCCACCGGCTGCATTTTGGTTCTGACCTTTAAGGCCAATAAATCCAAAGCCACAGACCCACTGGAATCCATTAGGAAATGTTTGGCTTTTAAGGTGTTAAAAAGTGCTGTATTGGGCTCAAGCTGCTTGTGAACAAATGCATTTAACTCTTCTCGTTGCACGACAGTATACTCACCCGCAACATTGGTGAGTACATAGCGACTGTCATCCAGTTGGATAAACCGGAAAGGCAGCAGTTGATAACCTGCTTCTAGCCCACGGTTATAGTAGGCTAAGGGCTGAAACTTGCCCTTGGTGGTTGCCATAGAATTACTCCAAGAGAGAGGTCTTTGAAAAAGCTTGTGCCAAAATTAAGCTGCGTGTCGCTTCCGTTTCCTGAGCAATGGTTTCTCGAAGATCTTGCTCCAATACTTCATTACAGAACTCTTGAACTATCTGCTGTTGAGCAGTTTGTTCTTGAGCATTCAAGAGGTTGAAGCTGACTTGAATGTTGCCAGCTTCAACCTCTTGAATCAAAACAGAAACCCGATCCGTAAACTTATAAGCCGCTTTCTTAATAGCGAGCAAAGAATAAACCCCAGCTTGAAACACAATGGAGATAGTTCCTGCTTCGTTATATGCGATAGAATCAGGTTCCATTGGCTTATTCCTAGTAACGGCTAGAGTAATGGGATGCGTGAGACGCATGTGAAGAGTGAGAGCTATGCCAAGCAAATTCTTCCACGTTGCGTACCGGCGGCTCCAGAGTAATCTGGTTGTATTCGCTACCATTGTTCAAGAAGGCTTGGTTGGCTTTCTCAATAGTGGTTTGAACCTCAGTATTGGCCATTGCTTGAGAGCTTGCAGCAGTTAGAACCGTAGCAATAACGGCGCTTAAAGGTTTTAAAAACCCACGCTTTTCAGGTGTGTTGGACATAGTAAACCCTTTAGACAAATGTTAACGGTAAAGCTTATCCTCAACTATAACACAACCGTCAAGTCCATGTTAAGCCTAGGTTAATTGACTGGCAGCAATGGTTAAACCGCCAGAAAATCATAAATTTAATTCGCTACCCAAGATTGGGCAGGTTTGCTATGTTGAACAGGAGACAGAAACAGGAGAGGAACACATGGTTCAACGGCAAAATAGACTCAATAGAAAGGATCAGCGGAACTGGGAGATTATTCTGCGCGTTGCACAAGGGGAGCTGTATCAACAGATTGCTCAAAGTTACGGTATCTCTCCGGGTCGAGTTCAGCAAATCATTCAAAAGGAGAGAAAATGGCTAGAACGAGGATTTTATTGTTTGCAAGATTAAAGTGCTTGCCTAACTCATCTTTGCTGAGTATCCTTTTCCCTTGTTAAATCGTTTAAGGTTATATTCCATGAAGAATGCCGTACTTGCCTCTCTGCTCATTGGACTGACTCTAGTTTCTCCAGTTTTAGCCAAACCGCTATCCGATACCCAAATTAAAAAGACACTTATCCAAGAATCCATTGCTGAATATCCCGGCAATTGTCCTTGTCCCTACAATACGGCTCGTAATGGTAGCAGTTGTGGAGGGAGAAGTGCTTATAGCCGTAAAGGCGGATATGCGCCACTTTGTTATCCAAGTGATGTGACGGTCCAAATGGTGAAAGAGTACCGTCAAAATCATAAATAAGCTTACATGTAATCAGTCAGCCCCCTGAAACTAGTTGAAGTAGATGATTAACTTTGAAGCTACCGCTTGACGAATGTTTACATTGTCATGAAGGATGAGGATGATATAATCCTCTGCTGTATCGCTCTACCTTGATAGATATATAAAATAAAAAAGGTCTACTATGAAAAAAATGCTCTCTCTGGCATTATGCCTGAATTTAATTGCGCCTGTTTTTGCAGATGGACTATTACCAGCAAAACAAGCTGTTGCCCCTGTCTCCCAAGCTAGTGTTCAGGACACGCCAATTGCTGGGACAGTTCAAAAAACGGCCAATAAACTGGTTTTAGAAGCGGGTACCCGTATTCCGATTACCATTTATAATACGGTTAACTCGGATAATCTCAAGACTGGGGATATGATCTCAGTCAGCGTGAATGAAAATATTAAAGTTAATGGGGTTTTGGTATTCAAAAAAGGTTGTACGGGCGTTTTAAATGTTGCTAAAAGTGTAAAATCTGGTGGGCATGGTAAGGCTGGCCTCTTGGAAATTAACGGTGGCCGAATCAATGATATTTATGGCAACACTTACCCGATCAATGCTTCACTTTCCAGTAAAGGAGTTAGCAAGAGAGGCTGGGCAATCGTGTCTAGCGTACTTGGCATCCTAGTTATCTTGGTACCCTTTGGTCTTTGGGTGGATGGAACTCCTGCCACGATTCAAGGCGGTCAATATTTAGATGCCATCACTACCGCTTCAACAGAAGTTGAAATTCCTGATGGTCAAGCAGTCTCCGTAAAATAACAGGAAAGAATAAGCATGAAACATTTTAAATTACTTGCTAAAACCAGTTTTGCCGTTATGGCGACCCTATTCATCAGCAACGCACAGTTGCTAATTTCTAACGCAGAGACCATTACCATTCCTGCTGGAACGCGCGTACCTGTGATGGTTCCCAATAATATCTCCAGCAACGCCGTAAAGACATCGGATACACTCAATATGACCATTGCTCAAGATGTCCTGGTAAAAAACAAGGTGGTATTTCATCAAGGAGACACTGCCACAATTAATGTTGCCAAAGCGCGTTCTAACGGGCATTGGGGACGCCCTGGCCTATTAGAACTCAATTCCGGTATGGTAACAGATGTGAAGGGAGATAAAGTGCCAGTCAATATCTCGTATACTGCGAAAGGGGCCAGTCGCCGGGCTTTTTCGATTGCTGGCACTATTCTGAGTGTTCCACTCATCTTGTTTATCGTGGGTTTAGTCACATTACCAGTGGCGATCATGACATCCGGTAAAGAAGCTAAAATTGGTCAAGGCTTGGTGTTGGATACCATGACCACAGCACCAACTGAAATCGAACTCTAATCTTTTAAGCGAATATAAGCTGACCACACTAGGTCAGCTTATATTTTATTGGAGCCTTTCATCTAATTGACTAACCATAATCCACTCGAAGTCTTTGTAAACTGAGAAGGAAAAAGTTATAAGTTAAATCCAGAATAAGTGAATTTATGGCATTATTATCTATGCCCAAGCTAGGAATTTTGTCACTCAAATCAACAAATCAATCAGGGCTTTAGGACGTTAGCCAATTGCCTTAAACTATAAAAATATGGCAATTAGCTGAAATATGTGCGCTTAGTTTGTATTCACTTACTTCTAATGATTTCTATTTTTTTAAGTTGATTATGTCCTCAGTATAATAGTTCTGAACTCGTAAGTTATCTTACTTAATATTCTGTTTGCAAAATATCTAAGTAGGATTAAATTAGATTCTGTGGAATAGATACTAAGTTAAATCAAATATTATAGTATATCTTTTTTGGAGCTAAGTAATGAGACTTAAAACAGTGATATTTTGTAGGGTAGTAGCCTGGGCTATTGCTTTTCAATTACCATTAAGCCTATATGCGTATAGTGAAGATACTAATCTACTGAACCCACAAATGGTTGTACAACAGGCCAATCAACAACTGGATATTCCAACGCTTGCTAGAAAATATTCAGACCTAGAAGCACTCAAAGATGATTTGGAATTCATAACTAGTCCTGAAGCAAAAGAACTTGTATCGACTTATAAATCGGAAGAGGAGTTACACTCCGCTTTAAAAGTACTCTATTCTCAAATATTGACTAAAAGATACGATAAAATTGAGCAAGTTCTACTAGACCCAAAGCGAAGATTTAGATATGGCTCTCCATCTCTTTGCTCTGATAATTCATGTATAAAATATCCTGCTGATAGATTCTCTAATCTAGTACATGATGATGACTTTATTGCTTATCTCGATAAAGAGTTTTTTAGACAAAAATATCAGAAAGATATAGATGAATACGAAATCTACTTGATCGATAAAATTGCATTAGACAAGAAATATTTTTATAGTTTCGTCAATTCCTATCTTTCGGAAAAGGTTCAACAAAGACGTAATCATTTTGAAACAGTGATTGCCAGCGATACAGATGATACATCAGTTACCATCAAAAAAGTGGATGATACTGAAGTTATTATTTCCAAAAATGACTTCGATAAGTTAATAGATGAATTACTTGATCGCTATGATGATAAATATCTTTCTCTGAAATTCAAAGACCGGCTTGAGCCTTCAAACTATAACAAATTTATTCACAATGAATCTGATGCTATAGTTGACAGCTGGCTTAAAAAACAAGACCTATTATTAAAAAGGAATATTTCCTCAATAATAATAAAAAAAATAGATCTTATCGGTAAAGAACTTATCGAGAGACCTCTAAATCATATATTTATAAAGACTTCGGACTACCAAAAACTAACGGAGAATATAAACCAACAGGTTCAAGCTGATAAACTGTGGCGAGCTTATGATGAAACCCAGCTATATAGTTTGATTGATAGCTTAAAGATAAAAGTTTCTGATAATAAAGATCTTCCAATCAAAGAATTTTTAAGTCAAAGAAATTTAGATGTTCAAAAAGATATCTATACAGGTGCTAGTAGAGAGCTAGATGGCCGAAGTACTGAATTGGATCATATATTACATGACAATGATTTTCAGGATAGCTTAAATCAAAAATTGTTAGTAGCATATGATTTTTTCAAATGTCCTTCTCAAGATGTTGCTCTTTGTTCGATAAATGATCCTCAGCCAGCGACTTATAGCTTCTTATTTACATTCTATGGATACGATACAAGTAAAGCTGCTAATTCAGGCATACAGGTAACTTTCCCCTTTTATATGACATTAGCAAGCGAAGCTACCTTAGCAAATTATAAAAATTACACTGATACAGTATCAAATTATGTTCAAGCTAAGTCGGCACAAATAGCTTCTTTGAAACCTGAAGACTTTAATAAATATTTATTGATAGTCTATGATGATTTGTTTTATTTTAAAGAGCCTGCTATCTGGATACCCTGGTATAAACAGCCTTTTACTTTTCCTGAAGCCAGAAAAAAAATGAGGGACGCAGCAAAAGCAGCTCAAACTGAGCGTCGAAAAAAGTTATTGGAAGGACCAGGTTTTAATAGCAGTGTATTTCAAGACTCTCAAGAGGCAGCATTAGACAGCTTCTTATTTTACTCTCAAAGTGTAAGAGCAAGAGCAGAAATAGAAAAGGATGCACCAATAGTTGGCACTTTTATAGGAACAGCTGCGGCAGCTGCATTAGGTAATCCAGTTCCATCTCTTAAGAGCGGCGCAGATTTATTAAAAGTAGCAACTGATGCTTTATCTAATTTTTCAAAATATCTAGGCTCTGAAAAAAAATAATAAATTATAAAAACATTTTATGAAATAAAATAGTGTCTAGTTTAGCTGGACTTGGCACTATTTTTATTTAAACTTTAGAGCAACATTATTTTATGGCTTAGATCTGAAAGTCATGTATAACGTAGGCCCATTATCAATAGACGCTAGCCTATTTAGAATAAAGATTACTCATAGTAATGTTACTGTATATATGTTTACATTAATTCTGCAAGCTGGGATAAACTCACTAATACGCTAAATCAATATCCTATTGAAACGACAAAAATGATGTTCTAGCCAGCTTTTCTAAAACAAAAACATGTTCAAAGCTTATATACAGCAATTTTACCATCTAACTTATACTAAACACTACACTCTGTGTAACGCTTTTGCCTCTATTGACAAACATAAATTTCACCTATAATGGGAACGCTATAGTCAAGCGACTATAGCCGGGGCGTAGAAACCCTGTTCGTAGTGGTCAGCATCTGACCATAACTAGATGCCGCTTCTTTGGCTTTTAGCCGGGAGGCGGCACTGTATGTCCAGGCCTCTTGGCTAAAGAGTGTCGCGGCCGTCTACGAACGGTTTTCTAACTCCCGGCTATCCTTTCGAGGATAGCTTTTTTATTGGCAAGATACCAAAGGACAGGCTATGAAGCACTCTATTCTCTTGCTTTTGCTGACTCTTACCTTATGCCAAGCTCAAACGTTTGCTGATACTCAGGACGTAGAGAACGGGCCAACTTTGCCTATGGCACAAGCTTATCTCGGTTGGAAGTATTTATGGGGCAAAGGAGTGCCTAATGATACTTCAAAAGCCATATTCTGGTTTCAAAAAGCTGCTGAACAAGACTGTGCAGAGGCAGAGAGACAGCTTGCCCTCATATATTCGGGAGGTTTTGGTGTACCCCAGGACACGCAAGAGTCCCAAAAATGGTGGAAACTTGCAGCAACTCAATACGAGAAAGATGCTGAGAATGGTGATTCAGAAGCATTATACCAACTAGGGGGACTTTATGCAGAGGGACATGGAGTACCACAAGATATTGCTAAAGCTAGGCAATGGTACCGTAAAGCTGCTGCAAGTGGAAATGAAAGTGCTCAATGGCAACTTAAAGTTCTAGAAGATGAGCAACAAGGTGCTTTTGAAACGCGTAAGCAGGCCGAGCAGGGCAATATGGAGGCCCAAATGTGGTTTGCCATGAAGCATGGAATTGCTGGACATTTTTACACCAAGGCGGAATGCATTAAATGGCTAAAAGTAGCTGCTCAAAGAGGTAATTCTAAGGCTCAAGATGAGCTTGGGAATGCTTATGCCTTAGGACATGATCTGCCTAAAGATTTTGGTAAGGCTATGTACTGGTGGCAACTGGCTGCAATTAATGGCAATGCTGATGCGAAAGACTCGCTAGGAAGAACTTATGCTCGTGGTGATGGTGTTCCACAAGACTTTATTCAAGCTTACAAATGGTTTAATCTAGCAGCCGCTCAAGATCCAACCTACGCAGTTAAAAGAGATTCTATGGCAAGAGATATGACCAAAGCCCAAATTGCTGAAGGTCAACGTCTGTCGAAAGAATGGTTGAAAATTCATCCCAAGCATAGTCGCAAAATTAAACAAAGAGGGAGATAAGTAGCGATGAAGCAAGAGACCTGGTTAGGGAGACTATTGGAGAGACTAGATTTTACCAACGACTTAAACTTGCCAAGTGATGGCGAGGACTTTGATTGGATAGATCAAGAGATAGAACTGCTCAAAAGGAAAGCAAAGAAAGGGCATGCCAGAGCACAATACCTTCTTGGAGATTATTATCTCCGGGCAGACATTAATAAAAACCTAAGATCTGAGGGTGCTGATTTAATTTTGTGTGCTGCAAATCAAGGCTATGATGAAGCACAGATGTACTTGGCTAATTCTTATCTGGAAGGTAGATACTTCAAGAAAGATGGATCAGAAGCCGTTTGGTGGTATCGTAAAGCGGCTGAAAACGGGGATCAGATTGCACAAATTGAACTTTCCCGGTGTTATGCCTTTGGCATTGGCGGATCACAGCCGAACTATCAAACAGCTACAAAATGGGCGAGAAAAGCATACCAGCCTGATGATGTACTTCCTTCCAGTATGGATCTACAGCTTGAACATGAAGAAGAGGAGTTGGGTACCAGAAAACTATTGCAATGGATCAGACTTTCCGCTGAAACAAGCGATTCAGAAGCCTTACTCAAACTGGGGTGTATCCATTGGGAGGGTCTACTTGGGCAACGTCGGAATAAGGAAAAGGCTTATTACTGCTTGAAAGAGGCTGCAAATCTGGAAAATGAGGATGCCTTAATTGCCTTTGGTAACTTACTGCTCCAAGATTTGAACAATAAGGAACACTGTGCACAAGCGCTTTTTTGTTTTGAGATGGCTGCCAAGCAAGGTAACATTGAAGCACTGTACCAGCTCGGCAATCTGTACCGATTCGGTATTGGTATAGAGCAAAGCCCTATTCGAGCAATCGGCTCATTCAATAAAGAAGCCTTCCGTTGGTACTTAAAGGCTGGACATGCCGACCATGCAGAGGCACAGTTGGAACTAGCGGCACTCTACCTCAGTATGGACAGTAACGACAAACTCAAAGCCTTGAAATGGGCAACTTTGGCGTCTATGCGTAAGCCCGCTTACCAGAAGTATCAAGCTGCCATCGAGGATAAGTTGACCAGTAAGCAAAGGCAGGAGGCACAATCCTTGACCTCTAGTTGGCTTTCTAAACGTCTCAAAGTAACTGCTCCATAGTCTGGCATGCCTCTGAGATTTCAGGTAGCTTCTTGGGCTTTCTGCTGGAGCTGTCGGTAGACCTATTCTTTTTATAATTAATGCAAGTGACTTGTATTAATTATAAAAAATAGTGCCCAAAGCCGGTTTATATATTTTGTACCTTAAGCTATACGCTACGATACAGCAGAAGGGTGAAAAGGAAGCACTAGTGCTGATATGAGCCGAAGAGCGGCAAAATTGACTTTTTGAGATTAAGGCCCGACTATTACGCATCGATAGATGCCAGGAACTCTATGAAAAATAATACTAAAACTTCGGATTAATTATAAAAAAGAGTGCCCAAGGCCGGTTTATATAATTTTTGAGAAACAAATCTTAAGATTTGGCTGAAAGGCTCCATTATGCACTTGTAGCATCTTCCTTTATGCTGAATGTCATGAAATTGCTGTCTTGATCACTGCAAAAGGGAATGATGAACAAGGGACGGTAAGGCCTGAAGGTTCCGACCATCTATCCCGACACATACAGTCAAATTTGAAATAATATTTATTGATGAGCTTTATCATACAGAACTTGGGTATGAAGATAGACCAGAGATGTTAATTGTACTCGCAGTGTAATCGGCTGACATGATAAAGTGACAACGAGGAAATGACGAAAGTCGAGTTGCGTTAGCACTTTTAGCCAAGTTAGTGGCAAGGTGACAACAAAATCGTCAAATATTTTAATAATGAATAATTGATCAAATTCGTAATTTTATGTATTTTCGTTGCCACGTTGCAACTCTTTAGATAGCACAAGGCTTTTGAGTACATCTTGTTGTCATTGGGTTTACACCTAGTCTTCACCGCCCATGGATTCTTTAATGGCTTGAGCTGTTGATTTCTGGTAAGGGTAGAGAGGAGAGCGAACAGATTTTAACCCGATTCTTGTGCCTTTCTTGGTTCGTTTAAGCTCGATGTCGGAGAATGTCTCCTTGAGACGCTTTGAAAAACCGTTGGAGTGAGTAATCAATCTATCGTATGTCTCATGAGGATGATGAATAGTCTTGTTAAAAGACATTGGATTTTCTTCAATAAACCCTTCTCCTTTAGCCCAGGGTATATAAAGTTCCTCAAAACATTGACTGACTAGCATGCCTTGCTCGACCGGACAGGCTTCTAAATTTTGGTCTTCCCAGAAGCGAATCAGGTGATTGCTATCTTCACGCACTTCTTTGAGATGATGTTCTGTAGAACTATAATCAATACCTTCTCGTAAGAGGTCTTTGTAAGCCTGCATGATGCGATAAGCAAAGCCCGGCAATATTCGTTCCCGAATAAATTGCTTATTATCTTTAAAGCGAGCATCACCTTGGCGATGACGAGGATTACTCTGGTCGGGATGAGCTACGAAAACTTGGGTGAATCGAATAATGTTAAAGCGGGAGCTAATTGCTTCTAATGATTTATTGGAAGCGGGTAAGTTGTTCATATTAAAGATACATCCCGCATTAGGATGGAAAGAAAACACATCCTTATGCTTTCGAGCCGCCTTCACTCCCGAGTCACCAGTAATAAATGATTTTAGGATTTCAATGCCGTCCAGATTGACTTTACTATCCTCTGAAGACCAGTTAAGTTTACAGGTAGCCAACGGCACCATCTCAAAGAGTTTACCTTCGTCTGCATCTTTAAAAGCTCGGATTGATACATCTGCTAAGCCTTGATTTCCAAACAATTCCTGAGTCCAAGCACGAATAGTGTCCTTGCCATTTGCTCCTTCGCCTTCAAGAATAAGCGCTTTAACCGTTCTTCCTGATTTCAAGTTTGCCCGGACATGAGACATATCGAGACAGGCTGCAATAGTGCGAATAAGTATTTTTTGTTCTTCGGGATTGGGTAAAATGTCAGCAAAGGCTTTGTCGAAAAAATCCAAATCCGCTTCAGAGGGGTTAAACTGCCAATCAACTTCAGCACGATAAGTAAAAATAGTATCCAGAGAGTGAGGCAAGAGTTCAAAGATTGGCTGCCCTTGAAAGTCATATGAAATCCGCAGGTACCCATTTTTGAAGTTGTGGCCGGGTGGATTGATCAAAACTCCTTCTTCAGGCTTACAAATCCCAAGAATAAATCTCAGAGCTGCTTCAGCGTACTTGGCAGTGGCATATGCGTTCTGCCCCTTTTTATTAGTTTGGTAAGTATTGAAATATTTTAAGACTTTGGCTTCTAGAGCATTTTGATTCATCGGCACATACAAGCCTTTACCATCATATTGGTATAGTTCACCTGTGATCGTAACCAACCCTAAACCACCATCCAATAGATCTTCCAGGATGACCTGACCTGCTGTTCGACCTTTTTCAAATCTTTTACGCTCAAGATCCTGTGGCAAGCGATAGCCATTCTGCTCAGCATGATAGATAAGGGTACCTAATGTAATTGAGCCGTCCGCCTTGTCAATCAAAGTTTGGGTATAGCTGCCTCCCTTGTCATCCGGGCTCCATTCACTGATCAAATTAAAGGCTGTATCCGGGTCGCATACTGAGGCTACGGCAAAAACAATCCGTATCCAGGCAGCATGTCCAACAACGTCTTTTAGGATAATATTGCCAACAGCATCTTGTGGAATATGCCTCAGCATTTTACGAATCTCATCCGATGGGACACTACCTTTGATCCACGGAGATGCTCCTGGCTCAATTCGATTGATTTGTCCATCTTGAATCAGGGTTTTTACAAGACTGTCATTTAAGAAGTTGTTTTCAAAAACACTCAAAATACAATCCTTGGAACCACAAAAGAGCCGGGCAGGGTCTCCCGTTGAGTGATCAGCTTGAGGGTATCTCTTAAAAAGTCCTCGACATGCGGCTTTGTATTCCTCTGGGTCTGTAATTGGATTTTCGAGTAGAAAAATGACTCGTAACCGATCACAAGCGGGGTCAACTTTACCACGGCCCTTTAGTTTCTCCTTCTGATGATTTACTGTCGTATAGATAATGGTTCCAAACTTTTGAATAAAAAGATCGGACATTGCCTCTTCTAAGGTAAATCCACTATCAAAGTCCAGGCCTAGCCAGTTTGCTTGCTCGAAATTTTTACCCAATCGTTTACCATCTTTGAGCTGGGGTGAGAATGCTTGTCCCAGGCTGATATGATTAGCGAATTCTTGTACTGATAGGGTCAAGTTTTGAAAATCGGAATTGGCGGAGGGAGACGTAAAGTCTCCCTTGCCAATGAAGTTGGTGTAAATCGCAGTAAAGACTTTCATACAGGCCAATTGCCTCCCTCTATGGAAGAGTAATTCATCTCTGAAAGCCAACTTAGATAACTCAGAAGTTCTATATAAGGATGGTTATCATATCTTCCAAAATGTACGACTTTATCTCTAAAGCCGTCTATGTTGTCAGCAATTAATCGCTGAATTTCGCTGTGGGATGGTGTCGTAAAATATTCATGCCAATCACAGATAGAAAACATACCAGGAAGCATTACTGTCCTCCTTTTTGAGAGGAGTTTTGCTCCTCTACCCACGCCCTGAAGAGTTCACTATCAATGAGTACACGCCGACCCACTCTTTTCACGCATTTTGAAAAACCATTTTGATGCTCATTGAAGATGAGGTACCGGAGGCCTGCAATTGTTGGCCATTCATAATGCTGATTCCAGTGCGTAACAGGAATCAGTTTTGATTCAGGGATTGTCATAGGCTATTGCTCCATTTTTAACAGAACTACTGATTTTTACTGTTCTGTATAAATTTAGTTAATAGCCTTATGAATACTCCCGAAATCCTAAAAAGGATTTTCTTTTTTAGTCTTGCGATTTTTTGTTTTTTCTGCTAACAGCTTTTGACTTGGTTTTTTGTTCAGCTTTATTTGCGCGAGCAGGGCATAGTCTGGGAGACCATTCATCCCAAATTTCTCGATATCGTGCGGCTGTAAGTGATTTCTTCTTACCTTTTTTGGTAATTTCTGTATACCCATCCTCGTATTCCATTGCGTTACAGGCATCAGGCAATGACATCCTTCTGTCTAGCCGGTCTAGGATGCCATTCACAATCGCGTGTGCCTTTTCAGCACTAACTGGAGGGCGTCCCTCATCTTCAACCAAATTTAACGCTCTACGGGCATCATGACCATACACAAGAATCTTCTGAATTTTCTCTGCAAAGTAATTACAAATTTCCGTTGATGGCCATTCTCTAACACGTAGAGCGTAGCCAAGCTCTGCCAAGAGATCTTTAGCGCTTGCAACATCTCCGTCATTAGCTTCCCTTATACGGGGATCAAACTCTTCCTTTGCCATCAAGCCTCCTTGAACTGTTGCTCATTCATCCGCTCCAATACATCAGCAGTATGCTGTTCAGTCAGGTGAGCATAGCGCTTCACCATTTTCATTTGCTTGTGGCCAAGAATATTAGAGATTTCCAGTAGACTTGCACCGTTCATAGCCAGATATGAAGCTGCTGTATGCCTTAAATCATGGAATTTAAAGTCTGTCAGCCTGGCCTCTTGCACAGCCTTTTGCCAGTGTTTTTTGATTTCAAAGGGTTTTTTGCCATCTGCCCGTGGAAAAAGATATGGAGAATCAATTCTTCGTACTTTACTCATCTGGAGAACCAACTCAAAGGCGTGAGAGGAAATAGGGATTGCCCTCTTTTCACCATTCTTTGTCAGTTCAAGCCGCATAATTCGTCTTTGAAAATCAATATCCTTCCATTGTAGGTACATGATCTCGCTCATTCTGGCACCAGTAGAGAGGGCTAACACAACAACAGTGTAAATATAAGATTCTGTCTGATTTTTACAAGCATTCAGTAAGTCTGTACGCTCTTGCGCAGTCAAAAAACGCACCCTTCCATTTGAAAGAGAAGGTTTCCTAACTTGAAGTACCGGGTTTTCTTCTGTCCAGGCCAAATCCTTGACTGCATAGGAGAAGCAAACACTTAGGGTTGCCAGATAACGAACAATTGTTGCCGGACTTCGGTATTTAGGCGGCTTCTTCTGCCCCTCCTTTATCTTACCTTGAGGCTCAATTGGCTCCTTTGCAAGTTTGTCTCGGTAGTCTGCAATCAGTTGAGGTGTGATATCGAACAGTAAATAACAGCCAAGTTGGGTTTTCCACCATTTCAGCTCGCCTTCCACGGTCTGCCGATCCCTACCACGCAGAGGTAGAAGCGTCTCGCTGTATTTATCTATCAACTCTCCCAAAGTCCGCTTTTTAGACTCGCTGGTTTTGACTCGACGACCTTCCCTAATAGCCGCTTCAGTGGAAAGGGCCCATTTTTTGGCGTCTGTAAGTCTTTTAAAGGATTCTGTCTGAGGCGGATAGCCCTTGATACGAACCTCTACCATATAGGTAGTACCAGTTTTGCCTTTTCTTTCTCGAATACTAGCCATTCAGCCTCGCAAAATTTGTCGCACTTTTGTCGCACTAACCATAAATATTGTACAGTTTTTCTCAACTTTCCTCAATACATCAACCAGCCTAAAACCAAGTAAAATCAATATCTTTAGCTTTTGTGATTTATTGTGACTTTCAGAAGTTCCCTCAATGGCATTGAGAAGGTCAGGAGTTCGAATCTCCTATGCTCCACCATTTCCCCACATCCATGCATGAAGCCGCCTAAAACCTTGAAAGGGAAGGTGGTTTTTGGTGTTCGAAGTCCTAATTCTCTGCTATATACCATGCGGTCTTCGAATGCCAGTTTGAGGACCATTCGTTTATGTTCGAGTCGTCCCGATTGCCAGAGCCTCAGCGGATTTGCCAGAAATAGCATGGCGAGTTCGAACATTTCCTCGAACCTCCCTGGCGGAAGCTCACTTTTTTGCAGTGACTCCTCCATCAGCAGCTTCTCCTTTTCCAGTTGCTCAATGCGTTGCTCATACCTTGTGATCGCCGCAGGAATCGAGGTTTCAACGATTCGATCCACCAATTGCCCGATCTGTCTTTCTACACCCAAAATCTTTTGCTGTGCCGACTGAATGGCCGAGGCGGTCTGTCGGCTCTGCTGGTTCCAGGCATCCCGAAACATGGCGCTAGCTAGCTCAAATAATTCTCGCGTGGGTTTCAGGCTGGCAAGCAGAGCTTCGAATGTCCCTTCAAGCTCATCGCGTGGAATGGATTTCCTCCGGTTGCCGCAATCCTTGAAATAACACAGGTAATAAGGGAAGCTTTTGGACTTGCCTTTTGACCAGCAGGCAGTCAGCGGTCTACCGCACTCTTCGCACAGGATGAAACCCCGCAGCGGAAAATCCACACTAATATCCTTACGAGCGGGCGCTTTGGCCGAGCCTTTGAGACGCGCTTGGATTTTCTCAAAAGTTTCCAGGCTGATCAGTCCCTCATGCTGTCCCCGACGCAGGGAAACCTTCCATGCTTTCCGTTCCACATAGCCCGCATAAAGCGGACAAGTCAGCAGGTCTTTGACATCACTGGGATGCACCCGACCCTTTTTGTCTTTCAAGGGAAACGCAGGCTGGCTTTCCAGAAAACGCTGCACCTCAACCTGTAAGCCAAACCGACCCGAAGCGAAGCCGTCCAGTGCTTGCGCAATAATAGAAGCCACCGGCTCATCGCGTACCAGGAGCTTGCCATGCCCTGCTACCTTCCGATATTCATAGCCCGTAGGCGGCGCAAACACATAATAGCCTTGTTCCAGCCGAGCGTGCATTTTCTGAACCACCTGACGACTGTTCTGCTGGCGTTCAAGCTGGCCTTGGGCGGCAAAGATGGCTTCAATAAATTCACCTTCCGGCGTATCCTCGAACTTGAAATTCAGGCATTCCACGCCCGTACGGCGCAGCGCCAGGGCTTGGCGCAATTTGAAATGAAACTCCCGATCACGAGCCAATCGTTTGAGATCGTCAAACAAGACGATATAACGGGACTCAGGGTGCTGATCCAGATAATGGAGCAGTGCCACCATACCGGGACGGTTCATGAAATCCCCGCCGCCACTGGCATCATCGGGGAAGACGGCTTCCACATCATGTACCTGGTCAGGACCCTCTTGCCAGGAGATCATGATCTGCTAATGTAACAGCATGTTTCTGAGCAAGTTTTTTGAACACAAATGTGATTATCGGAACCGGG
>Ga0157374_10002511_pt1 | contig 15485 bp, 12 predicted proteins | sample M25metaG_FD_115308 | JGI IMG/M metagenome (GOLD analysis project Ga0157374, IMG submission 115308) | Miscanthus rhizosphere microbial communities from Kellogg Biological Station, Michigan, USA - M2-5 metaG | ecosystem: Host-associated > Plants > Roots > Rhizosphere > Soil | place: USA: Michigan...
GCATCGCCGCCTCACCCGTCACGCCAGCGTCCATTCAAATGTAGTGCCGACCTTTTTGTATCGCTCATCGAACAATCAATGGGTTAGCTCGGCCAACTCCGCGAATCGCGGAAGTCGGGTTAAGGTCTGCGTGAAGCAACGAAAAAATATCGTTATCGCCGGGGGCACGGGATCGGGAAAAACGACATTGTTGAACGTCATTTCTAATTTCATTCCCACAGACGAACGTATTGTCACCATTGAGGACTCAGCCGAGTTACGACTGCATCAGGAAAATTTGGTTGCATTGGAAGCGCGTCCGCCAAACCTCGAAGGAAGAGGCACAGTTACCATCCGGGACTTGGTTAAAAACTCGTTGCGCATGCGGCCCGATCGTGTCGTCATCGGTGAATGCCGAGGGGGAGAGGCCCTCGACATGTTACAGGCGATGAATACTGGCCACGATGGATCGTTAACAACGATTCACGCCAACTCGCCGCGCGACGCGTTATCCCGATTGGAAGTAATGGTGCTAATGGCGGGAATGGACTTGCCCGTAACCGCGATTCGAGAACAGATAGCATCGGCCGTTGACATCATCGTTCAGCAAACACGCTACGCTTGCGGTGCTCGCAAGGTGACGCACATTACGGAAATCACCGGCGTGGAAACAGGAAAAATCCAGATGCAGGATGTTTTTCTATTCAAACAAAAAGGTCTGGGAAAAGATGGGCGCGTTATCGGCGATTTCACCGGTTGCGATGTGATTCCGAGTTTTTATGAAACGTTGAATGCGATAGGTGTACCGACCGATCTTTCGATTTTCAAATCGGCGGAGCGCGAAGCATGGACGAATTGAGTGTTGTCGGCATATGTGTATTCGCCGCCACTGCCTTGGCCGCATTAATTTTTTATCGAGGCGCCGAAAAAGCCATTGATGGCTATAGCCGTTCGGTGGCACGGGTCTTCGGCACCGGTTTGCAAAAGCAGCTACCGATGATTCATTTGCGTTGGCTAAGCATCACTTGTTCCGCAGCCGCTATCGCTATACCAATTAGCATATGGCTATTCTTGGATCTTGTGATTCCAGCTATTTTAATGGCAATGCTGCTTTTTTTCTCTCCGAAAATCATCCTGCGTTGGATGCAATCACAGCGGCGAGACAAGCTAATGCAGCAATTGCCTGACGCATTAATGATGTTGGCTGGTGCATTGCGTGCCGGCTCCGCTTTGGGGAATGCGTTGGCAAGCATGAGCACAGAAATCGGCCCGCCTATTTCACAAGAGTTTGCACTGTTGCTGCGTGAGCAACGCTTAGGCGTGACGTTGGATGATGCACTCGTCAACATGGAACGCCGTGTTGCGGCGCCCGATTTCGCATTGGTTCTTTCGGCCATTCGAATCGCTAGGGAAGTGGGGGGCAATCTCGCGGAGACTTTGGAGCGGTTAGCGCATACCTTGCGGCAAAAGGCCTCCATGGAAGGAAAGATCCGTTCTCTCACCGCACAGGGAAAACTACAGGGAATCGTTGTAGGTCTTTTACCGCTCGCTCTTGCCATGGTGCTTTTCTTCATGGATCCAACGGCAATGTCGCCGCTAGTAACGTTACCGATAGGATGGATGGTCTGCGCAGTGATTGCTATTTTGGAATTTCTAGGAGCATTCACTATTTGGAAAATCATTATGATCGATGTGTAGACATCGCTTTGTTAATCGTTTTGACAATATCAAGAAGCAACACAATATAAATCGGACAGTTTATGGAGCTTGTTATCATCACAGTACTATTCGGCCTCGCATCGATGATCGGCGCGTATGGGATTCACCGAATATTTTCTCGCTTACCGATGGATGATCGCCGCTATAGGGATCATCCGCCGCTACTGTTTCGATTTCTTTGGCCGTTGATTCGATTAAGTACGCATTCCTGCGCGGGCTTATTGCGATTGATCGGTACTAAAAATGTAGTGCGTAATTTGCGCCGAAGCGGGCTGGACTATGCTCTTAATCCGCAGCAGTTTTTGGCCGCTAAATTCATTCTGGCATTGATAACGGCTATGGCTGCATGTTTGTTAATGCAGACGGTATTCGACCATATTTCAGTGTTTCTTCTTTTGTCGGCTGTGGCTCTTGGCTTCCATTACCCCGACTATTGGTTGAAGAAAACCGGCGAGCACCGCAACCGCGTCATTATTAAAAACCTACCGTTTTTTCTCGATGCGCTCACATTGTCGGTAGAAGCGGGGTTGAGTTTTGCGGCAGCGTTGGCTCAGTCGGTAGAAAAAGGGCCGGAGGGGCCGCTTAAGCAGGAATTCAAGCGTGTCCTTCGCGATATTCGAGCCGGAAAACAACGAGGCGAGGCCATGCGCGATTTTGCCGATCGAGTTGATCTGGTTTCTATTACCGGTTTTGTCGGTGCGGTTATTCAAGCTGAAACCTTAGGCGTCAGTTTAGGCCCGACGTTGCGGATGCAGGCGGAGCAACGCCGTAACGAACGATTTTTGCGAGCGGAAAAGTTGGCGATGGAAGCGCCAGTGAAAATGCTGGGGCCGCTCATTCTATTTATTTTCCCCTGCACTTTTATCGTTTTGCTTTTCCCCATCGCAATGAAGTTCATGCAGTCGGGAATCGGAGGAGGGTGATGCGTGAATACACCCATGTTTATGGAGCCGGCCGATTGTTAGCCGATAAGGTGATGACCGCCGATAACCTGTGGCTGCGTGGCCGCGGGTTACTTGGCCGCAAACCATTGACAATGAACGAAGGCTTGTTGATAAAACCTTGCAAGGGCGTTCATATGTTCGGTATGCGGCATTGTATCGATGTCGTTTTTTTAACGGACGACGGTGTCATAACAAAACTCGAAGCCCGTTTGCCGCCAATGGGATTTTCAATTTGTCTTCATGCTTGCCAAGCCTTGGAACTTGCGCCGGGCGGTATCGATCATTTCGGTTTATCGGTCGGCATGCGATTGACATTCTGTGCATCGGCGAACGCGGAAATCATGTCTAGCGACCCGCTGCCTTTTGAACCATGAGCCGAGTAACACAATAAAAAAGCATTCCATGAAAATCACTAGCATAAGAAATGCTCGCTATGGATTTGTGGACAACAGACCATTGTCAGCAATGAGTGGCGCCGCATTGATCGAATGGATTGTGGTTTGTCCCTTGGCGCTATTTATTATTTTGGCCATTATCGAAAGCGGTTTTTGGATGATCGCGAAAAGCGCCGTGAATTACGCGACTTTCGAAGCCGCCCGCGAAGGCGCGATGGGGCATGCCGATTTGACTATTATGAGCACTGCATTTAAAAAAGCAGTGGTGCCTTTTTATGGCGGCGGCACAACCACCGAAGAAATTGTTCAGAGTTATACCGCTAAGGTACTGCCGGATCTTGCCAACAGTTTTTCCACATTGGAAATCATTAGTCCGACACCTGCTTCAATTCAGGATTTCAGCGTCATGGAAGCAGGGCAATTGCAAATCCCCAACGATAGTTTGGCGTATCGATCCAACGGCAGCGGGCTTTTGTCAGGCCAATCCATCCAAGATGCCAATCTTCTGAAAATAAAAGTTGTCTTCGGCTATCGATTGAAAATGCCCATTGTTCGAATGATCGTCATCGATCTCTTAAAGCTCGTCACGACCGATGAACAAGCCTTGTTAATGTATGGTGATAGTCGTGTTCCGATTGTTAGCCAGGCAACGGTAAGAATGCAGAGTGCTACGTATAACCAAGCCAATTGGAAAACGGCGTATGGTTTGATGTGAGGAAAATTTAGAGCAGATGCGATTTCCAGGCGACTCCAATTTGCCGAATCATCAAGCCGTCGTTGTCCGTTTGGATATGTGCAGTTTATTCGGTAAATTGGTGGTCGGTTGATACGAAAGGAAAGACCTTGGCCAAGAAAAAAATCGCAATTGCCTGTCAAGGCGGCGGTAGTCATACGGCATTTACGGCTGGTGTACTGAAGACATTCTTGCAAAAGCTCGATCCCCGCCACTATGAAATTGTCGGATTATCGGGTACATCCGGCGGTGCGATGTGTGCGGTGCTTGCCTGGTACGGATTGTTGACCGGCGACCGCGCCAAGTCGATAACGCTATTGGAGGATTTTTGGCGTGAGATGAGCGCGGAGAGTGCGTGGGACAAGGCGGGAAACGATTGGCTGGTGTGGTTGAACCGAATGCGCACCGGCGTATTGATTCCGGAAATCAGCCCCTATGAGCTTCCTACCCAAGGTCAGGAGAAGCTTGCAGCGACATTGGAAAAATTTATTCCGTTCGCTGATTTGGAAAAACTTGTTTCACCAAAAAGCCCCAATTTACTCATCGGTGCTGTGAACGCCCGCACCGGTGAATTTACGGTGTTTCAAGATAAACATCCGGAAAAGGATAAGCGCATCACTGTAAAAGCACTGCTGGCCTCCGCTGCGTTGCCGACGCTGTTTAGAGCGGTGCACATCGGCAAGGATTTTTATTGGGACGGTCTTTTTTCTGAGAATCCGCCGATTCGAGGTTTTCTTGCTAAACCCGTCAGCATGGATAAAAAGCCCGATGAGATCTGGATTATTCGAATCAACCCCGAAACCCGCTCATCGGAACCGAAGTCCATGAATGAAATCGATGACAGACGCAATGAATTAGCGGGCAATTTATCCTTGAACCAAGAAGTCTTATTTTTGAACGAAGTAAACGACTGGCTGCGGCGAGGGTGGCTTACCGCTCCTCAATTCAAACATGTGGATGTGCGTTGGATTCCCATGGATCTGGATTTGGATGAAGCATCGAAGTTGGATCGCAACGCCACATTGATTCAGCGTCTGATGCAGTACGGCGAATCCCGTGCAATTGCTTTTCTACATCATCTTAAGCAAAAGGGCGCGCGTAAGGATACTGAATAGGGTAATTGCTGCAGCGCACTTACCTAAGCGCCCTATTGCAATCCTGCAACTATAGAAGATCGAATCTTTGCAAGTTTGCTAAAACGCTTATCTTTGCGATGACGCGCGCTAACTTCTTGTATTGATTTCAAGCGGTTATTATTCTTTGCGCAATCCTTGTTTGGTATGGATGTTGCTTAGTTATCCGTATCTCGTTGCTCGCTGCGGTATTTTATTCAACACCTTGAATCGGTAAGGCCGTTGTCCAATAAATGCGGCGAAAATAATTTCTAGCGTTAGCGATGCTGGAAAACGCAACAACATGCTGGGAGAAGAGGCCTGTATGGCTGCGAGCGAATCCGAAAATAAAATGCTTTTAAAGACAGAAGGAGTTCCAAACTCATCTGAGGCAGAGGTGAGTTCGTCAGCGCTGACACATAAGATGCTTGAGCCGGAAGTCATTGAGAAATTGGAAACGTCACTCAAGAAAAAAGCGGCGGATGCACAACAGGAACTGGACGATGCAAATCGGGAATTGGAAACGGAAAGAAAAGCGCTGCCGGAGAAATTCGATCAAGAAATGATAAATCAGCTGGAAGATTATCAGCGGGAATTGGTGGCGTTGATCGCAACATTGGGACAACACACGAAAGCGGTGGCTAGTGCGAAAGGTATCCTTTCCGGGTTAGCCACGTTGCAGAAGAAGGTGCACGATATTGAGCAAGAAAAGGAAGGTGTTGCGCAGGCGTTAATGGCTGTAGAAACTGATCTGCAAAACAATCCAAAGATGAAAGAGGCGTTGACGGTTCATAAACAACAATTGGAAGAACTGAATGCGCCGTTAAATCGGCAAATGGCGACTCTGCAGAGCAAGATAAAGGATTTATCGCAATCACCGGCGCTTACCTTGGTGCGCGAATTAATTGAGAAACAGCAGCAAGCGTCTGAGAAGGGGCGGTCATCGAACAAGTATGAGAAGACGCAAGAAACCGCAAAGAAGCATGAATTAAATGACACTAAACAAGTGATCGTAGCGTTAGACCCTCTAAGGGAAGTTCGAAGCGATTCGAATACGCTACGGCAAAATAAGCCAACGCTTCAATTGGCAGAAAAACCTCAAGAGCCGAGCATCGACGACGGCGAACTCAAAAAAAAAGTTCTGAACGCGGAATAAGCGAACAGGAACTAAGAAACGATTTCCAAGAGTCTGAAGAAAACAGCTTCATTCCCGATCAAGAGACGAAGCCTGCTTTCACTGAATTGATGGTGGAAAATAAGGCAGCGCAAACTACTTACTCGCCGCCTAAATTGCCGGACGATATCGATTCAGAAACGTCCAATGCACCCGAAGTGATGAATGGCAGCCAGCTATTTAAGCGATTAAGCCCAATTCCCGAAGAGCCGACGGCAGATGACATTGCCCGCATGAATCGGTTTATCCAACTGCTCAAAACCAGTAGAAAAGTGCAAGCGACCGGGGGCGAGGGATTGTTGGATGTTACACCGGAAATCAATTCCCAATTGGAGACGTATTACCAAATTTTCAAGAATGGAGAGCAAGCGCAGGCATCAGTACAAACGTCCATGCAGGGACGAGAAACATCCGCTGTTTCGTCGTCTGAGTCGTCGTCGCTGTCACAAGAGGACATGAGTGCGGGTGACGGGGAATATATTTCCCTAATGATTGATCGGTTCTCCGAATTACTCGAACCGGCATTGAAGGAGCTCGATATCAGTCTGGAGGCGCAGGAGTCTTGTTATCTGGTAAGCGACTCATTTTTGGAAAGCCTTCAGCGCTATCACGGCGTAATAGTGACGGAGGCAGGTGAGAACGACTTTAACGTGCATATTCCTCAAGCAACTTATGGAAGCTTACGTGATCTTTACGCTGCCTACAAAACACCTGTGCCGCAATCGGTAGAAGGACTTTTCGTTATGCTCGAATCGGAGCAAAGAAGCGCCGATGCGGAGAGCGATTTCAGGGACTTCTTGAATGCAAGTGCCGTTGCTATAAGTGGTTCACCAGGGGATGAAACAATTCTTTTATCACCATACCAACTGGAGAGAGTCATAACGCCAGCTTACGATGAATTCAAGACGATGCGGCAAGAGAAGCGCCTAAGCGAGAGCTTCTAACAAAATTTGTAGATTAGACAAAGCTTCCGCATGAACGCCCTTCTCCCGCAGGCGGGAGAAGGGCTGGGGATGAGGGCGATGAATAAGCCACCGCAATTCTATCAATCACCCTCACCCCTATCCCTCCCGCCTGCGGGGAGAGCGTAGCGAGGGGGGCGAAGCCGAGCTAACCATAAACAAGGATGCCTAATAATTCAATGTGACTAACCAGCACATCTAGTCACAGTCATTTTGTTAGACGCTCTAAAGAGAATCTGCCAAAATCGGATGCAGCGTTAAGATAGAGACATCCATTAAAGGCATAGCACATGCGAAGAGATCTACAGCGGGGGTTCACGCTTGTCGAAATTGCCATAGCGTTGGTTATTATGGCCCTCGTGATGTCGGGATTTCTGGCAATCTTGAATGTGCAGCAGACAAGCACCCGTATTAGTACGACGCAACAAAAACAGCAGGCCATCAAACAAGCATTGACTGCGTATCTCGCGAAGAACAATTTTTTGCCATGCCCAGCCGACCCTAGTTTGCAGCCGGGGGCGGTGAATTACGGTATGTCGCAACCCAATACATCGTCGCCGTTTTGCAATGGGGTAACCACCACGATCGATCCTTTTAGTCAGCCTGTGTCTCATCGAGGCGTTCTTCCCTTTGTCACACTGGGTTTAACCGAAGCCGACGCGTTCGATGGCTATCATCAACGCTTTACGTACGTCGTGACATCCGATGCCACCAAGCTAACGTCGTCCACTGTCGCCAGCATGCGAGGAAAATTGACGGTGCACACCACTGCGCCGGTTCAAATAGGATTGCCGACGGCCGGTAATCAAATCAACGGATGCAGCGTTTCCAGTTCGGACACCAATACATGTAATAACTACGCGGTGGTCATCGTTATTTCTCACGGCCAAAACGGATACGGCGCTTATTTGCCGGATGGCACTCAATCCAGTGTACCTGTCGCTAATGTCAGTGAGCAGCAGAACGCTAGTACCTCACTCACTAATATTCAGTACGTGCAGTCGCAATTGACCGACAATGCCGGCGCTTCCGGTGGCCCTTTCGATGACATCTTGTTGTGGCTGAAGCCTGATGATTTATTGTCGCCTCTTGCGAAAGATGGCGCGATTGTATCGGCACGGTCGGTTACTAATGATCGTCTAAGAGTACTGCAAGAGGCTGTTATCGCCCAAATTATGAATGGATCCGGTGCGGTTCCAGCAGTGTTACCTACCGGCACAGGGCTTAGCGCTAACGATGGATGGGAGCAGCCGTTCACCTATGTTCAATCGGTTGCTAATGTTTGCGGTGCCGCGGCAGGCGCGATAGCTTTCACGATTACGTCCAATGGGCCGGATCTTTTGAACTCACCGGCATCCGACAACATCGTCGTCTCACAATCGGCCGATCAACTAAAGTCTCGCGTGATGACGATCAGCGGCGTTGCTTGTCCATGAGCGGTTCTTCATAAGATTCTCCGCGCCGCTTTATCTCCCCACCACGCAGCTTCTTCGAAGACCGACAAACCGGATAAGTCCGAGTGAGCGAAAAGAATTTTTCCATCGATATTTCTTAAGGCATCGATGCCCTTATTCGAACGAAAGCCGCATAACGGAGAAGCCATGGCATGACCGCGAACGGTAATATCCAGCGCTTCCACATGTCGCCATAACCGCCAACCGTATATGGCATCCAAGTCGCAAGCGGCTTCTTCTCGCAACGCATCGGGCATTGCTTGCGTCAACCATCGACGAGCCTCTGAAGGTGATTGGGACGACAGAGTTTGATAAGCGGAGAAGACGGTTTTTTCCGGAACTGCTGCGCGGATGTTTTGATGGGTAGATACAACGTAACCTAGACCTTTTCCTCGATAAACCACATTGTCCCAGGAAAGCGCCGCGCCTTTACTCTCGCGTGGAAAACCCTTCATCAGAAAGTTGGAGACGAGCCATGGCGCATAACTCGGCATATGAATAGCATGGTCGAACCCGTAATCATTCATGCCCGATACGATTCGAGATGCTATCAGCAAGGGCATCGCTACGATGGCACGTTTTGCATTGATATGAAACGTGCGTAATCCGGAACCACCATCGTGTGCGCAGAGCACAGTGACGCCTGATTTTGTTTCCGATACTTCGACTGCAATGCCTGCTTGCTGCCAACTGCGTTCCGCACCTACTCGTTTATCGATGTTGGCTGTTAGGCGTCGCACGAGTGTGTGCAAACCGTCCGGCCAGGTGAGGACCGCGCCTTCCATGGCATTGCGTGCAAGACCACCGCGACTAGCGAAATAATAAAGTCCCGCCCATGCGGATACCTTGTCGTATTCCATTCCGTAGTCGTCGCGACAGCAGTAATTCAAATACCAATGCAGCGGTTCGGCGGTGTAGCCGTTCTCCAGCAGCCACTGTCGAAAAGTTATTCGATCAAGCTTAGTCCATTGCTCGTCCATCGAAGAAAGCGCAAGCGGAACAGCGAACGTTTTTTTTCCGTCGCTGCCATGGATGCCTTTAAGAACCTCGATGTATTGGAAAAATCGCGCCTGCTGTAACGCATCTTCAGTGGTAACGCCTTGTGTCGGTATTAAACCTTCTTGCCATTGCTCATCGATGAAAAGCCGCTCATCCGGCGCATGCACCACCGCCGCTTCATCGAAGTAGGGATGCTCTGCATTGGGGTTGTCGAGAATCACGCCAAGATCGAACAGCATTTCGCGGATATGTGTAGATTCCATCGAAGGCAACGGTAAATAGTGGGCGCCGCGCGGATAAGTGAGATCGCCGAAATGTCCGCCGGCTGCATTGCCGCCGAACTCGGGCCCGCTAACGACGAGGAAATTGCGCTGCCCCGCTTGAGATAAACGCCATGCAGCGGTTAATCCGGCGACACCGCTGCCGAGAATAACGACATCGGTCGTGATTTCTCCAGACGCGAGCGGCAGCGATTGTTTGTCGCGCAGTCGATGACCTTCGCGCATGCCTGGATAATTCACTGCCGGTGTCGTTTCCAACCAGTTGAGCTTTGAACAAGCCGCTAGCGCGCTCGACGCCGCACCGAGCTGCAAAAAGCTACGTCGATTCATCAGCGGATGACCTCGTGCCAATCCTGTTCGAAATAGTGCACTAGCGATTGGCTATTGAGCCGATTGGGTTCCACCGGTATTGCTTGCATATCGGGCGGAAACTTGAACATCAAGGCTGTCGATTCCGCATCGAGATAGCGGGTTGTTACCGAATAGCGCTGCGGCAGAACGAAGTCCGCGCGTTTGCCTGCGAGTATGAATCCCCATTCGCCGAACGACGGAACATAAGCATGATAGGGCCAGGTATTGAACCCGGCTTCTTTTAATGTCGCATTAATACACCAATAGGAACGTGGCGCGAAATAAGGTGATGTGGATTGAATCACCGCGTAGCCGTTTTCCGATAAATGCTTGGAGAGCAGGCGATACATCGGCACTGAATAAAGCTTGCCTAGTCCGAAATTAGACGGATCGGGAAAATCCGCAATGATCGCATCGAAAACCTCGGTGTTGTTTTCCAGCCATTGCCCGGCATCCTGATTAATAACCTTAACGCGCGAGTCTTTCAGCGATCCATGATTTAAAGCTACCAATGGGGCGGAATTTGAAAATAGTGTTGTCATCGCCGGATCAAGATCGACAAGGGTAATGTGTTCGATATGACCGTGTTTCAAAATTTCTCGCACCGCCAGTCCATCTCCGCCGCCCAGCACGAGAACCGATTTCGCCCACGGCAGCGATTCCAGTGCCGGATGAACTAATGCTTCGTGATAGCGATGTTCATCGCGCGAGGAAAATTGTAAATTGCCATTGATATAAAGCCGCATATCGTCTTTCCAACGAGTGACGACCAGGCGCTGATAGGGTGTCGTATCGGCAAAGATGATTTCATCGCCGAACAGTCCTTTCTCCGCCCACTGTGTTAGTTGGTTCGAGAGGAAAAAGCCCCCGATCAATAGACCAAGCACGATGGATGCTTTTAACGTCCGTCCGGCGGAATCTTTAATCTCATCGCGAAAAATAAAAATAGTCCACAGCGCGATGACTGCATTGAATATGCCGAATAGAAATCCTGTTCTCGATAAGCCAAGTTTCGGTGCGAGCAACAATGGGAAAAGCAAGGACACGGCAAGTGCGCCGAGGTAATCGAAGGTCAGCACTCGACTAACCAATTCGCGGAATTCAGCTTTACGCGAATTCAACACTCGCATAACGAGCGGTATTTCCATGCCGACCAATACGCCGATGACGAACACCAGACCATAGAGTGCGGCACGGAAAGGCGCCGATAACCAGGCGAAGACTAAAAATAGAAACGTTGCCGAAATGCCGCCAAGTAATCCGACAAGAAGTTCGATGTCGATAAATCGAGAGAGAGAATCTTCGTCTTTTATGTACTTGGATAAATGTGACCCTACACCCATGGCAAAGAGATAACAGCCGATGACGGACGAAAACTGTAGTACCGAATCGCCGAGCAGATAGCTCGACAACGCACCGGCGATTAACTCGTAAGCGAGGCCGCAGGACGCGACAATGAAAACGGAAAGAATAAGTGCGCGGTCGGGTATGGATTTCATCGAACTTTACTGGATACGAGTAGAAATAAATGCGTGCTAACACTAAAACGCATCTGTCAAAACTATCCACGTGTTAATGATGTTGGCGATGATAACGCCTTCGCTCTCCGGTGATTCGATTTTTTGTATAAACGAGTAGGTGCTGAGGCAACGTTCGACGGGGGATTGGGGGCTCGGTTAAAAGCGTAAGGAACCGGCTCTTGCTAAGGTGTTCTAGACCCTCCGTTGGAACGAGCGCGTGGTGTATGGTTTGGGACACCATGAGTAAGCTGTTGCGGGTTAATCATGTGCTCGGCTTTACCTGCGGATCTACGTATGTTTTGGTAGTAGACTTCCTGTCTCGGTCTAGTGGCACGCGGGCTGTAATACCGATCAAGGTTGGTATTCATGCTATCTAGTTCCGGTTTTACGGCAGGCAGTAACGATTTATCTCTAATTGAGAACACGCTGGTAACGATTTTGACAATACGTGAAAGTAATTTCTGCATGGGGGAAATGACGGTCGAATTATTGTGCGTCTTTTCCGTGGGAGAGTCGCGTTTCTGATCCACCGTGCGCTTAAGCTTCGCTGCAGCATATTCAGTGGGCAGATATTCCTTTAACCAAAGTTTTGGCGGCGTTAATTGTTCGCGCTGCTTGTCGTTAATCCATCCTTCTGTATATGCATGGAGCACGGCTGCGCTATGGGCCTTGCAGGCTTCGATACTAGGTGTGCAATGAGTGAAACCGGGAAGACCGTATGGATCTTTCCCCAGTAAAGACGAAAAAACCTGATCGTTGCCTATTAGATTTTTTCTGCGTTGATTGAAAATATCATGATTATGGTCATTGATTGCCTTTACATCGTACCGTTGGAGCGCATCAAAGTAACTCGATTTATTTGAGGATGGGCTTTCTACACCTGAGTGTGATTCCCTATGCTGGGTAGTGGAAGTGACATCCTGATAATCGGCGTCGTCAAAAGATGTCACCGACGAACTGGCCGCCTGACTAAAACGTTCGAACGATGCCTGGCTGCTAATACTGCTACCACTAATACTGTCATGTCGCTGTGAAGGTATTGCTTGTTGCCTTCTTTCACTGTCAACCAGTATTCTCTTTTGACTCTCGTACCGTTCAGCATAACCGGCATGTCCAACCTGAATAATTACCGGATTGTCGAGATGTTTGGTAATAAGATTATCAATATTGGCATTGAAGTCGGCATTGAGTTGTTTCATTGCTGGTGAGTCGGAATCCTGATTTTTAACAGCAAGCCTCTCCCACAATTGCTTTGCTTTATCTTGTTTATCAAGAAAATCATTTACGACTTGAGTTATATCTTTTTCAATGTTTCCTGATTGGGCGCTTAAGCCAGTGATAGCATCGGTGGCATTTTTCAGGAGGTGCTGAATACCGGCTGGCGGCTCGTTACTATCAACAAAGCTTTTAAGCATCTCAACAGCGTTATCTTTCTGTTGTTGTCTATCTTTCCGCAGTTGATCGATGGATTGAAAAGATTTCTGCACAAATACAATACTTTTTTCGATCGTGTTGCCTAATTCGCCAAGACGGTCGGACGTCTTGGCAGATGCTTTTTTCTTTCCCTTTGATCCTGACGTGTCGTGTAAGTCCTGCTTGCATATGGCAATTCCCGTTTGCAGTATTGCTACCTTATCAACTAAAGGAGATGCTGCCGCATTAGCGGCGTGTTGAAGATTGTTCGACATTTCTTCAAGCAGATACAAACGCTGAGACACGTCTTCAAACGTGTGCTTATAGTTTACTTGCTCGTTATCAATAGGGTCCTCTAGATTTTTCGAGGGATTATTTGCGCGCGCTGCATCCACGATACTTTTTAAAGCCGTGCCATAGAGATTCCGTTCCTCTTGAAGTTTTTTTTCGCGCTGTTCCGGGTCCCGTGGTTCGCGAGCTAACTGATCTGTGCGCGTTAAATATTCGTCTTTCTTTTGATCCGCAACCGCTATATGTTCGCCGTCGGCTAAAAATGCTGCATGCGCCGGCTCTTTAATCCACGCAAAGAGTTCACCAACTTGTTCTTCTGTGTAATTGCGAATCTGAACGGGTTCGGAGGGCGCCGCTTGCCTGGGCGGAGGTTGAATATCTTGAAGTAACTGTTCGAAACGGCGTCGTTCTAGTGTTGTAACCAATGCCGTCAATTCTTTTTTGTAATCGATTTCTAGGCTCTTTGCGTCATCTTTAGCGAGACCTGATGGAGACTGCTCTGCCAACGTTTTGTCAAAATCATAACTTGACCTTAACGTAGCCTTAAGCTCGGCCAATTCATGGTCAGGCTGTTCGTGGATTAGGCGAGTGAATTTATTTTCTAACCCTTGTAATTCATTGTCGTCCACAGGCGCCTCTTATTGCGAATATTTAAACGGTTTTATCGTTAAATTTTTAACATTTTGAACATTAAGATGCTTATGAATAGTCACACAAAGTTGTTGAGATGCTGTTTATCCAGAGTCTTTTAGACAGAGTAGATCCATCCTTTTGGATTAAAGGTTGTTGGCATATGCTGAAGGTGTCATTTCATTATCTTGCGGTTTTCTCGAACGCTTGCTAATGTCCCAACCATCTTCGGTATCGCGCTGCCTGGCACTGCTATCCGAGCAGTCAATAAATTAGAGTCCGGATCATGGTTTTGCCCAATGCAAACTACCGGCCATCATGGGAGTTCCGTATGTTGCAGGCTTATGCCTATGTTCTTCATCTTCTCTCCGGATTTGCATTGCTGGGCGCCTTCATTTGGATTTACACCAAAGTCACGCCGCTCGATGAAATCGCTTTGATCCGTCAAGGGAATGTCGCGGCCGCGTTATCGTTGGCCGGTGCTACTGTCGGGTTTTGTTTAACGATTGCCGCCGGTATTTTGCTGAATAGTACGTTTTTCATGTTTTTGAGTTGGGCTGCCGGCGCGATGACGGCTCAAGTCGTTACCTATGCCGTGGTTACTCGATTGCTGCCCCAGATGAACACAGCGATTGCTGAAAACAATATCGCCATGGGCTTGTTAATGGGAGCGACATCGCTCTCCGTCGGCATCATTAATGCCGCGTGCTTATCCTGATCGCGCGCATTTCATAGGAAAGGAAATCAAATGGGCTTGGGATCATTTATCAAGAAGCAGTTCATCGATATTCTGCAATGGACCGAGGATACCGATGGTGTGCTGGCATGGCGTTATCCCATGCAAGATTTCGAAATTCAATATGGCGCTAGCCTGACGGTGCGGGAGTCGCAAGTCGCGGTGTTTGTGAACGAAGGAAAAATCGCTGACGTATTCGGACCTGGAACCCATAAGCTGACGACGCAAACCATGCCGGTCCTGACTTATTTAAAAAACTGGGACAAGCTTTTCGAATCGCCTTTCAAGTCCGATGTATATTTTTTCAGCACACGTCTGCAACTGGGGCGCAAATGGGGCACGTCGCAACCCATTACCATTCGTGATAACGATTTCGGCATGGTAAGGCTGCGTGCTTTCGGCATGTATTCCTACAAACTTGCCGACGCGAAAAAGTTTTACACAGAAATCAGCGGCACGCGCGAGATGTACACTCGCGACGAGCTGGAAGATCAGCTACGCAAATTGGTGCTTGCCACCATGACGAGCTTGCTCGGCGGTTCTTCCATTCCTTTCCTCGATATGGCGGCTAACCAAAACCTGCTGGCCGACAAGATGAAGCAAGAACTCATCGCCGTATTCGATCGTTACGGTGTCGCATTGGATAACTTTGCCGTTGAAAACGTCTCGCTGCCCGAGGAACTGCAAAAAGCCATCGACACTCGTATTTCCATGGGCATGGTCGGTGACATGGCGAAGTACACGCAGTATCAAGTGGCCACATCGATTCCACTCGCCGCGCAGAACGAAGGC
>Ga0157374_10002512_pt1 | contig 15478 bp, 9 predicted proteins | sample M25metaG_FD_115308 | JGI IMG/M metagenome (GOLD analysis project Ga0157374, IMG submission 115308) | Miscanthus rhizosphere microbial communities from Kellogg Biological Station, Michigan, USA - M2-5 metaG | ecosystem: Host-associated > Plants > Roots > Rhizosphere > Soil | place: USA: Michigan...
CGCCCGAGGCGGCGTTTATCCGAACGCGCACTGGGCAGTGGACGATTTGCTTCTTACAGCGACCGCGCCGAATCTTTTCTCTACCGTCTTCAGTATTGAAGCAACTCTATAGGACTTCTAAATGGGAACAATTAACCAGATCAAACAGCGCGCCGAAGCCGATACCCCGCTGTTATTTTTTCAGTGCACTCTGCCGTCGGGCGATGTTGAATACTGGAGCACTCATCCCATTCCGTTCAATGGCCACTATTACGCGGCAAAAGTCCTGCAGCATAACTTATTCGATTTGCAACTTTCGGCCGACGATGCCATGGACGGCATATCGCAGCTCTCGCTAACACTGGCGAACGCCGACTCCACCATCTCTCAGCTCGATGCGGCGATTGGCTTGAAGGGATCGCAACTGATCGTTTATTTTGCTTTTGCCGATTTACCGAGCCTGACAATTACCAGCGAAAGCACGGTCCTTTTCCGGGGAATTGCCGGCGATCCAGATGAGATCGGCGAGGACTTTGTGAACTTGAGCTTTACCAATAAGCTTAGTTTGTCGAGAGTGCCGGTTCCCGAAGTTCGCATTCAGCGCGCCTGCCCGTGGAACTTTCCGGCGACTGCCGAGCAGCGGCTCGAAGCTCGCGATGGCGGCGCTCTCGGCAGATTCTCTCGTTTCTACCGCTGCGGCTATTCAGCCGATCAGGCCGGCGGGGCCGGCAATCTAAATGCCAGCGGACAGCCGTTTACCAGTTGCGACAAATCCCGCGGGCAATGCGAGCAACGAGGCATGTTCAACATCGACGCCGCAGCGAATCCAACCCGCCGCTTTGGAGGATTCGAATTCGTGCCTTCGGCTATCCAGGTGCGAACTTCCGGAGATAAAACAACGCATTTATCGCCCCTTGTAGATAACGCCGCAAAATACAACGATCCGGCGCCCATCGTATATGGATCCGGCTGGCTCAAAGCCCCGGTGATCTTCGCCAGAAACGATGGCAACCTGACCCACATGGAAGTGCTTCTGGGAACGGGGCCGATCCAAAGCTCACAAAATATCTTGAAGGTGGTTGTCAACGATACCGAGATTCCACAGGTGGTCGCCGGGCAGGCTATGACGACTAGCGGCTGGTATTCGGTAATCAGTACAGGTGAGCGGCAAGGGAACTTCAACGCGGATTTTGTAGACTCTTCCGGGAATCCTCTCGGCGACCCACACGGCACGTCGGTAACGATGTCCGTGGTGGTGCCGAATCGGATCAGCAGCGGAAAATCAGTTGCGGATGTCGAAGTATTGCTGCAGGGCATTCAGATCGATGTATTCAATTTCGATGGCAGTTTTCAAGCGACCGCTTACAGCAACAACCCGGCATGGGTGATTCTAGATATTCTGCGCCGCGCCGGATGGTCGCTTTCCGAATTGGATTTGGGTAAGTTCGCGGAATCGGCCTCTTTTTGCGGCGAATTGATCGGTACCAGTGATTTGAATGGTGTGGCGATGCAAGTGCCCAGATACCAATGCAATCTGGTGCTGACAAGGAGGCAGAGCGCAGCGTCCGTTGTGCGTGGCATCCGCGTTGCGGCCAGCCTGATGCTGCGCTATGGGCCCACCGGCCTCCTCGAACTAGTCCCGGAGACGACGATTGCCCGCCAGCAGCCATTTCTTCCGGACGGCAGCAATAGTGTGGAGACGTTGAATGGCGGATGGCCGGCGTATGAATTTAGCGATGGCTCCGGTCCATTTTCGGGAATCGTGCGCACCGTGAAAGGAAATTCGTCGCTGCGACTCAGTTCTCGCAGTGTGGCCGAAACATCGAACCGGCTGAGCGTGGAATTTCAAGACGAATCGAATGAATATCAGCAGGACAGTCTATCGCTTGTTGATTCGGACGACGTCGCCCTGATCGGCTATGAGATCAGCAGCCAGTCTACCGCTCTCGGAATCGCGAATTTCAGCCAGGCAACTCGAGTTCTGCTGCGCCAGCTTGACAAGTCCACGAAAGGTAATCGCTACGTCCAATTTCAAACCAGCTTTCGCGCGTTGAAAGTTCGGCCTGGCGATGTCATCGCGCTGACGTATTTGAAAGAACGTTTGATTCGTGTTCCGTTCCGCGTGATCAAGCTATCACCTTCCACAAATTACGAGTTAGTTACCATTACCGCTCAAATACACGATGATGCGTGGTATAGCGACGATCCGGCCACTCTGGGCGGCGCCGGAAGGCAGCCGGGAACGCAAGTGCAGCGGCCGCGGCCGTTGATAGGGGCGGTGCTACACAACGACGCACAAGGTAAATTCGAGTTTTTTGATTTTGCGGTTGAGGAACGAGTACAGACGCTTTCGGATGGCTCCGCCATCGATACGTTGAATATTTCGTTTGTCGTTCCGGCAAAGCCGAATGCGAACTCTCCCAATCTTCCTTTGCTCAGCCTCGCTCCCGACTATTTGAGCACCGGAGGGAGTATAGTGAGCGGCAGCAGTTATTATTACGCGGTAAGTGCGGTGGACTCGAACGGAAATGAAGGAGCGCTTTCCTTCACCGTGCCGGCTCTCGTGCCGGGCGTCACCAACACGAACTGTGTCGTCCTGCAGCGGCTGAGCTTTCCAGCATCGGCCGCATCGTTCCATGTGTATCGCGGAGCTACTCCACAGACGCTATACCGGATTGCGTCGGCGCAGGCCATCGGCCCTGTGTTCATAGATGCCGGTTTAGCGCCTCAGCCAATCGGGCCCCCCGATGCAAGTTTCGATCACGCCAATTTTTATTATCGATATCAATACGCCGGATCTTTTCCGACGACGATTCACTCCGCTAACACAATCGGTTGGGACAGCCTGGGTGCGACAAGTCTGGTCTATGCCGGGAAAACGGCGCGGATCATGGAGGGAAGAGGGCGCGGGCAGGAGCGTTCTATTGCTTCAAATGATTCGACGACACTGACAGTCAGCCCCGCCTGGTCGGTCGAACCGGATGCGACGAGCATTTTTGCGATCACGGAACCGTCGTGGAAATTCGCGGCGGTTTCTTCGACCAGTCCCGCGCAATTCGAGATTCCGTTCCGAGCGGGTGCAGCGCTGCAAATATCCGGCCGGGGAGCCAATGTCAACAATCAGGAGGGCGACCCGGAATTATGTCCGTTGACGTCCTGGACGCTTGGCGGAAGCAGTACGGATACCGGCCTGCCCCGCATGCCCTCCTTTCTACTGTCCGCTCCCGGTGGCGGCGATCTGACGCTTTATCAGGTTGGGTTCACCGACATCGCGAATATATTTTCGGTGACGAGCGGAACTCTACAGATTTTTCACTGGAATGAACTGAACTCGCCGAGCGGAGCGACGCTTGTGGCCGGAATCGATGCAGCCACGGCTACGCTGCACGTCAGCAACGCCGGACCGCCAGTTGTTCCCTTTGTGGGGCAACTTATCGAGATCGACCAGGAATTAATGACGGTACAGGCGGTCGATTCCGGGTCGAGCACATACACTGTGCTCCGCGGAGCTTTTGGATCTACCGCCGCAGCGCACGGTGCGGGCGCGTACGTTCTTCATCTCGATAATTCGACGATTGTCGCCCCTTTCGCGCAAGGATTTTTCGAAAATGCCGCGTCGGCAAATTATCTGCACACGGTTAATTTGCCCGATGTGCGCATCTGTGCCGCCGAATTCTACGTGACGAATGCGTTTGGAAACAGCCAGGCGAGCCAGGTCTTTTACTCTGATGGCCTGCGAACGCTGTCCGGCGGACAATTTTCGCTCCAGGTGAGCGGGTATCTGGCAACGCATCAAAATGCGGCGCCGCCTTTGATTATTGAAGCCTCGCATGCGGTTCGTGATATGCGAGCGACGGTCACTCAGGCGGCGACGGGCTATGACATCGACATCGATATTTTGCAGGACGGCGTCTTCTACGCTCACCTGACGATTCCGGCTGGGCAGACTATATCGGCGGTCAACACGGACGTCCTCAATCTGAAGCCGCTGCAGAAAGAATCTGTGTTGAGCATGAACGTAACGCTGAGTCTGTCATCGGGAAGCACGGCGGGCTTGCTGAGTCCGGGAAGAGACCTCACAGTGACGATTCGTTTCTAAGTCCATGGCCGAGCAACTATCCAAATTGAGCCCGAACCGGGACCTGCAGTGCTATTTTCTGACGCCTTCTGCAATTGCGGCAATGAGTAATGCGAGCGCCAGTGGATTCACTCTGTCAGGCAAATGGCGGCAGCAATTCGATTGGGCGGTAGTGGAATGGAACCGCGATAACGTCTTCGAACATCCACCTTTGCGCTGCCTGCCCGACGGAGATTTGAGCGGTCTCACCCTAAGCTATGTGGAAGAGCGGACCGGCTGCATTCCGTTCGAATCAAACTTGTTTCCGGTGGTGGACTGGCATAACCTACGTGTCTGGGCGCCTCCGCTGCCGGATGCGATTCCGCTGTTGCCGGCGGGAACAAAAGAAGTTGTCTATCATGCCGATTTAACGAATTTCATTACACCGATGGGTAACTATGTTCCGGCATCCGCAAAGATGACCGTTGTGGCCTCGCCGGGCGATGGGCAAAGGATCGGCGTGGCGATCCTCGAGACGCACGTTTACTACACGACGAATGCGGGCGACGATCTTGCCGCCATTGCGCGAGGAGTCGCTACTGCCGTCAATGATTTCAGCACCGAGTTTTCGGCGCAGTGGCATGATGATAATAGTTTCACGATCACCTGGAAGCCCGGCCCGACGCTTCCTAAGTTCTTGGGAGCTAATGGAAATCGCATTAGTGTCTATGGCTTCTCACAAAGTGGGCCCAGTGTGTGGGCGCAGCCTGCGGTCTTATTTAGCGGGGGCCAGTTCCCGGCGCGCTATCAAGTCAATCTGAATTTCGGATCGCTCAATGGCTATTATTTCGACGCGAACAGTAATCGCCAGACGGTCACGATCCCTACCGCGCAGGTACGGAAACTAAGATGGACCTGGGCAGCCGACTTACAGCCCAATCAATTCCAGCAGACGGAGTTTCAAGTCAATATATCGCAATGGACAGTTACCGGATCTAACCGGCAGTATTTCATTGCGGGGCCAGGAAGCCGGCGGATAGAGGACACCGATTCGGTTGTTCAGTATTTGGGAAGTTGGTCGCAGCCGCCGGCGCCGGGAGATGACGCCGGCATCTGGCCCGTGCAATCCGGGAATTATTCGAACAGCAAAATTCATTTCACGAGAACCATTGGAGATAGCTGCTCCATTACATATAGTGAGACCGCCGCACATGCGCTTTATCTCGGCACGCGGTACGTCACAGACGGTTCCACGATTGATGTAATCATCGATGGATTGTCGGCGCAGGAGATTCCTCTGATTGCTCCCGGCGAGGATGTGCTCGTGAGAGTTCCGCTAGGAACAATGGCAGCGGGGACTCACGCGGTAACCGTCCGCAATCTCACCAGCGGGCGGTTCTTCCTCGATTTTTTCGAGATCGTCTATCCATCCGCAGATCTTCCCGAGTTTAATTCGCAATCAGTTTTGTCGCTTGCAACGGACTGGGATACATACCATTCGCAAGCACTGCCGGCCGAGCGCACCGCGTGGCTGATTTACAAGCTCGGTTTTCACGGGCGAGTGAATCACTATGTCGGTGCGCTCTGGTTTTATGAGATTGTGCGCACCGGCACGCAATATGCGTCCTTAACGCTGACGTTGACTCTCACCACCGGTTTCGACAGCAAGATCGCCATACTCGATATTGCATCTGGCACCAGCGCTCCGGTTACGCCGATACAACACTTGATTCTGACCGACGATACTCCCGAGACGGTCGCGGCCGCTTATGCAGGCCTGCTAAACGCCGGCACAAACCTGGTTTGGGCGAGCGCCCAGGGCAACCAGTTAACAATCGTGGCGCGAGCGATGGGATCTCTGGGCAATGGAATTGTTGTCCAACTCGATCCAGCGAGTCAAGGACTTATCGTATCAGCGCCTTCGACCATGCTGAGTGGAGGTATCGATGGCGATCCATACGATTTGGCATCCGACAGCGGCGGAGTCAACGATACGTTGATGGCTGCGACGCAGTTCTGGCGGACCGACTTGACGGCGACTCCGCGATTGAATCGGGCGGCCAGAGATTGGCACGCGGCCTACTATCGGGCTCTCAAAAATTACGGATTGGATGTCGTGGCCGCATTCAGTACCGAACTCATGAACGTTGACCCTTCGCCTACGACGGCAATGGCGCAGCGCTATCCGGACGGCTCGGCGGTAGTGCTCAACACGCCTGCGATTCAAACCAATTTTTCCCCAATAGCTCTTCAATACTGGACGCAAGTGTACCTGGATATGGCAGCTCTGCAGCAGGATGCAGGTCTGACGCCCTATTTGCAATCCGGTGAAGTGCAGTGGTGGTACTTTCCGAAAGCCGGGGTGGGCATGACATTTTACGATGCCTTCACGCGCCAGCAGTTCGCCATACAGTACGGTGTCGCGATGCAAACCATCACCACGAACGATCCAGAAAATCTCGATTTGTACGCGAATGAAATCGCATTTTTGGCTTCGTTGATCGGAAATTACACATCGTCTCTACGTGGCGCTTTGCAAACACAATTTCCAGGTTGCCGGTACGAAGTGCTGTATCCAAACGATGTAAACGCGACTTCGTTGAATCGGCTGATCAATTATGCATCGAACGATTGGACGCCTGACAAGTTGACCTGCCTGAAAACAGAAAGCTTCGGCTTTACGGGCGGTCACGATCTAGATAGCAGCACACAATCGATGTCGCTCGGCGCTACGAAGGGATTCCTGAACACGCAACGCAGTCACCTGGTGGGGATTGGTGACGCTTGGACGGCCTGGACGAGAGAAGTCAACCTGGCGCAATCGCAAGGCTTGGAATCTGTCGTGCTTTTCGCGTTGGATCAGTATTGCCTTATCGGTTATCCTCCGGCGCCATTTGTCCGATTGGCCAGAAGTCAACGGCAAGGCTAGGCATAATGTGGATGCATGATCTTTGTGGCCGCGATCTCGCTGGTTATCGCTCTGTTGTGCGGCATCACGGTCTATAAATCGCGCAAAGTAAAGAATAGAGCCGACTTTTTGGTGGCGGGCCGGAGCTTGAGCTGGCCGGTGCTCGTGTTTACTCTTCTTTCATCGTGGATCGGGGCCGGCAGTCTGCTCGGAGGAGCGGAAAACGCCTACCAGCATGGTTTCGTCGCGCTCTGGCAGCCGTTGGGCGGATGGTTGGGATTGCTGGTTGTCGCGCTGATCGCCGGCCGCGCCCGTCAATTTGCGCAGTTCACCGTGCCCGATCTTTTAGAAGTGCGATATAACGCCACCGCGCGTGTTTTGGCGGCGATTGCGATCGTCATATCGAACGTCATCATCACCAGCTACCAATTGATTGGCGGCGGCGACATCCTGCATCTCATCTTCCCTTCGATCAGCAGAAATAATGGCCTTTACATCATGGCCGTGTTTGTCATTTTTTTTACGGCGGCGGCGGGGATGGCATCGATCGCTTATCTCGATCTGGTCATCGGGTCGCTGGTGACGCTTACGGTTATTGTCGCGGTTCCTATCCTGCTTGGACGAGTAGGTGGGTGGTCGGAGGTCCGACGCGGTCTTCCGGCGACACATTTTCAGGTGCTCGGCGATTACACGCTCTCGAGGGCGATCGGGTTAGCGCTACCCACGATGCTTTTGCTGGTTGGCAACCAGGGCATGTACCAAAAGTTTTTCTCGGCTAAGTCGGAGAGTGATGCCCGCAAGTCGGTCGTCGGCTGGATCGTGGGTACGGTCGTGCTGGAGACGCTGCTCATGGCCGTCGCCGTGATTGCCAGCGCGAAGCTGCATACGGAACGGCCGCGGGAGATCCTTGCTTTAACGGCGAAAGAAGCTTTGCCGTCGTGGCTTGGAGCGATTTTGCTGGGCGGAATTTTTGCAAAGGTTATTTCGACCGCGAACAACTATCTTTTTTCGCCCTCCACAAACTTGATTCATGACGTTTATGGTCGGTTTATCGATCGCAATGCGTCCGAGCGCAAGACCTTGATCGTCTCGCGGCTAATTGTGATCGTTTTAGGCGCGTTTGCCGTGCTGCAGGCGACGCAATTCGAGTCGGTTTTACAGGCGGCTTTGTATGCCTACACGGTCTATGGCGCAGCGGTTACACCGGCGGTGCTGGCGGTCTTCTTCTGGCGCCGCAGTACCGCAGCAGGGGCGGTGAGCTCCATCATTCTTGGCACGATCGTAACCATCGCATGGGAGCTTTTCCAGCAATACGGGCCGCCAGGCGTGAAGGCGGCGATTGGCGGCATCGATGCAATCTATCCGGCGCTATTGATGTCGGTGGTGAGCCTAGTTGTAGTGACCCTGCGCACACGGCCTACAATCACAAAAGATGACGACCGATCGCATACAAGAAGCTCTGCGCGCCAGCAAACTTGACGGCTGGCTATTTTTCGATCATCACCATCGCTATCCGCTGGCCTACCGAATTCTTCAGCTTTCGGAGAGCCTGCACGTCTCGCGGCGCTGGTATTACTTTATTCCGGCACATGGAGAGCCTCAGAAATTGGTGCATCGCATCGAGAGCGGGACGTTGAACGATCTACCGGGTCGATGTCAACTCTATTCGGGTTGGGTAGAGCAGCAGCAAAAGCTTGCCGCGATGCTATCTGGTTGCCGGCGCATCGCCATGCAATATTCACCGAACTGCGCCATTCCTTACGTATCGCTCGTTGATGGAGGCACACTCGAACTGGTTCGCGCGGCGGGAGTAGAAATTGTTAGTTCCGCCGATCTGGTGCAGCAATTCGAAGCGCGTCTCAGTGAGGCGCAGTTTGAATCGCATATCGAGGCCGGCAAGCGGGTCGATCAAATCCTCCGCGAGGCGTTTGAGCTTATTGGCGAGCGCATTCGTGCAAGAAATCCGCTTAGCGAATTCGACGTTTATCAATTTATCCGCCGGCGATGTGAGCAATCGGGCCTGGAGAGCGATCACGGACCGATTGTGGCGGTGAATGCCAATGCGTCGGACCCGCATTACGAGCCATCGGCCGAGCGAGCGGCGCACATTCAGTGCGGAGACGTCGTTCTCATCGACCTGTTTGCCAAACTTAGTCAACCCGGAAGCGTTTTTTACGACATCACCTGGACGGGTTTCTGCGGCGAGACGATCCCGGATCGCGTGCAAAACATTTTTGAAATCGTTCGGGATGCGCGCAAGAAAGCAACCGAACTGGTCATTCGAAAAATCGGATCCGGCGAGCGTCTGGCCGGATTCGAAGTAGATGACGCGGCGCGCTGCTATATCGAAAGCCATGGGCTGGGTGAATATTTTTTCCATCGTACCGGACACAGTATTGCGACTGAGATTCACGGCACTGGTGCCAATATGGACAATCTCGAATCCCATGATGAACGCCAGATTCTGGCTGGGAGCTGCTTCTCAGTGGAGCCGGGCATCTATTTGCCGGAATTCGGCATCCGGTCAGAAGTGAACATGTATGTAGGCGATGGGTTTGCGAAAGTCACAGGCGAGCAGCAGGGGCAGCTCGTGTTCATGAAGGCGTAACAACTACGTCCTCGCGGTGCTCCGTTAAGCCCGTGAATCTACAGATGTTGCGAGCACATGGGTCGCATCAATAAATTTGATTGGCTCTGACGGTGTTGCCGTAATACAGTTCGGTATGGCGACAATGAGTCACATAGAACCTCCAGCGACCCTTGTTGGGCTACTCCATCGGGTCAGCGGCATCGTGAGTTCGGAGCTCACGCTCGATGAGATGCTCGGTGAGATCGTTGGTTTGACGGTGCAGGTCACTAACTGTGATGCCTGCCTGGTATACCTGATCGAACGCGAGGCAAACGAGATTGTGTTGCGCGCGTCGCAGGTTCCTCACCAAGGCGATCTTGGCAACATCCGGCTGAAGATCGGCGAAGGTGTAACGGGATGGGTGGTGGAGCATCGTTCCGTCGTGGCGCTTGCTTCGAATGCAGCCGCCGATAGCCGCTTCAAGCGCTTCCAATCTCTCGTCGAAGACACGTACGAGGCGTTTCTCTCGGTTCCGCTATTGAGCGGAGGCGAGGTAATTGGAGTGATCAACGTTCATCATCGGGAAGCTCATCCGCATACGCCCGATGAAATCGCGCTACTGACGTTTGTAGGCGAACAGATGGGCGGGGCGATTATGAAGAGCTTCCTTGCGGAAGAAAACGCCCGATTGATCGAAGAAACGGCCGAAATGCGCCGGCAGCTCGAGACACGCAAGCTGGTGGAACGGGCGAAAGGCATTTTGCAGACGCGCCACACCTTGACGGAAGAAGAGGCATACCTCCGTTTGCGGAACGAGAGCCGGCGATTGCGGCGCCCGATGCGCGAACTGGCCGAGGCCATTATTCTTTCCGAAGATCTGAGCAAAAAGAGTGAGCGCGTGCAGTAATCTGAAATTTGTCCGAGTTTCGGCCAATTTTCAGCAATCCGCATCTGCTCACGATTGCTGGCAATTTCTGGCCCCGTAAAATCGATGAGCAGCGCTTTCCCGCAGTTCGCAAACAATATTCGATCGCTCCGGGTACGACGGTTGTCGCGTTCGAGCATCAGCCGCGGGAGGCGGCGCGCGGGCAGATAATCTTGCTGCATGGCTTGGAAGGCTCGGCTGCGGCCGGCTATTTCACAAGCTTCACGCAAGAAGCTCTGGTGCGCGGCTACGGCGTCCATCGGCTCAACATGCGCACCTGTGGGGGCACGGAGGATCTGTGCGAAACCATGTATCATTCAGGGCTCACGAGTGATACAAAGTTCATTCTTGAGCAACTGAAAGCGCCGGTTTTTATCGTGGGTTTTTCGCTTGGCGGCAACGTAGCTCTGAAACTGGCCGGCGAGTTGGGCGCCACGGACCTGCCGGCGGGAGTGTGTGCGATTTCCACGCCGATCGATCTAGCGGCGTGCGTGCGCGCTATCGATAAACCCACGAATATTTTGTATGCCAGACGTTTTCTCAAGCGGCTGTGCGAGCGCGTCAGGAGAATGAACCGGCGTGTTCCGCAGGCCTACGGTCTTAACGGGCTGGACGAAGTACGGACGATCTGGGAGTTTGACGATCGATTTACCGCGCCGCTGTTCGGGTTCGGTACCGCGGCAAATTATTACGCAACGCAATCGGCGATGAATTTCCTGGATGCGATTCGCGTTCCCACACTCTTGATTTCCGCGAAAGACGATCCGCTGGTGCCGTTTGAGATTCACGGGCATCCGGCCTTTCAAAGTAATCCGGCGTTGACGCTACTTGCTACGGAGCACGGCGGACATCTGGGCTTTCTGGCGCGCCGAAAGCCCAGGTTTTGGATTGATGGAACAGTGCTCGATTGGATCGACTCGATCGAATCAAAGATTTCACGAAGCGAGAGCTTTTTGCGTGTCGCGAGATAAACCGGCGTCGTACGCTTTGTACGCTTCGTCGAGTACCTCGACAACATGAGCGACACGCTGCCCTGAGCCATACAGGCGGGCGCCAGCGGAAAGCTGCAGCATACAGCCGGGATTCGCGGTTACGATAAGAGACGCTTTGGTGGTGGCGACAAATTCCATCTTGCGTTGCAAGATCTGATTTGCCATTTCACTCTGGACGACGTTATAAATGCCGGCGCTGCCACAGCACAAGTCGGCCATCGGCATCTCGCGGAAGCACAATCCGGGAATGGCCTTTAGCAGCTTTCTAGGCGCGACGCGGATTTTCTGACCGTGCGCCAGATGGCAGGAATCCTGGTACGTGGCGATTGCATCCATGTGCCCCATTTCAGAATTTAGCTCAATGCTTGCAAGGAATTCGGTGACATCCTTCATCTTTTCCTTAAAGGCCAAGGCGCGGTCGCGATAGGCCGGGTCGGCATGCAGTAGATGATCGTATTCCTTCAACGTCGATCCGCAGCCGGCGGCATTGGTGATGAGGGCGTCGAAATCATCGGCGAGAAAGACGTCGATATTGTTGCGCGCCAGGGCGCGGGCCTGGTCGGCGAGGCCGGAGTGAAGATGGAGCGCGCCGCAGCAGTTTTGAGCGGCTGGAATGACCACTTCACAGCCATTCCGCTGCAGGACACGGACAGTGGCCTCGTTCAGGCGGGCGAACGCCACATTCGCGATACAGCCGGCTAAGAAGCCGACACGATAGCGGCGCTCGCCCAAAGCCGGAAAGGTCTTTCCGATTTTGGAATAGAAGAACGGTGCTTCCGCATTGGGCGTAAGAGCTTCTAGGTTCGACAGTCTGCCAAAAAGTTTCAGGACACCTGTAAAGCGCACGAGCCGCTGTAATCCGGAGACCTGGTACAGATACAGCAGCGTGCCGGCCAACTGCAAGTTGGTGCGGGAAGGAAGGAGTTTTTGAAAGACCAGCGCACGTGTTAAGCGCGTGAACAGCGATGGCTTCTCCCGCGCTCTGATCTGCTCTCGCGCATCTTCGATCAGGCGTCCATAGGGAACTCCGGATGGGCAAGCCGTCTCACATCCACGGCAGGCCAGACAGAGGTCCAAATGCCGGATATAGGAGTCGGTAATGGGGGCGCCGCTTGCGACCTGATTCATCTGATAGATGCGGCCGCGCGGAGAATCCATTTCGATTCCCAATTCGCGATAAGTGGGGCACGCATTCAGGCACAGGCCGCAGTGTACGCATTTATCCAAATCCGCCTGCGCGGGTCCGCTAGATTCTGCCATACAAACGCGAACGGTTCAGAAGATTATGGGGGTCGAACATCTGTTTAACCTTCTTCATGATGACAAATGCGTTGGCGCGCGCAGGGGAGGAATCGAGCAGCCAAAGTTCCTGGCTGGCACGTTTGTCTTCCGGCGCGAACTCCACCGCCGCGCTCCATCCGTTGTGAGCGGCCGCTTGCCAGAGAGGCGGTAGCGCCTGCCAGGATGTCAGGTACGCGTACGTCACACCGGAGCCGGCGTGACAAATGTATGGGCCGGAGATGAGGCGCAGAACGGCTAGAGTGTCTCGAAGCTTGGTCCCCAGACGAAGTACGACACCATTCGGCTGGCGGCGAATAAATTCCGCAGAGAAATCGGATATACCTTTCCACCAATTCGCTTCCGCGGCTCCGGTGAGGCGTTCGCCGGCCTGCAGTTCTCGGGCATAGCGGGCGAGCACGTTGGCGCTGCCGCTGGCGCGTGCGGCCAGGAGATAGCCCGAAGCTCCCAGTCTGGCGGCAGCGGGAGGTGAAATGATTTCTAGAGCCATTGGCCGCAGAATGCTGCCGACGATCGCATCCCGTTTCTCGACTGTCCGATCGAGATCCGGGCAGGACAGCAAAAATGTGGCGGTTTGCTCCGGCGTGGGATGGATGCGAAAGTTCACACTCGTGATTACGGCCAGCGTGCCGAAGCTTCCGATCATGAGCTTACCCATATCCAACCCAGCGACGTTTTTGACGACCATTCCTCCGGTGCGCACGAGACGCCCATCCAGCGTCGCAAACTCCATGCCGATGATGAGATCGCGCGCGGTTCCGAACAAGCGCCGCAAAGATCCGCTGGAGTTCGCCGCTACGATTCCGCCAACGGTGGCTTGGGCGGGAAACGGCGGATCGAGGGCGATCATTTGACCATTGGCCGCCAGCAGCTTCTGCAGGTCCGCAAAACCCATTCCCGCTTCCACGCTAATGGTCAGATCGTTGGGCTCGTATTGGAGGACACGGCGCAATCCGCGCGTACAAATTAAAACGTCGGCCGGCCGTATGGGGCCGCCCATCAGGCGTTTGGAGCCGTTGCCGGCTGTTTCAATATTTCTCCGCTTGGACGCGGCTTCCTCCAAAGCAAAAGCCAGGTCTTCCGCCGAAGACGGCGTGACACGATGCATGAATTCTTTATTCTCTGAGCTAACCTTACTCTAAGACACAGACAGCACCACGATACAAATTGCGTCATGAACTTTGAGTATTCCGCCGAGCAGATCGAGCTTCGGAAGTCTATCCGGGAGTTCGCCGAGGCCGAGATTGCGCCGCACGTTCTCGCATGGGATGAAGCTCAGATTTTTCCGCTCGAGGTAATCAAGAAAGCCGGCCAATTGGGAATCATGGGAGCTATTTTTCCCGAGGACCTGGGCGGCGCCGGACTGGGCTATATCGAATATTCCATCATCATTGAAGAGCTTGCTCGAATCGATCCGAGCGTGGCGCTGATTGTAGCCGCTCACAACTCGCTTTGCACGAACCATATCTTTTTGGCGGGCGACGACGCGCAGAAGAGAAAATACATTCCAAAGCTCGCGAGCGGTGAGTGGATCGGCTGCTGGTCGCTAACCGAATCCGAAGCGGGTTCGGACGCCGCTGGCACCCGTTCCACGGCAGTTCTGCGGGATGGAGAATGGGTGCTGAATGGCGGCAAGACATTCACGACCAATGCGCACTATGCCGAGGTCTGTGTGGCGATGGCAGTAACCGACCGTGGCGCATCGCAGCACGGCATCTCGGCCTTCATTTTGGAGAAAGGGATTGCCGGGTTCAAGGTAGGAAAGAAGGAAAACAAACTCGGCATGCGCGCGAGCGCCACCGGTGAAGTGCTTTTTACCGATTGCCGGCTTCCGCAGACGCAGCTCCTAGGAAAACGGGGCGAAGGATTTGTAGACAGCCTGCGAATTCTCGATGGCGGCCGGATATCGATTGCCGCGCTTGCGGTGGGAATTGCTCAAGGCGCATTCGAAGCGGCGCTGAAGTACTCCAAGCAGCGAAAGCAGTTCGGCCGTTTTATCTCCGAATTCCAAGCGATCCAGGACAAGCTGTCGAACATGGCTACCAATATCGAAGCCGCACGCTGGCTGGTCTATTGTGCGGGGGCGCGTAAGGATACGGGCTGCCGCATCACGCGCGAATCCGCGATGGCCAAATTATTCGCTTCCGAGATGGCCGTCCAGGTCGCGGACCAGGCGCTCCAGATACACGGCGGATACGGATTCATCAAAGAGTACGGCGTTGAAAAGTTCTACCGCGATGTGAAGCTCTGCACAATCGGTGAAGGGACCAGCGAGATTCAGCGCCTGGTGATTGCGCGCCAGCTTTTGAAAGAGTAGATGATCACGCCGGCTGAAATTAGCGGCCTTTCGCAAAGAATACTGGCAGGCGACGCCCGGGCCATTGCGCGCGCCGCGACGCTTGCCGAGAATCAGCCAGCCGCAATGGAAGCGTTACGCACGTCGTTATCCGCACACACGGGCCGCGCGATGACGATAGGAATTACCGGCCCGCCTGGCGCTGGTAAGAGCACGTTAGTAGATCAATTGACGCAAGCTCTGCGCAATGAGGGGAAAACGGTGAGCATTATTGCGGTGGACCCCAGCAGCCCGTTTTTGCACGGGGCGATTCTCGGGGATCGCATTCGGATGCAGCGGCACTACGGGGATGCCGGCGTGTTTATCCGTTCGATGGCCAGCCGGGGCAGAGCTGGCGGTTTGGCGGAAGGCGCGCGCGATGTGGCGTTAGTGCTCGATGCCGCTGGCCGGGAC
>Ga0157374_10002513_pt1 | contig 15468 bp, 13 predicted proteins | sample M25metaG_FD_115308 | JGI IMG/M metagenome (GOLD analysis project Ga0157374, IMG submission 115308) | Miscanthus rhizosphere microbial communities from Kellogg Biological Station, Michigan, USA - M2-5 metaG | ecosystem: Host-associated > Plants > Roots > Rhizosphere > Soil | place: USA: Michigan...
AAGCGCAGCACCATCGCAGCGCGTGGGCGCCGGCGGAGTGCCGAACTCCTTCTCGTTGTCGTCCTCCAGAATCGGGAGCCCGACTTTGCGAGCGAAATTTTCTGCCTGATAAATGTCCCAGTTTCCCGCTCCGTATAAATAATCGATACCTGGCACCGCACTCAGATCGAAGCAGGCTTTGCCGGACAGTCCGTGCGCTTCGGCAGTGAGGGCTTTATCGACAAGGCCCTTGGCGAGAGCGGGTGTGGCCGCGTCGAGACGCCAGACCGAATAGATATGGCGCGCCTGCGGCTGCTCGCGATAGGCGGAGAGAGAAACGAAGCCCTGATAAATGCCGCCTTCGCTTTGGGCGTAGCCGAAATAGGGTTGCACGTCGGCGGGAGTGGCTGGCCGCATAGGAAGATATTCGTCCCATATGTCGGCAACAAATTGATCGAGGGCTTCGTTGTTGCCGTTGATCGTGAGGGCGAAGGGAGTCTGGTAGGAGAAGACGATGTAGAGAATTTTGTCCTTGTCAGCTTTTTCGAGGCATTGGCGAATGGGCTGCTTGACGTGCGAATCGAATTCTTTCGGCTCAATGTCATCGACGGAAGAGACGTGTATCGGGCATACGTTGCGAGGGGGGATGGATCTTTTTTCGACGTAGTAATTGGCGACGTCGCGCGAATCGCGGCTGCCTGCGTTATATACAACGAGAACGCGGTTGCTCTGCGCCGACACGACGGCGGCGAAGAATAGGAAGCACACAACAGCTAAATGCATCCATCTCCACTTTACGGCGGCGTGATTTGCACTCTGGTTGGATGGCGCTACAAAGTTTGGCCGAGCCGCTTTTCCAATTGAGCGCGATAGCTGCGGCTGACGCGAGATCGAGATCCATCCCTTAGGACAACGGCGAACTCTCCATGAGAAATCGGCTCGAGATGGACGATGCTGTCGATGTTGACAACAGCGGAGCGATGGATGCGTACGAATCGGATGGGGTCAAGCCGTGCGGCCAGATCGGTCAAGGCCGCTCGGTAGAGAAGTTCCTTGCCTCCGGCATGAAGATTCACATAGACACCGGCGGCTTCGATCCAATCGACATCAACCAGGCGAATGAAACGTGTTTTGCCAGCGCATTTCACGACTAATCGATCAAATGGGCAGCCGTTGGATTTGAAGCGCGACATGGCCGCCTCGTAACGCTCATCGCTGAAGGGCTTTAGCAGATAGTCGAGCGCATCGGCTTCGAAAGCGCGAATGGCGTGGCGATCGTAGGCGGTTACGAAGATGGTCGCGGGCATGGCGGCGGCTCCCACGGCGTCTATAACGCCAAGCCCGTCGAGTTCCGGCATCTGAACGTCGAGAAATACCAGGTCGGGGCGCTGGCTTCGAATTGCGGCGACGGCTGCATTCCCGTTACCCGCTTCGAGGATCGCGGAGACGCGCGCATCTTTGCGCAACAGATCGATGAGCCGCTGGCGCGCGGGGAGCTCGTCGTCGACTACGAGGACGCGGATTCGTTCAGGCGGCGGAATCATGGGGAGTGTCTTCGAGCAGGCGCAAGGGCAATACAATTACTGCTTCCGTACCGCCGCCGGCGCGGCGATGGATGGCAAAATGGCTGGCTCCGTCGGGGTGAAGAGCGGCAATACGCTCACGTGTGACCGAGAGCCCGACACCGGAAGAGTTTTCAAGAGTCCAGCCGGCCGGCAGGCCGACGCCGTCGTCGAGTACGCGGATTTCGAGACGGTTCGCCAGACGCACAGCAGAAACGGTAACGGTTCCGCCGGAGGAGCGGCGGGAGATGCCATGACGGATGGCATTTTCAACAAGCGGCTGCACGACAAGAGAAGGTACGGCCGCGCGTTCTACTTCCGGCGTGATACGGATGTCGACGTTCAAGTGATCTCCAAATCGTATTTTCTGGATGGCGAGATAGTGATCGAGAAATGCGATTTCATCGGCGAGGGAAACTTCCTGGCGATCTTTCGAATCGAGCGACAACCGCAGCAGAAGGCCCAGATGCTCAATCATGGCGCGGGCAAGTTTGGGGTCTCGCTCTACCTGGGACGAGATCGTATTCAGAGCATTGAAGAGAAAGTGCGGATCTAGCTGCGTGCGAAGCGCATTCAGGCGGGCTTCGGAGAAGCGGCGTTCCAAACGCTCCATGTGTAATTCACTCGAGAGGTAGCGTTCGTAATATTGATAAGCCTGCCAGGCGCCGATGATCAGCCAGTAAATCAGCCAGCTCCAGAGATACATGCCGTGCAAGGCGCTGGAAAAAAGCCGTGGATCGAGCAGCGCGCTCCACGTTCCGATACCTAATACAGGCCGGAGGGCGGCAGAGACGTATACGTAGACAAGGGTGAAAGGCAGACTGAGCAGCAGATGCGCAGCGACGCGGCGCGGGAGTTGCTTGCCGGAGAACGGCAGCCGGCGATCCACCGCGATGATGAGCGGAGTGAGAAGTCCCCAGGCCCACCATTGCGTGAACGAAATCAGCAAAGCGCTGCGCCAGCTCACGCGGCCCGAGAGATCGGGGAGGGCAAAGACAACGCCGACAATGGTCCAGGCGAGCGCGGCAATAAGGACTCGGCTGATTCTTTGGAGCATGCGCGGGCGAATACATTATCCTGCAACAGCGCTGGTTATTACTCTTAGTACCAGAGCGGAAACTCTTGCGCTATAGAAATGTGACGGAACGGCTGCCTGGTGTTGCGGTCAGGAGCCGGGCGGGGCCTTCCTGATGATGCTCATGGCGGCAGCGATGAAGGCACCTGGATCAGACAGCGTAGTAGGAATCACGAGCGTGTTGCCGGTTTTGGCCAGATTGCCGAATTGAGAAACGTATTGCTCGGCGACGCGGAGCTGGACGGCTTCGAAACCGCCGGGTTCTTGAATAGCGGCGGCGACGCGGCGGATGCCTTCAGCAGTGGCGCCAGCGATGGAGAGGATGGCCTGCGCCTGGCCTTCGGCTTCATTAATGCGCTGCTGGCGGACGGCTTCGGAAGCTTTAATGGCTTTTTGCTTTTCACCTTCGGCGGTGTTGACGGCGGCATCGCGGACACCCTCAGAGGTGAGGATCACGGAACGCTTCTCTCGCTCAGCGCGCATCTGCTTCTCCATGGCGGAGAGGATGTCCTGGGGCGTATTGATGTTTTTGATTTCGTAGCGAAGAACCTTGACGCCCCAGGGCTCGGAGGCTTTGTCGACTTCGCTGACCACCGAGAGGTTGATTTGGGCGCGCTCCTCGAAGGTTTTGTCCAGATCGATTTTTCCGACTTCGGAACGGAGCGTGGTCTGGGCGAGCTGCGTGATGGCGAAAACATAATTCGAGATGCCATAAGAGGCGCGCTCGGCGTCGAGAACTTTGAGATAGAGAATGCCGTCGACGCCGACTTGCACATTGTCACGAGTGATGCAGATTTGCTCCGGGATATCGATGGCTGTTTCTTTAAGTGAATGGCGATAGCGGATGGCGTCGACGAAGGGCGTCAGGATATGGAAGCCAGCCTGTAGAGTGCCGGAGTAGCGGCCTAAACGCTCGACCACGTAAGCCGCTTGCTGCGGTACAACGACCGCGGTTTTGGCGAGTATGATGATTGCGAGAAAGATGAGGATGAAGACGACGATGACGCCGGCAGTCATGGAATCTCCTAAAGTTTGACCTACAATTTGACATACAAAGTGAGCCCTTCTACCTGTTCGACACGGCAGGGGGCGTTGATGGCGATGGGCTCGGAGCCGGTGTTTCGGGCAGACCAGGCGGCCCCCCGCAATTCGACTTTTCCGATGGATTGCGGCGCCATCGCGTCGAGGGCGATGGCGGTTTGGCCGATGAGTGAATCCACCGAAATATGAGGCTTGTTCCGGAAATGGAACTTGGCGAGGAGAGGCTTACGGAGCAGGATGATGGAGGCGAAGGAAATGGCGATGAAAGCGAGGCCTTGGGACGGGAAGGACGGCAGCAGGCCCAGAGCCTGGAGGCATCCGGTAAGCGCGGCGCCCACACCAAAGAAAAAGAGGAAGAAGCCGGTGGGGACCAGAAGCTCGGCCGCCATGAGGATGCCGCCCAAAATGAGCCAGGTCCACCAGAAGAGACTAACAGCAAATCCAGTCATTGCAATGCTCGACAGAAATGTAGCACGAATCGGTAACCTTTTGCCGCTTGGGCAGTATTGAGGAGTGAGGGCGAGTGAGTAGCGAGAGCGACAGCGCATTGATGCAACTCGTGCAGGCCGGCGATACCGCGCAGCTTGCAGTGCTGTTCGAGCGGCATCACGTGGGGCTATTTCGGTATCTGCTGGCCCTGGGACGCGACCGCGCGCTGGCCGAAGACCTGGTGCAGGAGGTGTTTTTCCGTGTTATCAAATACGCCCGGACTTATGACCCGAAGCTTGCATTCTCGGTCTGGCTATACGGCATGGCGCGGAATGTTTATTTCGATTCGCACCGGAAGCGCCGCTCGGAGCGGTTCTCCGGCAATGCGGGCGAGATAGAGAGCTCGGAACTTATGCCGGAAGAGACGATCAGGCAGAAACAGGATGTGGCCTTCCTGCGGGAGGCGCTGGCGAAGTTGCCCGGCGACAAGCGCGAAGTTCTGGTCTTAAGCCGGTATCACGATATGCGGTACGAAGACATTGCGCGAGTGATGCGGTGCGAGGTGGGGGCGGTGAAAGTGCGAGTGTATCGCGCGCTGAAAGAGCTGCGCGAACACTTTTGCGAGCTTCGTGGAGAAAAGCTTTATGACGTTTGAAGAGTGCCGTTTGTTGATTCCTGCGTATCTTTCCGGCCAGTTGCCGGCTGCGGAGAAGGCCGCGTTCGAGGTGCAACTGGAAACGAACGCCGAGCTGCGGATCGAATTGGAAGAGCTGCGCGCGGTGTGGGATGGACTCAAACTGTTACCGGAAGAGGAACCGAGCGCGGAGTTGCGGGCGCGGTTCTATCAACGGCTAAGCGAGGTGAATCGGGAACGGCGGCAAAGTTTCCGGGGCGAGTTCGCCTGGTGGAAGCCGGGTCTTTCGGGCTTAATACGGCAAGCGGCCATTGCAATTATCTTGTTCGGACTGGGTATCTATGCCGGGCGGATGAATCGCGACAGCCACACGCAGGCGCAAGACATTGCGGAAATGCGCACGCAGGTGCAGAGCTTGCGATCGATCGTGGCGCTTTCACTGCTCGATCGGCAATCAGCGACGTCGCGGCTCGAGGGAGTGGCCTGGAGCAGCCGGGTGGAGCGGCCGGACAGCCAGTTACTGGCAGCGCTCCTGCGGGCATTGAATCACGACGCGAACGTTAATGTGCGATTGTCATCGCTCGACGCGCTCGAAAAATTCAGCGGCGATCCCGAGGTGCGTAAGTCGCTGGTGGAGTCGATTCCTATACAGGAATCGCCGCTGGTACAGATTGCGTTGATCGATGCGCTGGTACACGCGCGGGATAGCGCGGCAGTGATGGAACTGAAAAAGCTGACTGGCGATCAGGACCTGAATATCGCGGTAAGGCAGCGAGCGCGCTGGGGCGTGGAGAGATTGAGCGCAAATTAACAAAGAAGACAGAAGACAGGAGGGGGAATGAGGACCGTAATCGTAGTGTGTGCATTTTTGGCTGCGAGGTATTGTATGGCCGCTTCGAATTCGGAGCGGTGGAGTGTCCGGGGTGAGGAAACGATTCGGAAGACGCTGACGCTTTCCGGTGAGCCCATGCGGCTGCTTGTCGACAATCTCGACGGCTATGTGCACGTAACGGGGACGAGCGGGTCCGAGGTGCGGGTGACGGCGCATCAGACGATACGCGCGGAGACGGACAGCGATTTACAGGAAGCGAAGAACGAAGTGAAGCTTCAGATGGAAGAGAAGCCGGGCACCGTTTCTATTTATTACGACGCACCGTGGCGATGCAGCAACTGCTGCGGGAACGGCTGCCGCGGCGAGCATCGGCGGTTTTATGAGGTCCGGTACGACATCGACGTCGAGGTTCCGCGGGCGGCGCGGGCCGTTGTTTCGACGGTCAACCATGGAGACGTCCAGGTAGACGGGATGACCGGAGATTTCGATGTCAAAGATGTAAACGGCGGCATCGCGATGACGAAAATTTCAGGCTCAGGCGATGTGCACACGGTGAACGGACCGGTCCGTGTGGAGTTCGCGAAGAACCCGGCAACAGCGAGCAGCTTCAAAAGCGTGAATGGCGCGCTCGATGTCTACTTTCAGCCGAATCTCAACGCCGATTTGCTTTTCAAGACCTTCAATGGGCAGATCTATAGCGATTTCGATGTGACGCCGCGAGCGACGCCGGTCGAGACAGAACGAAAGAACGGGAGATATGTGTATCGCAGCAACCGGCTGCAAGGCGGGAGCGCCGGGCGGGGCGGACCGCAGTTGAGTTTTGACACGTTGAACGGAAACGTTCGCCTGCATCGGGCAGGCCAAGGAGGGGAAAATCAATGAACAAGAAGATTGCAATTTTATTTCTTTGCGCGGGCGCATTATTGGCGCAGGATGGCGAAAAGGCGACCGTGCCGCTGCACGATCCATCGCGGCCGGCGCGCATTCAAGCGAGCCTGATGATGGGCGGCATTACGGTGCGAGGCGCGGATGTCAAAGATGTGCTGGTGGAAGCGCATTCGCGCGGCGATGGCGACCGAAGCGAACGGCGAGTGCCGGCGCGAGCCGATGGAATGAAGCGTCTGGAGTTGCCGGGGAATGCCGGGCTCGATGTGACGGAAGAAGATAACGTCGTGACGATCAAGACTGCATCCATGAATCGGACGTCGGATCTGGTGATCACGGTGCCGCGGCGCTCCTCGCTCCGGCTGAAGTGCATGAACGATGGCGACATCTATGTGGAGAACGTGGATGGCGAAATCGATGCCAATAACCTGAACGGCAAGGTGACGATCAAGAACGTTGCAGGGTCGGTAGTAGCGCATTCGCTAAACGGAGCGGTGACGGCTTCCCTGGATCGAATCGATGCCGGTAAGCCTATGTCGTTCAGCACGATGAACGGAGATATTGATGTAACGCTTCCGGACACTCTGAAGGCCAATGTGCGCATGAAGACAGATAACGGTGAGATCTACAGCGATTTTGACGTAAAGCTGGTTGCAGGAGTAAGCCCGGATGGACGCAATTCCGGGAAGCAGCCGGATGGCAGCTATCATCTGAAATTCGATCACACGCTGCGGGGCACCATCAACGGCGGCGGCCCGGAGTTCCAGTTCACGTCTTTTAACGGACAGATATATATCCGCAAGAAAAAGTGAACTTCTGCAGCTAACCGCAGCGTAATAGAGACAGTCAGAGCCAGGAGGCCGCCTATGCACCTGATTCAGGACATTAGTTTCGCGTTTCGCACGTTTGCTAAAGCGCCTTTGTTCGTGGCAGTGGCTGTGCTCTCACTTGCCTTCGGAATCGGCGCGAACACGGCAATTTTTTCGCTGACCGACCAAATTCTGATGCGCTCGCTGCCGGTGAAGCAGCCCGAACAACTCGCACTGTTCAGCGCTGTCGGGAGACACTACGGCAGTAATCAGGGGTGGAACCGGATTTCCTATCCGATGTATCAGGACTTCCGTGACCATAACACTGCGTTCAGCGGGATGTTTTGTTTCCGCGAAGTAGACATGAGCCTGAGCTATCGCGGACGGACGGAACGCGTGGCCGGCGAAGTAGTCTCCGGAAATTATTTTCCAGTTTTAGGCGTCGGGGCGGCGCTAGGACGGTTGTTCACCGCGGACGACGATAAATTGCAGGGCGCTCATCCGGTAGCGGTGTTGAGCTACGGATTTTGGCAGACGCGGTTTGCGGGCGATCCGGGCGTCATCGGCCAGAAGCTCACGATCAACGGCTATCCATACACGATCGTCGGCGTAAGCCAGGAAGGTTTCGCGGGGACCGATCCGAGCTATGCCCGGCAGATTCGCGTGCCGATGATGATGGCAGGGAAACTCGGCAAATTCATGGATCTGAATGACCGGCGCTCGCGTTGGGCGACGGCATTCGGGCGTCTCAAACCGGGTTGGGACATCCAGCGCGCCAAAGCGAGCCTGCAGCCGTTCTTTCATCAGATTCTCCAGATGGAAGTAAAGGAGAAGGCTTTTGCAAAGGCTTCGCCGTACATGAAGCAGGCGTTTTTGAAGATGTCGATGGATTTGCTTCCCGCGGCGAAGGGGCGTTCCTATCTGCGGCGGCAATTTTCAAAGCCGCTGCTGGTGCTGATGGCGACAGTGGCGCTGGTGCTGCTGATCGCGTGCGCGAATGTAGCGAACTTATTGTTGGCGCGGGCGACTACGCGGCAGAAAGAAATCGCTGTTCGGCTGGCGCTGGGCTCCGGACGCGGACGCATCGCTTCGCAGCTACTGGTGGAGAGTTTGCTTCTCGCGCTTGCTGGCGGTCTCGCGGGTTTAGGACTGGCGTATTGGACCGATCATGCGTTGCTTCATTTTCTTCCACCGAGTTCGGTGCCAATGACTCTGTCGGCCGCGCCGGATTGGCGCATACTAGGATTCAATCTCGCGCTTTCGGCGCTGACCGGAATCTTATTCGGGCTGGTTCCCGCGCTGCAATCGACGCGCCCCGACCTTATCAATACGCTCAAGGATCAGGCGGGTGCGGTGGCGGGCGGGGCAGCAACCGGTTTGCGGAAGTTGCTGGTGGTGGCGCAGATCGCATTGTCACTGCTGCTGCTGATTGGCGCGGGCCTGTTCATTCGCAGCCTGCAAAAGCTGAAGGACCTGGACCCGGGGTTTCGCACCAGCAATCTCCTTGCGTTCAAAGTGAATCCAACTTTGAACGGGTATGAGAAAGAACAAACCAAGGCTTTTTACGATCGGCTAAAAGAAAATCTCGAATCGCTACCCGGCGTGGAGCATGCGGCGCTGGCGGTGGTGCCGGTGATGGAGGGCGATGAATGGGATAGTTGGGTGACGATCGATTCCTATTCGCCGAAGACCGGCGAGCTGCCTGATCCACACATGAATTTTCTGTCGCCCGATTATTTCAAGACGATGGAAATAACGCTGCTGGCGGGGCGCGATTTCCGGATCACCGATACGCTGAATTCTCCGAAAGTTTGCATTATCAACGAAGCGTTCGCGAAAAAGTATTTCGGGACGACGAATGCGGTGGGTCACAAGATCGGGATGGGTATCGATCCCGGAACGAAGACCGATATCACGATAGTCGGCGTAGCCCGCAGCACCAAATATGAAAGCATGCGGGACGAAATACCGGTAGAAGTCTACCGGCCGTACCGGCAGCTCGATTTCGCGACCGGCATTACGGCGTACGTGCGGACGGCGCATAGTCCTGAAGATATTTTCAGCAGCATCGGCAAGCGGGTACATGACCTGGATGCCAATCTGCCGGTTTACGAAATGATCACGCTCGAGAAGCAGACCGAACATTCGCTCGCGACGGAGCGGCTGGTGGCGACGCTGTCCACCGGATTCGGTTTCCTGGCTACGCTGCTCGCCGCCATTGGGTTGTATGGCGTACTGGCGTACATGGTGGCGCGGCGCACACGCGAGATCGGCATTCGGATGGCCATCGGAGCGGGGAAACAGGATGTGCTGTGGCTGGTGATGCGGGAAGTGCTGGTGCTCTTGGGAATCGGCATGGCGATCGCGCTGCCGGCGTCCTGGATGTTGACGCAATCGGTGCGATCGCAGCTCTATGGGATTCAGCCGGTGGACCCCATATCCGTCGTTTCGGCAACTCTGGTAATTGCATGCGTGGCGCTGTTGGCGGGATATTTGCCGGCGTTGCGGGCGACGCGGGTAGATCCGATGAATGCGCTGCGGTATGAGTAGTCCGCTCCGTCAACGGAATCAGGCTAAGGCCGCCTCCGCGTCGGCTACGTTCGGATAGATCACGAAAAACTTATCGACGCCGCACATGGCGAACAGGCTCCTGGCGCGCTCGTTGACACCGACCAGCGCGTATTTTTGCGCGCCCTTTTCGCGTGAGAGATGGATTCCGATCAAGCAGCCTAACGCGGCGGAGTCAATGTAGGTGACGTTAGTTAAATCGACAATCAGCGCTCCGGGAACCTTTTCGCGGGCGAGCTCCTGAAATTGGAAGAAATTGTAAATGGTAAGCGGACCGCTGAGCTTGATAATGCGAACGTCGGGGCGGCTGCCGGCGAGTGTTTCGATTTTTACTGCCTGTGTCGAATGGGATTCCACGATGCCTCAATCATAAGGTAGACTGCTTCTGTCATGTTGTGGCGCTATGCGGTAAGACAGCTGCGCAAGAATCCCGGATTTGCTTTCTTCTCGATCGCCACGCTCGCCATTGGAATCGGATCTGCCACGGCATCGTTCAGCATTCTCGATCCGTGGTTAATCCGGCCGTTGGCATTAAAAGAGCCGCGTCAACTCGTTCACTTATGGCGGACACGTAGCGGGAGTCCCGCGCAGCCGGCGTTCTTTTTTGAATATCGCGACTATTTGAAATTCACCGAGGAAGCGCGGTCCTTTTCCTCGATTTCGGCGACTTTCTATCACACCTATACACTGATAGGGGGCGCCCATCCGGCGGATGTAATGGGTGAGACAACTACGCCTAACCTGTTCGATACGCTTGGGATACAGGTCGCGCTAGGGCGTAGGTTTCTGCCGAGGGATGCGATGGGCGAGAAGGTAGTCATCTTCAGCGATTCATTCTGGCGGCAGAGGTTCGGAGGGAAGCGATCGATTATCGGGCAGACGGTCCGAATGAACGACGAGCCGTACCGCGTGATCGGGATTCTGCCACGCGATTTCTCGTACCGGATTTTAGACCAGCCGGTGGACGCGTCGGCCTGGACGATCATTCAGAAAAGCGATGCGGGCTATCAGCGCGACTCGAGCGCGGCAGTCGCAGTGCTAGGCAGGCTGAAGGCCGGCGTGAGGCGCACGGAAGCACAAGTGGAGGCGAACGTCATACAAACCCGGACAGACCGGGAGCGCGACGCGCTTCCGGAAGCCTTCATCGGCTCCACGACTCTGGTTTCGGGTTTGCAGGAAGATAATGCACGGCAGATCCGGTTTTCGCTGCTGGTGTTGATGGGTGCCGTGTCCTTTCTTCTCCTCATTGCGTGCGCCAACACATGCGCGCTGATTTTAGGGCGCAATGTGGCGAGGCATGCGGAATTCGCGATGCGCGCAGCGCTGGGCTCGGGTGCGCGGAGAATTTTTGAACAACTGCTGGCCGAGAACCTGCTGCTGTATGCGATGGGAGCGGCACTTGGATTGGTGCTTGCGGCCGCTGCGCTGCGTGGCTTTGAAATCTGGAATCCCTTCCACGCGCTGCCCGCGCGCGGCGTGGAACTGAGCCTGCGCGTGTTCGGAATCGGCGTGGGGCTGACGTTGCTGACGGCGCTCGTCTTCGGGACGCTGCCGGCGTTTTGGGCTTTACGGGCCGATTTGAACCGCGCGCTCACTGCCATGAGCCGTGGCGCCACGGCGGAAGGCCAGCGAATGCATGCCTTGACGTGGATTACAGGTGCGCAGATTTCGTTGGCGCTGGCGCTGCTCACGGGAGCGGGATTGCTTTTTTCCACGCTGCAGCACCTGGAAGGACAGGAGTTCGGTTTCGGAACGGCCGGGATACAAGCGTTCGGACTGAGTTTGCCGAACCGGCATTATCGCGACTTGGCGAAGGCGATTGATTTCGAGCAGCGCCTGCTTGACAGTTTGCGGCAAAGCGCCGGGTTGAAGGCGGCCGCGAGCGGCCCTGATCCAACGGCAGGCGATAGTTTCGCCGAGGCATTCCAGATTTCGGACAGAACGGATGCGGTATCGAGAGATACGCCGCGCGGAGTCCGCAGCACGGTCAGCTCACAGTTTTTCGAGACGCTCCGGATTCCGTTGCTGCGAGGATCGGATTTTCCGATTCACCTGCGCGAAGGCAGCGAACTGTTGGCAATCATTAACGAACAGGCGGCGCGACGTTATTTTGGAGGCGGCGATCCGATCGGCGCACACATCCGATTCGGTTTTCCGAATGATCCGAAGACCGCCTCCGCGCCCTGGTATCGGATTATCGGAGTCGTGGGCGATACACGATCGATCGCATACAACAGCAACGTGTGGAAGACCGAACCGCGAATCTACCTGGACTTCCGGCAAGAACGGGACAATCCGACGGGGCTAACGAACTGGGGTAGCCGGAAATTGAATTTTCTGATTGCGACGGAACCAGGGAACAGATTCGGCGCTGGCGAGCTGCAACGAATCGTAGCGAAACTGGACCCGGAGCTGCCGGTGGAGCAGCCGGAAGCACTGGCGAAAAAAGTGATGGCGCATCTGGTGCAGCCGAAAATGCGGGCGCAGGTGTTGACCGGCTTTTCGGCGGTTTCGCTGTTTCTGGCCGCGATCGGATTATATGGCGTGTTGTCGCAATCGGTGGCGCGGAGACGACGGGAGATCGCAATTCGGCTGGCGCTGGGAGCGGATCAAGGAAAGATTATCGGACTGATTCTGAGGCGCGCGCTCGGGATCGTGCTGGGAGGCGTGCTTGCGGGAACCGCAATTGCGCTAGTTGGCGCAGAAGCGATCCGTTCGATTTTGTTTGGGATCTCCGCGTTGAATCCCGCGCTCTATGCGGGCGCAGCGGGCGTTTTGATTGTAGTAGCGATATTGGCGGGATTGGTTCCGGCGCGGCGAGCGGCGAAGACTGATCCTGTAAGCAGTTTACGGGCGGATTAAAGCAGCTAGAGGCGGACGCGTTCAAAATCGCGAGCCATTTCGCTGCCGACTCCTCCGAATGCAGCATTGATTTCGCGGGCGCGATTGAGAGCGGCTTCAACGTGAGGGAGCACGTTTTCAGGGCCGATTTGTTGTATGAAGTCAGCTTTCTGTAGCAATTGGGCGGGCTGATCGCGGGCTCCGCACAGCAAGAGTGTACGGCCCGATTGGCGCAGACGTTTGGCAAATACTTCGAGCGCGTGGAGACCGGTGGCATCGAGCGCAGTCATATTGCGAAGGCGCACGATTACTACGGCCGGAAAGGAAGCGAGGTCGGCGGTAACTTCGGCCAGCTTTTCCGTAGTTCCGAAGAGAAACGGTCCGTGAATCCGCAGAATGGCAACATAAGGCGGGACCTGTTTATCTTGCAGCACGTGTGGACGTCCGTCCCGGATATATTCTTCGGTTACGGGAACGACGGTGGTCGTCTGCGAGATCCGGTAGATATAGAGCAGGGCGGCGAGAATGATGCCGACCTCGACCGCTACTGTTAGATCGGCAAGTATTGTAAGAGAAAAGGTGGCGGCCCAGACAGCGATATCGGCGGCGGAGAGGCGAACGATGGTTCCGATTTCTCTCCATTCACCCATGTTGTACGCGACGACGAATAGAACCGCGGAAAGTGTAGCAAGCGGCACGAAGCGAGCGAGCGGAGCGGCGGCTAGCAAGATCCCGAGAAGCGTGATGGCGTGCACCACACCGGCAACGGGAGTTCTGGCGCCGGATCGGATGTTGGTTGCGGTACGCGCAATTGCGCCCGTAGCTGGAATGCCCCCGAATAGCGGGGAAGCGAGATTGGCGATTCCTTGCGCCACGAGTTCGACATTGGAATTGTGACGGTTTCCAGTCATGCTATCGGCGACGACGGCCGAGAGCAGACTTTCGACCGCAGCCAGCAGCGCGACAGTAACGGCCGATGGAACGAGAGGAAGCACCTGGTTGAAATGGAAAGCCGGTAGAGAAAATTTGGGAAAGCCGGTAGGAATTCCGCCGAATTTGCTGCCGATGGTCTCGACGGGAAGGCTGGCCAACGCCACAAATAAAGTGGAAGCCAGCATGGCGGCGATCGATCCGGGAACGCGTTTTGTCTGGCGAGGCAGCAGGAGGATGATTGCGAGAGAGCTGATCGAAATCGCGATGGCGCGCCAATCGAGCGTGCCAAGGTGATTCCAAAGAACCGTCATCCGGGGGAGAAACGCGCTCGGGACGTCGCCGGTTTTGAGCCCGAGAAAATCTTTTATCTGGGTGGAAGCAATGAGGAGGGCGATGCCATTGGTAAAACCAATTGTTACCGGGCGTGGAATGAACTTAACAGCCGAGCCAAGACCGGTAAAACCCATGACCAGCAGCATGGCCCCGGCCATGATTGTGACCAGCGCCAGCCCGTCCACGCCGAACTTGGCGACAATTGCCGCGACAATCACGACGAAGGCGCCGGTTGGCCCGCCGATCTGGACGCGCGAGCCGCCCAGAGCCGAGATCAAACCGCCGGCGACAATTGCGGTATAGAGGCCGGCCTGCGGACTGACACCGGAGGCAATGCCAAAGGCCATGGCAAGCGGTAATGCGACGAGCCCCACCGTAACTCCGGCGAGCAAGTCCGCGCCGAGATCGCGGCGTGAATAAGTGCGCAAGCAGCGGAACGATTCCGGCAGCCAGCGGTCTTCGATTTTCATTTATTTTTTTTGTCGGCCTTGTCCAACGCTTTCAATGTGACGAACGCTTCGGCCAGGTGGGCATGAAAGTAGCGCCGCATTACATCGAGAACTTCGATAATGAGGGGATCGCGCACCGAATAAAAGACCTGATTGCCGCTTTTCCGATTGAGGACTATGTTTTTCGTTCGGAGAACGCTCAAGTGCTGTGAAGCGTTGGCCTGCTCTATGCCAAGCCGCTCGATCAGTGCGCCGGCAGATAATTCACCGTCGCGGAGTTGTTCCACGATGGCAATTCGAGTGGGATGAGCCAGTGCTTGAAAGAAATCGGCTTTGAAACGGCGAAGGGCGTCGTCCATCTGATATAGATTAAGTATATTCTAAATATAGAATATAGCATGATCTTTTTCAGTCGGCGCCGTAGTTGATTTCAAGCCGGCGGACGCGCTTCGAGGCCGCTAACAAGACGAGGATCGAGACCGCGAGCACGCCAAAGATCGCGATGTAGCGCGAGATGGGCTCGGGATTTGAGGCGAGCAGAGCAAATAGCGGCCGCATGCCGGGGTCGAACGAGATTTCCACGGGGCAGAGAGACTTCAAGTAATAAATGATGCTGAACTTTTTAAGCAGTGCCGGAAGGACTGGGTTGGCTGCTTCCCAAATGAGCATGGCCGCGGCCGGCACGATGGGATTGCGAAACAAGAGACCGGCGGCCAAAAAGATGCTGCCGTAGCCGATGCAGGCCAGCACTGTGACGCCCAGATAAGCGGCGATTTGCGCTAGGCCGTGGTTCTGATCCAGATATTGAGCAATGACGGGCGCCTCGAATTGGACAAGCAGAGCCACCAGTTGCAGCGCCGTGCTGGTAGAGAAGATTACGATCGCTGCCAGCAAACCGGCGAGATACTTGCCGAGCAGCAGAGTCTCACGGCGAACTGGTGTGAGCAGATAAAAATGGAGGCTTTTGTCGAGCATTTCGCCGCGGAACAGATTCATGAAAATGCCGAGACAGCCAAAGAAGATCGCGAGGCGGATAAAGAAGAACTGGAAAACGCCGGCGAATACATAACTGTCCTGGCCAAGGCTGATGCCGGAGGC
>Ga0157374_10002515_pt1 | contig 15464 bp, 7 predicted proteins | sample M25metaG_FD_115308 | JGI IMG/M metagenome (GOLD analysis project Ga0157374, IMG submission 115308) | Miscanthus rhizosphere microbial communities from Kellogg Biological Station, Michigan, USA - M2-5 metaG | ecosystem: Host-associated > Plants > Roots > Rhizosphere > Soil | place: USA: Michigan...
GCGAATCGACTCCTGTCCAAGATTGGTGGACGGAAACGCCGGCTCCATCTCAATCGCGCCGTACTGCAAATAGGTCGTCTTGTTCAGGACCGACTCTTTTTGTGACGATTTCAAGAACGCCGCGTTCCCTGAAATCAACTCCCACGGTTCAGGGAGGTTCTCTTTGAAATTGCGGATGGTGTCGGCCATGAAAGCCACCGAGTTTTCCTCGCGATTCTTTTCCGTGGGATCAAACACCCGTCCCCAACCCAGCCACATCCAGTCCACAAGTTTGGTCTTAGGGCCTTTGGCGCTGTATTGATCAAGCAGTTTGCGGGCGGCGTTGAATATTTTTGTCTGATCGCTCAACGGACTATGCGCCCAGCCTCCGGGATCGGAATCAATGAAGCAGAAGGCATCAGCGTTGTTCACAACTTTGTACAGGGCTTCAAACGACTTCAGAATATTGGCGAACTGCTCTTGGTCGGCCGGGTTCATGTCTTTCTGACATTCGCCCATCACCCAGTAAGTTCGGAACCGCGGATCTCGGATGCCACAGTTGCCAACACCGATCCGGTTCGCCGACTGCATGATCCAGACTTCCATGCCGCGCTGGTTCTGCGCGTAATCCACAACCCGTTTGACCTCCTGCAGGTAGGCTTCGTCTTCTGCGGACATTGGAACCGGAATGATTTCCATGAACGGCCACAGGTAAAACAGGTTGATGCGTTGCGCCCACGCGATATCGATGAAACGCTTCCAGTCCTCCTCCTTCCAGGAGCGGAACGCGTAGGGATATTTCAGTGGCCATCCATTTACGTGGATGCCCCGAGATGCGATGCTCGGCTTGCTGCGGAGATCGAGTGGGCCATCGATATAGGCCGCTTTGTCTTCTCCGTGGATCATCGGCATGAAGGTCGCGAGGCCGGTGTTCGTACCGTGCGGGTTCGGCCCCGCGATCAGCACCACCTTGCTACCGCCTCTATCGAAGGAGCGGATGACCGCGCCTTCATCTCCCAAAGCGCTCGGAGATCCCAAGTCGGCATTCAGCGCCCGAGCCGTTTCTTTGCCAATGGCGATGACGGACTTTGACTTCAGGGCTGCATTGAGAGATGAACTGACGGCAACCGGCTTGCCGGTGATGTCAGTGAGATATGAGGCGAGGTCTTTCGCGCCATAAAGAAGATAGGAGGGCTCACTGCTATCCACCAGAACTACGACTCCATCGAGCGAAATTCGTTCAGGCGACGCACCAACGGGCGTCGCGCCCGCGGGCACGCTCGCGGCGACCACCAGCCACAGAATCAGTGACAGGGCCTCAGCCGCCAGATTCACCCATGGTTGACGCCATTTCCGGGTCATTGCGCTCCTACATTCGTATTGAGCCATCGCCACGATAAACGAATATCGCATTGATGTAAGTGTAAGATTTTATTGTAATAGGTTGACAGTTGTAAAGCATTTTATGATATATGATCGATCATTATTCGCGTCGCCTACGGGAGGTACGCCCGATGCTCAGGCCTGCTGCAGTCACATATTTCATCGTCGCAATTGTGTTCCTTGGTCCGATTTCCGCGCAAACCAAGCCGATCTTCAGTATTGGAAGCAAAAACGGCCTGCACGCGGAGTTTGACCAGAACCGCGAAGCTGGACATGCCGTCCTCTACCAGGTGGACGAGAGTTCCGCGGCAAAGGACTGGCCCGCCTACCAGCCCGGCTCGTTCGATTCCATCGTCGGCCGCAGCACCATGCAACACGACTGGACTGAGGTGCACCCCGACGCCCTTCCCGAACCCTACAAGGTGCAGTTCAGTCTTGCTGCTTCGCCTACCGGGACCTTCACTTTGCATCTCGATGCCATCTTTCGGTATCGACGTCCGGCGCCGCCCCTCTACCGAGTTGTGATCAACGGAACTTTCGCAGCGAGCTATCGCTTGAACCCGCATCCGGCTCCCGAACTCTGGTGGCCGAATGGAGGCGACGCCCAGGGCAACATGCAGTATTTCGGTTACGAATCTCTGGATATGCAGCTGCCGGCTTCCGCGTTCACAAATGGGGTGAACACCATCACGCTGCAATGTCTCGACGGCTTCGGTATCTATTACGACGATCTTTCGCTTTCAAATGATCCTGTGCGTGAGCCACCGGCGATAACCGAAGCGTCGATCGAGCCGAGCGCGCTTTACAAGAACCGTCCTGCTGGGTTGGTCGAATTGGCGAGAGTACGCGTCCGCACCACGAAACCTCTAGGGTCCGCAAAACTGAAAGCGGAGATTGGCGCCGCAGCAATCGAGAGCGCAATCTCACAGAGCGAATCGGGCGACATTGAGGCGACCATTGAAGTGCCCGCTTCTGACAAACCAGTTCCGGTTGTTCTTTACCTGTCCGGGAACAAAGATCCGATTTATCGCGGCACCTTCACTCCGCGGCGAAAGTGGCAAGTCTACGCGTTGCCGATGGAGCAGGCCGATTTCGGATACAACGACCTGCCCGCGCGCACGCTGGAGTGGGAAAACCGTTTCATCGACAAAACTCTGGAGATCCAGCTGAAATACCCGTCGTACTCATTCACCCTCGACGCCGCTGCGAACCTCGAATCGTATCTCTCCACCCGCAAAGACGAGAAGGCGAAACAACTTCTCGGACATCTTCAGACCGGAAAATGGGGCGTGAACGCCTTGTACGCGAACTTTTTCACCGGCCTTTCGACACCGGAAGAACTGTTCCGCATGCTCGAGTTCTCTCTGGCAGCAGGGCGAAAATACAATCTCCAGATCGATTCCGCATCGCAGACGGATGAGCCTTCCCTGACTTGGGGGTTTCCGCAGATTCTCTCCGACGCCGGCATCAAATATTTCACCAATGGCAGCGATCCGATCCGCGGGGCGTTCAATCCCATCGGACATCTGAATTTTCATTCGCCGTTCTATTGGGAAGGCCCGACCGGGTCCAAAGTCCTGATGTGGAGCGGAATTTCATACACAGCGCTGGATGACATGACCTGGGCCGGTTGGAGCCCAGACTCAGCGCGAGCGGGAACATATTCGACCTCTATGTTCGGCCTGACCAGGTCGTTGCCACTTTTTCTTTCGCAATACGAGCGCGATGATTTTCCCTTTGACGCCGTGCTTCTCTTTGGCTTGCACAATGATGAAATCCCCATGCGTCATTGGGGCGACGCGGACGTGATCGACATGTGGAACCGGGAATATGCCTATCCCAAGGTCATTCCGGCTACGCAGCGCGACTTCTTTACTCACATCACTACAAAGTTCGGGAACCAGATTAAGACCTATCGCGGAGACGGGGGATCGTATTGGGAAGATGAGGCGGGAGCCGATGCGCGTATCGCCGCCATGATCCGCACTTCTCAGTCACAACTGGCGGCCGCGGAAAAGTTTGAAAGCATCGCCACCTGGCTGCAGCCGCACTTGAACTTCGATCGCCAACCTTTCGATGCTGCCTGGAAGAACATCCTGCTGGCGGATTCCTACGTGTGGAGCGATGCCAATTCCTTCAAGCGACCCGAAAGCTATCGCACGCGCGGAGGCGAGGCCACACATCGTGCCTGGGCGGAGGCCGCCTTGCAACAGACCAGCGATCTGCGCCTGGTAGCCATGGACAAGATCGCGGAACTGGTTGGCACTGATCAACAAGGTGCGGTGGTCTTCAACCCCGAGAGTTGGCCAAGAAGCGACTTCTTCGACTTCGAGTTGGAACCGGATGAAGCTCTGGTGGATCCGGCGACCGGACAGACCATCCCATGCGGAGCTTTGAGGTTCTTAAACGGGTATCAGGAGGTCCGCTGCTGGGCCGCAGAGGTGCCCGCAGTGGGATACAAGTTCTATGCGATCACCAAGGGGAAAGTTTCAGAGGGAGAGGTTGTCGCGATTGATCCTTCAAAGGCTTCGATCGAGAACAAATACTACAAAGTCGAACTGAATTCACAAACGGGCGCGGTTGCGCACCTGCTTGACAAATCAACCGGACAAGATCTGGTCAACTCGGGCTCGGGCTATCAATTGAATGAATACGTTTACGTAAGCGGCGGCGACCCCAGCGGTTCCAGCTCTACCAACAACAGAATTCTCGCGGCGGACACAACACTTCCCTTGCCCAAGCTCACAGTCAACCGCGCCAGCCTGACGGCCTCACCGCAGGCGCACCGGTTTCCCTGGGGAACCGTGATCACTATTCGCTCCAAGGCCCTGAACACGCCTGAAATTATCAGCACAATCACGCTGCTCGACACGTGCAAACAGGTCAACATCCGCAACGAGGTTGATAAAACAGCGACTCTGAAGAAAGAAGGGATCTACTTCGCGTTCCCCTTCACTCTGAAACAACCTCAGTTGAAATATCAGAGCGCCACAGCCTGGGTTGACCCGGAAAACGAGATGCTGCCCGGCGCCAACCGTCAATGGTTTACGACCCAGGGCGGCGTCTGGGGAAAAGGAACTGGCGGCAATATCGCCTGGGCCACTGTCGACGCTCCCCTGATCACTCTCGAACACATCAATCGCGGTCTCTGGCCAGAGTCCATCCAGATCCGTAACGGATCGGTGTTCTCTTACGTGATGAACAATTACTGGTACACCGATGCGCCAGCTCAACAAGGCGGACGCTTCACCTTCCGCTATGCGTTGACCAACGGGCCCGACGTGTCCCCAGTTCAAGCGGCAATGCTTGCGGGCGAACAACGGTCACCATTCGTTGCGATTCGCCACTACAAGATGGGATGGGAGCCGTCATTGTCCGACAAAGGCGCAGGCCTTCTCGGTGCAACACCGGCAGGCGTGACCGTATTGACGATTCGACCATTGGAGGAGAGCGACGCGTATCTGGTCAGGGTTCACAACTCAACCTCAGCTGACGTAAGCGCGAATATTGAGTTCTCTGCAGTTCAGGTTCAGGAAGCTTATCTGGGATCGGTCATGGGAGAGCGAACCGCCGCCGTGAACTGGACTCCGCACAGCGTGACGATGCCAATGGGAAAGTATGAAATCAAGAGCCTGGTCGTTAGAGTAGCGCCAACAAATAAAGATTAACTCGTCACGCCCAGCAGCACCGCCGCTACCAGGCCGACTACGATGCCAAGCTTGGCGTAGGTTCCAACTCGTTCGTGAAAAAACAGAACTCCACCGAGAACAACAACACACATGCTCGCGCCCATTCCGAGCATGTAGACCACACTTCCTGGCACGCCGTTTGATAGCGCAAGACCCATGAAGAATTGTCCCCCGACGCTCGCGACCGCCATGATCAATCCGATGATCAGATTGGCGAGAGAGAGCCGCCGACGTGCTTTGATCAACCCGAGAAGGCCAAAAGCGAAGCCTGCCAGGTACCAATAGACGAGATACACCGGCGTGTATTGTTGAGCGAGTCCCCGGCCCGCCAGTACGCGAAGACCGAACGGGCAGATCCCATTCAGCAGGAATGCACAGAGCATAGCTGTGATCCAGATCTTCACGTTGGCGCGCGCGGGGACTTCGCCCTGGGTTGCAACCTGTCCACTCTCCTGCTGCTTGTCTTTCCAAAGCAGAAAAATGGAAAACACTACAAGGCCCAGCACCAGCGCCTTCAACAATCCGATTTTTTCGTGATAGATGACCGTGGACAACGTGGCCGGCACCACAGCGGAGAGATTCATGAAAATCCAACTGGTGGTGATCTTCCCGAATTGTAGTCCGTATAAGAATGTCCAGAAGGCGAGCACAGCCAGCGCGCCAAAGAAGAGCGCCGTGCCGCTGACGACGCGTGGCGGGTTTAACGACTGTCCCTGAACCAGGCTGACCCACAGGCCCATGAAAACGGTGGAGCCCCCGAAAAGAACAAGCGTGGTGTTCAGCGGTGTACAACCCTTGCTGTCCGCCACCTTGCTCAGAATTCCCAGAATGCCGATGCTGAGCATCGCAAGCACCGCGAACAGATATCCGATGAACACTATTTTTGTCCTCGCACAGATTTTTTATCCGGACGACTGAGTGTTGTGAACCGTTACGCCCACAACGATCGCAACTGCTGAATGACCTGTCCTTCAAAGCCGGACCGAAGAGCTCTTCGATGCCGATATCGAAGCGCCGCACCATCCGCTGGGAAAGTGGCAGCTTCATATCCACCCAGAGCTAAATCACGGTCCATGGGAATGTAGCTCTCGCAGCCATTGGTATAAGCCAGCATCATGTTGTGCTTTGTCGGAGCCGCTTTATCCAGCAGCAATTGATATTCCGCAAATAGCTCGTGCGTAACCGCCAACAACGACCACTGATCACCCGTACGCAACAAGTGAGCGTCAAAGCGCAGGGCATGGCCGTCTTGATTTTCAATTTTGTTCAGCAAGTCACGAAGGCATAAGACGGTGTCCATCATCCACCACGCTTTGCCTTCCATGGGCTGAACATCGTCCGCAGCCTTGGATTCTTTTTGACTCTTGGCAGTTTCAACGTCGTCCTGCATGTCCCAAAGCTTTTCGTCGCTAAACACCTCGCGCCCGTAGGTCTTCACGAGACGCTGTTCGGCCGCATCGAGAGCTTGCGAACACTCTTCCTTCGAGGGCAATGTTTGCAGAGGAATTTCCGAGTGCACAGAAGTGATTTTGAATTCCTCTGACGGAATCTCTTCACTCTTTGACGCTGCCCGGGAAGCCGCTTCTGCCAAAACTTCACCAGCCAGCTCTGCCGCCGAAATTCCGCCACGGAGAGGATCACCATTGATATTTCCGGCGAACGCCTGGCCGAACATAGCAATCGTATCCCCGCCAAATCTCTCTTTCAGCATGCGTGCAGCAAATCCGGGAAATTCCGCGCTGATCAACCGGCTCGATCCATGAATAATGACGGGATGCGCCGCATGGCTGAACAGAATTGCCACGGGATGGCCATCAAGCCGATCCACGCGAAGAACATCGACCCACGGGACGACGGGTCCCGCAGGATTCGGTTTCATCACAATGCCCTGGTCGGATGGGAAGCGCCGGTTCGTTCCAATGTGAACCGGTGATCTTCCCGCGCGTAAGAGGACGGGCTCGCTCTTAGCTTCAGCAACTGAGACAAGATCCGCGAGCAGCGCTGCAAGACCGTCGTGCCAGGCCTTGCCTGGTCCTGCAAACCAGCGTGGACCCAACACGCTCCAGGGGATGGTGAACGGAGCGGAATGATTGTGAGTGCAGTGGACAAGCGTGATAGCGATGCCGGTGCGAGCGGCGATCGCACCGCGAATTTGATCGCAGAGTACGAAGTCCATCCCAATCAGATCAAGAGATAAGATCGCCACTTTCTGTCGACCATCATTTAGCACCAGCGCCCGCGCGTACAGATCGTCGTGGACGCCCGTGCTGCGCTGAATGGTACCGAGTGTCGGAGCTCCTACGGGAGGGGTAATCACGATTTCAGCCGCTCCCCCGAGTAGCTTTGTATTACTTTGCGTCACGTGGTTCACCCTCATCAGTGATGGCTGCTACCGACTAGTCCTTTGCCCTCTTCTACGACGATGTCGCGGTCCCCTTCAACGTCGCCGATGCTGTCCACCACGCCGCTTGGCCAGTAGACCTTCACAGCAGCTCGCTGGTTTGACCGCAAGCCGAAGTGCACCCGCATGTCGTTTTGTGAAAGGAAACTGCCACCCGTATGGACCCAGTCCACCTTCTTGAGGTCGCCGGCAGTCACTTCGATTCGGGCGCCGATTCCGCCCCGGTTCGAACGCGTGCCTACTGTCCGAATTCGCAGCCAATGATTCTCGCCCTTGAAGACATTGCGAATCAGGGTTGGAGTTTCGTCCAGGTTTACGACAGCAATATCCACTCTTCCGTCGTCGTCAAAATCCGCGGCCGCCGCACCCCGGGCGACATGCGCTTGGAAGTCAGACAAGCCCATTTCATCCCCGACGTCCAGAAATTTCTGCCCTTGCTCGTTTCGCAGGAGAAGCAAGCGTTGCTTGTAGCTGGTGACATCCTTCAAGTAACGATCGACTTCTGGAAATAGATGACCATTGGCGGCAAACAAATCGAGGAATCCATCGTTATCAAAATCCAGAAACATGGTTCCCCAACCCATATAAGGATGAGTTGCGTAGTAAAGGCCGGTTTCCCGAGTCACGTCATCGAACACTTCACCCTGATTTTTGTAGAGGGTGTAGTGATCGTCCGAATACGTCGTGATGAAGACGTCGGGCTTGCCATCGTTGTTGTAGTCGCCAACTGCCAACCCCATGTTGGCCTGTTCGGTTCCGTCGCGGCAGCAGGCGATACCCCTCGACAACGCGTCTTCCTTGAATTTCCCATTACCCTCATTGTGGTAGAAGTAGTTGAAACACGCATCGTTGGCCACGAGAATGTCAGGACGACCATCGCCATCGAGGTCCTGAAACAACACTCCTAACCCGAAGTAGCTTTCCTTGTTTGCGACTCCTGCCTCCTCCGTCACCTCACGGAAGGTCCCGTCGTGATTGTTTCGATATAGGGCATGTGGGGCGCCGCGAAATCCGCGAGGTCCGCAAAACGTAGACATTGACTTATAGTTGCAGAGCGCCAGATAGTTCTTTGGCGCGTTAATGTCGAATTCCACATAGCCGCCGACAAACAGATCAACCCAGCCATCATTGTCATAGTCGGCAAAGGCCGCGCCCGTATGCCAGAAGTTACCCCCTGCGACACCAGCTTTATTCGCGATCTCTGTAAATGTGCCGTCGCCGTTATTGCGAAAAAGTTCATTAGGTCCGAAATTTGTGACCAGCAGGTCGGTGAAACCGTCATTATTGATATCGGCCGCCGCGCAACCTTGACCCCATCCGCGCCCTGCTAGTCCGGCTTGAGCAGTCACGTCCGTAAATTTCCCGCCACCATCATTGCGATACAGGTAATTGCTCTGCCTGCGAGGCTTGCCAGATTTAAGATCTTCAACGGTAGAGCCATTCACGATAAACAGATCAACCAGTCCGTCGTTGTTGTAATCCAGCCAACAAACCCCCGTTCCATTCACATCGAGGATTGACTTCTTTTCCGGCGTTCCGTCGATGGTTATTCCCTGGATGCCAGCCTCTTTGGTTACATCGACGAAGCTCGGTTTACGGCCACGTTCTTTTGACACAGCCAGCGTTGTCAGGGCGAGAACTCCGAACCATGCGACCGTGTAGACCCTGCTTCGGGCATTGGCCCTCATCGGCTGACGCCCTGCGGGGCTTTGTCCTCGAAAGCGTCTGGAGCCATGTCATACGTCTTGCGCCGAAGATCCTGTAGTTCATTTTTCTTTTGGCGGAAGATGGTAAACATTTGTGTCGATTGTTCGAGTTTGCCAACTCGTTTGTACAGCGTACCTAAAAGAAAATAGGTGTCTTCCCAATCGGGGTCCAGCTCTCTCGCTTTTTCCAGGAACGTGATTGCCTGTGCGTCATCCTTACGGTCGTAAGAAATCTTACCCAATCGAAAATACGCTGGAGCGTAATCAGGATCGACGCGAAGCGCCGCATTGAAACTCTGCTCCGCTTCGGTTGTGGCCCCTGCCTTGATTTGAAGCATCCCGATTTGAAGATAGGTTGCTGGGCGGCCAGCATCCAGAGCCAGCACGCGTTTGAAAGACGTCATGGCTAGGTCGTCCTTCTCAAGATCTTCCAGGCACAAACCGAGCGCCTGTTGGTAATCGGGATTCTCCGGCTCCAGTTCGGCCGCTTTTCGTAAAGAATCGATAGCCTCCGCGCTTGAACCACGACTCATGAAGGTGAGCCCCAACAAATAGTGCAAACGCGCGCTGCCAGGAAACTGGACGAGCCCGGATTGGAGAGTCGAACCGGCCGCGGTATCATCTCCGGCATTGCGCTGAGCAGCCGCGAGATGCCGGTAGTAATCTTCATTCGCTGGCCCCAAACTCACAGCCTGCTTAAAACACTGCAGTGCCTCGTTCTGACGGCCCAGCTCCCGGAAGACCCCACCCAGGGCATCATTAAAATCTGCATTTTCCGATGCTCCCAAACTCTGCGCTCGCTCCGCCGCCGAGGCAGCGCTTTCCTTCTGGCCAGTCTTAGCCAGTCCCAAAGCCAAATAAAGCTGAGGTTGGGCTTTCTCCGGATCCAGTTCGATCGCTCGGTGCAAGTGCTCGATTGCCTCTTCAGTCTGGCCGGTGGCAAGAAGAAGCCGCCCGAGCGAGAGTTCAGCCACAAAAGTTTTCGGTTGTTGCGCAAGAGCCGCTCGATAGCTTTCGATGGCTCCGGTATTGTCTCCCAGCCGCTCACTGGCAACCCCTAGATAGATATAAATCTCTGGGCCAAGCGCAGTTCCTTTCGACAAGGAATCGCGCGCAGAGGCGAACTCGCCCGCTTGCAAAAGCGCTATCCCCAAAGCTGCGCTGGCGGCAGGAAATACTGGACGAAGCTTTACTGCCTGCTTGAACTCGCCTGTAGCGGCAGTAGTGTCCCCTGTAGCCAAAAGAACCGTTCCCAACTTGTAGTGAGTGTCCGCCTGATTGTTTCGAAGGGCCAACGCGGTTTCTAACGCATGTCGTGCGTCAGGGAAGCGGGCCTGCCGAAGAAACACAGTTCCCTGCAAGTTGTAGTAGGCCCAGGAGTCCGCGACCGGCGGAGCGGAGTTCTTAAGTGTGACCAATGCGGAGTCAAACCGCCCGACCCGAAAATACAACAAGGCTTCAAAATACTTTCCCACCGAAGTTCGAGGTTGAAGTTTCAATTCCGAGTTAAGGGCCTGATTGATAAGCTCGATCTCGGCGGTCGGCCGTTGGGGGTCGAGATCGTAGTTCCAGACGTGGCCAAAAGCGGTCAGCAAATTCTCTCGATCTCCCGAGCAATCGTACGCGATTCCCAAGAGGATTCTAGCGTCGGGCGAATTCACATTCGCGGCGAGCGCTTGCTGAAAGCCACGCGCGGCTTGCTTGCAATCATTTTTCGAAAGCAGAGCCAATGCAGACGTGAAACCAGGAGTGAGGGTATCACCGCCGGCGTTGCTTGAAGCCGCGCTTTCTGCACTGCAGGGAATTACGGTTAACGCCCAGCAGGCCAACAGCGCTGCAATCTGTATCCGCCGGTAAACACGCATGCTGTACGACTCTTGTCTCGCTTACCCTTCTACTACAAGCCCCTCCTCCGGGCAAAGGATTGTGCCCAATTGGCGCCTGCCTGTAATCATTAGAAGAGTAACCTCAGTGCAAATTGGAGCTCCCGGTTGTCGAGTCGCGTGCCAGTGATCTGTCCGAACAGAGGCGTTCCGAAAGTCGTGTTTGGAGCTCCCAGTATTGGGTGATTGAGGGCATTGAAGGCCTCAAACCGGAACTGCAAGTTGACACGCTCAGTGATATTCGTATTTTTGACCAGGGATAGGTCCATGTCTGTAAGACTCGGACCGTAAACCGACCCGATACTTTCATTGCCGAAAGTGAAGGGGGCTGGTACTGCGAACGCACTGGTGTCAAAGAACTTTTCAATTGTCTTTGGACCGTTATTTGGGTTGTGGAGCAAATTCGGCAGCTTCGCACCATCACCTACATTGGGATTGTCAAAAGGCAAAGTGACCGTAGAGGGCTGGCCCGATTGGTAAGTGAAGATGGCGGCGAACTGCCATCCAGAAACTACTTTTTCCAGCACTCCATTGCCATCTGACAGAAACCGTTTCCGGTTGCCGAACGGAAGTTCGTAGACGGAACTAAATGTAAAGCGATGACGAGTGTCTGCAGCCCAAAGACCTCGGTTTGCCCGTCGATTGTTGTTGTCCTGCAAGTCGGGTACAAACGCGCCAGTCTCAGCGCCCTGGGTATCCGTGATCGCTTTCGACCAGGTGTACCCCGCCAGAATCGACAAACCCGCCGAGAAACGCCTGTCCACCCGCACCTGAAGCCCATTGTAGTTAGCATTTCCAAGCGGCTCGTTGCCCGCCACGGTCGAGACGTTGGTGTACGGGCGCCTTGAGTCAATGTCTCCGGGTCCGGGCCGCGGCTGGTTGGGCCATGTTCTGGCCCACAATTTCGAGTCCTTGTTTCCAACATAGGTCACATCTAAAACAAAACCTGCACCAATGTCGTGTTGCACTCCAAAATTCCATGCCTGCAGATATGGAGTTCGGGCATTAGATGGAATATACGTGAACTGTACTCCTCCCGCGGGCTGCCCCGCCGTTGGATTAAACCAGTCCCAACCGGTGAAGTTACTCGCGTTGTTAAAGCGGTTATAGAAGCTGACAAACGGGGGATTAATGCCGAGAAATATGAACTGATTGAATGGCTCCGGTTGGTAGAAAATACCGTACCCGCCCCGCACTACAGTGCGATCAGAGTTGCCGACACGATAGGCAAATCCGATCCGAGGCGCGAAGTTGTTATTATCCGTGCCTGCCAATGTGCTGCGGTTGGCGGCGATCGTGGACGGCAAAGAGGATTGGCAAGGGCGTACCGGAAGAGCTGGCGTACAAGGACCGGCCAGCACCAGGGAGGCTTGCCCGCCGCCTGGAGGAAGAACGATGTTCGAGATCGAGTCATTCTTGGAGACCGGCCAAGGTCGCCATTCATAGCGCAAACCGAGATTCAGGGTCAATTTGGGGGTAATCCTCCAATCATCCTGAACCCACGGCATGAGCTCCCACTGGCGGTACTGAGGGTCGAACAGTTCTGGAGACAGCTCAAAATTCTGCGGGATACCAATCAGCATGTCCGCCATCGGATAACCCGTCATGCTGCCATCGAAAACATACAGACCGTTGCCGATGAAGATTTCGGGAAAGGTTTCATGATGCCGGACCACATGCATCCCCGCCCGGATCAGATGCTTTCCACGAACCAGACTCACGCTTCCTTGAGTCTCATAGCGCTCGCTGAACCATTGCCGGGGACCAAAGTGGAAACCTCCTAACGTTCCAAAACCTGGCGTAATAAAAGTTGGTGCGTCAGACGCACGAGTGTCGCTCGCTACTCCGTTGATTTTCAGAATGTCGCGGGCGATATTTGGGGTCGTGTTGGCGAGATTCTTGTCCACAAACTGCTTAAACAGGTTATAGCCGAATTGGAGATCGAAAATGGTGGAGGGGCTGGCGGTGTCCGTCAGATGCACGGTTGCGTTCTGATTCTTGTTGTTCTGCTTGATGAAGAAATTTGGATTGGTGGTCGGCGGGTCATCGTTAACCCGGTTGTAGACGTAGTGACCTGATAGTTGCAGCTTACTGGTTAGCTGATGATCCACTCGCCCAAGATATTGATTGGAATCGTTCGGGTGAGGTCCTGGCACAACGTAGTTGTTTGCCAGTCCTGGGCGATTTGGAAGTGGTACATACTTGTCCAAATAGCCGGGCATAACGCTGAGCAAACTATTCGGCGGTATGACGTTGCCCGGATAAGGTAACCCGGTGAACGGGTCGTGAATGATGATGGGAGTGGAAAGGTTTAGCAGTTCCGAGAAGTCGCCCGAATGCATCGCGGCGGTCGGAAACGTATCGAACAGGGTTGTAGTTCTCGCCTCACGAAATCCTTCGTAACTGCCAAAGAAAAAAGTCTTGCCATGACGGATGGGCCCGCCGAACGTTCCTCCGAATTGGTTGCGTCTTAGAGGTGTCTTTTCTTCTCCCGCCCTGTCGGTGAACAAATTCGCAGCATCAAAGAGATCATTCCTCAAGAACTCGTAAAGTGTGCCGTGGAACTGGTTGGTTCCAGACTTGGTCACCATGTTCGTGAGTCCACCAGCATTCGCTCCGAACTCTGCAGTGTAGTTGCTCGTCTGTACCCTGAACTCCTGAATTGCATCCACGGAAGGATTCATTCCGTTCGTACCGTGGATCCAGTCTTTAAACGACAGTCCATCAAGAAGGTAGTCATTGTAGACATCGCGCATACCATTGACGGATACGTTGCCGTTCCCGATCGCAATGTTTTGCGAAGCGATTTGGACTGCAGTGAAAGTGCTGGGCGGCCCCATGGTCACTCCAGGGGAAAGCAGCTGAAGCTGCAGAAAGTTGCGGCCGTTCAACGGGATTTCGTTGACAACTTTGGTCTCCAGCAACGTGCTGACTGACGATTCGGTCGTCTGCAGCGCGGTGGCGCCCGCCGTAACGTTGACCTGCTCAGTCACCGCCCCGGGCGACAGCATCACATCGATGGTTCGCACGGCTAGCACTTCAAGCGTGACCTGGTCAATTACCTTTCGCTGAAAACCGGCCTTCTCCGCGCTCACCTCGTAAACTCCCACCTGCAGGTTCGGCATCGCAAATTGACCGACGTCGTTGCTCGTCGCTTGCCGCGTTTCCCCTGTATTCACGTTCCTGGCGGCAACACTGACGCCGGTAAGCACAGCCCCAGAAGAGTCCGTCACAGTTCCCACGATCCCGGACTGTTGCGCCAGCAACACCAACGGGGATGCGATCACGAGTAAGAGAACCAGACACAGTTTTTGTCGAAGCATAGACGTCTCCTGAGCGACTATAGATGACCGATTATCATGTGAACAGTAGTGGCTATTTCCGGCTATTGTCAAGATTAAATTTATAATTTGATCGATCATTGTTCATTAATTGCCAATGTGCCGTAGAACTCACTCGATCGATTATAATGAAAAGCCATGATTTCCCTGTGTGGCTTTGAACAATGAGGGACTGCTATATTTTTCCCAAATTCCGTTGCGACCAACAATCTCGATTGCGCTACGGATCCGGCAGATTGAAGCTTTTGAAAGGAATTTCTCGCTGCCGCTTTCAGGAATAGCGGTATTCTCCTAAGTTCTTTTAGAGTCTAGTATCTGATGTCGCCAATCAAGGACGAACGATAATGCCACTGATCGCAACCAAGCTGAACACTCAACCGGCGCGACACCAGGTCGCGGAAAAGATTCGCGAATCAATCCTGGATGGCTCCCTGGTACCTGGCGAGCGCCTGGTCGAACGCAAGCTTGCGGAGACCCTCGGCACCAGCCAGTCTGCCATTCGAGAAGCTCTGATTCAGCTTGAATTGGAAGGACACGTTAGCAAGAAACCAAATTCAGCCACGTTTGTGACGCACTTCAGTCAGCGGGAATTGGAGAATACGATATCGGTGCGGCGAGCGCTGGAGGGTTTCGCTGTCGAGGAGGCGGCCCGCCAGTCGACTCCCGCGGATGTTCAGCATCTGGAAGAGCTCTTTCAGCAATCCCAATCCGCTGCCCGTGCGCGCGAATTCCAGAAATACATCAGACGGGATTTAAGTTGGCACATCGCCATGTGGGAATCGACACACAATGATTGTCTGGTGGAAAGCCTGCGCCGGGTCGTGGTCCCGCTGTTCGGGTTTAGCGCGATTCGGGTTGCCATGCAGCCGGGATTCAATCTCACGCAGGATCTCCAGTCCCACCGAGTGCTGCTGGACGCGATCGCGGCAGGTGAACCCGAGCGCGCTAAGCGCGCCTTCCATGCCGCGATGAACGACTGGTCTGAACAGGCATCGCACCTCTATTCCGAAGAGAATGAACAGACATCAGCGCCATGAAATCGGCTCAGAGATCCGCCAACTCTAATTTCGTCCGGTACTCAA
>Ga0157374_10002516_pt1 | contig 15461 bp, 12 predicted proteins | sample M25metaG_FD_115308 | JGI IMG/M metagenome (GOLD analysis project Ga0157374, IMG submission 115308) | Miscanthus rhizosphere microbial communities from Kellogg Biological Station, Michigan, USA - M2-5 metaG | ecosystem: Host-associated > Plants > Roots > Rhizosphere > Soil | place: USA: Michigan...
AGATCCTTCGTCCATCGCACGTTCGACCAACCAATCCAAAAGTTCGTCGCTTCGTCGCTGCCAGGCGTGTGCTGGACGCCGATACACCGACCCAACGATTCGAACTCAGTTTCGCCGCTCGCTTTACAACTCTCCGTTCGTGCGCCTTTCGAATCACCCGGCGGCGGCGTCGTATCAGGCGGGAAATACCACAGCGAGCCATCGTCGAGGACCATGTAGGCGCTGAGCCGCTTGCGCTTCTCATCGTAGGTGTACAGATAGCCCTGCCGCAGCGCACGCAACGTGTACTTTGCCGTGCCGATCGATTGCGGAGCACGACCATCGATCTTGAAGTTGCCGGACAGTCCCGGCGCTTTCGCCGCGCCACGCGGGCACGCGAGGGCATACCGAACCGGATAGATCAGCAACGACTGCCGATCGCACAGCGGGCATCCTTTAGTTGTCATGATTTCGATCCCTGAATTTCGGCGTCCAGCCTAAATAGCCGACCGCTCTGCGCTGCATGCCGGCGCCCCTTTTCCGGCGACTTCGTACAGACAGGTTCGTTTTCATTCATCAGCCTGACCAACGCCAGGATTCAAAACGGGGCGATTCTACATACAACTGCGCCCCAAAAGAACAAAGGAAACAATCAACGAGATATCACTTCCATGTTTTTCACTTCTGGCGGGAATAACCGGGCGCACGGCGCGGTAATGCTGGATGAGGACAGCTCATCGAGCTCGCGGCGCGTGCGTCGCCGGTCCTCCGAGCGCGGTCTTTTCTGGCCGCATTCGCCACGACCAGGAGACTCCGATCATGGATGGCAAGCAAGACGATAAAGACGGCTACCGCGACGCGCGACCGGCCGGCGCCCGGCGCGAATTTCTCAAGTGCATGGCGTGGGCCGGCGCCGGCACGCTCTGGTTCATGCAGGGCGGCGTCCTTCAGGCACGCGCGCTCGGCGACAGCGCGCAGGGCGAAGCCAAGAACGCGGCGTTCAGCTTCGTGCAAGTCAGCGATTCGCATATCGGCTTCAACAAGGCGCCAAACGAGGATGTCGCCGGCACCTTCAAGCGTGCGCTCGACCACATCGACGCCCTGCCCGTGCAGCCGGACTTCGTCATGCATACAGGCGATCTGACTCACCTCTCGAAGCCCGACGAGTTCGATACGGTGACCGAGCTGATGCGCCAGATGCGCACGAAACAACGTTTCTTCGTCCCGGGCGAGCATGACGTGATCGGCGATAACGGCGCCGAATTTTTCCGTCGCTTCGGGAGCGAAGCAACGAAAGGCGGCTGGTATAGCTTCGATCACCGCGGCGTGCACTTCGTCGCACTGATCAACGTGCTGAACCTCAAGGCCGGTGGCCTCGGCTCGCTCGGCACCGATCAGCTCGCCTGGCTGCGCAGCGATCTCGCGAGCCGCACATCGGAAACGCCGATCGTCGTATTCGCCCACATGCCGCTGTGGTCGCTCTATCCCTCATGGGGCTGGGGCACCGATGACGCGGGCGAAGCGCTCGCCTTGCTGCGTCGCTTCGGTTCGGTGACGGTGCTCAACGGACATATCCATCAGATTCAGCAAAAGGTCGAAGGCAACGTGACGTTCTTCACCGCCCGCTCGACGGCCTACCCGCAGCCGGCGCCGGGCGTGGGCCCTGGGCCCGGACCGCTCAAAGAGATCCCCGCCGGCAAGCTGGCCGACTATATCGGCGTGCGCGTCGTGCGTCATGTCGAGACCGCACGCACGCTTGCCCTCACCGAGGAGACGCTGTCATGAACGCACGGTACTTTCGCGGCCGGATTGCGGCCACCTTGCTCATGGTCATGGCTGCCGTTGCAACGAGCGCTTCCCGAGCCGCGACCGATGGCGACGCGCAAGCGGCTGGCGGCAATGCCGGCGGCTCCGGCCAGCCGGCCGTTTATCGCGTCGAAATCAGCAACTTCGCATTCAAGCCGAACGAAATCCACGTGCCGGCCGGCGCGCGCATCGTCTGGGTCAATCGTGACGAGGAGCCGCATGTCGTGGTCAGTACGAACGGTGCGTTCAAGAACTCGCCCGCACTCGACACGAACGATTCGTACACGGCCGTGCTGACGAAGTCGGGCACCTACACCTACTTCTGCAGTATTCATCCGATGATGGTCGGCAAGATCGTGGTCCGGTGAAAACGTCGTGGCTCAACGGACCCTCGATATGCCCAAAAGCGAACTACACTCGACGGGTGGCCGATGGTGCATCGGTGAGGGCGAAGGAGCCGGGGTGACCAGCAGCGATCGACAGGCCGCGCGCAAGCGCGACGACGGCGAGCAGGTTCGCCGTTTCCAGGCGTTGGCCTTGCCGCATCTCGATGCGGCATACAACCTTGCGCGCTGGTTGAGTGGCAATTCGGCCGATGCCGAAGACATCGTCCAGGAGGCATTCATGCGCGCCCTGCGCTTTTTCGATTCGTTTGAGGGCGACAGCGCCCGGCCGTGGCTGCTCGCGATCGTCCGCCGCACCTGGTATTCGGAGTGGCGCCGTCGCGCATCGTCGCATGAGGTCGTGCAGTTCGACGAGGAACTCGACGACACGCCGATCGATGGCTGGGGCACGGCGCCCGAAGATCCCCAAACGCTGATGATCCGCGAGCAGGACACGCGGCTCGTGCACGAGGCGCTTGCCGAGCTGCCCGTCGAATTCCGCGAAGTCCTGATCCTGCGAGAGCTCGAGGACTTGAGCTACCGCGAGATCGCGGCGGTCACCGAATTGCCGATCGGCACGGTCATGTCGCGCATCGCCCGCGCGCGGCGCAAATTCGCCGCGATCGTCATATCGCGCGAGCCGCAACGCCGGGCCTCGCACGTGCGCACGACCGACGGTCAGCAGGAGAGGCCTGATGGACTGTGACGACATCCGTCCTCGCATCGATGCGAGCCTCGACGGCGAACTCCCGTCAGGCGAAGCGCGCGCGGTCCGACAACATCTCGAAACCTGCGCCGCGTGCCGCGCCGAACAGGAAGCCCTGCTTGCGATACGCCGCAGCGTGCGGCGCGCCGAGTATCACCACGCGCCCGATGCACTGCGTATGCGCATCGCGGCCGCGCTCGAGCGCGAAGCCGGTCGAAGGTCTGCCGCCGATCGCCCCGAGCCGCGGCGAGACGCGCGCTTCGGTTGGCTGAAGCAGCTTTGGCGCCAACCCGGTTCGGCTCGGCCCGCTTCGGGTCGGCCCGCATGGCAGGGACTCGCCGCCGGGCGAACGGGCGGCGGCCGTGTCGCAGCCTTCGCCGGGCTGAGCGCCGTTGCCGTTGCGATGGCCGTTGCCGCGACGCTCGCGTTGACGCCTTCGCTACGCGGCCCGAATCGCGCCGAGCTCTTCGTCGACGAACTCGTCGGCGCGCATGTCCGCGCGCAACTGTCGGGGCATGGCATCGACGTCATCTCGACAGATCAGCATACGGTGAAGCCGTGGTTCAACGGCCGCCTCGATTACACGCCGCCCGTCGTCGATCTCGCTGCGGAGGGCTTCGCGCTGGCGGGCGGACGCCTCGATTACGTGGCGCATCGGCGTGTTGCCGTGCTCATCTACCGCTATCGCCTGCACGTGATCGATGTCTACGTGATGCCGGAGCGCGAGGCGTCGGACAGCGGCGGCGAAAGCGGGTCCGCCACGCTCGTGCGCGACGGCTATGCCCTCTTGCATTGGCGCGCGAACGGGATGGTGTGGTGGGCCGTGACGGACGCCGAGCCGAACGTGCTGGCCAGCTTCCAGAAGGCGCTCGAGACGAAACTGCAGGGCGCGCAAAACACGGCTGCCGGGCGCCCGGCGTCGGGCGAACCGATGTAGCAGCCGGCCGGGCAAGCAGCGATCACGGGCCGTGGCTTTCGGCCGCGTGCGCCGCTTTCTCAGCCTGGAATGCGTCGATGAGACGCGTCAGATGCGCCAGATCGACCGGCTTGACGAGGTGATGGTCGAAACCCGCCGCCTCGCTGCGCAAGCGATCGGCCTGCTGTCCGTAACCGGTCAGCGCGATGTACATGCACTCACGGGTGGCGGGCATCGCGCGCAGGCTGCCGATGAGCTCATAGCCATCCATCACGGGAAGGCCGATATCGACGACCGCGATCTCGGGTTTGAAGCGCCCGACGATCTGCAACGCGGCAGCGGGATCGTGGACGGCCTCGACGCGATGACCGCACTCGCCGAGCAGCAGCGCGAGCGCTTCGACGGCATCGACGTTATCGTCGACGAGCAGGATGCGGCAGCCGTTTTTAGGGGGCGGCGCAGCGTGCGCTGTCCGTTCGGACGGCACCGAGGGAGCCCGCGCGCCCGGCGACCGATGCGCGTGGCCCGCCGCCCGGGCAGGCACGCGAATCGTGAATTCGCTGCCGCGACCCGGCCCCGCACTGGCAGCGCCCACGTTGCCGCCATGCAGTTCGACGAGATTCTTGACCAACGCGAGGCCGATGCCGAGCCCGCCTTCCGCGCGATCGAGATTGCGCTTGCCTTGAAAGAACAGATCGAACACGCGCGGCAGCATCTTCTCGCTAATGCCGATACCGTTGTCGCGTACGCTGATCTCGATCGTATCGCCAGGCCCGCGCGAAGCGCAAAGGCGCACTTCCTCGCCCACCGCCGAGTAACGCGCCGCATTGGTCAGCAGGTTGGAGACGACCTGCGCCATGCGCGCCGCATCGACCGACCAGACGAGATCCGGCTCGGCCTGGACGGTCAGCCGGTGATTGCGCTGCTCGAGCAGCAGGCTCGCCATTTCGATCGCATGGTTGAGCACGTCCGAAACATTCACCGTACGCCGTCGAAGCTCGATCTTGCCGCGCGTGAGACGGGCGACGTCGAGCAAGTCATCGACGAGCCGCACCAGATGCTCCACCTGCCGCGCAATGATGCTTTGCTCGTGCGACGTCTCGCCATCCGAGCGCATGCGCATCAGCTGCAGCGCGGTGACGATCGGCGAGAGCGGATTACGCAATTCATGGCCGAGCATTGCCAGAAACTCGTCCTTCGCGCGGCTTGCGCGCTCGAGCTCGACCAGCAGCCGCTCGCGCTCGGCATGCGACTTTTCGAGGCGCTCGCGATTGCGCACCTGCTCCGTCACCTCGACGGCCACCGCGATGACGCCCTCCACTTCGCCGCCGTCCGAACGCGAAGGTTTGAAATTGAACGAGAAATAGCGCGGCTCGAATGCGCCGTCGGTCCGCGTCATTTCGATGCGGTACTCGTCGCGGTGGATCGAGCGGCCGCTCGTATAGCATCTCGATAGCAGTTGGGCGACATCTCCACCGAGCTTCTCGTCCGGGCACACGTCGGCATAGGTACGGCCGATCGGCTCGGGGCAACCGACGAGCTCGCGATATCCATGGTTGGCGAGTCGGAAGACGTGGTCGGGCCCCGCGAGGAACGCCGCTGCCACCGGCACATTCATGACGAAGTCGACGAGTTCGCGCTCGCGCCGGCGCAGTGCCGCTTCGGCTTCGCATCGCCGCTGTATTTCGCTTTCGAGCGCCGCCGCCTTTCGTTGCCACGGAGCGATCAGCCGGCTGGCCGTGGCGGCGCCCACGTCCGTCAGGATCTCGGCGGGCAGCACGCGCCCGTGCGCGCCGCAGATTTCGCTGAACACACCGAGTTGCTCGGGATGCGAGAAAAGCGCCCGCGGATAAGCGCAAAAGAGCTTGAACGCATGGCGCCGCGCCAGTTGGTTCCAGAGCATTTCGAGCCGAAGGGCCGCATCGTATTGCCCGGCTGCGCCCAGTATCGCCACCATCTCGCCGAATGCGTGAATCGGCGCCGCATCCGCGCGCGCCGCCGCGTCAGCCACCAGCGCGCCGATCGTTGCAAAAAATCGCTCGTCGTCGGGCCAACCGTCGACCATGAACCCGGCCAGCGCGGCCTGAGCCTCCGCGCAAATCAGCTTGCCCGAACGCGGTCCGCGTGCCGCGCGCTCGAGGCGCGGCACGATCGCCGACAAATGCGCGTCCGTCGCGATGACGATCGCCACGCCTTTGTCGCGCAAGGCGCGCAGGGCAAACTGGACGACTTCGTCTATGACGGGCAGCTCGTCGTCGTAAAAGCGGACGAAATGTTCAGTGAAGTCCCGCCGCGGAATGGGGGCGCGAGCGGCGTTGCTCATGAAAGCGTCTCCATGCAGATACCCTTAACGCGGCAAGCAACGCCCGTGCCGCGGCTCACGCGTGTCGCGCTGTCCCCACTGCGGCAACGACACCGGTGACCGGGGCGAGCAAGCGACGCTTCGGAAAGAGCGCCGCCACGGTATGCGCCGGATCGAGGCCGAACGTTTCGGCTGCCGCCCCGGCGACCAGCGCATCGAGCGACGTCGTCGCGCGCAAATCGCGGCCCTCGTAAAGATCGCCCCCTCGCAAGCCGGGCCAATCCGCCATGACCCGTCCGCCCGCGACTGCCCCGCCCATGAGCATCGCCAGCGATCCGGTACCGTGGTCCGTACCCGCAGTGCCGTTCGCGGCGGCAGTGCGCCCGAATTCGGTGGCGACCACCACCGTCGTGTCGGCCCAGACCGTGCCGAGCCCGTCGCGCAATGCACCGAGCATCGTGTCGAGTGCTTTCAGTTGCGCGGCGAGCCGCGGGTTCTGCGCGCTATGGGTATCCCAGCCCCCCGTCTCGATCATCGCGATGCGCGGGCCGTCCGCGCGCGCCAGAAAGCCGGCGGCGAGCTTGCCGAGGCTCGCGGGGTCCTGCCGCGGCCCTGCCCGCCCCGCCATCGCGTGCGCGGCCAGCGCCTCGCTCCAGAGCCGTCCGAGCTCGGCATCGTGCGAGTAGAGCTCGCCCACGCGCATGAGTAGATCGTCGGAGGCGTCCGGCAACGACGAAGGCGCGTACGACTCGACATTGGAACGCCCGCGCAACGCGGCGGGCACCGTCGGCGCGAATGCGATCGCCTGGGCCGCGTCGCGCGGCAGCAGTGCGACGAGACGGTTCAGCCAGCCGTCGCGCAGTAGATAGGGCGCGGTACTGCCGGTCTCCAATACGTTCTGTCCGTCGAAGTGGGAACGATCGCGATAAGGCGTCGCCACGGCATGAACGAAGAGCGCTTGGCGGGCGGCGTAGAACTGCGCCGTACGCTGCAAGGCCGGATGCAGCGCAAATGTGCCGTCGAGCTTGGCGGCCGACGATCGATCGAGCGCGAGCGGCCCGCGCAGCGAGGCATAAGCCGGCTCGGCATAGGGTACGACGATGTTCAGTCCGTCCGCGGCGCCGCGCTGGATGACGAACACGAAACGGCGCTCCGATTCGACCCGCGCCAGCGCGAGCATCGGCGAGACCAGCATGGCGCCGGCACCCGCGGCCGACAGGGTCAGGAATCTGCGGCGAGAGAGCGTCATGTCATCTCCGTTGAAAATCGGGCGAAACCAGCAGCAGCGCCAGCGCCGTCGGCACGCTTTCTGCGTGCGCGATCGCCGCCGCGGTGGCCGGCATCGGCGCCCCGGCAAGCAGCGTCGGCGCCAACGTGCGCGGATCGATGCTCTCGCCGACGCGCGCGGCGATGCGCTGAGCCAGTTCGACGCGACGCATCAGCGCATCGGGCGCCGCCCAGCTCGCGCTCGTATCGTCGTAGCCCGCCGGCGAACCAGGCCGCCACACCGGCTGTCCCAGTTGCGCGAGAAGCGGCGCCGCATGCAGATTGTCGAGTCGGGTCAGCCCGATGCCGCGGCAAGCGGAAATGGTCCAATCCCAGGGGCTCTTGAACTTCGTCGCCACGGGCTGCCATGCCTCGGGCGACGCAACGAGCGCTCGATAGACGCTCGGCAGATCGCCGCCGCTTGCCTCGAATGCATGCGCGAGCCGCCCGACCATGGCCGGGCTCGGGTTGTCTGCCGAGAAATGGCGCGCGAGCTTCAGACCGATATGACGCGCCGTCGCCGGTGCCCGCGCGAGGTCGTGGAGCACGGCGAGCGCTTGCGTCGCACCGGTATCCGCTTCGGCCGCCGCATAGCGTCGTCCCATGACCGTCCGCTCACCGGGCTCGTGCAGCGCAGGCCGGAACACGAACGTGCCGGCGGTCGCGGTGCCCGAGACCGGTTTGGCACCCGCGGCGCGTTTCATCGCCGGCGCCGCGCCCGGGGCCTCGGCGATGCTCCAGCCTGTCAGGGCGCGCGCGAACTCGGTCACGTCGTCTTGCGTGTAGCCCGTGCGCACACCGAGCGTATGCAGCTCCATGATTTCGCGCGCGAGGTTTTCGTTGAGCCCGGGCTTTTTGGCGGGGTTGCGCGCGCCGGCGCGCAACGCCGCCGGGCTGTTCGGGCCGACGGAGCGGACCTGATCCAGATAGATCTGCATGGCCGGGTGCGACTCCACGGCCACGAGCATGTCCTCGAACGATCCGAGCACGTACGGGCGAATCGCCTCGGCCTCGAAAGCGCCGGCAAGCGGCGCGAGCTCCGGCTTGTCCGCCGACACGGCGAAATGATTCGCCCAGAAATGCACGAGCCGTTCGACGAACGGGGTGTTCGTCGCCAGTGCGCTGTTCATACGGGCGTCGACGGCCGAGACATAGGTGTCGCGCAGCTCCTTGCGCACCGCCTGGACGGCCGCCTGACTTGCCGCTGCGCCGGCCCGGCTCGCGGCCGCCGTGCTCGCGGCCATCTTCGCCTCTTTGCGCACGCGGCGAGCCTCGGCCACGGCTTCGAGTGCGGCATGCGAGCCGGGCTCCTGCGCCCATGCGGGCGGCCACGGCTCGTAGGCGTCGAGTTGGGCCAACAGCCAGCCTTTGGGGTCGGCGGGAGCGGCCTGGCCGGCGCGCGCGCCGAGCCCGAATCGATTCAGCGCGATCGCCGCGCCGCTCATATGTTCTGTATTGGCCATGTTGTCTCGCGTGGGACTCCGGCTGCTGCGCATATCGGCTCGGCGTTCAATGTAGCGCGTTCCAACGCCTCGTCACTTACATATGAGTAAAAACTGTTACGCCGGCGCACGCGCCGCGGCATGCTCCCGATATCCGCAGCAGCACGCACCAAACGACCTATGCTAGGAGAACCGTATGCAGGCCGCGTTTCAAACGCGTTTTTCGCTAGAACGACGGAGGTGCGCCATGTCAATGTCAACTACGCTCGAGCAATGTCTGAACAACCGGGGTGCCCGCTACGATGTACTGCATCATGCCTATAGCCACTCGAGCGCCGAAACGGCCGCCGCCGCGCACGTGCCGGGCGAGCGCCTGGCCAAGACAGTGCTTCTCGCGGACGAACACGGCTATGTCGCGGCCGTGCTCCCATCGACGCATGCCGTGCGACTGTCCGAGCTGCGCTCGCGCACGGGCAGGCAACTCGCCGTGGCGAGCGAGGCCGACATTCGGCAAATCTTCAAGGACTGCGATATCGGCGCGCTGCCGCCCGTCGGCATGGCTTACGGGATGCAGACGTATCTCGACGAAAGCCTCGCGCGCGAGCCCGACGTCTACTTCGAAGCGGGCGATCACGAAGCGCTCGTTCACATGGATATCGAGCAGTTCCTCGCGCTGATGGAGCAAGCCGAGCGCGCGCGTTTCGCCCACCGGATGCAGGGACTGTCGATTTGACGCCCTACGAAAAAGCGTCGTGGGCAGGCGCCGGACGGCATTTTTGAAAGTCTTTACGGCGCACCGATGTTGGGCATAGAGTCGTGGCGCGCAGTCCGATCATGTCGCACCCCTTTTCCAGGAGTGATTTCATCATGGTTCTCAGGTTGCTCGCCGCGCTGCCGTTCATCGGCATTTTGCTCGGTGTCCCGTTCGTCAATCGCGTCGAGCCGCTCGTGCTCGGCATGCCGCTCGTGCTCGCATGGATCGTCGCCTGGGTCGTGCTGACCGCCGTCATCATGGCGCTCGTCTACCGGCTCGACCCGGCCAACCGCACGGCCGCATCGCCCGGTGAGGAGGTGCGCCCATGAGCAGCGCACTCCTCATCATCGCGGCGTTCACACTGTTGGCGCTCGGCCTGGGTCTGCGCGCCCGCCGCGGGCACGACATGAATCTCGAGCAGTGGTCGGTCGGCGGCCGCAGCTTCGGCACGGCGTTCGTCTTTCTGTTGATGGCCGGCGAGATCTACACGACGTTCACGTTCCTCGGCGGCAGCGGCTTCGCATATGGCAAAGGCGCCCCCGTCTATTACATCCTCCCCTACGCCACGCTCGCCTATATCCTTTCGTACTGGCTGCTACCGCCGATCTGGCGTTATGCCAAGGCCAACCGCGTCGTCTCGCAACCGAATTTTCTCGCGAGCAAATACGCGAGCCCCGGGCTCGGCGTACTCGTCGCGATCGTCGATGTGGTCGCCCTCGTGCCGTATCTCGTCCTTCAGTTCAAGGGGCTCGGCATCATCGTGGCGACGACTTCGTACGGCGCCATCTCGCCCGCGGCCGCCATCTGGATCGGCGCGTTGGTCGTGACGGCCTATGTGACGATCTCCGGCGTGCGCGGCTCGGCCTGGAATTCGGTGACGAAGGACCTGATGATTCTGGGCGTCGTGCTCTTCCTCGGCATCTACCTGCCGTTGCACTACTACGGCGGATATGCGCCGATGTTCCACGCCATCGATGCCGCGAAGCCAGGATTCCTCTCGTTCCCCGAGAAGGGCTCGAGCGTGACCTGGTTCCAATCGACGGTCGCGCTTACGGCACTGGGCTTTTTCATGTGGCCGCATACGTTCGCGTCGGTGTTCACCGCGCGCGACGAGCGCATCTTCCGGCGTAACGCGGCCGTGCTGCCCGTCTATCAGCTGATCCTGCTGTTCGTCTTCTTCGTCGGTTTCGCGGCAACGCTCAAGGTGCCCGGCCTCAAGGGCGGCGACATCGATCTGTCGCTGTTCCGGCTCTCGCTCGCGACGTTCGACCCCTGGTTCGTGGGCGTGATCGGCGCGGCCGGTGTGCTGACCGCGCTCGTGCCGGGTTCGATGATTCTGAATGCCGCGGCCACGCTGATCGCCAACGACATCTATCGCGGCGGCATAGCGCGCCAGGCCAGCGACGCCCAGGTGACGCGGCTCGCCCGTGTGCTGGTGCCGGTCATCGCACTCGTGGGGGTCGGCTTCACGCTGCATGGCGGCGAAACGATCGTCGCGCTGCTGCTCATGGGCTACAGTTTCGTCACCCAGCTCTTTCCGGCCGTGCTCGCCAGCCTCGCGGCGCGGCGCTGGGTGACGTGGCAAGGCGCATTCGCGGGTATCGTCGCGGGCGTTGCCGTCGTCACGATCACGACGCTGACGCATGCCACGCTCGGCCAGTGGTTTCCGTTTCTGCCCGAGCGGCTGAAGGATACGAACATCGGCCTCGTCGCCCTGTCCGTCAACGTTCTCGTGCTGCTCATCGTCAGCGCGCTCACTCAGTCTCGCACGGCCGCTCAGTCGCAGGCGCATTCGTTGTGAGCGTTGGTTTACGTGTGCGGCTGAGCGCGGCGATCGCGGCGCTCGCCGCGATCGCCGTTGCGGCCGGCCTCGCCGCAGTACATGGAGCGACGCATCCGGTCGCGGCCGTCACCCGTCAGTCCATTGCTCAGGCGGGGATGGTCCTGCCACCCGGCTGCAGCGCCGGCACGCTGGTCACCGTGGTCGCGCACCTCGACGACGACCTGCTCTTCGTCAATCCCGGCATCACCGACCGGCTGCGTGCCGGATGGTGCATCGTCACCGTGCATCTGATCGGCGGTGCGGACAATTCGAAGTTCGATTACGTGCTCACACGCGAGCGGGCGATCCGCCGGACGTATGCCCGCATGGCGGGAGTGCGCAACGCATGGACGGAGTCGACGGTATCGATCGCCGGCCAGCCCGTGCATCGTATGGTCCTCGACGCGATGCCGCGCGTCGCGCTCTACGAGCTGCGGCTGCCGGGCGCGCAGGTGCGCGGCGGGCGCGCGCCGCTCGCGCTGTTGTGGGACGAGGGCGCATCCGTTTCCAGCTACCCGATGGGGGCCGACGGCCGCGGTGCGGCCCGCTACGATCGCCCCGCGCTGACGGCGACGCTGGGCGCGATACTCGCGCATGCGACGCAAATCTTTACGCTGAATCCCGACACCGTTCCGTTTCTGGAACACCCCGATCACATCTATGCCGCACGCGCGACACGCGAGGCGGCACGCGTGGCCGGCGTGCAGGCGCCGATCGGCTATCACCTCACTTACGTGAGCGCAGGTATGCCGGCGAACCTGTCCGCTCAGGCGACCCAGATGAAACGCGATCAGGTCGCCACTTATTTCGCAATGGACGGCGGCGATATCGCACAGGTCTTCGGCGAATACGAATGGAACGGCAATTGGGTGGCCCGGCGCTATGCGTTCGGCGCGCCGGGAGCCGTTGCGTCGTCGCCGGCGCTACCGGCCCAGGCCTCGTTCGGGGACCCGTCGCCCATATCGTTGCCAGCGCGTTCGTCGCCTGACGCCATGGCCGCCCTCAATCTCGTCAACGTGCGCACGAGCCGATGCTTGAGCAGTGCCGACGCGAGTACAGTCGGTACCCCCAGCGTGGCACCTGGCGCCCGTACGATCACGCTCGCGGCCTGCGACGGCACCCCCGCACGCGCATGGCGATGGCGGCCCGTGCCGAGCTACCCCGGCAATCCGCACGACGCGGCGCTCATGAGCGTGGCGAGCGGCCGCTGCGTCGCGGAGCGCGCGGGCCGGCTCGTCGAAGAACCGTGCGACGACGAAGCGCTCGCGCAGCGCTTCACCCCGTGGGACTTCGGCATCGTGCGTACGCCGCTCGGCCACTGCCTCGGCGCGAGCGGAGACACGCCCATGCTCGCCGCTTGCGGGCAACGCACGACCGCCTATCGCTGGACGTCGGAGTTGGCGGCGCCGTGGCGGGACCTGCGTCTCGACGCCGCGCTCTATGGCGACGTCTCCGGCACGGGCCGATCCAGCGCGGTTTATATCGAGCGCCGGACCGACGGCCCCGGCTTCGATATCTGGGTCGCACCGCTCGCCCCGGGCGCGCGGGCAGCTCGCTGGTATGCCAACGCGGTTCGGTTCGATGCGGACGCAATCGTGCCGAGTTGCCGCGGCGACGCACTATGCTTCGACGACACGCGCTTCGTGCTCGGCGATTTCGATGGCACCGGCCGCGCCGACCTCATGGCGATCGCACCGGACGCGCACGGCGGGACAGCCTTCTGGCGCTTCGCGAGTACGGGAAGCGCGTTCGCCGCGCCGAGCCTCTGGTACCGCAGCGACGCCACGCTCGCACCGGCGCGCACGCAGCAGTATCTGGCGGCCGATTTCGACGGCGACGGCCGCGCCGATCTCCTCGCGGTGCAACGCACCGTCGACGGCAGGGGCTTCGACTTCTCGGTGCTGACGAGCCGCGGCGCATCGGGCAATGCCCCGTCGCGATGGCGGGCGGCCGTGCCGCTGGCGGCCGCGACGCAGTTCTTTGCGCTGCGCGTCGCCGGCTCGCAGCGTGCCGCCATGGTGGCAGCGGAACGCACCGATCATTCGCTCGCACTGTCCCAATGGATCAGCTCGGGCCGGGCATTTTCGCCGCACGATCGCCGCGTGCTGCCGGCCTCGTTCGATCCCGCGCTCACGCGTATCGCGGCAGGGCCGATCGATTCGAGCGGACAGGACGGACTCGTGCTGCTTGGCGCGCGCGCTCCCTCAGCGGAGGGTCGCGGCGGCATCGATGTCTGGACGATCGCGGCAGACCGCACGGAGCGACGGTTGTCGGCGCCCATGCATATCGGCACGCTCGATGTGGCATGGACCGATGGGCTGCCTGCACTTACGCGCGAAGCGGGCAGCGGCAGCGGCGGCGGCACAGGTGGCACCGGACGCTCGCGGCTCGTTCTCTTCGAACGAACCGATGCCCACCTCGACGAGTATCACTACTGGGGCGGCGCTCCCGCGTTGGCGCGCTATGACTTCGAGGCCGACGGGCACGCGCTGGGAACCGAACAACGGCTCGGCACGTTGCCGGGCCGGTACACGGAGACGCTGCGGTTGGACCGCCTGCAATAGGCCTCGGCCGATGTCTGCCGAAGGCCGGAGGGGGACCCGGATGGGAACCGCCTATCCGATCACCTGCCGCGCGATGGCAAGATAGCGCTCGGCCGTATCCTCGAGCGTCAGACCGTCGAGCGAGCGCTGCGCACGAGGCTCGCCGAGCGCGGTTGCAAGGGCTTGGGCATAGCGGTCGATATCGCTCGTCTCGACGAGTTGCACACCGGGCCATCCACGCGCGAAGGCGAACGAATCGATCGTATTGGCGACGACGGGAATACCGGACGCAAGCGCTTCGAGAAAACCGATGCTGTGCGCTTCGAAGCGCGAAGGCATCGCAAAGACGCTCGAGGCAGCCAAAATCTCGGCGACATTGGTCTGCGGCCCCGTGACCTCGACATGCGAAGCAAGCCCGAGCTCGTCGACGAGCGCGCAGACCTTCGCATGGTATGCGACATCGTCCACGACACCGCACAGCAAGAGCCGCGCATCGGGCTCGACATCGAGCACCCGCTTGAACGCGCGTACCGTGTCGAGGTGCCCCTTCTCGGCAATATAACGGCCGATCTGAACGATGCGCTTGGCGGCATCGCCGCCCGTTGCCGCGCCGGCCGAACCCGCCTCGCCGCGCGGCCCACGCACCGATTCGCGATGGCGAAAACGTTCCGCGTCGACGCCGTTCGGCACGACGATGAGCGGCGGATGCCGGCCGATGGCGCGCCGATATTCATCGATGTTCTTCTGCGATACGCCGATCACAGCCTTGGCGCGCAACGACAAAAGCCGCTCCGCGCGCTGCAGGCGGTTGTCCTGAAAATCGTCGACGCCCGAGTGCATGACCCAGACGATCGGTACGCGTACCGGTAGCGCACGCACGTACAGGGCGGGAATCGTGGCGTGCGCGAAGATCACGTCGGGCTTGAAGCGGCGAATCGCGCGATAGAGAAACAGCAGGCGGCCGAGCTTTTCGTAGCGCCGGGGCGGAAAGACACAGGTGACACGATGCGCCGCCAGCTCGCCTGCTGCCGGCGCGAAATCGCCGTGCGCCGGCAAGAGGGAAGCGATGCAAACGCTGTGTCCGCTTTGCTGATGGTCGATCGCGATGCCCTTCACGAGCATCTCGGCGCCAGAAAGCCTCGGCGCGAGGATCAACTGGAAAATGCGCATAGTGTCCCTATGGCGAATAAGGGCAGAAATTCGCCCCATCTACGGCATGCATTGGACGTTCCCGCATGCCGCCCGCGCACCAAAATAACGTGCGGCAGGGCGAGTGCGCTCGCCATCTTGTAGTGGGTTTCGGCCCGCCCGCGCACGGCTGGCGCAAGTCGACAGACCGGTCCTGTCTGACCTAATCGAGCGTTCCGGCGCCACTTTTGCGACAATGGCTGTTTTCGCGCGTCGATCGTGCGTGTGCAGCGCCACCGCGTCGCCGCTTTCGATCCGCTTTCCGGTCCTTTCGCGCCGCTTTGTCGCGGCCACACCCTATCGCACATGGCTCTGCCCCATATCGATCTCCTGTACTCCGTATCCGGCCTTGCG
>Ga0157374_10002518_pt1 | contig 15459 bp, 20 predicted proteins | sample M25metaG_FD_115308 | JGI IMG/M metagenome (GOLD analysis project Ga0157374, IMG submission 115308) | Miscanthus rhizosphere microbial communities from Kellogg Biological Station, Michigan, USA - M2-5 metaG | ecosystem: Host-associated > Plants > Roots > Rhizosphere > Soil | place: USA: Michigan...
AATAAAATAGTTTAAGAAATCATTTTTCCGGAAAGATCTTTCGCACAAATATTCCTATTGATTTTTTCAAAATTTGTTCATGACCATATACATCGAGGTCTGAAGCGGCGCCAAATTGGTTACTCTTGTAAGCAACACCAATTCTTACCTGCTGGAAACTCCGCGAATGAGTTGAAAATCTATTCCACTCAGTAAGGACTTGCGTGTTCGCCCAAAAATTCCACTCACGTTTTATGCGCTTCATATATTGCAACTGGAAAAATAAGCCACCATTTATACGGCCGTCCTTTTCAGTATGAAAGACGGCGGGAATAGCGTCAAATACAAGATGGCTTCCGCTTATGAAAATGAGAAATGAAAGTTTTTCGGAAAAACCGGGGGCGCTGTTATAACAAAGCGAGGGACCAACGCTTAGATTTTTTGCAAAGTTCCAATAGACAGAAGTCTGCACACCCGTTTCGTCAAATGGAAAATCTTCTTTACGATAGAATTTTTGAAAGAATGCAAGTGTTGATATAGAGAACCTATGCTTGTCATCCAGCGATTTAATGGTTAACGAGCTAAAATCGCTTTTATAAAATCCCATCGTCAATTCAAGCTGTGTAACCTGCGCCGTTGCTGATTTGGAGAATATGAGCAGGCTAAATAAAAACAGCAAAGCTGAATTCTTTTTCATGCTGCAAAGCACATATTGACAGCGAAATCACCAAATAAACTACTTTAAGAAATCAACCCTTTGCAATTTTATTTCTGATCATACTTAAAAATTCGGGAGTAATACCGAGAAATGTAGCTAAATGCTTTTGCGAAATGCGTTGTTCCATTTTTGGATACTTTTTGATAAAATTCAGGTAGCGTTGTTCTGCGGTGAAAGAAAGGTTTTGATTGATGCGCTGACGTTCTGCTATCAATGCATTTTGAAAAATTATCCGGTAAAAGCGCTCAAACTTGGGTACCGATTCAAGAAGTTTGTCAAGGTTGGATTTTGAAATTTGTAAAAGTTCAGAATTTTCCAAAGCCTCAATAAAATGGCCTGAAGGAGTTTGCGTCCAAAAGCCATGAAGGTCTCCTATCCACCAGTCCTCAATGGCGAACATGATTGTGTGTTCGATTCCAATCTCGTCTATTGTGTAAGTTCTCAAACAACCTTTAGTAATAAAATTTTCTGTTTTACATACATCCCCTTCTTTAAGCAGGAACTCTTTCCGTTTCAGTGTCCTACACTGTAACAAAGAGACAAAATAGTCCTCTTCAGTTTTGCTGAGCTGAATATGCTTGCCGACATTTTGAAGTATCAGGGCGGTGTTCATTAATTGCAACGTAGCTCTTACCTTCTTGTGAGATAACCGAATATACGATTTTAGCCAAGCAGTCAAAAAAGGCTGAATAGAATTTCAGCCAGTTATAAACGATTAGGGTCATCAGCGAATCTGCTCTTGCCTTTGACTGACTGGAGCTGAGCAGCCAACGGGACGACGTGTATATATTGGTTCGGCCGACTCCTTCATCCCGAAAATTTTTTTAACTTGACTTTGCGCGGAAGCATTTGAATATTGGCTATCATTTTTAAGGACTCAAGCTCACTGAAGAATTGAAGGCAATTGTATATACAAAATATGGAGGTCCTGAAGTATTACAGCTACAGGAGGTGGAAAAACCCATTCCTAACGACGATGAGGTCCTTATCAGAAATTACGCAGTATCACTCAATGATTGGGACTTTGGATTGCTTCGGGGTGATTTCATAAATCGCCTGATCAATGGTCTTCGAAAGCCGAAGAGAAAAATACTTGGCTCCGATGTTGCCGGAACAGTTGAAGCAATTGGCAAAACAGTGACAAGGTTTAAGATCGGCGATAATGTGTATGGTGATTTAAGTGGCCGTTGGGGAGGTTTCGCAGAATACAGTTGTGCACCGGAAAACTCCCTCGCACTTAAGCCTGCCAGGATGAGCTTTGTTGAAGCCGCTGCCATACCACAGGCGGGGATGCTGGCCGTACAAGGTCTTATTGATAAAGGAAAAATTCAGCAGGGGATGAAGCTACTGATCAATGGAGCCGGTGGCGGAGTTGGAACGTTTGCAGTACAGATTGCCAGGCTATACGGAGTTCAAGTGACCGGTGTTGATCACACTAGTAAATTAACAATGCTTATTTCAATTGGATTTGATCATGTCCTTGATTATACCCATGAAGACTTTACTAAAAATGATCAGCGATATGATTTGATTCTTGATGCGAAAACTAATCGCTCGATACTCTCTTATGTGCGTGCCTTGCATACAAGGGGAGCTTATGTCACAGTCGGCGGTTCGAACGCTCGGCTCCTCGAACTTTTTTTGCTGGGTCCATTGATTTCAGCGATCACTAAGAAGCATTTACGAATCGTTGCACTGAAATACAATAAGGATTTGGCTTTTATGAACGGGCTTTTTGAAAGAGGCAAGATCAAGCCAGTAATTGACGGTCCTTATGAACTAAACGATTTTCCGGAAGCATTCAGGATTTTTGCCAGGGGAGAGCATAAAGGAAAAGTGGTATTAACTATTTCAAACACTAATCATTAAAAAAACAAAGACCGGTCACAGAATTGCCGCGGTTTAGGAGATTTCAGCCAACTTTTTCTTTTTCATGCTCTTTCTGATTTTTTCTCTGTGCATTGCTCCCCATTCACTCAATGATTGCAGTACCGCATCCAAAGTTTCAGCATATTCTGACAATTCATATTCAATAATAACAGGCGATCCGGTAAAAACAATGCGGCGAACAAAACCATTTAATTCCAATTGTTTTAATTCAGTGGAAAGAACTTTCGCGGATATACCTTTTACCAAACGCTGCAGCTCATTGAACCTTTTGTTGCCGGCCGTTAAGGCAACGATAATCCTCAGTTTCCATTTGCCCCCTATAACATATAAAGCATCCGCCATAGCGTTTAAGGTTGCCTTGCATTGTGTTTCAGAAGGAAGCGCTTTGTTGCCTGCTTTCAATTTTGCCATAAGTGCTAACTGAAAGGTAACTACTAACCTTTTGTATAGGGGTTACATTTTGTAAGTAAATGTACGTAATTTTATGGGCTGAAAAATATCAGTCGGGAAACTTAAACATTAATTATGTCAATCACAAGAAAGCTTGTCCGGATACATACCCCGGAAGGGCAACCCGGATTTTTAGGCGCTGGCCATACGGCCCGCCCTGTGATAGGTGGAAAATTTTCGGAAAGTGATCCATTCATTTTCCTAATGGATGACTGGCTGGATAAAAAAGACAATGAACCCGTTGGTGGGCCACATCCACATGCAGGGTTTGAAACAGTCTCCCTTTTGTTAGAAGGTGAAATTGGCGATGATGCACATAAAATGAAAGGTGGTGATTTTGAAATTATGACTGCTGGTAGTGGGATTGTTCATACTGAAACCATCGAAAAGAAAACGAAATTAAGGTTGCTGCAATTATGGTTGGCGCTTCCAAAAAATGACAGGTGGGCAACGCCAAGGGTGCAAGACTTACCACTGGAACATGTTCCTACGCTCATTCAAAATGGAGTTGCAATAAGGCTTTATAGCGGGTCTTTGGCAGGCATTACATCTCCGATTCAGAACTATTCACCAATGATTGTAGCCGATATTACCATTGATGCAGGTGTATCGACAGTGCAGCAGATACCCGCGAATTACAATACATTTTTGTATGTAATTAACGATAGCGTAAAAGTCGGCGAGTCTGATAAGCTGTTAAACCAAGACCAGGTGGGGTGGCTGAACTTGCAAGCTGACACTGCGCAAAGCGACGTTGAATTAGCAGCTGGTGAAAATGGAGTTCGTTTTGTGCTCTATGCAGGAAAGCCGACGGGTGACAACATCGTTTCCCACGGTCCATTCATCGCCGACAGCTTAGAAGACATTCAGCGGTTGTATGAGGAATACAGGCGAGGCAAGATGAAACACATTTCAACTGTTCCTGAAAGTCAAAGGGTATTGCTGTAGAGTTGTCGAAGACCAAATCATGCACTAATTTTTTAATCTTGCTCCTCCTATATCAAGTTCCCATTCTTTCTCACGAATTAACTCTAAGCTGAATTCGCCCTTGTGTCGCAGAAAATTCAATTCGCGTCTCCTTATGTGAACAAGTTCGATAAACATTTGCCTGTAGTGGGCAAAAAGGACGCCGATTCTTCTCCCGTGTCATTAGATTCCAATTTTCCTTTTGCAATATCGACTATCCTTTCAAAACGATCTCTTACCCTCTTGTAGGTTTCATGGTGTTGCGTTTCTTCGGGATAGTTTGCATCAAGATAATTAAGTACTGATTCGGCCAAACGAATCCTCAATTCGATGGCTTGTAATTTTTCAGCTTCTTTTTCACTGCTTTGAATCCTCAAAAAATTGATAAGTGGCTTGAGACCTAGTCCCTGCAAAACAATCGCTATTTTAGCTTTTTAAATATTTGTCAACTAAAGTTTGAGCCGTTGCGGTTGGAAACACTTCTCCCGTTCGTTTGTAGTGGGCAATAATCACTCCTTTTGGTGTAACAACATTCTCGGTAAGTGTAAATGCTGTTGGAAACGTACCGTTGTCAAACAACTTTTTTCCTTTGCCGAGGATTACTGGGAAAATTCTGAGATGTAGCTCGTCCACCAAACTATTTTCGAGAAGAAGGTGGGTAAGCTCGCTACTGCCCCAAACCTGGATATCAGGACCCTCTGAATTTTTGAGCTGTTTGATATCTTCTAAACTCTCGAGGAATACAGTGTTTTTCCAATCTGAGTTTTTAATCGTTTTAGACAAGATGTATTTAGTACCATCATTGATGCCGGGCCACATAGTTGCATGCATAGGCCAAAAGGAAGCAAAAATCTCAAATGTTTTTCTGCCCAAAAGATAATCTGCAGTTTGGTTCATCTCTTTTTGTACAGACTTACCAGTTATTGCATCAGCATTTGCTGCAGTCCAGCCTCCATATTTAAAATCCCCGGATGTATCTTCTTCAGAGCCCATGGGCGCTTGTACTACCGAATCCAAAGTAACATTTGTTGTTACGATAATTTTTCTCATGTTTCCTGTTTTATGTTATGTGTAATTGCTTGTCAGATTTACTTCGTGGAACCTGTTTTTAAAACTTAAAAGTGGGTTGGAATTTTTGGCTAAAGGTGGTTATAAATTTTTGCTAACGAACAGGGCTTGCTGCCCTGCCTACCGGCGGTCAGGCCGCCGTCGAATTTAAAGACTTTTCCGGCCGACCCCACTACAAATACATTTTTATTTATCGGCAAGGCCCCACATAACCGTCGAGATTCTTTAACTGAACACCCGCAGGAGAGGGGACTTAATCTTCCAGGAAATCCCAAAAGCATTTGTTCATGCGATGTTAGAAGTAGATGCTTACTCTAAATGATCGCCCGGTGCGGGTGGACAAATGAAGAATGTCCGTGACTTTTGCGGGATTGGTTTGTCCTTCCCGATGCCTTTATGTAACTTAATTGTTATAAATTTCTATAGCAAATGAGGGCAGCATCAATTCACGGAAATATTCAATCCCCGCAGTCCACATCCAGGAGAAAAGTAATCAAAACCCTTGCGATTGGCACAGCTGGCTTGCTATTTTCTCCCAATCCATTGTTGGCTTGTACTCGAAAGAAGAAAGACAAACTCGGTATCGCATTGGTAGGACTTGGTTATTACAGCACAGATCTTTTGGCTCCTGCACTTCAAACAACAAAGAACTGTTACCTCGCGGGGATTGTAACCGGAACGCCTTCAAAGGTCGAAGTGTGGCAGAAGAAGTATGATATACCGGACAAAAATATTTTCAATTACCAATCATTTGAGGAACTCGCCAATAACGATGAAATAGACATTGTCTATATTGTTCTTCCTCCTTCGATGCACAAAGAATACGTGGTGCGTGGCGCCAATGTAGGCAAACATGTGTTTTGTGAAAAGCCAATGGCGATCACTTCCGATGAATGCCAGGCAATGATTGATGCTTGCAAATCACTGAAGAGAAAATTAGCCATTGGATATCGCCTCCAGCATGAACCCAACACGCAAGCATATAGAAAAATCATCAAAGATCAATCACTCGGAAAAGTAAAGAAGGTAAGTTGCGCAGCGGGTTACACGGAAAACAGAACAAATCACTGGAAACAGAAAAAAGAAATGGGTGGAGGGGTCATGTATGATATGGGCGTCTATCCGATCCAGGGAGTACGCATGGGTACGGGAATGGAACCCATTGCAGTTGTTTCAGCCAAAACATCTACCAATCGACCGGAGATTTACAAAGATGGCCTTGATGAAATCGCAACAGCGACGCTCGAATTTCCAGGTGGCGTGATAGCCGACATCAAAACCAGTTTCGCTGAAAACATCAACTTTTTAAACATCGCCTGCGACCAGGGAGAGATCAAAGTTGCTCCTTATCAACCATACGCAGGCGTCAGAGGTACGAGTCCTTTAGGTGAAATTAATTTTCCCTACGATGTTCCCTGGCAGCAGGCCAAACAAATGGACGACGATTGCTTGTCTATCATGAACAGTCAACCTATGCAGGTTCCGGGCGAAGAAGGTCAAAGAGATATCCGGATCGTCGAAGCGGTCTACGCTGCTGCTAAGACCGGGCAGCGAGAAAAGGTGTAAACGGCGCGGAAAGTTGCGGAAAGTTAATGTCAATACCAATGAATCTTACTGATTCGCAAATTGAAGAAAATCAAGGTCGGCTACTTAATCTGGCCTATTGCTCTTTACGTAAAGGAGTAACAAAAGCTTTGGTTCAATTAAATAGAAAATACATTGCCCAGTTACTCATTTGCAATACTGTGTGAATACGTTGAGAAAAAATTAGCATCTGAATAAGTTCAACTCGCGTCCTGATTTCTATCAGCTTTGCCACGGAGATGTGTCTTTAGTTTTATTTATTCAAAAATATTTTTATGAGATCTCAGACGGAAATTTCAAACGCTCCCATTGCTGACCAGTTGAATGTACCAACTAGCAAGATCACTCCTGGAAAGAAATATTGTACGGCCGAGGAAGCTGTGCAATTGGTAAAGTCTGGTGACAGAGTTTTCTTGCATGGAAGCGCCGCTACCCCCGTGCACCTGATTAAAGCCCTGCAAAAGCGCCATGCAGAAATAAACAACGTTGAATTTGTGAGCATAACCTCTATGGGCGATGTTGATTTTAATACGCCCGAAATAAGGAAAAGTTTTTTCTTCAATTCATTATTTGTATCGGCCAACACGAGAGCCGTGGCAAATAGTGAGAATGGCGATTACGTCCCTGTGTTCCTTAGCCAGATCCCTCAATTATTCAGGAGAAAGATATTGCCAATTGACGTTGCTATTGTGCAGGTATCACCTCCGGACAAGCACGGCTTCAGCTCGCTGGGAACCTCTGTAGATATAGCACGTGCGGCGGTTGACGAAGCTAGGATCATCATTGCACAGGTAAACCCCAAAATGCCACGTACTCATGGGGATGGATTTATCAATGTAAACCGGATTGATAGACTCGTATGGCATGAAGCCGAACTGCCGGAACTTGATTATAATTCTGCCGCTAGCGATACCACGAAAATAATTGGTCAAAATGTGGCATCACTGATTGAAGATGGGGCCACTTTACAAATGGGTATTGGCAGTATCCCGGACCAGGTATTTAAGAATCTTAGCAATCACAAAGACCTGGGCATACATACAGAAATGCTTTCTGATGGAGTCATCCCGCTTATTAAAAATGGTGTTATCAATAATAGGTACAAAAAGTTGAATCGCGGCCGTTCCGTAGCGGGATTTATTTCCGGTACCCGTATATTATACGACTTTGTGGATGACAATCCCGAAATAAGGGTCATGGATATAAGTTATGTCAACGATCCAGGTGTTATAAGCCAAAACCGGAAAGCTACCGCTATTAATAGCGCTATTGAAATTGATATTACAGGCCAGGTATGTGCTGACTCGATCGGGACTTATCAATATTCGGGAATTGGGGGTCAAATGGACTTCATGCGAGGGGCTTCCATTTCCGAAGATGGTAAGCCTATCATTGCAATGCCCTCCATAACTGACAAAGGAATCTCCCGCATTGTTCCATTTTTGAAGGAAGGTGCAGGAGTTGTTACCACCAGGGGACATGTTCATTGGGTGGTTACAGAATATGGTATCACAGATTTATTTGGAAAGAACCTAAGGCAGCGCGCCAAAGCCCTGATCAATATCGCTCATCCCGACAAAAGAGAAGAATTAGAAAAGGCATTACTCCAACGGTTTAAGGGCGAAAGGTTGTGAAATCAGAATTTGCTCTTAAAGATGATCATTATCATTTGTATAGATGACAACAATTCTTCTTTTTGAGAGGTGACTGTCGCAATTTCGAATCAAGAAAAGATCTTCCCATTAACAGGAGAAGGCCTTGTGCTATGTTGTGAAGAAGCGTCGCTGTGAGACAAAAATCAGTGATTGCTACACAAAGGCGATCCAGGCGATTACCTTCTTTTGGAAGATTTTAATTAGATAAAAAAACGATAACATCAAAAATCAATTTCATGTCTCTCAACAAAGAATGGCATCTAGCGCACCCAATGCCGCCTCGCGCCACTATTGAACAGAGAATACATTGGCATGTCGAGCATTTAAAGAATTGTGGCTGCAGAACAGATATTCCATTGAAACTAAGGCAGGAAATGAAAAAGAGAAAGATAAAACTTCAATGAGTGAATCAGATTTGACGAGCATACAATGATCGAATTTCTGAACGAATCAGTTGGTCCGCACCGAAATGCAGAATTTCATTTTTTGACCAGAACACAATACTAATAGCATGAATAGAATTTTTGAAAACAAAGTGGCTTTAGTTACCGGTGCTGGATCCGGAATCGGCCAGGCGGCCGCTCTTCTTTATGCAGAACAGGGAGCAAGCGTAATTGTATCAGACATAAACGAAAAAGGTGGAATGGAAACGGTGGACACAGTCAGAAAGACAGGTGGTAAAGCATCGTTTGTAAAGGCCGACGTATCTGTTGCGGAGGAATGCAGGAAACTTACTGAAGAAACTATTCGCGTTTACAACCGACTAGATATTGCATTTAATAATGCAGGCATCGGTGGTGAAATGAACCCGGTTGCAGACATGAGCGTAGACGGTTGGCAAAAAGTGATAAATGTTAATCTCAACAGTGTATTTTATTGTATGAAGTACGAGATACCCCTTATGCTCAAATCGGGCCATGGCGCTATTGTAAATATGTCTTCTATCCTGGGCCAGGTGGGATTTGCTAACTCAGCGGCCTATGTGGCCGCCAAACATGGTGTGGTGGGTCTTACCAAAAATGCGGCGATCGAATATGCACGACAAGGCATTCGGGTCAATGCCATCGGACCGGCTTTTATAAACACCCCTCTTCTGTCGGTCTTAGATGACCAAATAAAGACCGCTTTAACAGCACTTCATCCCATAGGAAGAATGGGCGAAGCAAGGGAAGTGGCCGAGTTGGTGATTTGGCTAAGCTCCGACAATGCATCGTTTGCAACGGGCAGTTATTACGCCATTGATGGAGGATATCTTTCACTATGACCTTTTCCTAAATGACGTGAGATTTCGTTAACCCTGATTACAATCACAAAGCAAATTAACGGGGGTCATTCATATCAAAGTCATGGCTAAATAAGTTTGACAAAATAATTTTATGGAAAAAATATTATTGGTTATTAGCGAAAACGAACTTAGCATGTCGGCGTTGGATTTTGCATGTTATTTGGGTAGGCTTACCCATTCAACAATTACAGGCATCATCCTCGAAAACATCCCAGCCGATCACAAACCAATACTCACGGCAGTTCATCGATCGTCATCTATGGAGTGGAAGGCAGATGAGCCATCTTCGAACGATAACCGTAAGCGAAACTCGATTGAGGCTACTCTTTCACGCTTTAAAAACGCTTGCGAAAACAGGTCTGTATTTTGCAAAGTGCATCGCAACTCAGGTGTACCCGCAGAGGAAATTCTAACAGAGAGCCGCTATGCGGATTTGATCGTGGTAGATGCTGCTACATCCTTTCGTCAAACTTTCGAAGGACGTCCAACTGGGCTTGTGAAAGATATCTTAAGAGACGCAGAGTGCCCCGTCATCATTGCACCCGAGAGTTTCGACGCATTGACAGAGATCGTTTTTACTTATGATGGAAGTAGATCATCTGCATTCGCGATAAAGCAATTCGCGTATCTTTTTCCAGAAATGGAAGACAAAAGGGTGATATTGCTGCAAGTCAATGAAGATGCTGAATGGACAGAGGACGAAAGACAAAGATGGACTGAATGGTTAGTAAATCGTTATTCAGCCATCGGCTTCCAGGCATTGAAAGGTGCGGTGGATGACAGATTGTTTGATTATTTATTTCTTCGAAAGAACAGTATGGTGGTTATGGGCGCTTATAGCCGGAAATCTGTTTCACGTTTCTTTAGAAAAAGCCACGCAGATAGAATTATCAAAACAACAACGTTGCCGATTTTCATTTCTCATTATTGACAACGACAATAAGAAGCAAAAGAAAAATCAGAAAAATAAGAACTGGGTATCTGGTCGTTTGCGAATAGTCACAGTTGAAAATAAATGCAATGTCTACTATTCTTACTATCACTTTCAGTCCCTGCGTTGATAAAAGCTTTTCCATACCGGAACTTATTCCCGAAAAAAAGCTAAGGACCAGTATTCCAAAAACTGAGCCCGGTGGCGGGGGTATTAACGTAGCAAGGGTGCTCGCCCGGTTAGGAACAAATGCAATTGCTCTCTATCCATCCGGCGGATATACCGGCCAAGCACTTGATGAATTGATCGCGAAGGAACATATCCCGGCCATCCCGGTCAAAACGCGAAATGAAACAAGGGAAAACGTCATCGTCCTTGAAACGTCGACCAATAAGCAATTTCGTTTCACCATGCCGGCTACAAGTTTGAGTGAAAAAGAAATAGAAAGACTATTGGAATCGATTGAACATGTGAAGAAACTTGATTTTATCGTTGTCAGTGGTAGTTTGCCTGCCGGTATCGCGCCAAACATTTTTTCACGAATTGCCATTGTCGGAAAAAAGAAAGCAAAACTTGTCGTAGACACATCCGGAGAAGGCCTTAAATACGCAGTTGACCAGGGAGTCTACTTGATCAAACCAAATATCTCCGAGTTGGCGTATCTCGCGGGGAAAGAATACCTGCACACGAATGAAATCGTTCACCACGCGAAAAGTATTATAAAAACGAAAAATTGCGAGATCATTGTCGTTTCCCTGAATGCAGCGGGGGCTGTGCTGATAACGAAAAACGCGACTGTAGCAGTTACACCACCCGCAGTTAAAGTCAAAAGCACTGTTGGCGCCGGAGACAGCATGGTCGCAGGGATGGTTTTTGCCTTGTCAAGAGGTGACGATATTGAAACAGCTTCCCAATATGGCGTCGCTTGTGGCACTGCAGCGACATTGAATGCCGGCACTGAACTATGCCATAAAAAAGACGTTGAGGTTCTGTTTAACCAGATCCGGTCATTATCCAATAAGGCCTTGTTGAAATCATGATTTACTGGGTCTAAAAACTGAACCATTTGAAGTTCATAAAGCAATACAAAGCTGCCGCTAATCAGTAAGCCAGCTGAGCATTATCATTTTTGCACAGAAGTTTTTCACCTAGCTTAGTCCAAACATTCAGTTATGATCGAAAAAGAAAATTTAGGTACTTTTTTAAAAGACAATAAAAAGTTGATAAGGGATTACCTGGATACGCGGCTCGAGATATTTAAATTCAAATTGATCCGCATATTCTCAAAATCGACGGGTTATTTAATCTGGGTCATCATTTCATTGTTCCTTTTTTCCCTGTTGATGAACTTCATAGGACTGGTAATTGGGTTTTGGCTTACCAAAATTACAGGCAGTTATGTCGAGGGATTTGGATACACTTCATTGATCATGCTTGCAGTGATCATCTTACTGGCTTTATTCAGAAAAGCTTTATTCATTAACCCGATAATTCGGCTTATGATCCGTCGTTCGACTGAAAATAATCATGAAATGAATCCCGATCAATAAATAAATCACCAGTATATGAAAGAGAAAAGAAACATACACAATCTTGGTACGCTGGATGGCGAGATATACCGGCTAAAGCTGGCGGCAAAAAATATAGAAGAAAGACTGGACAAGAACCTGGATTACCTACAGGAAAACTATTGGACAATGACGATGAATTCATTCTTTTGCAAGGACAAAAGCAAGAGAAATGGAGAGCATAGCTTTTGGGAAAATTTTTTAAAGAACGATGACTTCAATACAACGATAAATAAAATCGGCGGAAATATTGCGGATAAAGCTTCTGAAGGCTTACATAAATGGATGAATAATTTCTTTGGAAAGAGGAATCATTTTTCGCGGTAAGAAATCAACTCTTTCGCCGGGGGCAGTTTTTGTGCAATTCTGGTGAGTTGAATTTATTTTTATTCGGCTTTATGAACTAAGGAAATGAAGATGATGTAATATTTCCTCTGTAGTGGCTACACCGTTCTTCTGCCATAAAATATTTCCCTGCTTGAACATAATAAGGGTAGAAACAGAAACAATATTATATAATTGACAATAGTATGGACTCTCCTGCATGGTTGGCGCCAGTCAGTATGAAATCGATCACAACCGGTTTATCACCTTTTATATGTCCTTCAAATTATATGTCCTTCAAAACTATTCACAGTTTGATAGATTATGGTTCAGCAAATCATGGACTAAGTGGCAAAGAACGACGCCTCTGCACTCCTCTCACTACGTCCTGTCTTCTCTTTTAAATAAACGCGAAAAACGATTCCATCAATTTTGTCGCCTTCTGAAACGAACGGCCATTGCGACCCCAACTGCATTGTCTGGCTGCTCAGTATTGGCAGCTTTCTTTCTCTCAATATTCTAATTGCTTCGTTGCGATTATTCCCGTCAGGCAGCTCTTCAAATGATCCCCACGCGATGACGCTCTGCCAATTTGCAAGGTTCTTTGTATTATCAACCTCAAAACATACTTCCGGATTCTTTCTCATCATATTTATCTTCATTCCTTCAAACGTATGGCAGTAAATATAATTTCCGTCATACGCATAGCTGACGGGAACCACGTAGATGATCCCATCGGCGTAACACCCGATGCGACCAACCAACTGCTGCTGCAGCAATTGCTCAATTTCTGCAGCTTTCATTTTTTCGAACATAGCTTTTGTTTTTCCAAAGAACGGTTTAACGCGGGTTGAAAAAGATGACGGGTATCAAAAAGGAATTTGATAAATGTCAGGACAATTCGATTCCCAGCTCTATTTTGTGAAGATCCATAGGCTTTGCAGACAAGCTGACGATAATCACCCTCACTTCTTACGAGACTCATAATTTTACAGTTTGAATGTGAGCGATATTTCTTACCTGAAAAGATAATATGAATTTAAAGCTTCGCCCGTCAATTCTTAAGTACCTGCAAATTATATTTTTCGCAGGCATGCTTCTGTACTTCGGAAGAGCGTTGTTCATCCCTCTCTTTTATGGATTGTTCATTGCTATTGTCCTGTACCCAGTTTGTAAATGGCTTGAACAACATGGATTATCGCGTAGCCTTGCGATCGCAATAGGATTGATCATTGTAGCAATCTTATTTGCGGTTATCATAACACTACTTGTGTTGGAGGTAAATGCATTTCGCCGCGATATCCCTGAACTGAAGACAAAACTGGAGCCGGCTTTGATTCAATTTCAACTGTGGCTTGAAGATAATTTTGGTATTCCATTGACTTCACAACAAGCCTGGTGGAAACGTACATTGGATGGGCTCAGTAATAACACCCGTGTTGTCTTGATAGGAACGGCTAATACACTCTTCATGCTATTTCTTGTACCAGTATTCACAGCGCTGTTTCTCTACAATCGTCACAACTTTGCCCTTTTTTTTGAACGGTTAAGTAACGAGGAACACAATAATAGTCTACAAGTCATTCTCCAGCGCTCCATTCAAACCTATTTTAATTTCATTAAAGGAATGATAATGGTGTATATCATTGTGGGCACACTCAACAGCATTGGCTTACTGGCCCTGGGGATAAAGCATGCAATACTTTTCGGTTTTCTTACGGCAATTATGACAATTATTCCCTACATAGGGATCTTCGTAAGTGCGTTGCTGCCAATATCGGTTGCATGGATCACCAAAGATTCAATTTGGTACCCGCTAGGCGTCGTGGCTGTGTTCGCCTTTGTTCAATACCTCGAAGCGAATGTTATTTTTCCGAGAATAGTCGCCTCTCAATTAAAGGTAAGTACATGGGCTACTCTCGTTGCGATCTTGGCAGGTGGGATTTTATGGGGAGTGTCCGGGATGATATTGTTTATTCCTTTTGTAGGAATGCTCAAGATCATTACTGATCACGTTCCTGGCTGGGCACCGTTAAACTCGCTGTTAGAAAGAAACGAGAAACGACCATCCCGTCAAACGGTTAGGACAAGGCAGGCTGCACGTCTGATAAAATGACCTGCCTGCGTTATCGCAGAGTGGCAACTCCTTTACAAGAAGTGGAAAATTTAAACCAAAATTGACCGTGATCGAATGACTTCACACCCGGCTTTTTTCTCCTGACTATTGTCATATCTGTTGCTGACAATAGTCGTTTCTTTTTGCATCCACGAGGTGTAATTTTATATTGTCAATTCAAGTTAATCCAATCATAAAAACAAGTTTTATGAGTAAGCATGCTTTAACAACAACCACTGAAAGGTTCCCAGCCCTCTTCGACGATTTTTTCAAACCCTGGAATGAATGGTTTGACAATGACAACAGGTTTTGGGCCACCGTTCGCATACCATCTGTAAACATTACAGAAAATAAAGACGAATACAATGTTTCCCTGGCCGTTCCCGGCATGAAAAAAGAAGATTTCAAGATTGATGTGAATGGCAACATGCTGACCATTAGCTGCGAAAAAGATGAAACGAAAGAAGAAAAGGACAAAAAGTATACTCGCAAAGAGTATAGCTATTCTTCCTTTAGTCGCACTTTCACTCTGCCAGAAGAAGTGAACAGGGAAAAGATCGATGCAAGGTATGAAGACGGCTTGCTTAAGTTGTCTCTGCCCAGGAAAGAAGAGGCTAAAAAGTTTGCAGCAAAACAAATTGCTGTTAAGTAAGGCACCTACAGTATGTCTTAATGCCCCGCAATGGTACATCGCGGGGCTTTTTTTTTTAAAAACCCAGCCAACTCCTGATAAATATCAAGGCCTCCTCTGATCTATCTTTCTCATTAATCCAGCTCAGTGAGATACATTTATCAATAAATCGATTCTATGAAAGAAGTGATTATAATAGCCTTCTGTTTGTTGAGGTCATTTACACCGGTAATAGCCCAGGTGACGGCTGAAAAAATTGAGCAGATGCTCAATTCTAAACAGCATCCCGAAGCA
>Ga0157374_10002521_pt1 | contig 15438 bp, 10 predicted proteins | sample M25metaG_FD_115308 | JGI IMG/M metagenome (GOLD analysis project Ga0157374, IMG submission 115308) | Miscanthus rhizosphere microbial communities from Kellogg Biological Station, Michigan, USA - M2-5 metaG | ecosystem: Host-associated > Plants > Roots > Rhizosphere > Soil | place: USA: Michigan...
AGCGGACCTTTTCAGGCGCCGCAGTCGGTGGCGCCGGCCACTGCGACCGCACTGCCTCAACCTTATGTTGAGGCATTGACGGACCTTGAGGGCCGGATCGACACCATGGTCAGTGCGCAGAAAGGCTCCACGTCCGATGAGATTCAGCCGGTGCTCGGCGCCATCGATCGCGCCACCCGCGCAGTCTATGCGATACGCAGCGGGTTTATCTCCAATAAAACAACTGCCGGAACGGACTCTGCCGCTAACGACTTGTTGATGCAGCCGATCCGTTCCGCCGAGGTCTTGGCCAAAGAGGGTTCCAAATGACGGACCACACGGATTTCTCGCCAACTCCGGTGTTTCAGGAAGAAGCAGGGGATATGAACTCCGTTCAGCCTGTCGACGCCGACACGCAAACCGACGGCGTCATGCACCTTTCTCCGGAGTTCGGCGTCCCCGCGCCGCACGACGAGCAGAACCGTTTGTCACCGGGGATTCAGGTTGCCGCCTTGAGCGATGTCGGATGTGTGCGCAAGAACAATGAAGACTTCTTCGTCTGCGATCCGCTCAATAGCCTCTACGTTGTCTGCGACGGCATGGGCGGGCTGGACGCCGGTGAAGTCGCCAGTTCTCTTGCCTGTGACACCGTTAAAGCCATCTTCGCGGGACAGGCCGATGACACCCCTATCGAGACTCGTCTTGCGGTCGCGATCAGTGCCGCCAACGAGGGCGTTTATCGCGCGGGCCGTACCGGTCACCGTGCTCGCATGGGAAGCACCATGGTTGTTGCCGCCCTGGCTGGAAACAAGATTCTGATAGGTAACGTTGGCGACAGCCGGGCTTACATTCTGCGCAATCGAACTTGCAGACAGGTCACGCGCGACCACTCCTATATCAATGAATTGGTCCGCGTGGGAACGGTGAAGGTCGAGGACATTCCCAACCTCGACTTCAAAGACTTTGCTTCGGTCATTACCCGGGCAATCGGTACGTCCGAAACGGTAGTGCCGGATTTCTTCTCCGAAGACCTTCAGGACGGCGACACGGTATTGCTGACGACCGACGGTCTGACGCGCTACCTGGCTGACGACCGCATCGCCGCGCTGGTCGATCCGGATGACCTGCAAGGTTCGTGCCAGCGGCTCGTCGATGAAGCCAAGTCGGCTGGGGGAATCGACAACATCACCTGTCTGTTGATACGCTACGTTGCTCCAATTGGGATGCAGAGTCGTTCGACCTGACTTCTGGGACCTAGAATAGGTTCCCCGACGCCATAAACTCGCCGCCCAACGGGCAGTCTGCGAGGTCTTTACGCCCCCCGGCGCCTGCAAGAATGGGTGCGGTCTTTTTCGGGCTGGTTTGGTGTCTGACCCGGAAGGTGAATTCCCTCGACGGCACATTAGCTGTGATAATTCATCCGACCTTCCGCAAGCCCGGGCGGCGTAACGAAGTAGAGAGGCAACCGTGCGCGATTTGTTGTCGAATAAATTTATCGAGTGTCCTGGCTGTAAAGCCAGAGCGAGCAGTGAGCCGGCGGATGGGGTGCCGGAGCAGCTTCTTCGACGGTGTGGTCACTGCGGCTATGTTTTTCTGGTCGATCCGGAGACAACTCCTTTTTATGACGAGCGTCGACTGGACCTGGCACGGAGAGCGCGATCTGCCCGGTGTGAACACTGTCGGAAGCTGGGGGTGAAAGTGGAGATGTTGCAGGATGGGCTGGTCTACTTCTGCGATGACAAGTGCCAGGCGGAAGCGGGACGGTCGGACGAGCCGTAACGTGCCGATGTTTACTATGGATAAGTGAACACCGTTAAAGAATTTCTTGTACTCGCGGCGTGTCGCCGTATGGCAGCGGCGGTTTTGGCGATCGCTGTGATGTGTGGGGCAGTAGCCGGATGCCGTCGTAGTGAGCAGGATGCGTCCAAAGGCAGGCGGAAGACCTATCCGCTGAGTGGTGTTGTCGTTGGCACCGACTATCCGAAGGGCGAGATCGTGCTCAATCAGGAAGCGATTCCGGGTCTGATGGGTGCGATGCAGATGACGTACCCTCTGCCTACTCCCGGGATTCTTTCCGAACTGCATCCGGGGGACAAGGTTTCGGCGAGGTTATGGGCGGCTTCGGATGGGGTTGGAGGGACAGGCCTGCGGCTGGACAGGGTCGAAGTGAGTGAAGCGGCGCGGCCGGATGCGTCGCCGAAGGTGCAGTATCACGTGCCCGCTGCTGGAGATGTTGTTCCCGATTTTCCGTTGCTGAACCAAAATGGACGCACGATCCATCTGAGCGATTTTCGCGGTAAGGCTGTGATGCTGACGTTTGTTCACACACGCTGCGATATTGCGATCTATTGCCCGAGGATGAGCGAAAACTTTGCGCAGATCGAGAAGACTCTCGCGGCCGATCCTGCGGTTTATGCGCAGACACATTTGATTACGATCAGTTTTGATCCTGCCTACGATACGCCGGAGGTGTTGCGCGGGTATGCGGCGAAGTATGTAGGGCCTGCGGCTTTGGCGCATTGGGATTTTGCTGCGCCGATGCCGGGTGACCTGGCGAAGATGGAACAGTTTTTCAATCTTCGCGTAAGCGGTAAAGGGGCGGCGCTGGTGCATTCGCTTGCTACGGTGACGATTGGTAAGGATGGCAAAGTCGTCGGCTTCTCGCCGAACAGCGACTGGCCGATTCCCGCTCTGGTGGCGCAGTTGCGGTCTACTGCGAACGAATAGTTTGAGTGATTACTATGCGTTGCGGGCGGCGTTTCTGGCGAGTTTTTCTTCGATGAGGTCGATCATGTCGCCGACATTTTCTAGCTCGCGCAGTTCTCCCAGGGCGAACTTGATGTTGTAGTGCTCGCGGATGGATGTGACGAGCTCGATGTGGGAAAGTGAATCCCAGTTCGCTACGTTGCGTGCGTTCGATTCGCGCGTGAGGACGAGGTTGGGTTGATCGAGGATGTCGCGAAAGATGGGCTGGAGTTCTGCGAGTCTGTCAGGCATGTACCGTTTCCAATAGGCTGATGTGAAGGTTCTGGGGTGTGTATTGCGTGATGTCGAGGGTCCAGTGAGTTTCCGTTTCGCCTTCGACGCTGTTGTGTTTGGTGAAGCCGAGTTTTGAGTAGTGGTCGGCTACCATGGAGTTCTTTTTTGTGGGGATGTAGGTGCCGTGGAGTGTGTCGACGCCCATGCGGCGAGCGTGATCGACGAGAGAGTCGAGCATCGCGAACTCCATGTCGCGCTTGAGGACTCGGCAGCTCATGAGCCAGAGGTCGATGTGCATTTCGCGATCGATGCGGTGGACGAGTATGACCGAGACGAGGCCGTTGTCGCCGAACCGGTCGAGGAGGCGGCCGTAGAGGCCGAGGTAGTCGGGGTCGGTGGCGGCGGATTCGATCTCGGCCTGGGTGTAGCGGCGGGTGGTGAGGTTGAACTGGTTTGTCTTGTTGATGAGTTGAGTGATGCGCTCTAGGTAGAGGCTTTGGAACTTGGCGATCTCGGCCCTCATTTCGAGGGAGTCGAGGTATTCGCCGTAGTCGGCGAAGAGGGCTTGGCCGGCTGCGCGCTCGGCGTTCTGTGCGTAGAGGCTGGCGCGGGAGACGTCCTCGGCTGAGAGGGTAACGGGCTCGAAGTAACGCTGGTCGTCGATGATCGATGGGAACAAGACGACGTCGCTGCCGACGTCGGGTACGGCCACTTCAGGTAGCTGAGCGGAAACGATGGCGCGTTCGGCGGGGTTGTCGTCGACGAAGACGAAGCTGTCGAGGCCGAGTTGGAGTTCGGCGGCGATGGCCTGCAGGTTTTCGTGCTTGGGGTTCCAGTTGGCTTTGAAGCTGGAAAAGTGTTCGAGCTTGAGGACGGAGTCGGGGTGCTCGAAGCCCTGGCGGGCGACGGCGTCTTCGTTCTTGGAGCAGACGGCAAGCAGGACGCCGCGGTCGCGGAGGCGGAGGCAGTACTCCTGGAACGCGGTGAAGGCTTCGGCTTCGGGGTGCTCGCGGCCAATCTGGATGCGGTCTACGCCGTCGTCGCCGATGACTCCGCCCCAGCAGGTGTTGTCAAGATCGAGGACGAGGACCTTGCGGGAACGTCCGTAGATGGCGAGGACCATCGCGTTGAGGGAGTGGGCGATTTCGTAGTTGGCGCGGATGGTGTAAAGAAGTTTGTAGCCGAACCAGCGGCCGAAGTCGAACCAGTCCTCGCCGCCTTTGTAAGCGGCAAGCGCGAAGAGGTCGTGAAGCAGCAGGCGGGGGTTCTGGCGGGCTTCAGCTGCGAAGGCGGTGTTGAGTGCGAGGAAGAATCTACCGGCGCCGCTGGAACTGCTGGACTCGAGGTTGCCGAGCGGGCGGTAGGGTGGGAGCTCGAAGTTGTTCTGGATGATCTGGCAGGGGAGTGCGGCGGAGAGGGAGGTCCAGATCTGGCGATAGCGGTCGAGCTCGTTGGCTACAGCGCTCCTGAAGCCGGAGTCGGTGACGCCTATTGGAGGCAGGTTTTGAACGTTGCGATAGGATGTGCAGATGTAGACGATGTCGGGCCGAAATGCCGCGAGGGCCTGGGTGTTGTGGACGGCCTCTTCGTAGAAGAGACCGTACTCTGACTGATGAAATGTGGGTTCGAAACCGCTGGCGAGGAGGAGGAGTTCCCAGAGGTCGACGAGCTCGTTGGTGGTGGAGCCGCCGAGAACGGCGATGCGGACTTTCTGGAGGCCGGGAAGCGCAGAAAGCTCGCGGCGCAGGCGACGCCGGCTGCGCATGAGATGTTCAATGGACCGCGGTGCAATATTCAATGGTGCATCCCCAATGACAGGACATCGTCCCGTGAGAACAAGGCGATGAAATGCTCTGCGTGCTTAGCTGGTTGGGCTTGATTGTATACTGTGGGCATCAGCCTTACAGAATACGCGGGTCCGGTTGGAAGCCTGCAGGAGATTGGGACGAATGCTGTTTAATTCCTTCGGCTACCTGCTGGTTTTTCTGCCCTGCATCGTGGTGGTCGTTACGCTGGTTCGGCGTTTCTGGGGGCCGGTTGCGGCGCAGGCCTGCGTACTGGTGGCGTCGCTGGTTTTTTATGCTTGGTTCAAGCCGTCGCATGTGCCTTATCTGCTGGGTTCGATCCTGTGCAATGTGTGGCTGGCGAAAACGATTTCAAACGCTGAACAGCCACAGCGGAAGCGTTGGTTTCAACTGGCGCTGGTGCTCAATATCGGCTTTCTGTGCACCTTTAAGTACATCAATTTTTTCCTACGCAGTGCGCTGTTTTTCTGGCATCCGCGGCTGGTGTTGCCGGAACTTGATTTCCCGCTGGGGATCAGCTTCTTCACGGTCACGCAGATCATGTACCTCGTGGATTGCTATGAGGAGCTGCTACCGCCGCTGACACTTTTTCAGCATGCAACTTTTGTGGCGTTTTTTCCTTATGTGATCTCGGGGCCGCTGGCGAAGGCCAAGCGGATGGTGCACCAGTTTGGGAACATTGGCACGGCGACGGCGAAGAACTGGGAGATGGTGGCGCGGGGCTGCTACCTGATCAGCATTGGATTGTTCAAGAAGGTGGTGTTTGCGTTTGTGTTCGCGAAGATCGCGGACTATGGCTTCGCGGTTCGGGGGCGCTTGTCACTGCTGGAGGCGTGGACGTTTGGAGTGGCGTTTACGCTGCAGATTTACTTTGACTTCAGTGGATACACGGATATGGCGGTGGGTTCGGCGATGCTGCTGGGGATGCAGATTCCGCGGAACTTCGATGCGCCGCTGCGGTCGAAGTCGATTATCGAGTTCTGGAAGCGGTGGCATATGTCGCTTTCGGACTTCATCAACACGTATCTGTACACGCCGATTTTGATGATGTTTCCGCGGTCGTCGATGTTGGGGAATTCGGTCGCTGTGTTTGTTGCGATGACGATTGCCGGGCTATGGCATGGGCCTTCATGGACGTTCGTGCTGTTTGGAATGATGCATGGTGTGGGGCTGGTGGTGAACCATTTCTGGCGGCGGAAGAAGGCGCCTCATGTGCCGGCGTTTCTGTCCTGGGTGTTGACGTTCATGCTGGTTGTGACGGCGGAGTCGATGTTCCGCGCGACCAGTCTGCATGCGGGGTTGAAGATTGTTTCGGAGCTTTATAACCCGCTGCATCTGCTGGGATATCAGCGGCTGCTGGTGCTGCATAAGACGTTCGACTTGAAGCTGTTTGGGTTGCCGCTGCTGGCGGGAATCATCTGCGCGTTCTATGGGCCGTCGTCGGACCAGATGGAGCGCGATGTGCAGCCTACGATGCGGAGGGCGGTTGCGTTCTCGGTGCTGACGGTGGTGTCTTGGCTGTTCATGGGGTCGAACATTGCGCAGGAGTTTTTGTATTTCAAGTTTTGAGGCGGCGCTCTACTGGGTGACTGCTGCGTCTTTGAGCAGGTGGGCGACCATGATGTTGCCGGCTGCCTGGTCGCGGTGGGCTCCGTCGAGAAAGCCTTCTTCAGAGCCGCCGAAAGCGCTGATGTTGCTGTAGTCGAGGAAGGTGGCGCCGTTGGCCTGGGCTATGGGGGCTACCTGGTTGCGGAGGTCTTGAAGACGGGCACTATAGCCGCGTGACTCGAGCTGGGCGGTCATTTTTTCGCTCATTGGAGTGACGTAAACGATGGCTTTTATGTGCTTTTGGGCGCAATATTCGAGGGTTTCGCGAAGGTAGTTGAGGCGCACCGGGGAGAGCGCTGTGTAGTTGTCGTAGCGCTTCTGGAAGGTGGGGATGGCGTCGTGGAGTTCCTTGTCACGGGTGGAGTCGCCGGTGGAGAGGCGGCGTTCCATGCCGGCGAGGCGCGTGTCTCCGTGAGGGCCGACGGTGTAGAGCGGGTCGGCGGGGGCGTCGGTCTTGCCGCGGCGGGAAAGGCGGAGGGAGCGGATGGAAAGCTGGACGCTCTGGGCGGTGACCAGCGATTTGAGGCGAGACTCTACCGCGTCGATACCGCCGCCGGGGAGGTAGGGGCGGAGTTCGGGGACGTCCTGAGAGCGGGCGTCGACGGGGCGGGTGTTGTGGAGGGCTTCGACGTCGAGACCGATGATGACGAGCTTCGGCTGGATGTTGGCTTGTTCGACGGCGTAGCGGAGGAGGGCGTAGTAGTCCTCGGCCATGGCGACACTTACGCCGGCGTTGAAGCTAGGCATGCCGGTGAGTTCGGTCAGTTTCGCGGGCGAGATCGTCCAGACGCGGGATGAGCCGAAAACGAGGATTTGGGGTTTGGGATCCTCGGTGGCGAGGGCGGCGACCTTTTCGCCGCGGCCGTTCCAGACCATCGGGGAAAAATAGTGGGTGGAGTAGATGCCGAGTGGGTTGACGACGTAGCTGAGGGTGGCGATGCCGCCCATAATGACGGCCTGGACGAGGAGGAAGATGGCGAGGAAACGAGGCCAGGCGGGTCGCGATGGGGCGGCGGCGCCTGTGCTTGTGGGAGCGGCGCTGCCCACGGATAGATGCGTGGGTGCGGCGCTCACGAGGCTGTTTCCGAGTGGTCGTCGATTTTCGAAACTGGTTGGGCCACCGGGCACTACCTCCGCTTGGGTCAGTATAACCACGGAGGTTGGGCGGGTATCCGGCAATTGGCCAGGCGGGAATGCTAAAATTGGTCACTTCTGTTTGAACAATTGGATGTAATGTTGCTCCGGTGCTGTATTGGATGCGGGGGTTTTGCGAGATGGGGGATTTGGCGGCTCGGCTTGGCCGGTTAACGCGGGAAGAACGGATGCTGCTGGAGAAGCGGCTTTCGGCAAAGGCAGCCCGGCCGGTTCAGGGCATACCGCGCCGCAAGTCTGAGGATCCGGCTCCGCTGTCTTTTTCGCAGCGGCGGATCTGGTATCTGGAACAGCTCAATCCGGGGACGGCGACGTATAACGCTCCGAATGCATTTCGGGGTTGGGGGAAGCTTGACCTGGAGGCGTTTCGGCGCGCGGTCAACATTGTGCTGGAGCGGCACACCGTTTTGCGCACCTTGATTGGGACTTCAGAAACCGGCGAGCCGGTGACGCGGCTAGTTTCAGAGTGGGACGCCGTCGAGGTTGTTCAAGCGGAGAGTGAAGAAGAGGCTCTGGGGCTGGCTGAGAAGTCTGCGCAGAAGCCATTCGATATTGCGCGCGACCTGATGCTGCGGGCGCTGGTTGTGCTGTTTGGCGAAGAAGATTTTGTTGTTGCGTTTACGACGCACCATGTGGCGTGGGATGGTGTGTCGAAGGCGGTGGTCTTCCGCGAACTTGGAGTGGTGTACGACGCGATCGCTACGGGGCAGCAGCCCATTCTGGCGGAGCCTGCGATCCAGTATGCGGATTATGCGCTGTGGCAGCAGCGGACGTTTTCGGGGGCCCGGCGGGACAAGGAAATTGCGTATTGGAAAGACAAGCTGGCGGGAGCGCCGGCGTACCTGGATATTCCTCTGGACAAGCCTCGGCCGGCGGTGCAGAGGTTCAAAGGGGCGAAGATCTCGTTTACGCTTCCGGCGGAGTTGCTGACCGCGGCGCAGACGCTGAGCCGCGCTGAACGGACGACGCTTTATACGACGATGCTGGCTGTCTATAACGTTTTCCTGCTGGCGTTTACAGGGCAGGAAGATATTTGCGTTGCGACGCCTTTCGCTGGACGCGATGAGCCGGAGACTCAGGCGGTGATTGGCTTCTTTATCAACACGGTGGTGTTGCGCACACGGCTGGACGCGGGTACGAGTTTTGGCGAGGTTGTTAGGCGGGTGCGGGAGAGTGTGCTGGGAGCGCAAGACCATCAGTTGATGCCGATGGATGAGCTGGTGGAGGTGCTACAGGCTCCGCGCGACCTGAGCCGTATGCCCGTCGCGCAGGTGAACTTCCGGCTGCAGGGTGGCAAGCCGCCTGAACTGAAGTTGTACGGGGTGCGACTGACTTTGCTGCCGCTGATTGATACCTTTATTTCAAAGTTCGATATGGCTTTGGAAGTGGCATCGGCCGATGGTGAAGCTGGGTATGTGGAGTACAACACCGACTTGTTTACCGAGGAGCGGATGGGGCGTATCCCGGGCGCGTATGAAGCGCTTCTGGGGGCGCTGCTGGAGGCCCCTCAACTGCCGGTAGGAGAGCACGCGGCGTTCAAGATGATCGGCGAATTGAGCCCGAAGCGCCGCCGGATTGGACTCGGCGGCGGTATTTCGAAGACAAGGACTACTTTCAATGTCTGAGCAGATCGTAATAAATCCCGTGGAAGAGATGACCGCCGCGATTTTGATGCACCCGGCCGTTGATGACTGCTACGTGCTGGAGCGCGAAGTTCCGTCTGGTGATTCGATGCTGGTGGCCTACATTGTCGCCAATGCGCCGGTCGGCAATGAGGAGATCGCCGAGGCGGTGCGTGAGGGCGATGCGAACCGGCCGGTGCCGGGCGCGACGATACGGCTGGCTGCACTTCCGCTGAATGCGAGCGGTGAGGTAGATCTGGAAGTTCTGCGGGCTACGGAGCTGGTTGACGAGGAACTGTTGGCGGCGGCGGACGAGCAGTTTGAAGCGGTCGCGGGTACGGGTCGTGCGGCTTTTATTGTGGAGGCAGAACCTGTTGCGGAGCGTCCGGTGCATCTCGCCGACCTGCTGCCGGATTGGAAACGCAGCGCGGCGCCTAAGGACGACTCAGCCGCCGGGGCGGCAAAGGGCGCTGCTGACAGCGGAGGCGAGGTCAAGCTCTCCATCCAGACGGGCGAACCTTTGCGGACCATCCCGCCGCGCAACCTGGTTGCGATGCTGCGGCGCACGGTCGACAATTTTGGGACGCACGGGCTGATCTACATCCAGGAAGACGGCCGCGAGATTACACAGAGCTATGCCGAACTGTGGGCGGATGCGGAACGAATTCTGGGCTCGCTGCGGGCGCTTGGCGCGCAGCCGCAGGATCGGTTCATTTTCCAGTTCCGCAACAACCAGGATTTTCTTCCTGCGTTCTGGGCTTGCATGCTGGGTGGGTTTGTTGCGTTGCCGGTTTCGATTGCTCCGACTTACGACCAGATGAACGCCACGGTTGCGAAGCTGCATAGCACCTGGCTGTTGCTGAACAAGCCGAGAATTCTTAGTAATCAAGAGATGCGTCCGTCGCTGCTCGATATGGGGGAGCGGTTCGAGTTTCCGGGTCTGCAGGTGGAGGCGATCGAAGACCTGCGGCGGGGTGAGCCGGACCATCACTGGCACGATAGCGATCCGGGCGATTTAGCGCTGATGCTGCTGACGTCTGGCAGCACCGGCAAGCCGAAGGCTGTGCGTCAGACGCATGGCGCGTTGACGAACCGCAACGCGGCGGTGTCGCAGATTGCGCAGTACAGTGATGCGGATGTGCTGTTCAACTGGTTGCCGCTCGATCACGTTGGCGGGATCGTGATGTTCCACATGCCGGCAATTTTTACAGGCGCTAGCCAGATCCATATCCCTTCGTCGTTGATCCTGCAGGACCCGCTGAAGTGGCTGGACCTGATGGACAAGCACCGCGTGACGACGACCTGGGCGCCGAACTTTGCGTTTGGATTATTGAACGCGCAGGCAGAGGAGATTGGGAAGCGTAAGTGGGACCTTTCGCGGCTGCGCTACATCGTCAATGCGGGCGAGTCGATTGTGGCGCGGACCGCGCGGAGGATTATTGAGCTGCTGATTCCGCACGGGCTTCCTCCGACGGCGATGATTCCGTCGTGGGGGATGTCGGAAACCTGTGGCTCGATCACTTTTTCGAGCCGGTTCACGCTTGATCAGACTTCGGACAGCGACATGTTTGTGCAGGTTGGGACGCCGGCTCCGGAGTTCTCTTATCGCATTGCCAACTCTGCCGATGAGGTGGTGCCGGAGGGCGTGGTGGGAGGGTTCCAGGTCAAGGGGCCTACCGTGACTTTGGGCTATGACCAGAATCCTAAGGCCAATGCTGAGTCCTTTACGAAGGATGGATGGTTTATTACCGGCGATCTGGGAAGGATCGATAACGGCGAGGTCTCGATCACCGGGCGGCAGAAGGAAGTGATCATCATCAATGGGGCGAACTTTTATCCGCATGAGCTGGAAGCGGTCGCGGAAGAAGTTGCCGGAGTTACGCGGTCCTTTACTGCCGTATGCGCGGTGCGCGAGGAGGGGATGGAGACCGACGGCATCGCGGTGTTCTTTCATCCGACGACGGAGCACGATGGCCAGGTGGCGAGCATGATTCGGGAGATTCGCGGCCGGATGGTGCGCAATGCGAGTGTGAACCCTACGTACATTATCCCGGTTGAGAAGGCGCAGATTCCGAAGACCGAGATTGGGAAGATCCAGCGTACGCAGATCCAGCAACGGCTGCTGGCGGGCGAGTTCAAGCAAGAGCTGAAGCGCGTGGATGTTCTTACGGAGTCGGCGAACACGATTCCGGATTGGTTTTTCGAGCGGGTGTGGCATCGGCGCAAGGTGGTCGCTGGTACGGACGAGGCGCTGGGTTGCTGGCTTGTGTTCTGCGATGATGCGGGGCTTGGGGAAGAGATTAGTGCGGCGGTTGGGTCGCGGCGGCGCGTCGTGAGGGTTGTGAAGGGGGACCAGTTTTCTTCAGCGGGGGCGGATCGTTTCGTGATCGACCCTGCGAATCCCGGTCACTATCGGCAGTTGTTTGACACGCTTGGTGAGGACACTACGATCGCGCGCATTGTGCATCTGTGGACGTACGGCGAGAGCGTTGCTGCGGATGATCCGATGGCGGGTGTGATGCCTCTGCTTCACTTGGTGCGGGAGTTGACGGCGGTGGCTGGGAGCGGGGCGATCGATCTGGATGTGATTTCGAGCGCTGCGCAGTTTGTGCATGCGGCGGATGGGCGAGCGGTTGCTCATGCTGGTCTGCCGGCGATTACGCGGAGCCTGACGGCGGAAGAGCCGCGGCTGCGGTGCCGGCATATCGATCTCGACGCGGCGAGCGCCGATGCACGTTTGGTGATTGATGAGGTGACTGCGCTAGGATCCGAGCCGGAGGTGGCTTATCGCGATGGGGCGCGGTATGTTCCGCGACTGAAGCGGTTTGCCACGGAGGCTGCTGAGGCAGCGGATGGATTTGTCGAGGGCGGGATTTATCTGGTGACTGGTGGGTTGGGCGGGATCGGCGTGGAGATTGCTCGACAGCTGATGACGCGGTATCGGGCACGGATTTTGATGATTGGACGTAAGGCGATCGGGGAGGAAGGTTCGCCGGCGTTGGCGTCGCTGCGGGCGCTTGGCGAGGTGCGGTATGACGCGGTGGATGTGGCCGATGCTGCCGCGCTGGAGCAGAGTGTCAGCGCCGCCGAACTGCAGTGGGGGCGGCCGCTGGACGGTGTGCTGCATATGGCGGCTGTCTATCACGATGGCGTGATGGTCCGCGAAACTGCTGAGACGCTGGCGGATGCTTTCCATGCGAAGGCGTTGGGAGCGCTGGCTCTGGAGAAGCTGCTGGAGTCGCGGAAGTCGGCGCTGTTTATTGGGTTCTCCTCGGTGCTGGCATTTTTCCCTGGAGCGTTGGTGGGCGCGTATGCGGGTGCGAACCGGGCGCTTGAAAATCTGGCGCTTGGCCTGCGGGCGCGAGGGTTCAGGGCCTACTCCGTTGCCTGGAGCAGCTGGCGGGAGACGGGTATGAGCCGGGGTGTGTCGACGGGCGATGCGCTGCGGGCGAAGGGCATTCGCGAGATATCGGTTGAGCAGGGATGGAACTCGTTGCTGGTGGGCTTGCGGCATGGGAAGCCGCTGTTCATGGTTGGGCTCGACGCGGCGAATGCGGCGATTCGGAAGGTGACGGTGGGTGAGCCTTGCGCGATCCATCGTTTGAGCGCGTTCTATGTGTCCGCTGATGAAGAGGCGCGGCGGCAGTTGCGTGAGATGGAGGTGGTCGACCGCTTTGGTAGCGTGGTGCGGTTTAGCGCGACGCCGATGCAGGAGATACCGCTGACGGCTTCGGGGGCGGTGGATCGGGATGCGCTGATTAACTTTGTGCGGCGCGGTGGTGCGGCTCCATATGTGGAGCCGAAGACCGAGACCGAGCGGCAGATTTGCGCGGTTTGGCAGGATGTTTTGAATGCGCCGCATCTGGGGGCGGAAGATAACTTCTTCATGTTTGGCGGGCATTCACTGCTGGCGACGCGCGTGATGTCGCGGCTTTGCAGCATCTTCAACGTCGATGTTCCACTGCGCAGTTTGTTTGACAGCCCCACGGTGCGGGGGCTTGCAGTGAAGATCGAAACGTTGCGCGGCGAGCGATCCGGACTGGATATGACGATCAAGCGGGTCGAGGATCGCGAGCACTTGCCGCTGTCATTTACGCAGCAACGGTTGTGGTTTTTGGAACAGTGGCAGCCGGGGACGTCTGTGTATAACGTGCCCCTGGTGTTTCGCGTTCGCGGCGGCTTGAATGAGGACGCTTTGCAGCGCAGCCTGAATGCGGTTGTGGCGCGGCATGAGTCTCTGCGGACGACGTTTCATATGAACGGAACGCAGCCTGTGCAGCGGGTGCATGAGAAGGCTGCGGTGAATCTGCGGATGGTCGATGCGAGGGCGCAGGGTGGGGAGTCGAAGGCGCTTGAGTTGATAGCTGAAGAGACGGGCCGGCCGTTCGATCTGTCGAGCGATTCGATGTTGCGCGCGATTGTGGTGCGGGTTGCTGACGAAGAATTTTTGCTGGGCATTGGGCTGCATCACATCACGGCGGATGGGTGGTCGCTGGACATTCTGTTCCGCGAGTTGAGCGCTTTTTACGATGCGTTTGTGAGTGGTCGAGAGTTGGAGATGGAGGCGCTGCCGATTCAGTTTGGCGATTATGCGGCGTGGCAGCGGGAGTATCTGAATGGAGATGTGCTGGATGAGCAGCTGAGTTACTGGCGGAAACAACTGGCCGGCGCTGCGCCGCAGTTGAAGGTGCCGACGGACAAGCCGCGGCCGGCGACGCAGTCGTTCCGCGGAGCGGTGCATGCGTTTGCATTTCCGCGTGAACTGGCGGCGACGGTGAATGAATTGTGCCGTGCAGAAGAGGTGACGCCGTTCATCGCGTTGCTGACGGTCCTGCAGGTGCTGATGCGGCAGTATTCGCGGCAGAACGATATTTCTATCGGGTCGCCGATCTCGAATCGAACGAACCTTGAGACGGAAGGGCTGATTGGTTTCTTTGCGAATACGCTGGTGCTGAGGACGGTGTTTCCGGGTGATCCGACCTTCCGCGAGATGTTGGCGATTGCGCGGGAGACGGCGCTCGGAGCGTATGCGCATCAGCATATGCCGTTTGAGCGGCTGGTCGAGATTTTGAAGCCGGCGCGGGCTGGGTACAATCCTCTGTTCCAGGTGAATTTTCGGGTGGTGACGGCTCCGTCGGAGGCGCTGCGTTTTGGGGCATCAACGGCTGAACGAGTGCCGTTTGACCCCGGGATCTCGAGGTTCGATCTGGCGCTGGAACTGTTCCTTACGTCGGACCGCTTCGAGGGATTCTTTGAGTATTCGACCGATCTGTTTTATCCGGAAACGATTGAGCGCCTGCAGACTCATTTTGAGCAGACGCTTCGGTTGCTGGCGAAACGTCCGGATGCGCCGCTTTCGTCGCTGGGACTGGACCAGCTTGCGGGATTGCCCGCTGAACGCGGGGCAACGGTGATTCGGAAGCGGACGGCGAAGTTGTCGGGCGCGGCTTATTGAGCATTTGTAGCAAGGTACGGACAGCAAGGCCGCTGAAACATTCGCGGTAAACTGCTTTGTAGAATCTTCGGTTGGAGTCTTTATGGAAAATGCAGCACCGGTAGTCTTTCGGCTTTCTCCGCTTCAAAAGGCCCTTTGGTCGAATGCAGAACTGCGCGGGGGCAAGGTTTATGGCCGGGTGGCGGTCGAAGGGCCGCTTGATCTTGCGCGGTTGCAGGGGTGTTTTACAAAGTTGGCGGAGCGGCATGAGAGTCTGCGGACGTTTTTTCAGTTGTCGCCGGGCTTTACGTTTCCGTTCCAGGTGGTGCGGGAGACGACTAATTTTTCCTGGGATGTTTATGAGCTGAAGGGCTCCTCTGATGAGGCGCGCGAAGCGGAACTTGAAGACCTGTTGAAAGCAGAAGCGTGGCCTGCGGTGACTCCGTTTGAAGGCCCTACGTTCAGTGTGAAGGTGATCAAGATCGCGGCGGATAAGTTTGTGCTGGCGCTGCGGGCGCTGGCGCTGTGCTGCGATCATGTGAGTCTGAAAAACATGGTTGCCGAAGTGGCGGCGATGTACCAGGACCAGAGCGTCGAGGAGGCTGTACAGTACGCGGATTTTTCAGAGTGGCACAACGAGACGGTGAGTTCCGCAAGCGAGGACCTGGAGGCGGCGAAGGCGTTCTGGGCTGCGTCGCCGTCTGTGCAACTGCTGCCGTTGACGAGCCGTTTTTCGTCCTCCGCGGAGCCGTCGCTGGCGAGCTACAAATTCAAGATCGATGCGGGTGCGTTCGACGCTGTCGACGATAAAGCCGAGCCGTTCCTGCTGATGTGTTGGGAGTCGATGCTTTGGCGGCTG
>Ga0157374_10002524_pt1 | contig 15429 bp, 17 predicted proteins | sample M25metaG_FD_115308 | JGI IMG/M metagenome (GOLD analysis project Ga0157374, IMG submission 115308) | Miscanthus rhizosphere microbial communities from Kellogg Biological Station, Michigan, USA - M2-5 metaG | ecosystem: Host-associated > Plants > Roots > Rhizosphere > Soil | place: USA: Michigan...
CGAGTTTCGAAGATGGCCTCGTTCGGACATTCTGGCAGGCAGGCTCCACAGTTGATACATTCGGCGGTAATCAGCAGTGCCATGACGCTCACCTCCTTCTTTTCAACGAAAGAATAGATACTAGCTGGGCAAGATCGATTCGTGGCAGCCCGATTTACAAAGGTGGCTTGTAAGTCGGACTGTTGGACTTTTAAGTCGGGATGGTGTTGAACTCGAGAATTGGGTCCTACCAAGCCATCTCATCATACGGCATGGTAACAGTAAACACCTCGCATTGATACTCAGGCTTGCCCTTGCTGTTTCGGGGAGCTTTCGTACGGCTTGCTTTCCCCAGAACCCGGCTGTGGACCCAATTGTTTCAGATCCTGTTCGATGTTGACGAGTTGCTGCTCAAGGTGACCATTCAGAAAATCGGCACGCTTGACCGCCAGGCTTAACTTATCAATGGCAATTTCTCCGTATTCGATCGCATTGTCGATCGTTTCCAATTCTGCTTCGCCCGCCGCATAACTCTGCGGAGGCGTCGTGAGGCCTTCGCGAGCACATTTTGAAGGAATGTAAAGCCGTGCGGCGCGACATTCCGTTCATTCTGCTGACCGGCTACGGTACACTTGAACCTTACCTGCGCTAAAGTAATTGGGGCATAAACTCGCCGAGCATTCAATTGTGATATGTGCTTATTGGGACCACAGGTCTTGCGTGTGGCTGTTACAAAGATTGAACGACGTAATATCCAGTGTCTTACCGCCAATAGGCGGCAGACGGTTATCATATTCCACGACATCGCACGACATTGATGGACGATGTTGTTCGAGTGGTGTCTAATGCTCAATCGACCGCGTAAAAGACTGAGTGACGTGTTTCCCAAATCGACTAGGAGAAAAAATGATGCGTTGGAAGTGGATATTCATGGGCATCGTGCTGTCGTTGCTCTCCGATCATGCCTCGCCCGCCGATCGCCGGCCGAACGACGATGTACATAAAATCATGGTGCAGGGAGAAGTCTTAATGCACGATGGTAACAGTCTTATTGTCAGGGATTCGAATGGCAAAGAAGTGGCGCTCAGGATTACCGCCGGCACACTCATGCCCGGCTTAGAAGGCGCAAGGTTTCGGGCCGGCGATCAGGTGGAAGCGCAGGTCACGAAAGACCGAGAAGCAGTGGTGGTCCGCCCAAAACCCAAAAAATAGAATTTCAGCAGGGATGAAAGGAACAAATAATCAAAGGCACTGCCATAGGACCGTACTCCTCAGTCCATCAACCTCGGCGTTGTGAGGTCAAAGCGGCAATTGCGGCGGCCGGCCGAAGGTGGCAGCAGAAATCTGGGGGCTGGCTGGCGATCGCGGCGCGGTTCTGCTGCTGAGACGCGGCGGCGGAGACGCTCTTGGATCGAGAATATGGCCGACCGATGCAGTGTACGGAGGTGATCGAGAAAGAGAAGACCCAGCTCCCCTGAAATACCCACTTCTTCCCGTTTGTGGTGCGCCAGGATCACCTTCAGTCGTGCCTTTACATTTTTTACCCATTGTTCGAAGCGCATACCAACGGGGCATTGTCCTACCACCTCGACTTAGTGCTTGCCCTAACTACACTTGCTCGCCCGGTGCTTTTCAGCAGGAGACTATAGGCGCGCGGTCGTCGGTAAACAGTCCTCCCACTCACCTACTTCTTATAGGAAGAAAGCGTGCTTCTTATAAGCATAAAGCCTGCACAGTTTCTTCCAGCGCCTTGCGCAGAGGAGATATCGTCGGTTGTTTGAGTCATGTGATGTGAACGCTTTAATGATCCGCTTGATTTCGCCATTGGTTTGACGGCAACGGGAGATCGATGCGCGACTGTTCGATGATTCGATGGTTGCCCTCACCGGCCCTGTATGCGCTGCAACAGCACCTCAGACGAAACTGAAAGGGGTTGTGGGGACTTGACGGCCGCAAGGTCAGGATTATCTATCGGGCAGAACGGATTCACCACGCCATTACCGAAAGGAGGACACCATGGCACTTGCATCGGTCGATGTGGATCGTTTACTTCAGGATACGCTTCGCAACATGAACGCGGGGTGGGCGCCGCCCTGCAATGCTTACGAGGATGAACAGGGATTTCATATCCAGATAGCACTACCTGGAGTGGATCGCCAGGACATACAAATCCTCTTCGAAGACGGCGTACTGACCGTCAAAGGCGACCGCAAGGAGCGCAGCGTAGATCAGGCTCGTCGGTACTTCGCCCAGGAAATTGGGTGGGGCGGGTTTACCCGATCCTTCCGACTTCCGTCCTATATCGATCCCGATAAGGTGTCGGCCTCATACAAGGACGGCGTCCTCGTGTTGGGGTTGCCTAAGCGCGAAGAGGCGAAACCGCGGCGCATTGAAATCAGCTAACGAGACGCGGGCATATTGTCGGTCGAGGTGTAACCTGGGGCGAGATGCCTTCCATCCCGCCCCAGTTCTCCTCACGCTGGTGAAATGGGGTGGAGAGAACCCCCGGACGACGAGGCGCCCTGGCGCGACTCTGGCAGGTGGGAAATGCCAGAATCCGCCTTCTGATCTTGATACCAGGCTCTTGAGAAAAACGGCTAGCGTTTTTTCGTCGCTTCCTGACCGGCTTCCTTACGCGACTCTTTCGGATTCTGAGTCCCCTCTTTGCTCGTGCCCATGGCCTCCTTGCCCGTCTCCACGTACTCGCGAGCGGTTCGTCCGGCCTCGCTCATCGCATGACGGCCAGTCTCCATATCTTCCTTCCCGCGCTCAACGGCCGTGTCCCAGACCTCACGTCCGCGCTCCGCGACCTCATCCGTCGCTTTCGACGCATACCGGCGTATCGCGCCGCGGAGGTTCGAACCCGTTTGTGTCGCGAGCAGCAGTCCGACACCGCCCGCAAGGAAAGCACCTACTACGATATCCTGTCGATAGAGCTGGATCGCCAGGATATGGATATCTTGTTTGAAGAGGGCGTATTGAGAGTGAAAGGCGAACGCAAAGAACCCCAATGCCGATACTGCCCGGCGATATTTTCTCCATGAAATGGGATGGGGTGCGTTCAGCCGGGCGTTCCGCCTGCCCTCGTATGTTGATCCGGGTAAGGTCTCGGCCACGTACAAAGATGGCGTTCTCATGCCGGGCTTACCGAAGCGGGACGAGGCCAAGCCTCGACGGATTGAGATTTCCTAAAGATTCTTAGGCCGCTTACGGCGACAAGGCACGCCGACGGTAATGTTTTCACCCACGAGCGCACCCCACTGATTGCCATCGAGAAAGATTTCCACTACCACTGCATATCGTTCATTCATAGGCACCATGAGTGATTTGCAAACAAAGTTTGAGAAGAGAGATCGAGAAGGATGAGGTCAAACAGTATTGGGCTTTCGCCAAACAGTCAGTCAAACCCTACCGCCAACAAGGATTCGGCCTAGAGGAAGGATGGTCAACCCTAGGAGGACTTGGCTGGCCATCACATTTCAGTGGTGGGGAGCGCACTCACTGAAACGTCTTTCTTCCTCATAAGAAGGATTGTAAGCCGTAAGGCCGTGAAGAGCCCATCCTGAAAATGAGGAATGAAAAGTCGGTGTTGTCCCTACGAGACAGGTTCATGTTCCGTGTTGGTCGCGTATGCCATGATTGTTTTGCGTAGCATGTAGAATACCGCTTGGCGGGGCGGGCCGCAGATGTCGGAGGACGATACACTTCAAGGCGGGGGCAATGACGAAAGCGGGACCAGACACCGACTGGCTTACTTGTACCCTTAGGCGAAACGGGTTGGCGTCTCGCTCGTGTCTGCTGCTGTTGTTCCTTCTTCCGCTCGCCTGTGCTGAGCCCTTGTTTCCGCCTGCAGTGCTGAAGGGCGTCGATTTCACATCCGAGTTTGTGCTGTCCACCTCGGAAGTCGATACGCATATGAAAGGCCGCATCGTGTTAATAGGCGGCCGCATGGTTGCCCTGCAGCAACAGAGCGGCAGACTCCAGATCATGGCCCATGAGCTACGGTTTGAGAAGGACCCGCTGTTAGGTAGGCTGGTGGAAACCGGTGCTCCATTGGGAACAATCGCAATCGATTACCCTGCGAACATTGAGCACCGGGCGCTGGAGCGCGGAAACAAATTTCTGGCCATCGGCCGGGTTCAAGGAACGACGAACATGACTATCGAAGGGATGCCAAGGGTAATTCCACTGCTCCGTGCGCGATGCCTGCACATCTGGCGCACCGGCTGGGACTCGATCGGGGAGTATCCGCATCTGCCGACCGGATACTATCCGCTTCGTCATGACGTTTACTGTGTCCCAACACAATCATGATGCAGGACTGTACATTGCACCAATCGCGTCTGAGCTAGGGTCAATGGTCACTGTCCGAAGTTGTTGCGCCATCGTTGCCATAACCCTGTTCACTAAGGCCCTGGTAGGAGTGTAATGGAATGAAACGCACAGAGGCGGGAGGCGCATCTCCGGCTCCTTTTAATCTCTGACTAACACCCAAGTGGTCCGCCGGAGACGCTGGGTGAAGGCGAGAGGTCGCGCAAGGGCCACTGCCCAATGTCCTCGGCCAAACCGTCTAATGTAGGCGTGGGAGAATAGTAGAATAGGCGCCCTTCCAATTTCTCTTGGCGGCTATTATGCTTTAGATTCATCCTATCGCTGGAGGCACTATGGTCACAGTCACGATGGAAGATCGCGTAGCCCGGAGTGCATTGACCGCGTTGAAGTTCGTCCTGAACAACGGCGACAACTATCATTTTGATCAGCAGACTATTTCTGATGTGAGTAAAGCAATTGCAGCTCTGCAATGTGAAGTCGCTACAGTCAGACTCAGGCAGAGCGCGTAAAATTATCCTCGGTGCCATGAAAGCGAGCAAAGCCGCGGCACTCCGCGATACCTGGAGAAGACTCCAGCTGCCTAAGTGCCCTCATAAAACGCTATCGCTTGAAGAGGACGAGGGCGGACATCCCACCGAAAATTACATCTGTGACAAGATGTGGAGAAGTGATCTGTAAAAAGCCGAAATAAGCACATCTATCTGGCGCTCCGTCAGAGGAACTTTCACAGTGTGATGATATCTGTGATGCCGAAAGGCGTTGAGCGGACGGATAACGAGGATTAGATTCTACCCGGCAGTACGTCCATCCGACGAAGCCAGGGAAGGTCACACAGTGGGCGGGCCATCCGTCGAACGACCTGCGCCTAGAAACACAACGCGAATCGTGTGGCGGAAGTGAAAACTATCGTAGTAGGCAGGATGTGGCGCTTTCTCACACACGAACGCTGTGGAGTATGCCTCGCAGTTAAATGCGTCGATTCACCAGCAGGCCTTCCCCATTCTCCATTGATACCGCGAGCCCCATCAGCTCCTCCGAGGGGATTTGGCGTATGACCTCTCCTGATTGATCATTGATGACTTTGACCGTCACGGTATGGGTCACTGCGTTCACTTCAAGGTGGAGATGCGAATTGACAGGGAGCAATGCGTCCTGGAATTTCCGCGTCGCTTTTTCGATGACCTGATTGACAGGGGGTTCTCCTTGGGCAGCACGGGATGACTTGGCTGTGGCAGGCACCCAGCCAGAAGACGCCTGTGTGGCCTCAGAATCTCTTGGCTCATTGGCACTGAGCTGTGTGATGGCAGCGTCGCTCATACAACACCTTTATCCCAACTACCTATCTACCTTGTTATCTGTCGTGTCGGCATCTTCCCCGAACAACTGAATTCCTCCAAACCATTGAGCATCAATGCTCGCGAATGGGGAGAAACGTAAGGCGTGAGGAGGAGAGGGAGCCGAGTGACGCTGCGTACCGGCCTCGGATTGTCTATTGCTTATGGAAACGTGAAGGAACATCACGCTGATATTCGCGTGGAGAGTGACGTCGGACGTGGCACTGAATTCAGAGTCCCGCTTCCCTTGTCCGTCATCGAGTGAGGGGCACACGCCCAAATACATGCCTAAACTGTAGTGGCATCTCTATCCCAGTGCCCGACCCGGAAAGCTCCTTTATAAGTATTTTGACTCGAACCTGCGCTGGAGGCATGGCCGCTTCCTTGACGTAGGTGCCGGTCAGATAATACGAATGTTGCGTTGGTGCCATACTTCATGTCTGCCTTGATAAGACCAGGGACTCGAAGGTGTCCGAATGAATCTTACGATAGTGGCGGGACATACTCCTAATGCTACTCTTCTTACGCGCAGTCCTTACGTTGCGAAAATTTATCCGAATCAGCTCCATTTTAGAGAAGGCCATAACAGAGGTCGGAGGTCTAAGCATTCGCCATTGTGCGATTCTCGTGAAGGAATGCCTTGGCCGACCTCCTTGGTGGTAAAAAAGGGATCGAAGACACATTTCAAATCAGCGGGAGCAATGCCCACGCCGGTATCTTCCACAACTACTTCGACCATATCGAGATGAATCGTGGACATCACTGTAATGATTTTGGCCTCTGACTGCCGCACCGCATCATGAGCGTTGGTCAGCAGGTTGACAAACACTTGTTCCAATTGAAGGGCATTTCCGTGCACGATTGCCTGATCCGACATAGAGTTCACACGAAGGTCAACATTGTGAAGACGCAGCTGCTGCGCCACCAGCACAGCAGCGGCCCTCACAACATCATGCACATTGACGGGTCCCTTCTGTGTGCCGGCTGCGCGGCCAAAGGTTCGTAACGAGGTAATGATATCGGTCGCCCGTCGTACCTGGTCAGCCACCATACTGAGATTCCGTTGCAACGAAGCAACATAGGGTTCTTTGAAGTGTTTAAGGCTCTCAAGCAGATTGCCGGCTATGAGGCCGATATTGTTCAACGGATTATTCAATTCATGGGCGACGCCGGTCGCGAGTTCACCAATACTCGCCAACTTGGACACTTGCAGGAGTTGCTCCTGCTTCCGTTGCAATTCCTGACTGCGTTCTTCCGCACGCGCTTCTAAGTGTTCCTGGGTCTGTCGGAGTTCGGCCTCGACCTTCCGCCGTTCATTGATTTCTCGCTTGAGGCCCTCATTCAGCTCCTCGGCCTGCTCTTTGGCTTGCATTAAATGCCGCACGAGATCCGCATTCTCACAACGCAATGCCAGAGTTGAGGCAATGGTGCGGTGAAACCGGTGCGCGGTCATGACAAGGGCACCGCTATACAGCACGATCATAATGGCCATCACCGTGTGATAGACATCGCTGTCCAGAGCGACCCGCACGGCGATGGGAGAGATCGCGAGCACGAAGAAGGAGAAAAATACTTCCAGTCGAGCCGACAACACAGCCACACTGCCTGCGGCCATCCCGCCAATCACAAATGCAACGAAAACTTGGTGCAGCACGGAGTCTGCGGGATACAGCAACACTCCGGCGCTGCCCCACGCGGCCCCTGCTAGCGCACTGCCGCCCAGGTACAACCGATTCCACTGCCCCGCGTGCTCCAGTTGGGTCTCGGATCGCCAGTAGGCCCTCACGAGCAACGTGCGCCCAACGGTAACCACACCGATATAGGCTAACCAAGCCATCACAATGTGACGTGAGAGGTAGTGATGTTGGATAGTGACAAGGAGCACAGCATTTATCGCCGTCGCGATGTACGCCTCCCGTGCCCCTCGGTAGAGGTGCCGCACCTGCTCGGCATAAATGGTCGCTATGTTTGGATCGGCGTTTGGCATTGGATCTCGCCAATAGATATTCGCACGAGAGGACGTTCAGTGAGGGGTGGATCTTTTACTATGAACGCGAATAGTGAATACTGTTATCAGACGCAGACCTACGCGCAAGGGCCAGAATCATCATTCATGCCGGTAGGTTCTGAAAAATGCGATGCTGGGAGGTGGAATCATACTCGGAACATTTCAACAGTGTTACGTGTCCGCGTGATGTAATCGCATCTACGCGAGGTAAGCAATTCAAAAAGGGACGGGAAAAGAAGTCGTCTTTTCGGCTATCTGATCACACTCAAAAACAAAAATACGATACGTCTACGTCCATGGCTTCGTAGACAAAAGAAACCGAAATTCCAAGGTTCAGCGGACAGATACCTCCCAAGCGGTAAAGGAGCCAGCGCCATGGGCCAGAAGTCGTACGACCGTTTGGACATCTTTAACGAACCGGTCTCATCGCGTGCGTCTCCCGAGACAGCACCTGTTGAAGGCGTTGGCGCGCGATACCGCCCACCGACAGGAACTCCAGCCCCAGGTCTTCTCCCAAGACCCATCGGACCACCGCCAGTTCAATGGCAATACGCTCGTCACCCTGCAGCGAGAGAATGACACTGACATAGGTCCCCACCGGGGGCGCGAGGTCCGTTTTCACTCGACAGCCTTGTGCTGATAGATTCTTGGTGACCCCTGTGCTCACCTCATGGTCCCATGATAATTCTGCCGGTAAGACGACCGGATGGCGCGGTGCGCGACTTCGAGGCACGCTTGCAGAAGGCTTCGCCGTCCGGGCACGCTGGGACTTCTTCGGCGTTTGGCCGCGCGCCTTCCAGAGGAGCAAAAGACCCAGGACACCCAGGTATTCAGCCAGCTGAGGTGGGAGGGATAGACTCAGGACTTCCATGGTGCTCCTCCCGTTGGTCCTTGGTCCAATCGTTGTCCCGACGTTGTACGGAAGGGATCTAATCCCGCAAGCGGTGTGCCGTCATCCATGGCGGAAAGACCGCTCGACTTTTAGTCAGTTATGGTCGACGAACGAACCTCGCAGGTCCGATTTCCGTCTACCTCGGCAACAATTTGTGCTTCAATACCTTTCTTGCCTTTCTTGTGCCAACCGTAGGCCTCTTTGGGGGCCTACCCTTTCTTTCGCCGCTATTCCACCATCGCACGATAAGGGTTGGTGTTTTCCAATCAACCTAAGGGACGAACCCAGTGACTAGAGAGGATTTAGAGCGAGACGAGATTTGGAAGAAAGCCCGAGCCGAAGAAAGGCGTCGCCTTGCCGCGTATCTCCACGATCACATCGGCCAAACGCTCTGCCTTACCAAACTGCAGCTGACCCGCATGAGACACACCCTTGACGGCTCTATGGATCCAGCCAAGCAAGCGGGCTGCAAGGCACCATCGATTCGTTACTGCTTGAATTTGAAACCGCCTTGGAAGCGATCCGAGAGGAAGTGTTTCGTCTTTACGCTCCTGATCTGACAGAAGTAGGGTTGAAAGCCGCGTTGGAACTTGCCTGTGGTGTTTCAGCCAGCGGACCGGAATTCGGTGTGACCGGAATAATGAATCGCTGGACCTAGACGCGGACCGCGCAGCCTTACTCCTGCTGATTGTCGAGCGCGAACGCTTGGTGGTGACCTGCACGTCAGCAGTAGACCCCATGAAGGTAGTCATCTCACTGAAATGCCTGTATTTCGTTACGCCGACACGGGGCAGCAACAATTGGGATTGAACAAGCGAGAAACCGTGTCTCATTATGTGGACAAGTAGACATTCTTGACGCCGCACGAAAATAGTAAGTATATAATCAATCATCTGAATGGAGGGCTCGATGTCTGACTCTAACCCTTTTCCTCCAAAGGATAAGCTGCCCCTTCAAAAGACCACCCTACTATTGGTCGATGATCAACGTAGTAACTTAATTGCCCTTGAAGCCGTTCTCTCTGGCCCTGAATACAATCTCATCTTGGCGCAGTCGGGCATGGAAGCCATAGAGCTCGTGAAGAGGCATGACATCGCACTGATTCTGCTCGACATCCAAATGCCAGGCCTGGATGGGTTTGAAACCGCACGACGCATCAAAGCCATGGAGAGCGGTCGGGACATCCCCATCATTTTTATTACGGCAGTCTACAAAGAAGATCCTTTCATCAAAAAAGGGTACGAAGCCGGTGCCATCGATTATTTCAGTAAACCGTTTGATCCAGAGCTTTTAAAACTTAAAGTCAGTCTGTATTCAGCCTTCCGTCAAAAGACCTACTTGATGCAAGAGAGGGAAAAACGCATCAAAGAAACGGAAGAACTGCTGAAAGCAGGTCGCACGTTATCTGGCGTTCTGGAGACAGTTCCGGTGGGAGTGTTTATTGCCGATGCTGACGCGCGCGTATGTCAGGTGAATGAGGAAATATTAAACATTTGCGGCTTTACAGGTGACGCCGGAAGAGAATCTTATGCGGAGTTTTTGGGGTGGTGGGATCGTGATGGCAAAATAATCAAGGACCCGAGTGGAGCAATGGCACGGGCTCTGAGCAGCGGCGAGTCCTCGCACAATCAAGTGACTCGTATCACATGCCTTGACGGAACGTCGAAATCCGTACTCGCCTCAGCCTCCCCTCTGAAGAGCTTAGACGGGAACATTGTGGGCGTTGTCGTGGTGATCCAGGACCTGACGCAGCATGAACAAATCCAGCACGATTTGAAGCTACGCATCAACAAACTGTTTTCTTCAAAGATTGAAACCTAGCCAATTCGTACAACTCTTTTACGCTTGTTTTGCGCCAGTCAAAGCTCACATGCTTCGCACGGCAATATCGTTGCGGTCGGCGGGAAGCGAGACGACGTCGCCCCTATCTACGTAGTCGTGGGACCGTACCACAGCAGGGATACCAAGCAATTCTTACAAACAGCGTCCCGTCTCAAGATGATTTCGATGAAGGCAGATTCGTTATTTCGTCCACCTTTATACGGCACCTGGCTATCTCTCCAAACTGTGCCATCGACACAGTTCGTTGAGAGGCCATTGAGCGACTCGTCGCTCTGATGGATTCGAAAAACGAGAGCATGGCTGTTCGGAGTCTTCCAACGAGGCTCCGCCGATCATCTAATGTCCATGCGTGAGGGTATAGCGGTGAAGCCACGGTGCTTCGATTCGTATCTGAGCGCCGGTGGGGCAGAAGCTCGGACCCGACCTGGTGTTGCTTTCGACCTTCAGCGTTAACGCCCCCGCTGCCTCCTCCACTACCCCCACGTGTTCATGGATATCAACAATGCACGACGTCGTCGGTCCCCGATCGGCGCTGAGGAGGCGTCCTACAAGTGGTTCGTGGAGCGTCAGTTGGTCGCCCGCATGAAAGATCGGGCGCTCGCGCGCCTCGATATAGACCCAGATGCCGGAGCCTACCAGCCCGAGGAGGATCGCCAGCAGTATGACGCGGAAATGTCGAGGGTGGGATGCTTTCAACCAGCGGACGAAGCCGAGCGTCCCCATGACAAGGAGCAGGCCGAAAAAGCCGAGGACGAGGAAAATTAAAGCGGCGCGCACATTCACAATCTGAAGTGTATGAATTGAGAGTCGCACTCGTCAACGGCGAGCCGATCAGCAATAGGGCGGAACCGTCGGACACGTTCCCAGCCGCCTCATTAGGGTGAGGCCCGTCAAAGAGTCAGGAGCCCTTGGTCCTGGTTCTATCCTGACCGAAAAGCCCGTGCCGCATTCTGCGGCTTCATCCCTGGCGGCAAGCCAGCTTCCCATGCTGGATCCTCTTTGCCTTTATACCAATACTCATTGCCACTCTTCTTCAGAGCCCAATGGCCGCCGTGGTGCCATAGCTCTATCACCATGTCGTTGGGTATGAACGATCGCGTCAGGTGACTGATGAACGGCCCAATCAAAATCGGGTGGCCGGAGCACCAATCGCAAGGGCTGCCATAAACTGCTCTAATGCCAAGCGTTCTTGCGGATGGACGTCGAGAAATTTCACGCCAAAATACTGGTCCTTAATTGTCCACCCCACAACCGCGGCATCAATCATCACATGGTAGGTGTGATAGGGAAGAGCAAGTCGTAGTGTGAGGGACGCGCCGAGTGGAGGAGTGCTGCTGGCTTCGATCTTACATCCTCCGGTTGAAAGGTCATACAGAGTCCCCGTCCCGTTGGCGTTACCAGAAAACGTGACAGAAATCTGCTTCAGGAACTCGCGAGCAATGCGAGCGTGGTTGCGTCGCTCCATGCAATTCTCCTCATTGACGGCGAAGGGAACTGGATTCCATGTTGCAAGCTCTTGTCTGGGGTGTGGCAGCACCTCGTGTCTCGGTAGCTGAGTCAGACTAGAACGGGCAGCCCATCAGAGCCGCCCGTTCCCGTCGACCGACTAACCTGGTAGATCGAGACGCCGCCGTTCAGCGTCGCTTTCTCCTCCGAGAGACCAACTCATCACACCCAGCATGGCCACGACCGTGGCGATGCCTACGAGAAGGGCGCCCATAGTGCCTCCAATTCTTTTCAGCTTGGTGAATGAAGAAGAGAGAGTGTGAAAGGAGTCTATGCGGGACGGTTGGATGCCGCCACATTCCCGAGCACGAGGACGACCATACCGACCAACGTCAACCCAGTCATGAGAATTCCCCAAGCCATGTTGCTTCTGCCTCCGTTAAACATGATGCGGGCACCAACGCTCTGCGTGAATCGCAGGTGTAGGCTGAGTGCCTACATAGACAATTCTACATGCTATTACTGCGTAAGCGTGAAGTTTAATGGCACTGATGAATACACGTAGAATGGAGCATTGATGAATAGCATCAGTAGCGTTGATAGGCACAGCGTTGTTTGAAACTCAAACTGGGTGGTCACTTCTCGACGCCCCGAGCACCGACTGAGACAGGTCTTTCACTCCGTTCGACCGCACCTCAATTCCACATGTATCACTTCTGAGTTATTGGTGGCCTGTACTTACTATCAATAGTCGCTAAAAAAGCGTTGAATTCCGTCTTGCGCTGTTTCCAACCGTTCCCTTGGTAACAGCCCATTGCTCTTTTTCCTTGACATGCGCCGCAGTATGGGAGTATTACAGTCATGACATGCTTGCCACCCAACCAAATGCCCGGGCTGTTGGCTACGTACGGGTCAGCACCGAGCTCCAGGCCCAGGAGGGCATTAGCCTGGACGCGCAACAGGCCAAAATCCGAGCCTGGTGCGACGCGAACGGATACGCGCTCATCTATATCTATGTGGATGCTGGCCTTTCTGGCTCACGGTCTGATAATAGACCGGGGCTGCAGCGGGCACTTGAGGCGGCCTGCCGACCCAATACAGCGTTGGTCGTCTATAGCCTAAGCCGGCTGGCCCGATCCACCAAAGATGCCATTTTACTCAGCGAACGACTCGCAAAGGGCGGGGCGGATCTTGTAAGTTTGTCCGAACGGATCGATACGACGACGGCGGCTGGGAAGATGGTGTTTCGGATGTTGGCGGTGCTCTCGGAATTCGAACGGGACCTGCTGAGCGAACGGACGAAGACGGCCATGGCTCACCTTCGTCAGCAAGGACGACGGGTGAGTCGACATATCCCGTATGGCTTCGAGTTGGCGGTCGATGAAAAGACCCTCCTGCCAAATCTCGCCGAACAACAGGTCATGACCCAAATTCGTGCCCTGCGTGTTGAAGGTCTGTCTCTCCGTCAGATCGCCTCCCTTCTAACTCAATCGAACATTCGCACGAAGCGGGGCGGGTCATGGACGGCCAAAGTCATTCAAACACTGTTGCATCGAGAGGTGGCATGAAAAAGACCCGCACTCGTTCGGAGGACCGCTTCGCAGAGGTTGCCAAGGGATTTCGCAATCTCGCGCCCGAACGCCTTGAATCCATCCTCGCCAAGCGGCAGAAACTGCAAATCCGCGTCTCGGAATCCGACAAAGCGGACATCGCGGCCACAGCCAAATGGTTACAACTCACGTCAACCGAGTATTTGCTTCGCCTCCACTACCTCGCCGCAGAACTCTTGAAAAATCGGCCATAACAGCATGAGAGGTCGCCATGCCAGGTCAGCGGTCACTAACTGGAGACGGTCGTAAGGGAGATGGACTTCCAACTGCTTTTAGTAACCTTGGCTGAGCATTCTATTGATGAGCGATATGCTTGGGGGTATATGGATGAAGAATACACCGGGACGGTAAAAATTTTGCTCGACACAATCAGTGGGGATGGGTCCAGCCTACGCCCACTCGGTTCATGAAAGAGGGGAACGCCTCCAGGGCCGATTCTCAGGTGTCTCGTGAGAGCACATGAGAGGGCGTGACACGACCGCCGGGCGATAGATCCCATTCTTGGGCTTATCCCGGTAGTAGACGATGTCCTTACCGTTATGTGTCCTTCATTCTCCTCACCGCCCGTCAATTAGGAGTTCCGCGAAAAGACCTTGCCAGAATGCTGTATTACCAACTGCTGAACGGACTGATCGGTGCCATACCCGTACTCGGAGACCTCTATTCATTCGGTTGGAAAAGCCATGCAAAAAACTCTGCAGTGCTTGTGAGGGCATTAAGAAAAAAGGAAGGAACTGCCTGCCAGATCACGAAGCCCTCCCCAAGCTTCTCGGATGTCGCAGTAGTGAGTGGCATCACTGCACCGGTTGCGGTCTTGGCTGGCTTTGTCGGCTGGTGGTTCTGGAAAAGAAACATCTCACTGATCTCTGTTTTCTTTTAATGAGGCATAGCTGACACGTAGAGGCGATCAGTCGTGTTCCCACATCAGCCGCGCCAGCTCCTCCTCATGAGGCTTCCGCCGTCCGTTGCCGGGAAAGGAATCGGCCGGATCGCTGGCCAGTGCCTGTTTCCAGTGCCGTAGCAGATTGGGGCGGAGACCCAGGGCCGACAACAGTGATGGGCTATTCTCATCACAGGCGGATTCTTCAGCATTATAATTGTGGGGCGCAGCAGACCTGACCCATTATTTTTTCTTGCTGCTCTCGGGCGCAGACATCACGGCGTCATGGGTAGCTGCATTTCTCCAGGCACGGACTTTCGCTGATCGAGTTCCTCATGGGTGGGGCGTCGGGGTTCATCCGGGCCGGGATTGATCAACAGCGGAAAGTGAGCCTGGTCGGGCAAGAGAATGACTTTGGAATTCGGGCTGTCGTACAGTTTATAGCGAAGATACTCCGGGGTCAGAGTCTTGGTGATCTTTTCCTGAGCTCGCGCCTGCCCTTCCGCACGGATCTGCAGGCCCTGCGCTTCGCCCTCAGAGCGGATCCGAATCGCATCCCCTTCTCCCTGGGCGCGGCGGCGGGCAATTTCAGCATCCTTTTCGGCAATGACCAATTCGAATTCTTTTTGTTCCTTTTGTTGTTCTTTCGCCTGCTTTTGTTCGATCGCACTCAAGACGATTTGAGGAAAATCGACATCCGCTAAAGCGATGCTCTGAATTTCTAGATGACGACCTTTCACTTTTTCCACGAGCACCGCCTGGACTTTCGTCGCAATTTCCACACTTTTTTCTGGGACCGTTACCATGGGGTACCCGGAGACGACACTACGAACCGCCGCCATGAACTCCGGTCGGACGATTCGCACATAGAAATCACTGCCAACCTCCTGGGCGAGAAAATGGATTTCCTCCGCAATCGGCCTCAGAATAACGACTGCCTTGATATTTACCTGAAGATCGTCGGCACTCAGCGCATCAACATTTTCCGTATAGCTTTGCCATCGCACGTCATAGACGTACACATCGTTCCACGGAGCCCGCCAATAGAACCCATTGGTCAGGGGCTGAGACGAGAGTCCTTCTGTGAGGGGATACCATCGCAATCC
>Ga0157374_10002526_pt1 | contig 15427 bp, 10 predicted proteins | sample M25metaG_FD_115308 | JGI IMG/M metagenome (GOLD analysis project Ga0157374, IMG submission 115308) | Miscanthus rhizosphere microbial communities from Kellogg Biological Station, Michigan, USA - M2-5 metaG | ecosystem: Host-associated > Plants > Roots > Rhizosphere > Soil | place: USA: Michigan...
ACCGCCAACGCCAAGGATTTCGTGGTGGTCAGCCCAACCTATGCGCCAAAGAAGGAAACCAGCGATCCGCAGGAGAAAGCCGTAGACGCGGCTTCCAAGTTTGTGGAGCGCCCCGAAGGAAGCCTTCTGCCCCAAGCGAGTGGCTCCTTGCAGGCGGCGCAACAGTCCGGCGCGGCAACCGCTCCGGCCCCTTCAACCGCTCCGGCCCCTTCAACCATTGAACCCGCGGTCAATCTCGCGGCAGAACAGAAGACCAAGTCTCGCCCTGCGGCTTCGGGTCCCAAGTACACCGGCGAACCGATCTCGGTCAACCTCAAGGATGTCGACCTAAAAGATTTCTTCCGGCTCATTCACGAAATCAGTGGCCTGAACGTTGTCCTCGACCCCGACGTGAAGGGTTCGCTGACGATCGTTCTCGATGATGTGCCGTGGGATCAGGCACTGGACATCGTTCTGAAGAACAACACGCTCTCCCGACAGCTCGATGGCAATGTTCTCAGAATCGCCAGCGTTGACACCATGCGCAAAGAAGCCGAAGCCCGCCGCGCCCAAGCAGAAGCCGAGGCGCTCGCGGTCGATACCGTTACCGTCACCCGTTTCCTGAGCTACGCACACTCCAAAGACGTAGTCTCGACGCTCAAGAAGTTCCTGAGCCAGCGCGGGCACATGGAATCGGATGACCGCACCAATGCGGTTATCATTAATGACATTCCTTCGGTTATCCCCCCGATTGACCGCCTCCTGGCGCAACTCGATCGCAAGACACAGGAAGTAGAAATTGAAGCCCGCGTGGTTGCTGCCACCCGCAGCTTCGCTCGTGACATAGGAACTCAGCTCGGATTTGGCTGGGGCAACAGCCCGACCGGCGTGGGCGGAGCGACTTCGGTTGGAGCGTCTCCCGTGGGCGTAGGGAATACGGGGAATCCGCTGTACCCGATTGTGAGTGGCACGGGCAGCGGCGTCCACATCCCGTTGTTTTCGAACCTCGCGGCGAACGCGCCGACCAGCGGTCTTACGCTCGTGAATGCCAGCAATGCGTTTCGACTTGACGCCATCCTCACGATGGCCGAGTCGCGCGGATTGTTGAAGATTCTGTCTCGTCCGCGGGTAGTCACCCAGAACAACATTCAAGCGGTTGTGCGACAGGGCGTTCGTATTCCGATCGTCACCCAGGCGCAGTTGAACGGACCGCCGACCACGACCTACATCGATGCGTTCCTGCGGCTTACCGTCACGCCTCAGATCACGGTCGAGAACACAATCTTCCTCAACGTGGACGTCGAGAATACGACGCCCGACTTTGGACACACGATCGGTGGCAACCCGACCTTGATCACGCAACAGGCGACCACGCAGGTTCTGGTCACCGACGGCGGCACGGTCGTCATCGGCGGTGTGATCCAGACCAGCAACGCGGTCAACGTCCAGCAGGTGCCCTTGCTCGGAAGCATTCCGTGGCTCGGCAACTTGTTCAAGCATCAATCGGTCAGCAGCTCGAACCAGGAGTTGATCTTCTTCATCACGCCTCGCATCGTCGAGACCTAGTTCGAACCGCAAGTTAGCAGGAAGCAGCCGCCGGCATCTGAGATACTCAGGCCGGCGGATTGTTTTTTGGGTGGAAGATCGCCCAGCCCAGCGTCGACCGGTAGATGACCCACACGCTGATCGCCACTTCATACTGAAACAGTTGTCGATATGGACTTGGGGTGCATAATCTTAACCCGACGCTCGCCGGGCGTTTGGGGGCATTCTTGCCTAGGTGGGATAAACTTCTGAGATGCGCGCCGACGGTCGCCTGCATCGACTGCAGGAAGAACTCCAGGAGCAAAAGCTCGATGCAATTCTCATAGGGCATCTCCCGAATATTCGATACCTCTGCGGTTTCAGCGGGAGTGCAGCCCTCCTGTTGGTCAGCGGCCGAGAGATTGAGTTCTTTACCGATGGGCGATACACCGTTCAAGCCCGGGAAGAGGTCATGGGTGCACGGATACGTATTCAAAAGGGAAGGTCGGCGTTCGCGACGTTGCTGGAGTGGCTAAACGGCCGAAGCCGAATCAAGCGTCTCGGGATCGAAGCAGCCTACATGACCGTAGCCGATCGGGAGCTGCTCGCAAAGCGGGTCGGTCGCACCATGAAAATCGTGAATGCTCCGCCCCTGATTGAGCGCATGCGGATGGTGAAGTCTCCGGAAGAGATCGCTAGGATTCGCGCCGCGTGTGAATTGGGGACTGGACTTCTTGAGACGGTGACCGCCGCCCTCAAGCCGGGACGAACCGAATCCCAAGTTGCTGGCCAGCTTGAGCTTGCAGCTCGCAGTAGCGGTGCTGACCAGATGGCCTTTACGACCATCATCGCTGGCGGGAGGCGATCGGCATTACCGCATGGCAGAGCCTCCCGAGCTCCGATTCCATCTCGCGGATTCGTAGTCTGCGACTTCGGTGTTATACTCTCCGGCTATTGTTCCGATATGACCCGCACCCTGCACGTGGGCCGTCCTTCCACGGTGGCGCGTAGGGTATATGAAGCAGTCCGAGAAGCGCAGCAGGGAGCGCTCGAGGCTGTCCGGCCCGGAAAGACCGTTGGCGAAGTGGACGCAGCTGCCCGTAAGTTGTTGCAAAAAAGAGGATTAGGTAAATATTTTACGCACTCCACCGGCCACGGTCTAGGCCTTGAAATTCATGAGGCACCGCGCGTCGCGGCCGGTCAAATGGAAATATTGCGGCCCGGAATGGTGATTACGGTCGAGCCTGGTGCATATCTACCGGGCAAGTTCGGAGTGCGCATCGAAGATACGGTCGTGGTGACCGAAACGAGCTGCGAGATCCTGACAAAATGCCCAAAAGGAATGGTTTCGGTCTGAACCACCGCCGGGGTTCATAGAGTTACTGGGAACGCATGAATCAAAAAGAGATCAAAGAACTTATAGAATTTCTGATCGAGAAGGACATCGCCGAATTTGAACTCGAACGCGGCGACGTGAAGGTGCGGATCAAGCGGGCCACTCCTGAGCCCCAGCAGCCGGTGGAACGGATCATAAGCGTGCCTGCGTCGGTCCCGACTGTGCACCTGCCGATGGCGCAAGCCCCAGTTGCTCAGCCGGTGCAAACGTCGACGGCCGCCCCAGCTGTCCCGGAAAAGAAGGAAGACCTGCACACCGTTAAGTCGCCGATGGTGGGGACTTACTATGAGTCGCCTTCGCCGGGATCTCCTCCGTTTGTAAAACCCGGAGACACGGTCGAGGTGGGCCAGTTGCTGTGCATCGTCGAAGCCATGAAGTTGATGAACGAGATTGAATCCGACGTTGCCGGCGAAGTGGTTCAGTGCCTGGTAAAAAACGGTCAGCCGATTGAGTACGGCCAGGATTTATTCGCTGTTCGGGCCAATAAATGACAAGAGATTAATGGTTCCTCCTTGTTGTATCACCGATGCCGGCGGGCACTTAGCATTTGGCCAATGCGGGCTTCCCGGCCAAGTGCCAACGGCTCAGTGCTGAGTGTCAATTGCTCGAATGTTCAAGAAGATTCTCATTGCCAATCGGGGCGAAATTGCGCTGCGGGTGATTTGCGCGTGCAAAGAGCTCGGGATCCGCACGGTTGCAATCTATAGTGAGGCCGATCGCAATTCTTTGCCGGTGCGTTTCGCGGATGAGGCTATTTGCGTCGGCCCCCCCCAGCTCTCCCAAAGCTACCTCAACATTCCCGCGGTAATCAGCGCTGCCGAAATCGCGAACGTGGATGCTATTCATCCCGGTTATGGGCTGTTATCGGAGAACGCAAATTTTGCCGAGGTGTGTGAGACCTGCAACATTAAGTTCATCGGGCCGTCGCCAGAAGTGATCCGCCTGATGGGAGAGAAGGAAAAGGCCCGCGCCGCCATGAAGAAGTCGGGCGTGCCGATCTTGCCCGGTTCCGAAGGAGTGCTCAGCAGCGAAGGTGAGGCCATCGAGTGGGCCAAAACGGTGGGATTTCCAGTGATTATCAAGGCCTCGGCCGGTGGTGGCGGCCGAGGGATGAGAATCATACGCTCTGAGCCGGAACTCCCGCTCTTATATGCGGCTGCGCAGGCGGAAGCCGCAGCGGCCTTCGGGAACGGCGATCTCTACATGGAAAAGTACGTCGAGCACCCGCGCCACATTGAGTTCCAGGTTCTTGCGGACGAGCACGGCAATGTCGTGAGCCTCGGCGAGCGCGAGTGCAGCATCCAACGCCGGCACCAGAAGTTGCTCGAAGAATCGCCGTCCACCCAGATGACTCCCGATCTGCGGAAGCAAATTGGCGAAGTGCTCTCGAAGACCCTTTCTGAAATCGGATACGTGAACGCCGGAACCATCGAGTTCCTTATGGACCGCGATCGCGGGCTCTATTTCATAGAGATGAACACGCGCATCCAGGTGGAGCATCCGGTGACGGAGATGGTCACCGATGTTGATCTGGTGAAAGCCCAAATCGCCATTGCGATGGGCGAGAAAATGGAAAATGTACTCCATGGCCCGGTTCTGCACCGCGGACATGCGATCGAATGCCGTATCAATGCGGAGCATCCGGAGAAGTTCACGCCCTCGGCAGGAAAGATCACCACTTTTCACCCGCCCGGGGGAACTGGGGTGCGCATCGACACCGCGGCGTATGCAGAAGGCGTGATTCCCCCTTACTACGACTCGCTCATCGCCAAACTGGTGGTTCGCGGCAAAGACCGCGAAGAGGCTATCTCACGCATGTCGAGAGCCCTCGGGATGTTCATTGTGGAAGGCGTCCACACCACGATTCCGCTACACCGCAAAATCCTTTCTGACCCCGAATTCCGCGCCGGCCACACCGACACGACATTCATTGAGCGCTTTCTGGCCAGGAACGGCGAGAAGAAGCAGTGATCTCGATGCCGCGTTTTTATCCAATCCTGGATGCCTCCCGCTTTGAGACCACAGATGCGCTTTTAGAAGCCGCCGAGCAACTGCTCTCCTCCGGCGTGCAGATCCTGCAATATCGCAACAAGTCAGGGGACGCCGGGCGCATGCTGGTTGAAGCGCGGGAATTGCGCCATCGTGTACTTTTCCGCGAAAGCGGGAAAGCCGTAAAACTCATCATGAATGATCGTCCCGACCTCTGTCTGGCTGCAGACTTCGAAGGAGTGCACGTTGGTCAGAACGATCTGTCACCGGAAAGCGCTCGCAAGATCATTGGGCCGAGCCGCTGGCTTGGAGTCTCCACCCATAGCCCAACCCAGGTCGCCGAGGCAAATCAAACCTCTGCCAACTATCTCGCCATTGGCCCGGTATTTGAAACCGCAAGCAAAGATAAACCCGATCCGGTTGTTGGCCTCGACGGAGTTCGCGAGGCACGTCAGCTGACGACGAAGCCCTTAGTTGCGATTGGCGGGATTACTCGTGCCAACTGTCTTTCCGTGCTCCTTGCCGGAGCGGATTCGGTAGCAGTCATCTCCGATCTGGCCGAAACACCGCGTGCATCGGCCAAGGAGTTCCTCCAGCTCCTAAGCTAGCCTTGCGCGTGCGTTCCTAGGGTAATTTGCCGAGTGGTTTACGACATGGGGCCGGGAACGCCGCATCGTGCCGCCCTTTTCTGCAAACTATTGGTCGCCGGAGGGATGCGCACAAAGGAGGTCAGCCAGGAGATCAGGTATTGCCTGCGGGATTGGCGCAGGGGACGAGCCTTTCGAACGGTTGAGTCCGCGGATCAGTGATTGGTGAAGCCGAGCCGCTTGCCGCTCTGGATTGCATTCTCCGGATTCAATCAAGCGATCCGTCAGGGCTCGAGTTCACGGCTGAATTTCTCAATCTTTGATGCTAGAACCTTCATCAAACAAACAGTCTGCTCGGTTTGTCTTCGGGTAGACCTGTCTTTCGACGCGTGCGCGGCCGGTATACTGCCCTATGTGGATTGTTGCTTTAGCTCTTCGCCGGCCCTACACGTTCATCGTGATGGCCTTGGTGTTGCTGATTCTTAGTCCCATCGTTATTTTCCGCACCCCCACGGACATCTTTCCTGAGATCAATATCCCGGTTATCAGCATTGTTTGGAATTATCAGGGGCTGTCTCCCCAGGAGATGTCGAACCGAATTACGACCACCACGGAACGGGCCTTGACGACGCTGGTGAATGATATCGACCACATTGAGTCGCAGTCGCTCAATGGAATCGCGGTGGTGAAGGTTTTCTTCAAACCGAAAGCGAATATTCAGACCGCGATCGCGCAAGTGACGGCAATTTCGCAGACGCAGCTGCGATTCCTGCCCCAAGGCACGACGCCTCCCCTAGTCATTCAATACACCGCCTCTAGCGTTCCCATCCTCCAGCTTGGCTTGAGCAGTGACACACTTCCTGAGCAAGAATTGTTTGACCTGGGCGTCACCACGCTGCGCACCCAGCTGGTAACCGTGCAAGGCGTTGCGATGCCTTTTCCGTACGGGGGAAAGCAGCGGCAGATCCAGGTCGACCTGGATACTCGGGCTCTGCAGGCCAAGGGGCTCACTCCGATCGATGTCGTGAATGCGTTCAGCGTGCAGAACCTGATCTTGCCGTCCGGAACGGCAAAGATAGGGTCGCTAGAATATCAGATTGAACTCAATGCCAGTCCACGCACGATCGCCGAACTGAATGACTTTCCCATCAAGACCGTGAATGGCGCGACAATTTACGTTCGCGACGTAGCCCACGTACGTGATGGATTTGCACCGCAGACCAACATTGTGCGTCAGGATGGTTCGCGCGGCGTGCTGCTGACGGCGATGAAAAATGGCGGCGCATCGACGCTAGACATCGTCAAAAACATCCGCCAGATGTTGCCCGATCTGCTGAAACGGGTTCCGCCGGATCTAAACGTAAAACTGCTGTTCGATCAATCGCTGTTTGTCCGGGCCGCGATTCAAGGCGTAGTGCGCGAAGCTTTAACGGCAGCCTGTTTGACCGCCGCGATGATCCTGCTCTTCCTCGGGAACTGGCGCAGCACGCTGATCATCGCCATCTCCATCCCGCTCTCGATTCTGACCTCGGTGGTGGTACTCAGTGCTTTGGGTGAGACGTTCAACATCATGACGCTGGGCGGCTTGGCGCTGGCGGTCGGCATTCTGGTCGATGACGCGACGGTGGAAATAGAAAACATCGAGCGCAATCTCGGGATGGGTAAGGAGCTGAAACAGGCGATTCTGGACGGCGCGCAACAAATCGCCGTTCCAGCTTTCGTTTCGACGCTTGCCATCTGCATCGTGTTTGTCCCCATGTTCTTCCTCACGGGTGTTGCGCGTTATCTCTTTGTTCCGCTGGCAGAAGCGGTGGTGTTCGCGATGCTCGCGTCCTACCTGCTGTCGAGAACGCTCGTGCCCACACTGGTCATGTACATCCTTCGCGGTCACGAACTGGACTCGCACAAACCGCCGTCCACCGTCTTTGGCAGATTTCAGAAGGGTTTTGAACGCGCATTCGCCAGCTTTCGGACGGCGTATTGCAACACGCTCGAAGCCATCATGCACCACCGCGCGGCGTTCGTGACCGTGTTTCTGGGGTTCTGTATCGCTTCTTCGGGGTTGTTGTTTTTCTTGGGCCGCGACTTCTTTCCCACCGTCGATTCCGGGCAGATGCGTCTTCACGTGCGGGCACGGGCGGGATTGAGGATTGAGGAAACCGCCAGGTTGGTGGACGAAATTGAGCAGGAGATCCGCCGCGAGATGCCGAAGGGCGATATCACCACAATCGTCGATAACATCGGTCTGCCCTATAGCGGAATCAACACTTCCTATAGCAATTCCGGCGTGATCGGGACCTCCGATGCTGAAGTGCTGGTCAGCTTTGCTCCGCATCATCGGCCAACCCAAGACTACATTCGCATGCTGCGAAAGTCGTTACCGCAACAGTTTCCAGGGACTGAGTTTTTCTTTCAACCGGCTGACATCGTCAGTCAGATTCTGAACTTCGGCCTGCCATCCCCGATTGATATACAGCTGACCGGGCCCAACTACGCAGAGAACTACGCCATAGCGCAGCGTATTGCCGGACGAGTTCGGCACATTCCGGGGGCGGTGGATGTGCACGTCCAGCAATTGATGAACGATCCTACGTTGTTCATGGAGGTCGACCGCGTTCGTGCACAGCAGGTTGGGTTGACCGAACGCGATGTCGCGCAAAACCTGCTGGTCTCGCTGAGTTCGAGTTCCCAGACCAGTCCTACGTTTTGGCTGAATCCGCAGAACGGTGTGAGTTATGCGCTCTCGATCATGACACCGCAGTACAAGATGAACTCTCTTCAGGAACTCATGAACACGCCGATCAGCGGCAGCAACGCTAGTTCACAACAGGTGCTGGCCAACCTGGCCTCAGTCACGCCGAAAATGGCTCCCGCAGTGGTCAGTCATTACAACATCCAGCCAAGCATTGACGTGTATGCCAGCGTGGATGGTCGAGACCTCGGCGGAGTGGCCGATGACACGGTGAAGGCGCTGGCGCCGTTCCGGGAAAAGTTGCCCCGCGGAACCCAGATGAACGTGGTCGGGCAGGTGGGGACGATGACCTCCTCGTTCGAAGGTCTGTTGATCGGGCTGGTGATGTCGATTGTGTTGGTTTATTTGCTGATCGTGGTTAATTTTCAGTCCTGGCTCGATCCCTTCATCATCATCACCGCGTTGCCGGGAGCGCTGGCTGGCATCTGCTGGATGCTGTTTCTGACGCACACTACGCTGAGCGTTCCGGCCCTTACCGGTGCCGTCATGTGCATCGGCGTGGCTACCGCCAACAGCATCCTGCTGATCTCGTTTGCCCGCGAGCGCATGGCGGAAGGCATGCATCCGATCAAGGCCGCGCTCGAAGCCGGTCATACGCGTATGCGGCCGGTGGTGATGACAGCCTTGGCGATGATCATCGGGATGGTGCCGATGGCGTTAGGCCTCGGAGAAGGCGGCGAGCAGAACGCACCTCTCGGCAGGGCGGTCATCGGCGGGCTAATCTTCGCCACGGTCGCAACCTTGCTGTTCGTCCCCGTGGTATTTAGCATTTTCCATGGCTGGCGGCTGAAGCGGTCTGCCGCCCAGGAATAATTTGTTAGCCCTTCTGCGCGAGAAGGAATCTAAATAAGTTCATATGCAGACAGGATTTACTGAGGAGAAAGAAGTATCCCATGAGTGGCAAACCAGGGCTGATGCTCCGCAGAAACATCGCGGGTACCTGGTTGCCGCAATTCTGGGAGTTCTGTTTGTGGTGGCTGCCGTCGTGGGAATTGCTTCGCGGGTCAGTGAGCACAAAGCTCTTGCCAAGGAGACCGAAGCGCTGACCGTCCCCACGGTCTCGACGATTCATCCCAAGGCAGAGCCTCCGCAGGAAGAGTTGGTTTTGCCCTCAACCCTCCAGGCGTTTATCGAAGCCCCCATCTACGCTCGAACCAACGGGTATTTGAAGAAGTGGTACAAGGACATCGGCAGCCGCGTGCGCCACGGTGAACTCCTGGCCGATATCGAAACTCCCGAAATCGATCAGGAATTGCTTCAGGCGAGGGCGGCGCGCGAACAGGCCAGCGCGCAGGTCCAAATCGCAAGAACCTCCGCCAAGCGATGGGAAAACCTGCAGAAGATGGATGCGGTTGCCCAGCAGGAAACCGATGAGCGCAACAGCAACTATGCCCAGGCCGAAGCGAATCTCTCGGCTGCGGAGGCAAACGTTCGTCGCCTGGAACAGCTGGAGTCCTTTAAGCACGTCTACGCGCCGTTCTCAGGGGTGATTACGAAGCGCAACGTGGACACGGGCGCGCTGATCAATGCCGGCAACACCGGTCCGAATCAGCAGTTGTTCAACATCGCGCAGACCGATCCTATACGCATCTACGTCGGTGTGCCCGAGGTCTATGCCGACTCGGTTCGTCCGGGAGTGAAGGCAAATGTTCAGCTGACATCAGCGTCCGCGGGCTCGGTCTCGGGCAAGGTCGTGCGCAACTCAGAATCCATTGACCCTGAGTCTCGCACCTTGCTGACAGAAATTGATGTGCCCAATCCGAGCGGGAAGCTGCTTCCCGGGGCCTATGCACAGGTACATTTTGCCCTGAAGGTGGATGTTCCGCGACTCACAATTCCGGTGAATGCCATGATGACCCGCCCCGAAGGAACGCTGGCGGCGGTGGTTGACGGCGACTCGAAAGTTCAGTTGAAGCCGATTGTGATCGGGCGTGACTATGGCCGCGAGATTGAGGTTCTCAGCGGGATTCATCCATCCGATCAGGTGGTGCTTAACCCGAGCGACTCGCTTGAGTCCGGACAACAAGTTACTGTCAAGCAAGTCCGGCAAGGCGGCCTGCTGCAGTGAAGCGCGGCCTCGCATGTCTGGTGATCTTGGCGTCCGCGGCAGCCTTCGCCGGCGAACCAAAATACCAGAAGCCAGAAGTCAATACGCCCCAAAACTGGCAGGCTCCATCCCCGTGGAGGGAAGCCGCTCCGAAAGATTCCCTTGCCAAGGGTACCTGGTGGACGCTTTTCGGAGATTCCGAACTGAACGAGTACGAGCAACGGGCGTTGGCGAGCAATCAGACCCTCAAGGCGGCGGTGGCGCGGCTTGCAGAAGCCCGGTCTTTTGCGCGGATTGCGGCGGCAAATTTCTACCCCCAGCTGAGCGTAAACCCCTCAGCCGAACGGCAGCGGCTTTCGGGAAACCGCGCGTCCGTGGGCGGAGTGTCTCCAACCACGCCGGTCACGCAAAACATTTTCCAGATTCCCTTCGATCTCAACTACGAAGTTGATCTGTTCGGGAGAGTTCGCAGGAGTGTTGAAGCTGCGAACGCAACCTATCAAGCATCCGCTGCAGATCTTGAGAATGCGCGTTTGACCATCACCGCTGAGGTGGCGGCTGATTTTTTCCAGTTGCGCGAACTCGACGCCGAGATGGCGGTGGTGCGCAAGGCCATTGACTACGAACAAAAAGGACTGCAAGTGGTCGAGAATCGCCATAGCGGAGGTGCAGCCTCAGGACTCGACGTTGCCCAACAGCAGACGATCCTCAGCGCCAGCCAGGCGCAGCTTTCCCTCTTGCAGCAGCAGCGTGATCAGTTCCAGCATGCCCTGGCGGCCCTGCAGGGATTGCCGGCGTCTTCGTTCGTCGCGCCCGTTCGCGCCCTGGCTGCCGAGCCGCCTGCGGTGCCAATGCTGCTTCCTTCCGAACTGCTGGAGCGCCGTCCCGACGTGGCCGAGGCCGAACGCAATGCCGCGGCTGCGAACGCTCGCATCGGAGTAGCCCGGGCCGCGCTTTTCCCCAGCATCGGGCTCGGCGGGTCCGCTGGCTGGGAGAGCAGAAGCCTACCAAGTCTGCTCAATGTCTCGAGCACCTTCTGGTCGCTCGGGATTTCAGCCCTGCAACCAATCCTGAATGGCGGCCGCAACCGAGCGGCGGTGGAAAATGCGCGGGCGGCGTATGAAGAATTGGCGGCAAACTATCGCGAGTCCGCGCTGGTGGCTTTCCAACAAGTCGAAGATGCGCTTAGCAGCCTGAATGCGCTTTCCACTGCTTCCTCCTGGCAGCAGCAAGCGGTGGAGGCCGCCAGCCGAGCGTTGACCCTCGCCAATGCACGCTACAGCGGCGGCTTGGTTACATACCTCGATGTGATTACTGCCCAAGAGCAGCTGCTCACGAATGAACGTCTGGCAACGCAGCTTCGCGGTCAACGCCTGGTTTCTTCCGTACTCCTGGTGAAGGCACTGGGTGGTGGTTGGGATAGCGCGAGCTTGGCGGCGGTCGGACTCAAGCCCAGCGTCAAGCAAGCTCTTCAGCCCTGACCGACTTTCCTGGTAGCCTAATCGCGAGAATTCGTGAAGCAGACTCTCTCATTCTGCCTGATTACATTTGCCCTGGCGTCAAATGCCGCTAGGGCGCAAGACGAAATCGTCGCGGTACCCAACCGGCCCACGGTTTCGACGACGGCAGAACCCGTTCAACGCGGTGTTCTCGAAACCGAATGGGGCATCGACGCCGCATCATCGCATCAGGACATCAACGACCTGTTCAAGTTCGGTTTGACTTCGAACTTCGAATTCCGTCTGGCGAACACTCCTATGATCGCGGACTCGGGAACGCACGGTTTGGGGGACACAGCAGTTGGCTTCAAGTACAGGCTTACTCGCGATTCCGACCATCTGCCCTCGATCTCCCTCATGTACATGCTTAAGGCGCCAACCGCAGCCAGCGGGCTCGAATCGGGGGAGACGGATCATTCCTTCACGTTCCTCGCCAGCAAGGACCTGGGAAAGAGTCATTTCGACTTCAATTTGGTCGGGAACCTCCTGGGAACGCCAAGGGGAGGCTTCCAGCACAACTTGCTCAATGCTCTCGCCTGGAGTCACCCAATCCGCGGAAAATGGGGGGCAACCGCGGAACTATCGGGTGTGACGGCGGCCCAGCATGGCGTTCCGGGAAGTGCGCAATTCCTCACTTCCGCCATTTATACCCTCAAGCAGCGGTTGGTCTTCGATATGGGAATCGCGGGAAGGATAGAGGGAGAGATCCCGCATGCGATGTTTGTCACTGGCGTTACTTATTCCGTGGCAAACCTTTACCATGGTCGGCGAAACGATTAGCCGCTTGTTTCTAAACCAGGTACTAGAAAAACGCGTTTTCCCCCGAGTTCCATGCGACTTTATCCAGCGGGTCTGCATCCCATTATGCGTGGTCCTTGCGTGCTGAGAATTCCGCGCATTGGACCCGTGAACGTAATACACTAGGAACTCATGGAACTGCTCCTGAATGTCGTTTGGGTCCTGATTGGGGGACTGGCCCTCTGGTCATTTCTGGGCTCTTCCTCGAGGAGCCAAAAGCGGTTTCTATTCGCACTCGTTGCGCTATTTTGTGCAGTCCTTCTTCTTTTCCCGGCAATTTCTATTTCCGATGATCTTCATTTCCAGGCATTCGTGTCTGAGGACTCGAGCGCGAGTAAATGGCTGCCGAGTGCTGCACCAACAAGTCCAATCGAGTATTGGGCAACGTTGCTGTTGGCGATTCTCCTTGCGCTTTTCCACCGTTCTTTTTGGTTCATCCGTAAGACGAAGTCAATCTTACGATTGTCGACCCTCCTCGACCGTCCGGTTCTCGGGCGTGCTCCTCCTGCTTTGATTCTCGCCTAGGTAAGCTCGCGAGATAACTTCGCGATCCCGCTCTGAATTTCCGTCTGGAACGGAGCAAATTCAATCATTACAGCCCCGAGCGACTGTAGAGGGATTGCCCAGAGCTTAGCTGAGCGTAGCGGAACGCACCCCGCTGAACGCGAGGGTTGCCGTCACAAGTTTGCCGGCGGGGACAAAACTCGTCGCGCAAGGAGCAGGCGCGGCTGAAATGGTGATTTCACCCCTGAGCGTCGCCATTGCAGTCGCCCTGCTCTAATTTCGCATTCAACAACATTTACCCGCCACCTGTCACTCGCGGCGTCCTTCCCGGCAGCTCTGTTAAACTACGTCGTTTCGGAGGAGCCGATGCGCGCATACTGCCGGTCATTCTTGTTTTTCCTATTCCTGCTGACATCCTTTTCCGTATACGCTCAACAGACCTCCGTCGACACCGACAGCAAAGTCGAAGCTCTCCTCAAGCAAATGACCCTGGAAGAGAAAGCGGGTCAGCTAACACAATTCGTGGGCAAAACCCCGGAGTCGCTGAAAGCCGTCCGCGAGGGGAAGGCGGGATCGGTGCTGGGTGTGCTCGGGGCTGAAAACGCCAACGAAGTGCAGCGCGCGGCGGTCGAGAATTCGCGCCTCAAGATTCCCCTAATTCTCGGTTTTGACGTTATTCACGGCTACCGTACAGTGTTTCCCGTCCCCATCGCCAGCACCGGCAGCTTCGATTTGCCTTTGCTCGAGCAAGCCGAACGTGTGTCGGCGAAAGAAGCTACTGCCTCGGGGGTCAAATGGGTGTTTGCTCCGATGGTCGACATCGCGCGCGACCCACGCTGGGGTCGCATCGTCGAAGGAATTGGCGAGGACCCCTATCTCGGTGCAATGGTTGCCGCCGCCAAGGTGCGGGGATTTCAGGGTAAGAACATGGCCGACCAGGACAGCGTGGTGGCTTGTGCCAAGCACTATGTTGCTTATGGAGCAGTGGAAGGTGGCCGCGACTACAACACCGTCGATATCTCGGAACAGATTTTGCGAGAGATTTACTTGCCGCCATTTAAGGGTGCGGTGGATGCAGGGGTCGGCACCCTGATGTCCGCCTTCCAGGACCTAAATGGAGTGCCGGGGATTGCGAACCACCACACGCTGACGGACATTTTGCGCAATGAATGGAACTTCAAAGGCTTCGTTGTGGGTGATTGGGGCGCGGTTCACGAGTTGATCGCCCACGGTTTTGCCTCCGACGACGCAGATGCCACCGCTAAGGCGCTTGCGGCAGGCGTTGACATGGACATGGTAGACAATGCCTTCCAGCACATCCCCGAGCTCGTTCGCTCCGGGAAGCTTCAGGAAAGCGTTGTCGACGAGGCAGTCCGCCGCGTTCTTCGGGTTAAGTTCCAGGCCGGTTTGTTCGATCATCCTTACGCGGATCCCAATCGCGAGAAGACCGACATTCTTACCGCGGAGAGCCTGCAGATTGCACGCAGGCTCGCACAGGAGTCGATCGTCTTGTTGCAGAACAAGTCCGACGTTCTCCCGCTTGCCAAAACAAAGACAGTGGCGGTCATCGGACCGCTGGCTGACGACCAGGCTTCTCAACTCGGCCCTTGGGCGGGAGACGGCCAAGCCAAAGATGCAGTAACGCCGCTCGAAGGAATCGTGGCAAAGCTGGGCAAGGAGCATGTTCTCTACGCCAAAGGAGTGGAGATTCCGCCTTACGAGGGCGGACTGGCCGCTGGAGTGGCTGCGCCGGCGCCACCGTCTGCCACCGGAGTGAGGGGGGTTGCGAACACCGGCAAGGCCGCGAGCATTGACGATGCCGTGACCGCCGCCAAGAAGGCCGACGTGGTTGTCCTGTTTCTCGGAGAGCTGGCCGGTATGACCGGCGAGGCCAGTTCCCGCTCATCTCTTGATTTCCCTGGCGATCAGCTGAAGCTGGCGAACGCAGTCATCGGAGCAGGGAAGCCGGTCGTACTGGTTGTCGAAAGCGGTCGCCCTCTCGACATTCGCTGGGCCACCTATCACACTCAAGCCATTTTGCAGGCTTGGTTCCCGGGGGTTCAGGCTGGGAATGCGATTGCCGATCTTCTGTTTGGCGATGCCTCTCCCAGCGGACGCTTGGCCATCAGCTGGCCGCGAAGCACGGGCTCTATCCCTGTCTACTATAACCATCGCAACACGGGCCGTCCCGCGGCTCCGGATCGCTGGAAAACCGGCTACCTTGACCTGCCCTCTGGCGCCCTTTTTCCCTTTGGTTTTGGTCTGACCTATTCCAACTTCAGCTACGGTCGCCTTTCTGTTAAGACACCGGCAATCTCCCAAGATGGAATGCTCGAAGTCAACGCCGAAGTG
>Ga0157374_10002532_pt1 | contig 15405 bp, 8 predicted proteins | sample M25metaG_FD_115308 | JGI IMG/M metagenome (GOLD analysis project Ga0157374, IMG submission 115308) | Miscanthus rhizosphere microbial communities from Kellogg Biological Station, Michigan, USA - M2-5 metaG | ecosystem: Host-associated > Plants > Roots > Rhizosphere > Soil | place: USA: Michigan...
AGAGCGCACCCTTGGGGTGGGTGAGGTCGCTAGTTCGAATCTAGTCGTCCCGACCATTTACTTTCCTCTTGAGTCCTTCTTGAGGGCAGACTTCTGAGTCGCAAAATGAATCTCACGCGGCAGTGACTGAATCGTGTCCCGTTATCCTGATTCATCTGCCAGAAAAGCTGGCAGCAGGATGGAGACATTGCCTGATGGGCTCAGAGGCCAATCGTCATACGCTTCGAGCGCGCGCCTATGCGATGAAGAAGCATCATGCAACGCGCCTTCATTACGACCTCAGACTGGAGTGGAACGGAGTTCTGCTAAGTTGGGCACTTCCTGAAGGCCCCAGCTGCCGTGCCGGAGTGATACGTAAAGCCATCGAAATGGAGGATCACAGGAGAGTGAATCTGGGATTCGAGGGCGTGCATGAAACCGGCCCCATTATGCTTTGGGATCGAGGAACGTGGGTGCCAGATCCGAACTCTGAAGATATGGAAGCCAGTCTGCGTAGGGGCATTTTGCAATTTACGCTGCGCGGAGAAAAGCTGGAAGGCGGCTGGATTCTCACCAGGACGGAGCGCGCGAGAGATGCGGCAAGGCCTGTTTGGAACCTCTGTAAGCAAGCTGATTCGTTTGCGGCAGGAGACACCGATATGTGTGTTCTGAAGGAATGGCCTAACAGCGTGGCCACGGGTAGAACCATGGAGGAGATTGTTCGAGACTGGACAAGACCCAAGGATAAATACGAGTTGCAAACAGAGCTTTTTCGTTGATCTGGCACGGTCGTTCGCTAACTATAAGTGCGGATAACTCTGCCAATGCCGCCACCGCCGGTGATATGAGGCGGACGGAGTTTGTGCGCGAATCGGCTCCCAGAAATAGTGAATAAATGACGACCTGTTCATATAACGGGGTCATACCGTCATCGCGATGATTGTTTTGGACTTATGTCGTTTCGATATGCACGAATTTGCGGTCGCATCATCTAACATCCGATGATGCGGTTGTTGCTGGTTGAGGATGAACCCGAGATTCAGCGTTTCCTTGAACGCTCGCTCAACGAAGCGGGCTATGAAGTTGACGTGGCCGCCGATGGCGCAATGGCGGAGCAATTCGCTCGTCACGGAGGGCACGACGTTTTGATCGTCGACCTGGGACTGCCGGACGTGGACGGCATAATGCTGATTCTGCGGTTGCGAGAACTTGGGGTGACGGCACCGGTGCTGATCCTGTCTGCGCGGAGATCGGTGGACGATCGCGTGCGCGGTCTTGAGCAGGGTGGAGATGATTATTTAACAAAGCCGTTTGCGATGGCGGAGTTGCTGGCGCGGCTGCGCAATCTACAGCGACGGCAGGTGCAACCAGCCACCGAATCGGCGCGGCTGCGTGTGGGCGACCTTGAACTGGATCTGTTGAGACGCGAGTCGACGCGCGGCGGCGAGAGGCTGCAGTTGACGCCGCAGGAGTTCGTGCTGCTGGAATACCTGTGCCGGAATGCGGGTCGAGTCGTTACGCGTTCGATGATTCTGGACCAGGTTTGGGGTATGCGAATTCATCCCGATACCAATGTGGTGGATGTGCACATCTATCGCCTGCGGAATAAGGTGGACACGGATGGTCGTGAGCCGTTGATCAAGACCCTGCGAGGTGTCGGCTATGTACTCAAAGACAAATGAGCCGGCCATTCGCAGCGCTGCGTGGCGGATATCCATGTGGGGGACACTGGCCTTCGCGTTCAGCACGCTGCTGGTCTTCGCGGTTGTTGACCGGTTCGTTGCCGATGATATTCAACGGCGAAGCGATGCCTGGCTTTCGGGTGAGCTTGGAGTTCTGGGAGACGTGGCGGAACATACGCCGAACGATCGCCTGTACCGCAGGGTGGTGGGAGAAGTGGCGGAGCTGGCGAGCAGGGAAGTGCCGAATCGCTCGCGAGATGCAGGGAGTGGCACGGAGAACGATTCAGTCTTCTTTCTGCAGAAAGGGCTGGATGGCGGGACCAAGCTTTGGGTAGGCGCCGGCGATGGCCAGGCCAATCTTCGCGCGGTCGATTCAAATCCGTTGAGCCCCGACGCACCTTCCACGATCCATATTGACGGATTCTCGGACACATTTCGCGTCGCTTCTGCGCGAATGCCTGATGGTAGCAGCATCTATCTGGGGCTTTCTCAACGCGATGAATTGCGCGTGCTGCGAAAGCTGAGGGGGCGGTTTCTGCTGCTCGGCTTGTTGATGGTGGTGTTTGGGTTCTGCATCGTTTTCTACACGACAAAAAAGATGCTGGGCCGGGTTCGGCGAATTACCGAAGCTGCTTCGAGGATTGGTCAGTCCGACATTGGTAGCAGGGTCCCGGCGACGGAAAACAACGATGAAATCGGCCATCTGGCGTTTACGTTGAACAGCATGCTCGATCGCATCGAGAGCTCCGTGTACCAGTTGCACACCATCACGGGGTCGCTGGCGCATGACATTCGCAGCCCGCTTACGGCGATTCGCGGGAAGCTGGAGATGGTCCTTTCTACAGGCGTGCGGCCCGAACAAGCTGAGCCTCTTGTTTCCACAATTGAGGAACTGGACCGGATGGCGGAGTTTCTCAATACGTCTCTGGATGTTGCGGAAAGCAAGGCCGATGCTCTTCGACTTCATAGAACGGAGGTCGACCTGAACGAGTTGCTCACCGTCATGGTTGGTTTGTATGAACCTTCGATGTCCGAGCGAAATTTGAAGATCCAATTGCGAAGCTCAGCCGAGGTGAAGATTTTTGCGGACGCCGCGCTGCTGCACAGGATGATCGCAAACCTGCTCGACAACGAATTGAAACATCTGCCGATGGGACATTCGTTGTGGATCCATCTCGACGAAGCGGGCGAGAGCGCCGTCCTGATTGTCGAAGACGATGGGCCGGGCTTTGAGCCTGCGCTGTTGCCCTATATTTTGGGACAGGGCATAAAGGGAGTTGGATCGAAGGGCCGTGGCATGGGCCTGGCCTTCGTGGAAGCGGTAGTTCGGGCACACGGCGGAACTGTAGTGGCGTCGAATCGCATAGGTGGCGGAGCGAGGCTGGAGATCCATCTGGCGTCGGGACGGGCCCTCGCGTCGAACGATCCCGCCTTGCAACAAGCGAGCGGACTCTGAGAAGAGCATCGCGGAACCCGCGTGGGGAGCGGTGATTCACAACTCAAAACCGAGTGGAAGGCAACTGGCGAAGGCGTAGTTTCGACGCGAATCGACGGTGACGGTGCGTTGAAGCCGGGGAACTTCGCGTCTGCGCGATCGAAAACGAGCGATTTGCTATTTCCAAAAGGGACGAAAAGGGTTTAGATTTACATCACTCATTCAAAAACGGGTTCGGACGTACATTGACCGTTCCCCGACTATAACGAAGCACAGCCGAGCAAAGACCTACTCGCACCACCGTTGTATCTAACGGGCCCTTCGTAGTCGTTTAAGGCTTTCATTTAAGCCTGTGCAGACCTGTATCTGCATGGGGCAGCAGAGCTATACCCAGTATCCGGAACAGATGTGAAAGGGATGTCAATGAGCTTCATGAAGCGCATGTTGTCGTGGTGTATCTGCTGCCTCCTGTTGATTGCGGTTAGCCGAATGGAGGCGCAAGTGCCTGCACCTGCAGCGGTTTTAGGGCATACACCGGGCGACGATTTTTATCTTGCCAGCTATGAAGATGCCGTCAAATATTTTCACGCGCTGGCCGCGGGATCCGACCGGATGAAGATGTTTACGGTGGGCAAGAGCACGGAAGGCCGCGATATCGAAGTCGGCGTTATTTCGTCGCCCGCGAACCTGGCGAAGCTGGATCAATACAAGAAGGATTCGGGACGACTGGCGAAGGCCACCGATCTCAACGATGAGCAGGCGCTGAAGCTTGCGCGCGAATCGAAGGTGATCGTACACATCGATGGCGGACTGCACTCGTCCGAAGTTGCGGGTGGACAGCACTCAATTGCGCTGGCGTACAAACTGCTTTCGGCGAAGAACGATCCTGAAGTGGACGCGATTCTTGACAACGTGATTCTTGTGCTGTGGCCGACGCTGAATCCCGATGGGCAGGACATGATCGTCTCGTGGTATCGGCAGAACGTTGGTACGAAATACGAGGTGTCGCCGCTGCCGAAGCTCTACCAGGAATACGTTGGGCACGACAATAATCGCGACGGCTTCATGATGAACATGAAGGAAGAGCAGGTCGTCACGAAGACCGAGCTGGAGTACAGCCCTGCGATTTTTTACTGCCAGCACCAGACGGCGCCATTTCCGGCGCGTATCTGGATTCCACCGTTTGCCGATCCGATTTCAAGTAACGTGAGCCCGTATGTGCGGAGTTGGCTGAACGTTGTCGGGACGAATATGGCGGCCTATCTCGACCAGCACAATATGCCGGGGGCGATTCATGAATCGCGCTTCGATAACTGGTATGCGGGGTTCACCGATTGGGCCGGCGTGTTCCGCGGCGAGGTTTCGTTCTTCACGGAGACGGCGCTGTATCGCTACGCTACGCCACGGTTTTACACGGTCGATGAGTTTCCGCAGGAGTACCAGGACATGCGTCCGCTGGCGATGTACACCACTCCGTGGGAGGGCGGTTGGTGGCATTTGAAAGATGCCGTGGATTACATGGTCGGTGCTTCGATGTCGGTGTTGGACCTGGCGGCGAAGAACCATGAGACGCTGCTCTACAACCGGTACCAGACAGCGCGCGACAACATTCATCGCACTGAGCCACCGTTTGCGTATGTCATCAGCGATCGCCAGGCCGATGTGCCTGAAGCGGGATTGCTGGCGCAGAAGATGATTGAGAACGGGCTTGATGTTTATCAGTCGAAGCCGGGCTTTCATGCGAACGGCATCGACTATCCGGCGGGGTCGTGGGTGATCCCGATGGACCAGCCGTTTTCTCCGATGGCGAAGGAGTTGATGGAGCGGCAGGTGTATCCGGCCGCTGCTACAGGCGAGACTGCGAACGGAGCGCATTTACCGTACGACATTACGGGATGGACGCTGCCGCTGCAGATGGGTGTGGCTGTCGATGTGGTGTCTGACCCATTGGTGCAGGAGCAGCGTGGGAAGCTGACGAAGATCGATGAGGTGAAGTTGCCGCACGTTGAGGTTTCCGGTGACGGATCAGTGTTTGCTGTCAGCCACAAACCGAATGCTTCGTTCCAGCTGGTGAATGCTGTGCTGGCTCAGGGAGGCACCGTTGCTGTTGCGCCCGATGCGATGAAGACGGCGCAAGGAATGGAGCGTGGCGCGTTCGTGATTGGTGGGCTGGGCAAGTCCGCGATGGATGGGCTTGCGACGAAGTACGCGGTTGGAGCGGCTGCGATGAGCGCAGCGCCGGAGCATTCAATTCCGCTGAAGAAGGCGAAGGTCGGGCTGTACCGTCCGTGGAATCCTTCGATCGATGAAGGATGGACGCGGTGGATTCTGGAGAACTACAACTTCGACGCGAAAAGCATTTATAACGCCGACATTCGTTCCAGCGGGCTGCGCGTGCGTTACGACGTGATCATCATTCCGGACATGCGCGGCGAGCAGCTGATGAATGGCTTCCGCGTGGGGTCGGTCCCCGGGCAGTACGCTGGCGGGATCGAGAAGGCGGGGCTTGAGAATTTGCGCGAGTTCGTGCGGTCGGGCGGGACGCTGGTTGCGTTCAATGGAGCCGCGTCTGCGCTGATTCCGCTGATGTCGCTTCCGGTGAAGAACACGTTGCAGGGTTTGTCGAACGATAAGTTTTACTGTGCGGGGTCGCTGCTTCGGGTTGAGACGCAGCATCCGGAGCTGCCGATCAATTTCGGAGTGCCTGCATCGACGGTGGTGATGTTTGAGCGCGGACCGGCGTTTGAGACACTGCCGGGATTCAAGGGTGCGGTGCTGGCGAAGTATCCAAAGCAGGGCGATGCGCTCGAGAGCGGCATGATCATTCATCAGGAAGTGCTTCAGGACCAGATTGCCGCGCTTGAAGTGTCGTATGGGCGTGGGCGAATTTTTCTGTACGGGTTCAAGCCGCAGCATCGCGGACAGGCACACGGGACGTACCGCTATCTGTTCAACGCGCTGTATTCGTTTGAAGACCCGCCGATGCCCGCGGATGCTCCATCGGCTCCGGCGAGAACTGTTGCGGCGACGGAAAGTGCGGCTCCCGCAGCGGGAACGAGTGCTCCCAGTGCCAGCGCTGCCGGTGCTGGAGCAGGTCGCAGACGCGGTGCGGGAGCTACGCCATAGACATTTGAAGAATGCTGCACTGAGCTGTTGAACGCAAGAAATATACCGGGACAACGAATCCCGCTGACCGATCAACAACACATTCAATTCCTCGGAGGCTCCATTGACGACACGAAAAGTACTCGCAGTCTTCTTCGCTTTCCTCTTCACGGTTGCAGCGTGGGGACAAAATGCAACGACCTCACTGCATGGCGACGTGACCGATCCTACGGGCGCGCTGGTTCCGGGAGCGACCGTTACCTTGACCAACAAAGCAACCAAGCGCACGCTGACGACCACAGCGGGTAAAAGTGGCGAGTACAGCTTTGAGCAACTGCCGCCGGCCAAATATTCGATTACGGCGACGGCGTCCGGTTTCGGGACGCTGACGAAGGAAGCGGAGTTGCTGGTGAGCCAGCCTGCGACGATCAACTTCGCAATCCCGGTGACGGGAACAAGTGAGACGATCGAAGTGACAGCAGCTGCGACGCTGAACTTCAGCGATGCGTCGATTGGAAACGCGATCAGCAATGCTCAGATCGAAGCTACGCCGATCAACTCACGCAATGTGGCTGACCTGCTGAGTCTTCAACCCGGCGTGCTTTACTTCGGCAACAATGATTCGACCAGCAACCCAGCGGCCACTCAGGACAGCCGCGGCGGTGCAGTAGCAGGCGCGCGTTCGGATCAAGGGAACATATCGCTCGACGGCATCACCGATAACGATCAGACCAACGGCTACGCTTTTACCGGCGTATTGCGCACGACGATCGATTCGACCGAAGAATTCCGCGTGACAACAGCGGGCGCAGGTTCTGAGGCGGGGCATTCTTCGGGCGCACAGATCACGCTGGTGACGAAGGCCGGAACGAATGCATTTCACGGCAGCGCATATGAGTATGCTCGCAACAGGGCATTCGACGCGAACGATTGGTTTCTCAAACGCACGCAGTTGGCAAGCGGTGGGCGGTCGATCAACCCCCAACTAACGCGGCATACTTTCGGCGGAACGATCGGCGGTCCGATCAAGAAGGACAAGCTGTTCTTCTTCTTCAACTACGAAGGCCAGCGTACCCATGAGAGCTCAACTGTCACTCAGGAAGTACCAACGGCTTCTTACCTGGCCGGAATCCTGAAGTACAAGGATGCCGGCGGTAACACGATCACGCTTACACCCGCGCAGGTGGCACAACTGGATGGAGCGTGCGTAGCCAACGGCGCATGTCCAAAGGGTCCGGGCCCGAATGCGGCGGTCCTCGCCTACTTCGCGCAGATTCCCGCGGCCAACGGAACAACGATTGGTGATGGAATCAACGAGGGTTCGTTTACCTTCACTTCTCCGACACCCTATACGCATAACACTGCGATCCTCAAATTCGACTGGACACCGACCAGCTCACACCGCATCTTCGTTCGCGGCAACTTGCAGAAGGACCTCGTCAATACCGCACAGCAGTTCCCGGGTTTGCCGGCGTCGAGCAAAACCGAAGACAACACGAAGGGAATCGCCGGCGGCGATACCTGGACGATCACACCTCATCTGATCAACGATCTTCGCTATGGTTATGTTCGCCAGGGTTTTGGTACATCCGGTGTCGGCAGCGGCAACTACACGGACATTCGTTTTATTGCCGCTCCAACTGCCGAAACTCGCAACTCGATTCGCAGCGTCCCTGTGAATGAGGTTTCAGACACCCTCTCGTATAGCAGGGGGAAACACAATTTCCAGGTCGGCGGTACGTGGCGGCTGATCCACAACAACAGCTCCACCGACGCGAACTCCTACGATGTAGGTTCGACGAACCCACAGGGCCTCTCGACAAATGGTTTGCCCGATCCGAATGCGATTCTTGGATCGGCGTTTCCGAAGGTTGCTTCCAGCTTCTCGTCGAACTATCTGAACGCCTATGGCAATCTCGTCGGCGCCCAGTCTTCGCTCACACGAAACATCAACTATCTCGTCAACCCGGGTGGCACGACGGGTAGCCTTCTTGCGCAGGGAGCATTTGTAAACCGCCACTTCAAGTCCAACGAACTGGAGTATTACATTCAGGACTCATGGAGGCCCAACTCGAAGATCACGATGACCCTGGGTATACATCACACGATTTTGCAGGTGCCTTACGACACTACGGGACAGTCCGCGGCGCCGACGATCGATACCGATGCATTCTTCAAACAGCGGCAGATCGCGGCCTCGCAAGGAGTTGTGTACGAGCCGAGCCTCCAGTTTGCTCCGAACGGTCCGGTCTACGGACGTCCGGGATACTGGGCGAAACAGAAAGGGAACATAGCGCCGCGGTTTTCGATTGCGTATGCCGTGAACAGCAAGACATCGATCCGCGGCGGATTCGGTTTGTACTACGACCACTTCGGGCAGGGCATTATCAACGCCTTCAATGCGTCCGGATCGTTTGGACTGGCGTCGAAGATCACGAGTCCACTTGGATCGCTTGGGCCGGAAGTAGCTCCGAGGTTCACCGGACGCAACAGCCTGCCCGCGCTGGCTGTATCGTCCGGCGCAGCCACGCAGAACTTTCCTTACGCTCCTCCGGCGAATAACTTTTCGATCAGCTGGGGAGTGGACAACAAGCTGAAGACGCCGTACTCCGAGGTTTTCAATCTCTCGCTGCAGCGGTCTTTGCCGGGAGGATTTACGATCGAGGCCGATTATGTCGGGCGACTTGGACGGAACCTGCTTCAGCAGTCTGACCTTACCGCGCCAACTAACTTCGTGGATACGAAATCGGGGACGAGTTACTTCCAGGCCGGTGCACAACTGGCCGCGCTGGTGGACTCGACCGGCAATAACAAGAAGGCAACCGTACCCAACATTCCTTATTTCGAAAACCTCTTTCCGTACATGGCAAACGTGAATACGACGGCTTGCCCCAACCCCAACAAGTCGGCTACGCAGGCGATCTATTGCAACGAGTTCACCACGTACCGTAGCGTGCTCGGAGAAACGACGGCGCTTGCGGATATCGATTTTTACTGCGGTGGATCGGTGGCTTACGCCTGCACTGCATCCCAGTCGCGGTTCTGGCAGAACCAGTTCTCCAGCTTGTTTGCGTGGACCTCAAACGGTGCTTCGTCGTATAACGCTGGCCAGTTCATCCTGCGTCATCCGATGAAGTACGGATTGCAGATGGACCTCAGCTACACGTATGGCAATTCGCTTGACCTGGGCTCCGACGCCGAGCGTTCGAACGAAACGCAGGGCGGCACGGGAAGCTACCTCACCAACTCCTACATTCCCTCGCAATCCCGCGCTGTCTCGGACTTCGATGTTCGGCACCTGATCACGTTCAACGGTTCGTACGCCTTGCCATTCGGCCGCGGACAGCACTTTGCGAACAGCGGCGGCAAGATTGAGGAACTTGCGATCGGCGGGTGGCGTCTGGCCAGCCTGTCGCGCTGGACCTCCGGCCTTCCGTTTTCCATCGGTGAAGGCGGGTTCACAACCAACTGGGAGATCAGCAGCTTCTCGGTAAAGGTCGACCCCACACTCCAGAGCCACAAGGTGTTTGTGCCTGGAGCGGTTCCGGTGGCTTTTGGAAATGCAGCGGCGATTCGGACGGGGACCACGACGGGCGGACCGCTGGTTCGTCTGCCGTATCCTGGCGAGGCCGGTATGCGTAACGCCTATCGTGGCGATGGCTCCTACACTACAGATGCCAGTCTGACCAAACCGTTCAAGATCACTGAAAAGCAGACTCTCCGGTTCTCTTGGGAGGTGTTCAACGTGACCAACTCTGCACGGTTCAACACGCGTGGTCTTACGACCAATCCAACCAGCGGATCGTTTGGAAACTATAGCTCGATGCTCAACACTCCACGCCGGCAGCAATTCTCTTTGCGTTATTCGTTCTAACGCTGACGGTATGACTGATCCCCTGTTTTGCGGAGTCGACAATTCGTCGTCCGGCGGAACAGGGGATTGTTTCTGAGTGGTTGCTTGGGAACATATATTGCCTACGTGATTAGGCTTTCCGTTTATCGAAGGAGATAGAAATGAAACGCAACTCTGGTGCCGCATTTCTCATGCTGGCTCTTTGTACGCTGTCGCTTGCGGCGCAGCATTTCCCTACGAACGAAGACCTGCGGCATACGCGTGGCATCTCGAACCCGGTGCTTTCGCCTGACCTGAAGCATGTGCTGGTGATTGTGCAGGACAGCACGGCGGACGGCGGCGGGAGTCATCTGTGGCTGTTGAATACGGATGGGTCGGCCCCACGGCAGTTGACGTTTGGAGAGCCGGCGCCGGCAGCCGATGCGGCCGGTGCGGCGGCTGCGGGTGGGCGACGTGGCGGCGGGATGGGCGAGCGGTCCGCGGAGTACATGCCGGATGGAAGTGCGATTTTGTTTATCGCTCGTCGTGGGGAGAAGTCGCAGATCCTTCGCCTGCCGCTCGAAGGCGGCGAGGCTGCTCCGATCAAGCTTGAACATGCACCGGTGGGTGGAGGGCCAGCGGCGCTGGTCGACGTGACTTCTTACTCGATCGCTCCTGATGGCAAGACGGTTGCGGTGATTGCGACTGACCCACAGTCGCCTACGCGGACGCGGGAGATGCGCGAGCAGAAGGATGTGATGTGGGTTGAGCACAACGAGCTTGAACATCGTTTGTACCTGATGGACTCGGCGACGTGGAAGGCGCGGGAGGTGCCGACGCTGAAGGATATGGACAGCGTGACGTGGAGTGAGGACTCGGCTAAGCTGCTGGTGTTGACGCATGCCAAGCTGCGCGACCTGGGGCCGAGCGCGATTGGGACGATCGTTTCTGCGGCGACACCTTCGGAGCAGACGACTGTGGCGGGTTTGCCGATATCTGCGCGGCGTGTTGCGTGGATGCATGATGGCAAGAGACTCGTGTTGTTTGCGAAGTGCGATGTCGATGCGCCGGAGGGATGCGCAGATCTTTTTACATTCGATCTTGCGACGGGCAAACTGCACAATTTGACGGGCGGCCTGAAGGACAGCACGCTTTCGCCGGGAACTTTGTATGTTGCGGATGATGACAAGAGTGCGCTTGTGGCTCTGAACCGCGGCATGCATGAGACGGTTGCGCGCATTGATCTCACCACCGGTGAAGCGAAGCCTTACGATCTTGGAATGCCTGTCATCAGCGGCTTTCGGCCCGATGCGAAGAAGCAGGCCTGGGTTTACATCGCCAGTTCGAGCACGGTGCCTGCTTCGATCCATATGACGACGTCGCCGGAGCAAAAGGGGAAGCGGCTGGAGCAGCCAGAGCTGATTCCTGCTAGCTGGACTGCTGTTGCTTCGAAGCCGATGTCGTGGAAGCGGGCCGGATTTACGGTGGAAGGTTTGCTGTATCTGCCGCCGCAGGCTGCGTCGGGCAAGGTGCCGATGGTAGTGAATGTGCATGGCGGGCCGCGGGGGCAGTTCACTGATGCGTACTCGCCACTGACGAGTTTGCTGCTGGGGCAGGGGTGGGCGGTGCTGGTGACGAACCCGCGCGGAAGCACTGGGTACGGCTCCGCGTTTGAAGCGGCCAACAAGAACGATATGGGTAACGGTGACTATCTCGACATCATGATGGGTGTCGATGAAGCGATTCGCACGGCTCCGATCGATCCGACGAAGCTGGCGCTGATCGGCTATAGCTATGGCGGAGAGATGGCGGGATTCGTTGAAGGCAAGACTGATCGCTTCAAGGCGATTGTGTCGGGTGCCCCGGTGATCGATCAGTTCAGCGAGTATGGAACGGAGTCGGGTTCATACGGCGACCGTTGGTATACCGGGATGCCGTGGCGCAACTTTGAAAGCGCATGGCGGCAGAGTCCGCTGGCATATGCGAAGAATGCGAAGACGCCGTTTCTGCTGCTGCAGGGGCAGGCAGATACGACCGATCCTGAAGGCCAGTCAAAGGAGATGTATCGGGCGCTACGGCAGGAAGGTGTGCCGGTACAGATGTTGCTCTTTCCGCGTGAAGATCATGGCGCGTTGGGAGGAAACTTCGCAGGGCGGCCGAGCACTGAGCCGTGGCATGGACTCATTGCTCGCGAGCATATGCTGAAGTTTATTGCCGATGGTTTTGCGGGGACTGTGGAGCCGAATAAACCTTAGTGCGCGCGGAGTCAGGTGCAAAGACGCTCGATGGCTGTGCGCAGGATTTGCACGCAGTCGTCGAGCTCTTTTATGGGGACGCACTCTCGCGGGCTGTGTGCGGTGAGCATCGAGCCGGGACCGATGACGACGGCTTCAGCACCCATGAGGGCCAGCCAGGGAGCTTCTGTGCCGAACCCGACGCTGAGTGTCGGCGCGGTTGGGTTGGTGCGTACGGCTTGTAGAACGGGGCTGTCGGTTGAGGTTTCGAAGCCCGCATCGATCCGTCGGATGTCAACGTCGATTTTGATGTTGGCGGTGGCGTGGTCTGTTGCTAGCTGCTTGAGTTGTTTCGCTACGAGGCTTGGTGATTGGTTGGGGATGGGGCGCCACTCTACGAGGAACGAACACTCTGCAGGGACTACGTTCTTTGCGGTGCCACCGTGGATTTCGCCGATGTTGATCGTTGTGAATGGCGGGTCGAAGGCTTCGTTACGATGTGTCGTCAATTCTTCGGCGAGGAGTTCGATTGCGGCGACGAGCTTTGCGGCGGCGAAGATGGCGGAGTGACCGGCGCTGGGGTAGGCGCTGTGTGCAGACTTGCCGTGGACTGTGACCGAGGCGAGACAGTAGCCTTTGCCTGCGCGCGCGGGAATGAGGGAGGTGGGTTCGCCGACGATAGCGTAGCGCGGCCTGAGCACAGCTTGTTCCATGAGGAAGCGCGCGCCGCGGCAGCCTACTTCTTCATCGGAGGTGAAGACCATGCAGAGTTGCTTGCTTAGCTGCGCGGTGTTGAGCGTCGATGCAACGGAGATCATGCAGGAGAGGAAGCCTTTTACGTCGCAAGCACCGCAGCCATGCAACATGCCGTCGCGTTCGATGAGATCGGTTGCCTTGGGCCAGGTGGGGCTGAAGGGGACTGTGTCGGTGTGGCAGACGATGGCTAGTTCGGTGTGAATTGTAGTGTCGGTGAGGGGCTGAGGGGAGACGATGAGGTTGAGCTTTTGGACGCCGGCTGCGTCTTCGTAAAGGAGTATTCGCTGGTGCCAATCGAGCGGAGCGAAGAAGTGTTGAATGCATTCGATGAGAGGACGATTGCTTAGCCCGGAGACGCTCGGAATGGCTACCAGTTGGCGAAGAATTTCCCGCGTGGCGATCACAGGTCTGCTCCGAGACGCTTCTGTACTTTGTGGAAGGCTTCGGTGATTTCCTGTTGAAATGTATGTTGACCGTGGTCGATGACGGGTTTGCCGGCGATGACCACGTCCGCGATGCCGCGCGGCGACATACTGAAAACGATGTTGGTGAGGAGTTGTTCGGGCAGGCTGCCGGCGATGGAGGCTTCGGAGAGATCGACTGTAAAGAAGTCGGCTGGCTTTCCGACGGCAAGAGTGCCGGTGTCGAGATGCAGGGAGCGCGCGCCGGACGTGGTGGCGAAATCGAAGAGCAGGCGGGGCAGAGACTCGCCGTTACGGCCGTCGAGCACGGCGCGTTGTAGATGCGAGAGGCGAAGGTTCGATTCGAGTTCGCGGGCTTGTTCCAGTGCGTCGGTCTGGGTGTGGCTGTCGGTGCCGAAGGCGATGGAGATGCCGGCGTCGATGAGCTTGTCCGCGCAGAGGATACCGTCGCCGAGGTTGCGCTCGGTGGTGGGGCAGGCGCCTACGGTGATCTTTGCGCGGGCCATGCGTTCGATTTCGCCGGGATGGAGATGGATGGCGTGGATCGCGGTGAAATCGGGTGTGAGAAGACCGAGGTTGTCGAGGAACTCGAAGGGCGTCATGCCGTACTCAGCGCGGCAGGCATCGATTTCGGCGGGCTGCTCGGAGACGTGCATGTGGATGGGGAGAGACTGCGAGTGTGCCCAGTTCGTGATTGTCTTCAAGTAGTCGCGCGGCACGGCGCGCACGCTATGTGGTGCGATGCCGAAAGTCACGGTCGGCAGGTTAGCGATCTCGGATTGCAATGAAACGCAGTGTTGAATAAAGGCGTCGGCGTCGGGTTCGAGGAAGCGCGTTTGTCCTGCATCCGGGGGGAGGTTGAAACCAGCGCGGACGTAGGCGCAGCGGAGCAGCACGATGCGGATGCCGACGCTCTGTGCTGCGCGAATGATTTGTTTTGCGAGAAGGTTGGGATCTTCGTAGGGCGTGCCGGTTGGGGTGCGATGCAGATAGTGGAACTCGCCGACGGTGGTGATTCCTGCGAGAGCCATTTCGAGGAAAGCCATGCGCGCGACGTCGTAGATTTCTTCGGGCGTAAGCGCGAGGGCGCAGCGGTACATGATGTTGCGCCATGACCAGAAATCTGGGCCGCTGCGGCGGCGGGATTCGGCGCGTCCTCGCAGGGCCCGCTGGAATGAGTGTGAGTGAATGTCGATCATGCCCGGGAGAAGAGCGCGGCCGGGCATGCGTATGATTTTGGCGGCTTCGCGGACGGGGCCGACGTAGTTGATGATGCCGTCAGGGCCTGCTTCGACAGCGCAGCTGCTCTGGAATTTGCCGTCGATGTAGAGCAGTTCGGGTTGGCAAGAGGTCGTCATAACGGCTGCCTTTGACCGGCGATCCAGACTTCGCTGACGATGGATTTGCCGAGGGTGTAGGCGAGGTCTCTCCAGTCTGCGCTGTCAAGTACGAGGAGGTCGGCGCGCTGACCCGCTTCGAGGCGTCCGGTGTCCTTTATTCCAAGCGCGACGGCGGCGTTCGCTGTGGAGGCCGTAAGAGCCTCAGCGGGGCTTAGGCCGTTGAGTCTGACTGCGAGAGACATGGCTGCCGCGGTCGAGAAGAGTGGGCTGGAACCGGGGTTAAGATCGGTGCCGATGGCGACGGCGGCGCCTTTGTCGATTAGCTCGCGGCCGGGAGCGGCTGGAAGGCCGAGGTGGAGTGAGACTCCGGGAAGGATCGTCGCGATGGTTGTGGAAGAGGCGATGAGCGAGAGTTGTTTGGGCGTGCAGGCCTCAAGATGATCGACGCTGAGTGCTCCGAGTTTGATGCCGAGTTCGAGACCGCCGACGGAGCGGAACTGCTCAGTGTGCAGCTTGATGGCGAGGTCGTGCGCCCGGGCACAGGTGAGGATCACTTCGGCGTCGGCGGCGTTCCATGCGTGGCTCTCGACGAAGATGTCTACCGATGTTGCGAGAGCTTC
>Ga0157374_10002535_pt1 | contig 15401 bp, 16 predicted proteins | sample M25metaG_FD_115308 | JGI IMG/M metagenome (GOLD analysis project Ga0157374, IMG submission 115308) | Miscanthus rhizosphere microbial communities from Kellogg Biological Station, Michigan, USA - M2-5 metaG | ecosystem: Host-associated > Plants > Roots > Rhizosphere > Soil | place: USA: Michigan...
GATGGGCATAATACAGAACCTGCTCGAAAAGGGATTCTCAGCATTTTACAAAAAAATATCGTTTCTGCCTCAATCCTTTTCTACAAAAGAGTTTTCAGCTTATGAACCGGACGCTAGTGAAATTAACCGATTATTTTGGCTCCTCCTTACAACATCAGGCTGCCGCAAGCACAGGCATGTTGAATACAGCCGGAAAACTGGTCAGCGCTAACGGCCCAACACCAGCAATTAATCAGGTTATCCGGGATCAATCCCAATTTTATGGACAAAGTTTTGTCCGCAGCCAGCAACTGCAAGCTGGCTATAAAGATCCGATCCCACAACCGGAGCAGCCTGCTATCAGTGCCCAGCAGGGCATTAACATGGGGAAAGAAACTATTAAAACCCTGGTGCCTGCTGTTTTTTCCGGCAGCAAAAATCTGGTGCAATCCCATCGGCACTGGGACAAGGCCAGTCAATTGGAAAGAGAGGTCCTGGCAGAGCAGGAAGACCAGACCTTAAAAGGACGCAACCCGGTCCGTTTCGGAGAAGATAAATTTTATGATGCCTATGAAAAGCCGGAGCAAATCGATAAGGCGTTCCCTCAACCGTTATTAACGGAAAAAAATAACGATCCTGAAGTTTATTTTAACGGTGGCTTCCAAAACGCTGTAGAGCGACGATACGGACAAAGTAAAAATCCATTTGGCGACAAAACGATTGACGAGATCCGGCGAGGCACAATTACGCCGGATATGCCTCAACCTATTCATTTTCGCTCCTCCACCGGCTGGGAATACAGTCCGGAACATGAGAAATGGTTAACGGAATCTTCTTAATTTCATTTTTTATTTAACCGGTCAAATTAGTCCCCTTCCAATGTCCCACTTCAAAATCCCGGGAATTCCAATCCACAATTGGCGCTAATATCTGATTTTGGGATTTATTTAATATTTCTTTAAACGCACCTAAACTTTTTCCCTTCATTGCCGAAAGCACCAGTAACGCCATCTATGGGTGGTGTTCTATCAAAATACCGGTAACGAGGGCGTCCACTTGTTAATTAAAGTCTTATACGAAGAACTCGCCATCTGCGAGAATCTGGAATACAACCTCTACGCAATGAGTGGAGAGCAATTGTATGAGGCTGGCGAACCCTTGACCCAGGACCGTCTGGTCGAACTCCGCGAAATGAGCCTCTACCGGGACGCCAATGTGCTGCCTCGAATCGATACTTTAAATCATGAGGGGCAACTCTTCCAATTCGAGAGCCAAACCAGCCCCGCTCATCTGCTGGAAGCGCAGATAGAGGCCCAGACACCCAATTTGCTTGCAGATAGCCAGATTAATATCGGCATCCAAGCCATTGACGAGTTTATGCAACGCCTGAAGCGTGGCGCCACACCGGATATAGCGCTTTGCGAAGTGGCTCGGGACAAACTGATCGCGGAAGTCACCAGCAAGGTGGATCAGATCCAATACATCAGCCAAGTCCGTGTACGCGATGAGTTCACCTATTCCCACATCCTGGATGTTACCGCGCTTAGCGTGGCATTGGCTAAAAAAGTGGGGTTTTCCCAGGAGGAAATCCAGGAAATTGCCCTGGCGGCGCTTTTACACGATCTCGGCAAGTTGCTGATTCCTCGGGATATTATGTTCAAGCCGAGCCGTTTAACGGAAAAAGAATTCAAAGTAATGCAACTGCACCCCGAATTAGGCTACAACATCATCCGGGACGTGCTTCGACTGCCGGAACACATTGCGCGCCCCGCCCTGGAGCACCAGGAAATGTATTCGGGCGGAGGATATCCTCAAGGCTTGAAGGGCAGTGAGATTCACCCTTACTCTCATCTGGTTAAGATTGCGGACGTGTATGACGCCTTAACGTCCAAACGGCCCTATAAAGAATCCATTCCCAGCTTTAAAGCGATTAAGATCATGCTCTCGGAAGGGGAAAAAAGTTTTCATCCGGAATATTTAGAGCACTTCGTCAAACTCTGCAACTATCACGACTTCAGCCGCGAGGACATTGTCCCCATCCAACGAAGCGTGGTTGCGGGTTAATTGCGTCTCACCCATTGCCCGAATTATTTTGATTTTCGGATAAAGAGACGCTGTTTGAGATCACCATCCGTTTGAGTATGGATAATCTCATGCCCTTCCTGGGCAATGCTTTGAGGAATATTAATGCTGGATTGGCTTTCCGTGGCAATCCAAATTTCCAGAATTTCCCCGTAGGCCAACTTTTCCAAGGCCAGCTTGGTCTTCACAAAATTCAACGGACACTTGGTAGTGCGTAAATCCAATGTTTGCTTCGGGCTGGGCGGAATCATAATCCCAAATCATCCTTGCTTTTATTTTTCCGTATCCTGACAATAGCACTCGCCAGTAGAAAGCCTGGGACAGGACTTGGCCTTAAAAGCGTCCCAGGGGGTTTTAAAGCATTCTCGGCTATAAACGTACGCTTTGGCGAATTCCGCCAACTCGACCGGACCCATCTCCTGCTCCTCCGCAAGACATACTAGGCAAAACAATTCATCTACATTGTCCAGGGCCAGGTTCATAATCTGCACACGCTCACAGACCGGCGCACCGCATCGGTCACAGCTATAGTCAAAAAAATCAGGGGCAGGCACATGAGCATCCATGCTTTCCACTATACCAAAAAACTTTGGACGTCCTGGAAAAGCAACCCTATCTGGCATACAATACGGGGGATTCCCACTGGTCCATTCACAAACCCTGTCAGCCATTGAGCATATCGCCCGGAAGGAGCCTATTCCTTATGAAGCCAGAATTACAAGCCTCTCTCACCGGTAAAAAAATCGCCTTTATCAGTGTTTTCGATAAACAAAAACTAGAGCCATTGGCCCGCACCCTGGTGGAAAAATATGGCTACGTCCTGCTTTCCACCGGCGGCACCAAAAAGTATCTGGATGAGCGAAATATTCCCGCCATTGAAAGCTCCGAAATTACCGGCTTTGATGAACTTTTAGGGGGGCGGGTCAAAAGTCTCCACCCGGAAATTTTTGCCGGGATTCTGGCCGAGGAAAAGGATCGCCAAAACAAGGCGGATGTCCCTTTTGAAGTGGATACCGTTGTGGTCAATCTCTACCCCTTCGAGGCCGAACGCGACCGCATGGTCCAGGAAGGCGAAGAGTCCGACCCGCTCCACCTGTTGCATTTCGTGGACATTGGCGGACCTTCCTTAATCCGGGCGGCAGCCAAAAATTTCCCCATCGTGAACGTGCTTAGCAGCGCCAGTCAGTACGATGAATTTTTAGCAGAAATGGAAAAGGGCAGCGGTCAGACGACCATGGGCTTCCGCAAGCGGCTGGCGGTTCATGCCTTCGCTCAAACCGCATATTACGACAGCCTGATTCATCAATACTTTGCCGCTCAATTGCCACCCGCCAAATCCACCGAGCTGCCCGAAGCGATGACCTTACCGCTGACCAAAATCACCAATCTGCGTTACGGTGAGAATCCCCACCAGAAAGCGGCCCTGTATGGCGTGGCCAAAAAGGACGTGGATTTTGAGTACCTGCACGGGAAAGAGCTGTCCTATAACAATATTCTGGATATGCAGGCCGCCTGGAATATCGTGACCGAGTACACTGAAAATCCCGCCTGCGTGATTGTGAAACATAACAATCCTTGCGGCGTGGCCATCTCCACCCGTTCCGTGGAAGACGCCTTTAAACGCGCCCTGGATACTGATCCGTTGAGCGCTTTTGGCGGCGTGGTTGCGTTTAACCAATCGGTAACGGAAACAACAGCCAAGGCGATGAAAGATATCTTCCTGGAAGTGATTATTGCGCCGGACTTTGAACCTGCCGCGTTTGAGGTGCTCTCCACCAAGAAAAACCTGCGACTGGTGAAGCGTGAATTGCCCGAAGGACAAAAGTATGGCGTAGAATTCAAACAAGTAGCAGAAGACCTCTTTCTGGTGCAAGGCGTGGATGAAAGCCTGCTAAGCCAGCAAGAGTCCCGTTTTAAAGTCGCTACGGATAAAAAACCTTCGGATACCCAATTGGAAGATATGGTCTTTGCCTGGAAAGTGGTCAAACACGTCAAATCCAACGCCATTGTTCTGGCTAAAGAAGGCAAAACAGTCGGCATCGGAGGCGGACAGACCTCTCGGATTGGTGCGTTGGAAAATGCCTTAAAGCTCGCCTGTGAGCAAGCCAAAGATGCTGTCTTGGCTTCGGATGGCTTTCTCCCCCATGAAGACAATATTTATGCCGCCGCTCAAGCCCGTGTTGGCGCCATTATTCAACCGGGCGGCAGCGTGAAGGATCCGGAAGTGATCAAGCTGGCCAATCAGTACAATATCGCTATGGTCACCACCGGCGTGCGTGAATTCAAGCACTAATCACTGACTGCATTTCAACGCTCTCCAGCCAGTCTGGAGGGCGTTGCTTTTTAATCGCTCGCAACCGTTTCCTATTTGGAATAATCAGAGCTAATGGGGAAAGCCTACGTGGTGCGTCACGGAAGCGTAAACCACGAAAATCATGGGGAAATCCGCGCCTAAACCATGAAATAACACTGAAGCGCCTAGTGAGCGGGTTCGCTCATACAACATGCAAAAGGTGACTCCGCCAATCATGACCAGAATCGTAAGCACCACCGCCCACACCGGGTTACAGAAATGTTGCAGCACCACCCAATGCCAGGCCCCAAAGAAAAACGACGACAACCACCTTGCGCCGCCGGCGCCAATCAATGCTCTCCAGGAACGGTAAATGAGGCCCCTCCAGAACATTTCCTCCAAAAACGGATTGATTAATCCGATGACAACGGCAAACAGCCAAAACGAATCATTCACGGCCAATTTGCTCTGCGTGGAGCGGGAGTAGAAGAACTGCCAGTCCATGCCAAAACCGTTCGAAGCCATATAAACCAAAATAATCATGGTACCTAGCATGACCGATACGCAAAGCAGCCAGAACAGGTTACACCGTAAAGGAAACAGAGGATTACGGTGGCCACCCCAGATTACGGCCGGCAAAGCACAACCCAGCAGTTCATACATCGCGATGGTCAGCCGATAATCTCCCAGGACTTCCAGGCCAAAGTAAACCCAAACCCAGGGCATGAGCATTAAGATGAACAGGAATATCATCTTTATCCGAGGGGTAGAGCCAACAGACTTCTGTTGCCTGTGCTCATATTGAACCGATTCGGAATTTATGTAGAGCGGCTGAGGCTCAAACTCTCTTTCCATTCTCGAACGACACTTTCCCGCTGCTCCAAGGGGCAGTGATAGTTACAGGCCTGACTTACTACAGTGACAGCGTCCGTTTTCAGGTTGACTTCTTTGCCATACTTATCGAACAGACACACGCCGGAATTATGGATCATCGCATCCGGCACATCCGCCGTGGGATTATAGAAATTGCCACAGCTACCGCAGGTAATCATGGTCAGCCCACGGCTTTTCAGCTTGGCATGCAGCTCATAAAAGGCCTGATCCAGAATACGGTAGGATTGGGTGGAAAAAGCGACGCTACTGTATTCCAAAGTCAGTTGGTAATTTTCACGCCCGTCCTCAGAAATGGTCGTCAGGGTCTTCAATCGGCAATTGACCTGTTTCACGCCATTGGATAACGGTACGGAACGCACCACTTCCGTATTCTGTTGCCTCAATGCAGATTGTGCTTCCGGCTCAGCGGAAGTTTGCGCCTGATTTTTACGAGAAGTCGCCAGTGCCGACTCAACGGTGCCGCCACTCTTCCGGGAGCGCGGTGGAGAAGCAGGAAAATCCTCTTGCCAATTGGCAGAACCGGCTTGCTCAATACCACCCATGGCGTCTTCCAGCGCGTTTGCCCGCAAAACATCCTGCAAGGCCAGTTTTCCTTGCTGTTGAGCCAGCCAGGTCTCATCCAAATCGTCATCTTCATTAAAGCGCGTAGTGCGAGCCCTGCGATAATGGCTTCCCTTTTGAGGACGGTTTAACCAGAGTTCCTGAATCGCCTGGTAAATTGCGGCCGGTGAGGTCAGAAAAGCCATTGCGTAACTCAATGGTGTATAAATGAGCATGGCGATATAGTCGTTAACTTTGCCTCGAGCCACCACCAGGCCCAACACGTTCAAAATCAGAACCAGAGTTGCTGAAACACCCCAGAAAATCGGGCTTCCTGGAATGGAGCCGTGTGTGTATGCGGAAAGAACCGTCAAGCCGACCAGGGCCAAAAGCGGAAACAAAAATGGCGGCGTACTGATGGCCAACCACTGCTCCAAATCATTCAAGTCGAAACGCATCACTACTCGGCGCAATAAGCGAGGCCCGTATTGCAGCAATAGTCTCATGCGATTGAAGAAGGTTCCCACACATTGCGTGGCGCGGCCCAGGAAATCGAGATTGGAATCGGTATAAACAACCACGCTGGGGGCCCAATTCACCCGGAAGTTTTCCAGATTGAGGCGAATGGTATATTCCAGGTTATCCAGATCCGTTCCACGGCAGTATGGAATCATCTCCAGAACTTCCTGCTTGATGGCCCACCCGGAGTCCAGCAGACGGCAACTCAAACCCAAATGAAACCGGCCTGCATTCCCGATTCGGTTAAACAAACGGGTTGAGATCGCGTAGGTTTTCGATAAGGGCGTATCCGGCTGGTTCTTTAAGGCAACGTAACCTTGAATCGCAAAGCTGTCCAGCCCACGCGCGGCGATATTCTGGAAGTAATCCGGCTTAATCATATCCGTAGGCCTCAGGAATACGAACATGCCATTGCCGCCTGCCGCCAGACAACGCTCAATCAACCAGGTGATGGCAGTCTGACTGCGGGGAGTTTCTCCGCCCGGAAAAGGCCAGACTTTCACATTGGGTCGCAACGACTGGGGAATTAAATCCCGATGAGTCTCATCGGACACGACCAGATGGATGGAAACCTTGTTCGAGGGGTAGTCCTGCTCATGGATGGCATGCAATAAAGCCAGCAGCGCAGGATGATCGTTACTGTCCAGAAAGGGGATCAGCACGGACAACTGGAATTCCTGATTTTCTTTGGTCAATTTCCGGACCAGATCGTGCTTCCGGCCTTGCTCCGCAGCAAGTATGACCATCAACTGGCGGATCAGAAACAGCCCCACCACCAGGGTCATCGTCATGTTCAGCCAGGAGAAATTATGGGGTAAAAAGCTCATGCCATTTCCTGTGATTTGGAATCAGGGTCGGGATATGTTTCATGCCCCTCACATTCCTAGGATAGAAAGATTACTTCAGTATTTTACCTGAAGTCCACCCGGTTTATAAAGCGGTCCTTGCGGCATGCGCCATATCGGACTCGGGCTCTAGCTTCAAAAACTGCTCAAAGCAAGCCTTTGCCGCTTTTAAATTTTTGTTTTCCTTGTAAATCGTTCCCAGTATAAACCAAGCTTCCGCATTATCGGGGTTATTCGTTACCAATGCGCTAAAGTAACGTTCCGCCTGAGGTAAGCGACCTGCCATAGCATAAGACTCAATCAGATTGTTAAACGCCACCGCATAGGTTGGCTGGATCCGGCAAGCCCGCTGAAATGCGGCATACGCATAAGCATAATTACCCGTGGCCCGGTATGCCAAACCCAGATTGTTATAAATAGCCGCAGCCATACCCGAGTATGGATTGAGCTGAAGCGCGGCTTTAAACTCCTCAATCGCCTCCTTGGGACGTTCAAGATCCATCAACTGTTGACCGGCCTGGGCATGGGTAATGGCATTGTCACGCAAGTCGTATGCTTGCGCGGTGAGAGGAAAGAGCCAAAAGCAGCTAACCAGAGCACTCACCAGGGCAGCCTGGAATTCAAATGAAGTGAAACGATCGATGAAAGGCCGAAACAAACTATGATTCTCCCTAAGACTACAATCAATAAGTCGACAGATTCTCCTCCATCTTTAACCTGCCTTTTGAAATTCTGCTTTTTAACCTCAGTATGCCAAGTCAAGAAGCAATCTGGCTAAAGATTAACGGCGGCTATCGTATATTTTGGTAGATCCTGGTGGGCATAAACTCTTAAGTAAACAGCCACATTGCCACAATCCCTGGGACAATCCAATGTACTCTCCCATCGCATGGTCATGTGGTTGGCCAGATTACTGAGTAAACGGCTTTCTTCCTGAACCAAGCGCATGGTTTGGGGATATGCCTTGGCCGCAGGCAGATTCAGCAGTGCATTGGCATGGGCCATAAAATCTCGAACCGCCTGACCACTATACTGTCCCTTGGAAAGATCCGGAAGCGCATTATGGGTCAATATTTTACCGCTCTGGTTATACTGTACGTTGACTACCGGGCTGGTGTTTAGACCGGATAAATAGTACAGAATCGATGAACGGACCTGGAGGTGATCCATATTGGAGGTCGGAGGACCGGCAAACCGGAAAGAATCGGCTTGAGCCACCGAGTTACCCATATTTTGGGCCTGCAAACTCAACGCCTTTAACTCTCCGACTACTGAGGGGCTTTTAATGCTATGGGCCATCTGTTCGAAGAGGTAGGACGCGTAGTGAAATGCCTCGCTACCAACCTGATGGTGTGTCTGGGAAAGGAGCAACGGGGCTTTCAACACGTTCAAGCGAACCTGGTCCTGATCCAAGGACACTTGATGCCATTGAGGATGAATACCAGCAGGGAGGATACCTAAAAGAGGACCTGACTGCGACTTGATCAGATCAGCCGGTAATGCCTGTGTTACTGCCGAACCGGCCTCCGTCGCCATGGCCTCAGGCTCAACAGCCGGGATGGGCAAGGGGCCGTCATAAAAGAAAAAGACCAGAAACAGCACTGCCCCAACAGCGGAAAACGAAAACGCCAACGCTTTAAAATGAATCTGCAAGCGATTCCGCATATTCGCTACCACTCCAAAAATTACCCACCAACATGTTTTATCCCCCAAGTCATACTATTTGGGGTGATACTATTTGCTTCGACTCATCCACTAAAAACAGTAGGGCGATATTGGAAAATCATAAAAAAGCGTTACATACGAAAGTGCATGATGACCACTCTATATCTTCCCGCTATGGAGAGCTGAACCAGTGCTTCCAAACATGGCAAGACACCGGGAACAATACTGTTCATTCGCGTCATTTGACCGTTTTAATCCACTACCAAAAACTGAAAAATAAAGAGGATAATCATTTTTAATATTTTTTTAAAAATTAATTCAGTATAGCCCTCATTTTAATAGGCATGAGTGCTGAATAAAGATAAAACCAGCCTAAATCCAGACGAACATTTTCTCAAAACAAGTAAAAAAACAGGCAGAAAAAGAGCCCAATCAAGGTCTAAAACAGCTATTACACATCTAAAAGAGGATTAGCTATTAATAAGATTGCGGGATTTCTGCAATAGCGGGTTTGCTGCAACGATTCACAGCGACCTGAAGCAATCCTTTGAACAAGGGGTGGGGATTATCCGGACGGGACTTGAATTCCGGATGGAACTGACAAGCCACAAACCAGGGATGACTATGCAATTCAATAATCTCCATGAGGTGGCGATCCGGTGAAGTGCCGGAGAACACCAGACCCGCATCGGTCAGAATATCCAGGTAATCGTTGTTGATCTCGTAACGATGACGATGGCGTTCCATCACCACGTCAGTTCCATAGGCTTCTGCAGCCTTGGTGCCCTTGACCAAATGGCAAGGATACTGACCCAGCCGCATGGTGCCGCCTTTTTCCGAAAGGTTTTTCTGATCTTCCATCAAGGCCACCACCGGCTGATCCGCTTTGGCTTCAAACTCAATGCTATTCGCACGACTGAGATGAGCCACGTTACGGGCGAATTCAATCACCGCAACCTGCATGCCCAAACACAATCCCAGGAACGGGATATTACGGGTACGAGCATACTTTATGACGTTAATCTTGCCTTCAATACCCCGGTGCCCAAAGCCACCCGGAACCACAATGGCATCCACGCCGGAAAGCAGGGCTTCGGAAGTCTCATCGTCCACGCAATCCTCGGAATTAATCCAGCGGATTTCCACCGAGGCGCCCACGCTGGCCCCGGCATGTTTTAAGGACTCAATCACGGAGAGATAAGCATCGCTCAGCCCCGTATACTTACCCGCCAAGGCCACTTTTAAGTGCTTGGAAGGCTGTTTAACCCGCTGAACCATTTCCTGCCAAGCAGTCAGGTTCGGAACGGAATTCTCAATGTTCAGGCGATCCAGCACTTGCTTCGCCAAACCTTCTTTTTCCAGAACCAGAGGCACTTCGTACAGCACCGGCATGTCAATCGCCTCAATGACCGCTTCCGGACTGACATTGGTAAACTGGGCCAGCTTCAGGCGCTCACTTTTACCCAGGGGGCGCTCGGTACGGCAGACCAGGATATCCGGCTGGATACCAATGCTACGCAACGTATTGACGCTATGTTGGGACGGTTTGGTCTTCACTTCACCGGAAGCCTTGAGATAAGGCACCAAGGTCACATGGATGAAGCAGGTATTTTTAAAGCCAACATCGTATCGGAACTGGCGAATCGCTTCCAGGAAGGGCAAACCTTCAATGTCGCCCACCGTACCACCGACTTCGCAAATGACGAAATCCGGCGAGAGTTGATTGGCGGACTCTTTAATCCGGTTCTTAATCTCATCGGTAATGTGGGGAATGGTTTGAACCGTTGCACCCAGGTAATCACCGCGCCGCTCCTTGGAAATCACATCCAGGTAGATGCGACCGGCAGTGACGTTATTATGCCGGGTCAGATTCGTATCGATAAAACGCTCGTAGTGCCCCAAATCGAGGTCGGTTTCCGCGCCGTCATCGGTCACGAAGACCTCTCCATGCTGGAAAGGACTCATGGTTCCGGGATCCACGTTGATATAAGGATCGAACTTTTGGATGGAAACCTTATAGCCGCGAGCGCGCAGCAAGCGACCCAAAGACGCGGCAACAATCCCTTTGCCCAGAGAGCTGACGACGCCGCCGGTTACGAAAACATACTTGGTGGAGCCCATGAGAAAACCTCTTTAACATGTTGGTGAGCTTGTTTGTTCACAAAAATAAAACTAATAGAGAGCCGAACAGATACTTAACCGGCGCTATCACCCAGAATTTTAGGGACCCGGAAAAAGCCGTCTTCTTCGTTTGTGGCATTGGCCATCAGCTCATCACGGGTAAACTCACGCACCGGTTTATCCTCACGGAAAACCGTCGGCTGCTCGGAATGCAGGGAAAGCTCAATCTGAGACAAATCCACTTCGTTTAACTGCTCCACCAGACTGAGAATTTTACCCAGATCCTGGGTATAACGCTGCACTTCATCCGGAGTCAGCTCCAAGCGGGCCAACTTGGCCACATGCTGCACGGTTTCCTCGGTAATGGTCATGATTTGTATCCTTTGTGATGGCTGAGGTTACTCGCGATTTCAGACTTCCATGAAAGAGAGGAGGTTATCACTCCGCCCATTTCAAGAGAAAAGCGGGAACTTTCCTCTATTTTAGTGAAAACGTGGTGGTTTCCAAAGCGAAAACGCAAAGAAAGTTCACATTCACCGTTCCATCACAGACGGGTCATTTGAACGAAGCCATAGAAATGAAAACGTTCCAGAATGGAAATTGCGTGGCAGACCTGAAGACGGAAAACAGTATGGAAAACATGCATTATGCGAGCTTCGCTTGGCGGCTCCTCGCATTTCTGATAGACGCGGTAATACTAACCCTAGTCAATTATGTATTAGATTTGGTGTTAGCTATCGCTATGACTAGTGTCTGCCTTATGTCCAGCATGGAAGACCACACTGCCCAAACCTTAAGGCCATACTTGAGCTATTGCTTCGGGATGCTAGTAGAGTGGCTGTATTTTGCCACGATGGAATCCTCCCCTTGGCAGGCATCCTTTGGTAAAAAAGCCTGTGGCTTGACCGTAACGGACACGGATGGGAAGCGCCTTTCCTTTGGCAGGGCCAGTGGTCGTTATTGGGCTACATATATTTCCACTTTAACCTGTATGGCAGGCTGGTTCATGGCAGCTTTTACTGCCCGGAACCAGGCTTTGCACGATATCATCGCCAAAACCGTGGTATTGAGAAAGCAGAATTAGGCAATCCGATTCAAGGGTAGCCAAACACCAAACGAAATTGCCGGAGCATCACCTCTTTTACCGCAGCTATTGAAACTTTCCGATTCAACTGAGCCTGCATGGAGGTCATGACTTGGCTTTGCAGGCCGCAAGGATTAATCTGGTCGAAATGGGAAAACTCAGGATTCACATTTAGTGCTAACCCGTGATAAGTCACCCATTTTCGGACGGCAACACCAATAGATGCCAGTTTCAGCAACTCCCCAGTCACTTTATCCTTCACCCAAACGCCGGTCCAGCCGGGATTACGAAGCCCCACCAACCCAAACTCAGCGATAGTTAAAATGATCACCTCTTCCAAATCCCGCAAGAAGCGATGTAAATCCCTGCACTCGGGTGGCAAGAGAAAAATTGGATAGGCAATTAGCTGCCCCGGCCCGTGATAGGTCACATCCCCGCCTCGTTCGACGGAGATTACGGGAATTGACGGACTCAGAAGATTTTCCGGATGAGTATTTCGTCCCAGGGTAATCACCGGAAAGTGTTCACCGATCAACAGCGTATCACCTGTAGCACCGGTCAATCTTTCCTCGACCAGACGAGTTTGCATAGCCCATACCGGCTCATAGCCTTCCATGCCAAAATCCTGCACGACAAAACCCAGAGCTGTCTGGCTCAACGATGTTTCAGCATGGAATTCCGGCGTCATAGTGCAGTCTTCAGCAGTATCATGTGCAACGTAATCAGGCCAATGTCTTCGCTCTGAAGCGAGTAACCCATGACTGGCCACCTGTGCAATTGAAAAAGCACAACCATTCGGGGTTCACTAAGCTCTAATAATAGAGGACATTTAGTAGGATATACCAAAATGGGGATGACATTCTCTCGACTGAAATATCTAATCGTCACGGATCACTACCGCTATCATGGCCGTTTCAGCCTGCCACACCTGCTCAAGGATCTGTTCTTCAACCGAGGCTTCGAAATTACTTTTGCCTATCGGATTGCGCACTATCTCTATGTCAATCGGCACAAAGTGGCATTGCGACTGTTCAATTTGTACTACTATAACCTGCAAACCCGGTTTAGCTGCGAACTTCCCTACGAAACCCAAATTGGCCCCGGATTCTACTTTGGGCATGTGTTCGGCACCATCATTAACTCAAAAAGCCAACTGGGAAAAAATGTGAATATGAGTCACGGGGTAACCTTGGGAAGAATCGCCCAGGGCCAAAGGGCAGGCGCGCCCATTGTGGGAAACAATGTCTATATCGCCCCCGGCTCCAAGCTGATTGGAGGCATTACCTTAGGAAATGGCACAGCCGTTGGCGCAAATGCAGTGGTTACTAAAGACACGCCTGAGAATGCAGTCGTGGTCGGAATTCCTGCCGAGGTCATTTCCTTGAAAGGCTCCGGGGAATATGTGATTCGCACCGTCGAGAATATTGAGATCGCAATCCCCAGTAATAAATCCTATGAGCATACCCAGGAATCCAACATGGAAAAGGTTCTTACCCATCACCACTAAAAACATATAACTTGTTTTAATAACAATAATATTTTTATTTTTGCATTTCATTCTCTGTAATATATATTCTTTACTCAATTAGTTTTTGAGTATCATGCTAATTTTAAAAACCAATTCAATCTGAGAAAAGGCCCCCATGCGCACATTTTACTTGAGCCAACCCAACACACTCCCAAAAGCAAGCCCATATAAGCCAACACGCTCCACAGCTTTAAAATTCGCAAGCGTATATCCGCAATTTATGGATAAAACGCTGGAACCTCAATATATGGATGCATTTCATAAAGATTCTCTTCTACCTGACCACCAGAGGGAACATTTACTCGCACCCTCAATTACTCACTTATTTCGAGAACAGATGGTCCTTGTTCCACTTGTAAATCTGGTAAAAGACGGAAAGCCAACTCGCTTCGTCTATTTAGGTATGTCAGACGCATCCGAGCCCTTATCAGGCGCTATACAAATTGCAGCAGAAAAAATTCCAGACTTTAAAAAGCGTGAACAAATACAAATTGTAGGCATTGATTACCACGCTTTTTGGGTTGAATTGGCCAAAACTTGGCATATCGTGATCGACCAATTTGAGAAATTACTTCAAAATCGTGCGCGCACACCCCTCGCAGACGAAAATTTTAATACCTACTTTAAACACAAAGAAAATGACGCACCACCCCATAATTTTGATGAGTTAAAGGAAAGCTCGCCCGACAGAAGATTGGCGCAATACACCAGAGATCCGGTAGCTGGCACTTCCATTGGCAATGGAAAGGGCTGGTATAAGGTGAATCATAAAAAACTACCCAAGATCAGTTATGAACATGCAAAATTGGAAGATTACGTTACCCAGCCCCCAAGCAGCCATCAAAGACAGATCTATATATTGTCAAACTCCTGGGCTTATTTGTTGATAGATGACCATAGCAACGCAGCCCGTTTAGCCGCAGAAACCTCACGGGAAAAGAAAGCTAAATTTTTGCAAGTCATTCGGGAAATCAAGGAAAAAAATGCAGGTAAAGAAGTCTGGATTGCAATCGGAAGTATGGAAAGAGAGATTTTTGATGATCAACCCGAGTTAGAAGCAGAATGCAAGCAACTGGGAATGAAACCGGTACGGCTGGGGGAATTAAAACGCGAGCTTGGCTTTCAAAATATTATAGACGAGGCTAGAAGCTTTGGCTGGACACGTGAACAGGCAAATCAACAGGCCCTAAACATCCAAAAAAGAATTTTTAAATTAAGCACATAGCCCTAACACAACTACAGCCAGTGCTACCTGCTATTTAAGCAGCATTGAAAACAAACTTGGTTAAGCCTGCGGGCATTGCAAGCAAGTAGATGTTTACTTGTTGATATCTTTTAAGCAAAATTAAAATTTAACCGTGAAAACAAATATGAAAGACTTCCATGTACATTGGTAATTTTAATCGAGCCAGTATATCTCCTTCTTTAGGACACAGTAGGCTCAGACAAATCGAACCTAAATTCAATGGTCACAACACGGGCTTGGCTTTGCCACAGGATTGGACATACCCGCCCAACCTCCTCCACATACCTACAAAAGCACCGCATGATGAATACAAAAAAGCTTTTGACACGAATCTCCAAAAACATTTACTCAATGGTACGACCACGTGGCTATTTCGGGAGCACGTACTTCCTCAGGCTGCCGCGGAGATGTTAAAGGATGGTAAATCGACAGCAATTCATATTTTAGGTTCTTCGGATTTTTCCACCACATATTCCTATGCTATAGCACTAGCGTCCGGTTAAAAACCCAATAGAGACAACTGTTTAGCGGGTTCGTGATTTGAGTAAATGTAATTTACTTCTGGAAACACTTGCTGGATGGGTATTTGCTCGAATAGAATTCCC
>Ga0157374_10002536_pt1 | contig 15401 bp, 12 predicted proteins | sample M25metaG_FD_115308 | JGI IMG/M metagenome (GOLD analysis project Ga0157374, IMG submission 115308) | Miscanthus rhizosphere microbial communities from Kellogg Biological Station, Michigan, USA - M2-5 metaG | ecosystem: Host-associated > Plants > Roots > Rhizosphere > Soil | place: USA: Michigan...
AGGCGCAGCAAGTCTTGCAGTTGGAAGAAACGGGACAACAAACCCTGTTTTGCAGGTCGATGCTTCAACCACAAGCGCGGCAACTGGAGTCAAAATCACCGGAGCAGCTGCAGCAGGTGGCGTGGCGATTGCTGCAATATCTTCTGGAACTGACGAAAATCTGACACTTGATGCAAAAGGGGCAGGAACAATAACGATTGGCGGAACATCAACAGGCAATGTCCTTATCAGTAGAACGCTTAACATGGGTACAAACAATTTGAATACTGTAGGAAATATCGAGGTTGACGGTTCTGCAGCAAGAGACATGACCGTTGCAAGAGCAGCATCTGGTAATGGCAACACTTTAACTATTCAAGCTGGTGGCGGACAAAATGGCGGTACAAATGCATCCGGTGGAAATCTTGTTCTTTCAGCTGGTATCACAACCGGAACTGGCACATCATTGATTATCTTTCAAGTGCCACGCGCTGCAGGAAGTGGAAGCGGAGACAACGGTGTTACTGGAACGCAAATCGCTTTGTTTTCAACTTCTGCAAGTAATCCTGTTATTGCTTATGGTAAAAATTCAACATCAACATCTGGATTCCCAGCGACATCAAATGCATTCCTCTTGAATGGAAATGGGGCTGGTATTCTTTCACAATGGCGGGCAACCAGTGCAGCAACAGCGGGACAAAACTTAACATTGCAAGCAGGAGGTCCAACATCAAGCGGAACTGATTTGGCAGGAGGAACTTTGTTATTGCGTCCTGGATTTTCAACAGGTGTAGGGAGATCCTATGCCAGTGTGCAAGGAGTGACACCAGCTTTATCAACCGGAACAGGCGACAACTCAACCTACCTTGATCGACATGTCATTGGTGCATTCAAAGCTCTCACAAACAATTCTGCGATCACCATTGTCAATGCAACACTGGCAAGTGGAAGCGTTGCTGCGGGAGTGATTCGATACGCTGTTGAAATAACAAATGGTACTGACTATCAGGTTGAAGTGGGATATGTTTATTACAGCATTACGAATAAAGCCGGATCAATTGCAAACAACACAATAACCAAAGCAAACAATCAGCAAAGCATTACATCAGGGACCCTGACTGTTACCTTTGCAATTTCCGCAGCAAATCCAGCCTTGATTTCAGTGAATGCGAACTCTTCCTTGACACCTTCGTCTGGTTATCCTAGAATTACATATAGTATTGAAAATTTCACGCAACAAGCGATTGCAATACAATAGGGGAGGTGATGAGTTGTGAAGATTAATGTTTTAACACCATTGAAGGACTATTCAGGAAAGAATCTGACCACAAAAGAAACGAACATGGTTGATGGAAAACCTGTAACAACTGATAAGGAATTTACCATCAGAGATGCGTTTGAAAATGCAATCAATTCTTTAAAAACTGATCCGACAACAAAACAACCCGAGCTTTTAACTACAGAGGTAAGAAATAAAATTTATCAAATAAATCTTAAACTCTATGCGCTCAACTCCAGTCACGAAGCTGATCTATCTGTTACCGAACTTGCTTTTATAAAAGATCGAGCAGATATTGGTTATGCAAACAATCCCTTAGTTTATGGAAGAATTTGTGAAGTGATTGAAGGACCGCAAACGGAAGAAGTAAAACTTCCAAAACCTGCGCCTGCAGCAGCAGAGGCACAAACGCCACCTGCGCCTGCAGCAGCGCCTGAGAAGGGAGCTAATTAATGGGACTTGTTATTCAAGGAGGTAAAGTAGTAACAGCCATTTCTAGCGGGAGAGTCGTTGACAACAATGGTCATACTGTTGTTGTCCAGTTTCCTCACAATCGATTTTTGTATGAAAAGGAATTTGTTGGGGAGAAAGTTACGAGAATACCAAAAGCATTGACTGATTGGGTGAAAACCAAGAAGCAATTCTAAAGCTGGACAAATGTAATTATTTACTTTACTATTTAAGTAAGGAAACTTATTATGCCTGCACAAGTTGAAATTGACGAATCAAACGGACCGTTGGAAACGATAACTCACAACATCGGCAATGCCAACATGGGAGATCTTGATCTTCATGATATGGACCCCACCTCGCATCCAATTGTCCCTGGCAATTACTCGATGGCAAAATACCACCGCATCCACGTTGTTAATATGAACACCTCTACAAAGGTTGATGATATTCGCATCTGGCAAACAGGCTCCATGAGTGGCTCTACACAGCACTTTACTAATCTTAAAACATCAGCTTATGGTGGCGCGATGGCCTATGCACAGCCTGTGGCAGTAGCAATCACGGGTGTCAATCAAATTATTCCCTCAGCTCTTCCACCATCAGCAAACCTTGGCATCGGCGGGAGTCTGTCAGGAAGCTTCTCAGCGCCTGGTTTCTCAGATTATTTTGTCCATCAATTACTTACTGACATCAATGACACCCAGGGAGCAAACGTCTCAATGAATATTCAATACGCTGAGGTATTATAATGGCATGCAAGAATTTACCCCCAAAGTCTATAAATTCCACAACAAATCAACAGATACAGTCATCGATGCGATAGAAGAACTTTGGAAATGGGAAGCTGAATATCTCGATGGAACGGTCCTCAAACAATTCGATGATGAGACCGGAGACTTTCATCAGATGAGAGAAATCGATCGATATAAACTTAAAGCACTTCGCATTGTCTCTTCGCATTACAAAAACACCTATCATCTTTTAGTTCCGCATGACGAAGATTTTGAGCTTAAAATTATTCATGAACGAACGCGATTGCAGATTGGAACCGAGAACGATACTGGCTGGTTTACCTTATTTGTTTTTGGCTGGGAAACTCTACATGCAAAACAATTTCTTGTGGTGTGTGGAGAAACGGCTTTTGTGACGAGTGATTATAAAAGGGTAACTGTATGATAAATATACCAGCAGGAATTATTTTAATTTGGCCAGGGACTAATGCATCGATCCCCGCTGGCTTTTCACGTGTTACAGCGCTTGATGGTTTGTATCCCAAAGGTGCTAATGGCGACACGGCAAATTCAACAGGAGGAGCTGCCAATCACACTCATACCTCACCAGCGCACTCGCACAATCTGCCTGCACATCAGCACACGTATACAATCAGCGGCATTGTCAATTGGGATGGCTATATGTTTGTTCAGCGTCCAGGTGGCGGGAGTATCACTGATTCAGCGCACACGCATTCTGGAACCACTGACAATGAGCCAACAGGAACCAGTAGTTCTACTGCAGTGACCTATGGATCTGTTGCGAACGATCCGGAATATATAAAGGTCATTTTTATAACAGGAGACGGTTCACATCCAATCCCCGACAATGCTGTCATGCTTTCAGCTGATGCAGCGATTCCAGCCAATTATTCAATCCTTGCAGCACTTAAAAATAAATTCTTAAAAGGTGCTGGCACTGGAGCAGATGGGGGAGCAACAGGAGGATCAACAACAAACGTGCATGACATAGGACATTCGCACACCGGATATAATCACAACCACGGACCAACGACGTCATCAAATGCCAATGAAGTCTGGGCAAGTCTTCCTTGTTGTAATAGTTTGGGAAATAATCATTCGCATACTTTCACGCCAGGCGATGACGCGCCAGCGCCGGATAATTTTGTTGGCACTCTGACAACGCCTGAAACAGTGGAACCTCTGCATAAAAAACTTTTGGCATTGCAGGCATCTGGTGCAGATTTACAACCAGGACTTATTGGCTTATGGCTTGGCTCAATTGCCTCTATTCCGTCAGGCTGGAACCTTTGCGATGGATCAAGTGTAACGCTGGACATGCGGAATTTTCATTTGAAATGTGCCAATGACAGTACAGAGATTTCAGCAACAGCTGGAGCAAATTCGCATACACACGCAGCACAGTCACACACGCACACAACTCAGCCTCACCATCACTCAATTCCAAACCTGACTCACCCGAATTGCAATTTGGAATCACCAAGCAGCAGTCCTATTTATTTGGGCAAGCTGGGGACTGATATGTATCATCCATCTGGAAACACTGATGATTCTTCTGTTGCGTACGATCCAGCAACGACAACGGCAGATGTTGCTAGCAACGAACCGCAGTACGTGACAGTGCATTTTATTATGTTTAATAAAACGTACACAAAGCAGACTATTTCGCTTGCCTACAAATTACAGCTACATCATATTATTTCTCTTCCTGGCATCTATAAGCTGCGCGTTAAAAGACTAATCACTGTTCCGCTTTCTTATGTCATGAGAAAAATTAATTGGGATTTGATACCCAAACCAGATTTATAATATGCCACAAAGTAAACAACCAGCAGTCATTATTGATCAGGCAATTTTAGGAGGAATCTCTGATAGTCCTTACATGGGCAAAGCGAATTCTCTTGCAAAAATTGTAGGATTTAATCTTCATAAAGTGCCAGGATTAATGCTGGTCAATCAACGAATGAGCTCTATTTCACCCACCGAGGGACCTGCAATTGTTGATGATCTTGTTAAAATCGTGCATTGCTCTGATGGCATCAAAAGGCTCTTCGGAAAAAATACGGGAAAAATATGGGAAATAGATCAAAATGGAACATTCACCCAGCCTGCAGTTATCCCTGTCATCTCAGATGCACAGTATCCAACTACAGTTGTTAATGATAATAGCGTCGGCTCAACACCAGGGTTGTTAGTAGATATTGCAATTAATGCAGAGGGGAGTGGCTACGTTCCCGATGATCTTGTAACAATTGCAGGAGGTACTGGAGGAAAGGCAACGGTTGACACTGTGGCAGTTGCAGGACAACTTAAAACAGCGGCACTTAATGCTGCAGGAACGGGTTATGTTGCAGGGGATCTGTTATCTATCACTGGAGGCGGGGGAACGGGTGGTATCATAACAGTAAATACGGTTGATGGTGCGGGGGCAATATTGACGTACACTTTAACAGCACCAGGTAGTGGATACTCAAACACAAGCGGTGCTGCCATCACTGGCGGCACAGGAACTGGAGCCACGTTTGATTTAACAATCCATGCAACAGGTGCAGTTCTTACTATCACGCTTTCAGCTCCTGGTACTGGTTATTCTGTGACCACTGGCGCGGCAACAACAGGCGGCACTGGAACAGGTCTAACCATTGATATAACAAATGTCAATACAATGGATTGGATCACTCCTGAAAATGTTGAAGTTGAGGACGAGACCTATGCTACTTTCACCACAGGACCAGATCAAGAGACTTCTCATTATTTGAAAACGACTGGCTACAATTTTGATATTCCTGTTGGAGCTACAATTACTGGTGTCATTGTTGAAGTAAAAGAATTTCTTGCTCAAAACGATCCAAACAATAATACCTGGAACGCGCAGTATATGCCTATTTCTTTGGTGAAAGGCGGCACAATTGAAGGATCAACAGTTAACGGATCTGATCATCTTTATTCACAAAATCAATACTATGCAAAAGGTGGCCCGCAGGACATGTGGGGAATAACACTCACGCCGTCTGATGTAAATGCTTCAAATTTTGGGGTAGCACTTGCTGTGCAAAGCGTTAATTCTATTGTTAATATTGATGCAATCAGAATTCGAGTTTGCTATACCGTAAATGGTAAAGGAGCAGGGGTATTCGATGCAGAAGAATATTATGGCAATGTGTATTATGCTACAACGAATTATCTTGGTCAGTATAAAATCGGGGATCCAATAACAACCCGCATTGACAATTTTGGTCAGTTTAAAAATGGCGATGCAGTCTTTCATCCCATGATTCAACAAAATCTTGTGCTTTATATTGGTGATGGCAACGTGGTTGCACAGGTTGACTCCAGTGGTTTACCATTTGCTGATACAGCATTCTCAGATTCAGCGCTTAAGATCATTCCAACAGAACGTGTGTCATGTCTTGGGAAGCAAACAACAAATTTACTGGTGGGATCAAAGAACATTAATAACCTTAATATTTGTGGTGTCTACAATTGGGATACCTACAACAAATCATTTAATCAAGTCGATCTTGTACCTGAGAATGGTGTCAATGCTTTCATGGTCGATAAACTCAGGATGATTGTTAGTGTTGGGGAGAATGGGAATTTCTATGAATATGTCCGGTCATTTTACGGCCAGTACCTGCAACCGCTCGAACAGATCCCACCCAACTTCCCGCAACTTTTTGATAATAACAACAAGGCAGGTGTGTACCACACAGCTGTTGATTATCTCCAAAATATTCCTATCTTTGGTTTTTCTCGCTTCGTGGGTAATCCAGCGCTGCAGGGGCTGTATACACTTGGGGCGAGAGATTCAACCTACCCAGCAATTCTCACGCTTGAATATCCGGTCTCAACAAATAGCCTGAGTAACATTACTGTTTGGAGTATTGCTGTTGTGGGTAATGATATTTACATGTCGATGAAGGATGAGACGGACCCTGACAATATTATTTATTCTGTTGATAAATTGGATTGGAACAACAAGATTCAGGGAGCCTATTTCGAAACAATGATAATGAAATATACGAAAACACTCATGGATTTGTATCGTGACTTTGTTGTCGGATATGATCAATTACCTGACAATACCAGCATCGATTTTTATTATAATAAAAACAAAGAAGGCTGGGTAAAGTTTAATACCCTTGATGATCCAAATGAGTTTGTTGCAGATAAAAATGCAGATGGAGATACTGACAGGCATATGTATAAAGCCACACAGTCACTGCAGGGAAGAACGGTACAGTTTAGGGTGGTGGTAAATACCCATGACAACGATGCTCCGAATATTGAAGATGTTTCTATTTTACTTGGAGGTTAATCTATGGACCAAAATCAAAATCCAAACAGCGGGCCACCAGCGCCAAGCGGACCACAATTAACGGTGATAGATCCGTTCTATCATCCGCCTGCTCCTGATCCACAGGTTGCACAAAGGAATTATGGAAACAATGGCATTCTTGACAACTTAACAGCATTGATCATAGGATCCGGAAAAAACAGCTTTCACGTTGATAATCAGCAGGGATTATACATGGGAGATAACGATGCATCAATCGCGCCGTTTGCTGTTGACATGTCGGGAAAAGCAACCTTTCGCGATCAGTATGGCTATACCATTGTTGATCCAACAGGGCTTCGATCAGACACGCAGTTTCTCTCAAGCACTGTAGAAGATTTTTCAGACCGCACAACAAAGTTCACGCAGCCATTTGATGTTCCTTTTACAAAACTATCGCTGCATGTGGGCAGGGATACAAACATTTATATTTTTGTTACTGTCACCATGTATATTAGTGGCTTCACAGGGGGGGATATTGCAGCAGATCCTATTGGCACTGTGCAATTGAAAGTAGACGGAGCGCTTGCTGCCTTTAAAATAAAGATGCAGGACGTACGAATGTACACGCCAACAATTGACCGCAGCACTTCACGGGTATTTACACTCTCATACCAAAAATTGCTACAATTAACGGGAGGAGATCATACATTTAATTTAGTAAGCTTTCTCTCTGCAGCGGGAGCGTACACATTGCATGTAACGCAATCGTCATTAAGTTATATAACACTTGGAAAATAATATGAAAAGAGTATTTGCACGATTTAACAATCAGGGGATTTGTGTAGGAAGAGTGATAACTTCCGATCCTTCCTTATTGCACGATCCGTTAAAAGAAGGGTATATCGAAATTCACAATCCATTGGAGCAGCAGCTGGTAGAAAACAATGAGTGCAAAAGAATTGTTGATGCAACAGGCAAACAAAAGATTGTATTATTATAAACGGTAGAGTAGTATTAAGGTAGGAACTTATTATGCAAGGTGGAGTAGACCCAGGTAGACAGTATGGAGTAGGCGATTTACCCGCTGACGTTTTTAACGTCACTTCTGGGGATGTCAGAACCTTCAATGGCCAGCAGGTTAAAGTTACTGTCAATAATAATAACACCCGTAGTCTTACCCCACTTGGTGGCCCTGGCAACTCCGGAGACGTTCAAGGATACCTCAATGATTATCACGCTCTTGTTACTAATCTAGCCTCAGAATACGCGCAACCTATGCAGTCAGACGCTGAGATCATGAATGAGGTTAAGAGTAATCTCTTACCAAATACACCTGTTCCACAAGCGCCAAACATGGTAGCAACCTATCAATCACTCCGGTCCGATCCAAGCGTCACAAATCTTGAGACAAAACTAGCCGCACTCAAAGATCAGGAGAATGCAATAAAAGCACAGACGCAAACCTCCCAGGCTGTTGAAGAAGGAAAGCCAGTTGCCCAGAATGTTATCCAGGGACGACAAACAGAAGAACAGCGCCTTGCTGATATCCAGCTCTCCTCAATCGCTGATCAAAAAGCAGCGGTGACGGATGAACTAAATATGCGTTACACCATGATCGACAACATCATGAAGTACACGCAGTCAGACTACGACAACGCCACCAAATCGTATGAGGAGCAATTCGCACAGAATCAGGCGGTCTTTGATGCCTTTAATACAATTAAAAAAGAAGAGATCGATCAAAAGCAACAGCAAGAATCAGAGCTTATTCAGGCAACCGGAAAAGAGGTCGATATTGCACAACAGCAGCAGCAATTCCAGTATCAGCAACAGCAGGATATTATTAAAAACGCGAGTGCTAATTTGACCATCATGGCCAACATGATGCAAAGTGGCAATATTAGCTATGCCAATATGACTGCAGATCAGAAGCTTAACATACAAAAGCTAGAAGTACAGGCAGGAATGCCAGCTGGATTCTTGGAGAACCTGACACAAAACAATCCAAATGGTAAAGAGGTTTATGCGGGAGCAAACGGCGTTATTCTCCAGATGCCGGATGGTACATTGAAGAGTCAATCAGTCGATTTAAAAACAGGCGGGGGAAGCGGTGGGACTGCAGCGGTGACGGATGCTACAAAACAATTTAATCTTGATCAGAAACTAGCACCACAATACCTAGCACAGGATGCAGCAAGCGGTGGGACATTAAAGAACCTTCTGCAAACCTACACACCATATATGGATCCCAAAAAGATATTAACAATCTATAATCAAAATTCATCATACGGACCAGCAAAAGAAACGCCGCAACAATTGCAAAAATTAATAGCGCCATACACAACGCCTGCGAAACCTAAGACGAGCACTGCACTTAACTTTTAATTATGGATAACGCCAACGGATATGAAACACTCGAACAGAGAAGGAAACGGATCTTAGGAGTGGGAGGAGACACCAGCAATTCCTCTACCGATACTGGAAGTCCTGACAACACTGATCAAGGCTATGTTTCGCTTGAAGAACGCCGCAAACAAATGCAGGAGCAACAGCAACAGGAAGCGCAGCAAGCAGCACAACAGAAGCAGCAGCAACAGGCACAGCCTCCACAACAACCAACACTCAAACCAAATACAAAACCAGTGCAGTTATCGTTGGTTGATAGATTAAAACAAGCGCTGGGTGGCACTGCTCATATGATTAACAACGTAGTATCACAGGGCGTTAGTGACGTGGAAGGGTTTTTAAGTAACACTGGCAAAGCAGTAGATAACGCAGTCCAACCACAGAATCCTTATACAAAAGATCTGCCTGCAAACATGCCAAACGTGAACACGGATAATGTAAAAAAAAAAGCTGAACAAGCTTATTTAAATTTCCCCTCTCTCTTTGACAACCCCGATAAAGTCTCACAGCAAGAAGGCACGATGACACCTGAGACGCTGCAGCATATGGCCTATCGAGCAAAGGCAAATTATCAGCAGGATCCAATTGGCGCTTCAATTGCAACAACAAATGATTTTCTTACCTATCATCCGGAGGTATTAAAAACACTGGCATATATTCAGGACGGCATGGGAGTTGTTGGAAAGGCAATCGATGATAAGCTTAAAACAACAGCTGCAGGACAAGACGTTGAGCAGTTGGGAACTGGTGTCGTACAAAGCGCCACAACCACATATCTAGGATCCAGTAAAACAATACAGAACACGCTTTCTACTACTCTCAAAGAACCTGTCACTATGGATCAGAAAGTATTTAATACAGTTGGGCAGGTAATGGGCGGAATCGCATCATTTGTCGCGGGTGGAGAAATATTAAAAGGCGCACAACTTGGCAAAGCAGCAATGCCAATTCTCTTTGGCACTCTTGGGATGACGAGTGCTGCACCTGATACATCGTTTAGCAAACGCTTAACCATAGGTGCTATTAACGCTTTGGGTGGTAAGTACTTCCAGGAAGCAGGGGACACCAGTGCTTTCTCTCCGCAGGCAATAAAAGCATTTGCAAAAGTGCAGGGAATCAACACCGTAATGACAGGGCTTAGTGACTTACTGCAGAATAAAAAACCAAAAGATATTGCAACAGATCTGGCAACCAGTGGGGTAGTGCTTGGTCTTTTCCATGTAGTTGGCGCAGCACAGGGACTCTTTAATAAACAGGTGACAGATCTGGCCAGTGGTAAAGTGCCAGAGAATAATGAAACACCAGTACAGCAGCATCCCGAACAAAACCAAGAAATACCACAGGGGGCAGCGCAGGAACCAGCGCCACAACAACCGCAGCAACAAGAAGAAGGATCTTTTCAGGTCCAACCAGCTGACAATTTATCTCCTGAGAAAAAAGCTATTGAAAATAAATTTACAGATTACTTAACAAAGAATACTGATGAAGCGATTCAACGATACAATGCTCTTCCTGATTCACAGGGCGGGAAAGTGCTTAGTGCTGACACAGCACGAGAGTTATCGCCGGATTATGCCAACGACAGGTCAGGATCATCAGATGCTGTGCATGAACCATCAAGCGCCTTGATTAGAGAAATGTATACACGAAAATTAGCAGAGCAGGATCCGGAAGGTAAAAACATTGTACTCTTCACAGCTGGCGGAACGGGAGCAGGAAAGTCTACGGCGGTTGCAAATATTCCCGCAATGAAAGATATATCAGACAATGCACAGATGATCTACGATACTAATCTTGCTAAACCAAAATCAGCAATCTCAAAAATACAACAAGCACTCGATGCGGGAAAGCAGGTTGTTATTGGTTATGTTCATCGGGATCCGGTTGATGCTCTTGTCAATGGAGCATTGCCGCGGGCAATGAAGATGGGGCGAACTGTGCCGCTTGCAGCGCATCTTGATACACATGTAAACGCGCCGGATTCTTTACTGCAGGTTGCAGAACACTTCAAAGGAAATGATAATGTGCAGATCAGAGTTATTGATAATTCGCTGGGGCGGGGGAATGCCAAAATAGTAGACCTTGCAAAATTGGCGGATTTGGGTTATAATAAAGACGAGCTAAGAGATAAATTATCAACAGCTTTAGAAAATGAATACACAAACGGCAACATCTCAGAGCAAGTCTACAATGGAACGAAGAATGGCACAACGTCCAACCGCGAAGGAAATGGCGGACAAAATAGCCTCAGCAATGGTCAGCAACCTCAACAGCCGAACCAAAACCCAGCAGAAACGATAACCCCTGCAAATCAAAACGTCACCTTTCAGTCAAAAGAAACCCGCGCAAAACAGGAAACATTTACCAAAGCACTTGATACAATTCGTGCATCCTCAACAGATCAAGCAGACTCAATACAAAAAGTTACTGATCTTGTTGGTAAAACGCTAGACAATTCCAACGGAGACCGAGCAACAATCATGGGAATGCGAACCGCACTTAATAAAGAAATGATGGAAAGTGTTGGCGATCATGGTTCCTATAAAAAGAATTACGCGATGCTTAAATATATGCAGGCGTCCGATTCAGACAATGCACAATATCTCAGCTCTCTTGAGGACCATATTAATCTATTGGATGACGTTATCAGGAGCAGATCAATGGATGATTTCGCGCGAACCTTTGGTCAAGTGCCTTCCGATTTACCAGCTCCCTCTGAGAAACCAGGAATGTTTGAAGAACACAATATCCAGCTGATGCATGGAGGTATTGGCCCGAATCCAAACATTGATAAGTTTGTCGAGCAGGACGTTTTACCGTATGCAAAAGAGACAGTTACTGGTATGAAGAAAGCATTTAACGAAGTCAGAGCGTGGCTCTCACCAACCAGCACCGTTCCAAAAGCGGCACTCGATACCATCATGGCTAAAAAAGGTGACATGGAACAATCCCAATTCAGAGCAGAACAGGCAACCAAAGATATTAAAAATATGTGGGATAAGCAGAATGATAAATCGCGGTTTGACTTTATGCATCAAGTCGAGACAGGCGCTGATGTCCCTGAAAAGTTCCAGCCGATTGCAGACTTTTATCGCCAGAGACTTGACGATGCACACAAGCAAATTATGCGATATAAAGATATTCCTTTTCTGGAGAACTTCTTTCCGCACTTCTGGGAGAAGCCAGAGGATGTGCAAAAGTTTCTGGCCAGTGTTGCCAGCAGGCGACCACTTGAAGGGAGTAAATCATTCTTAAAAAACCGTGTCTTCGCAACGATTCAAGAGGGTATGGATTTGGGCTACAAACCAGTCTCTACAAATCCGGAAGAATTAATGCAGATCTACGAACAAAATGTCCGAAAGTTCACAATGGCGCAGGAAATTAAAAACGATCTTATTGCCAAAGGCTTTTGGAAATTTGTTCGATCAGGGGATAAAGTGCCAGCAGGTTTCAGTCCGATCAATGACAACATTGCAAAAGTATATTTCCCGCCAAGTATTACTGAGGTGAAAGTAGGGGAGGCAGACATTAGAAAAATGATTGAGGCAGGACAATATCATGCACAGGATGATGTCGCGCGGATCATTAATAACTACCTCTCAACTGATCTTATTCGTGATACTGCAATAGGTAAGGGGCTGATGAACATGAAGAACACAATGAATGCATTCGAGCTTGGCTTCTCTGCCTTCCACGGCACGATGGAGACGCTTGATAGTATCATCACGCATGGATCAATTGGCTTTTCAAAGATCTTTAATGAAGGCAAAGTATTCTCCGGACTCAAAGATATTATTACCTCTCCCACAGCTCCGGTGAAATATTTCCGCGGTGGTCAGAAGTTCTATAACGGAGATCCGGAATTACTTAAGATTGAGCAGGATCTTTTCACAGGTGGCGCAACGCTTGCCAATAAGCAGTACTTTAAAAATACTGTCTATGACACATTCCTGAAACGGGTTAGAGAAGGTAATGTAGCAGGAGCAGCTGTCAGAACGCCACTGGCAGTAACAGAAGCAGCTATGCGGCCTCTCATGAGTTACTACATACCACGACTTAAGATCGGCGCATTCCGGCATTTATTTAGTTCTGAGCTGGAGCGCAATTCACAAGCGATTCAGGATGGCAGTATGACCAGGGAAGAGCTGGCGCGAAAAACCTGGAGCAATGTAGAGAACCGGATGGGAGAATTAAATTACGATAATCTCTTTTGGAACAGGACACTTAAAGCAGCAATGATGCTAGGAGTTCGAGCAGTCGGATGGAATCTTGGAACCGCACGAGAGATTGGTGGGGGAGTATTTGCAGACGCTCCAGCACAAGCGCTTAAATTGATAAAGCTGCAGCGTCCGGAACTCACACCAAAGATGGCATATACCCTTAACCTGTTATTTACAACGGCAGCTGTTGGCTCAGTATATCAGTATCTCCATACAGGAAAAGCACCACAGAACCTACTTGATATGTTCTATCCACAAAACGGCGGCACTAACCAAAACGGCCAACCAACACGCGTCCAGTTTCCAACCTACTTAAAAGATATGTATTCAGCCTCACATAATCCGGTCCAGATGGTAGAGAATAAAATGGCTCCTGAGATCAGTACCATTCTTGATTTACTTAACAATAAAGATTATTACGGGAATATCATTCACAACCCCAATGACAATCTGCCAGATCAAACAAAGCAGGTTGCAGCATATATGATAAATTCCCTCACACCGTTCTCTGTACAAAGCGTCCAGCAGCAGGCAAAGGGACACGCGACAATCCCTGAACAGCTGGAGAACTTTTTAGGTATTCAGAAAGCGCCAATTGATACCATGCAAACTGACAAAGAGAAACGACTCTATCAGGCAGCCCAGGACCAGATGGGAATTAAAGGACCACAAACACCAGAGCAACAACACACTGCAGAATTAAAAACGCAAGCAAGGAAAGATATTCTGGAAGGTAAACGATTACGAGACTCCGCAGCGTTTATGGAATTAGTACATCAGGGAACTATTAAAACCCGCCTGCAAGCTGAGAATTTTGTAGCGGGTGCAAAGATGACACCAGACCAAAGATTGTTCAAAGGATTATCAAAAGATCGACAAAGACAAGTGTTGCAAGGAAAATGAGGCTAAAGAGCTACTTGCAATTTTTGCTATAGTAGTTTAGACTAAAACTATTCCTATGGATCAGCAACAAAATGCCACCACAGAGAAGATAACTTACTTTGTTATTTTCAACCATCAGGAAGGAGAAATAACCCCTGCATATTCGTTTATGGATAAGGATTCTCTTCAACGAGCAAGCGGTCAGAATATTGTTAAAAAGGCTGTCATTGTTCCTACAAAATTATACTCACACACAGAAGTTCAAGAATTGTTACAAAAATACGCAGTTGAGGAATAACAATGGACAATCAACCAGTACAAACATTCGCGTTTTGCGGAGCACTAAAATTAGTAAAAGAAGGAAAAAAGGCATCTCGTCAGGGGTGGAATGGAAAGGGTCAGTTTATTGTGTTGCACAAAGATGGCGCAGGCAATGAGACTATTCAGGATTACATTAATTTTTATACCATTGAGGGTAAATGCGTACCTTGGGTAGCATCACAAACTGATTTGCTGGCAGAAGATTGGCAGGAAGTAGCTTAGTATGGATATTATTAATAAAATCGGACAATATTTACAAGCAGGCAGAGCATGGTACACCCGTGATGTTTCGACCATTAAAGTCTTTAGTGTTCACCACTCTGCATCTTTTGACACTGATAAAACCGATGAAGAGATTCTGCAGGAGTTAATGGACGACCACACAAAGCAGGGATGGCCAGGACTCTCTTATCACTTCGTTATTATCCGCGGCAAAGTTTACCAGATAAATCAATTCGATTGGGTGACATGGGTCGACTCTATAAATTTTGATTGCATCGGCATTTGTGTAGTAGGGTATTACCATGAGCCCTACAATCAGATCCCAAGTCCTGAGAATCTTGCAGCGCTTGGTCAATTGCTTGACGAGCTCTCAACGAAGCATCCGGAATTCCCAGCATCACAGGGGGATACATACGGTCACAGAGAGCGATTTGCAACCGCCTGTCCAGGAGACAATCTGTTCCCATACGTTCTTGAGTATCGATCAAAGCTTGGAGACGTTGTTTGGAAATTGTCTCCAGCAGCTGCAGCCGGAATCCCAACGCCGCCCCCAGCACCACAACAGGGGCTCGTTACTAACATCATTCCAGAACAGCAATATGGACAGG
>Ga0157374_10002538_pt1 | contig 15394 bp, 14 predicted proteins | sample M25metaG_FD_115308 | JGI IMG/M metagenome (GOLD analysis project Ga0157374, IMG submission 115308) | Miscanthus rhizosphere microbial communities from Kellogg Biological Station, Michigan, USA - M2-5 metaG | ecosystem: Host-associated > Plants > Roots > Rhizosphere > Soil | place: USA: Michigan...
ACACGCTGAGCGGAACCGGCGCCGAGCTGCCGATCGCGCCGGCGGAGAGATCGAGCTTGTCGACCGTGTAGCGCAGCTGCGACGTGTTCTCGTACCAGAGCAGCGTGCCGTTCTTAACGTTTACGCCCTCGAGCGCGAAGCTCTTCACAGCGCCGTCGGCCGCGGGCGCCGCGCCAGCGTCGGGACGTTGCGAATTGGGCGCGTCGAGCAAGTCCTGCCAGTTGCCGCGCAGCTTCGTGTCGCGCGCGAGATTGAGCTTCAGTCCGTCGATCTCGACGGTGCCGATCTCGATCTGCTTGTGGAGCAGCGGCATGAGCTTCACGCGCGCCGCGAGGTGCTCGATCGTCGCGAATGGCGGGTTCTCCGCGGTGTCGCCGCCGAAGCCCGGCGCGTTGCCGATACTGATGCCGCCGGTCTCGAGCGCGAGCCACGGGAAGTAGCTGAGCTTCAAGTCCTGGGTCACCGCGAGCTTGCGACCCGTCCGCGCGGTGAACGCGTCGGCCGCGACGCCCTTGTAGTCGTTCGGATTGAAGAACGACGCGACGAGCACGCCCGCGAGCACGAGCAGCACGACGAGGCCCGCGAGCACACCGAGCACGATTTTTACGGCTTTCATGGCTGACCTCGCTTTTTAGAGAAGCGACGAGAGCAAAGTCGCAATGCCGAGGAACGACATGAATCCAGAAACGTCGGTGACGGTCGTAAGCACGATCGTCGAGGACTGGGCGGGATCGTGGCCGAGCCGCGTGAGCGCGATCGGAATCACGGCGCCCGCGATGCCGGCGAGCACCATCGACAGCACCATCGACAGGCTGATCACGAGCGCGAGCCCCCAGTTGCGGCTCCAAACGAACGTGCCGATGCCCGTCGTGAGCGCGATCGCGATGCCGTTGATCACGCCGACGTTCGCCTCCTTGAATAGTACGCGGAACCAATGCCGCGTCGAGATCTCGCGCAGCGCGAGGCCGCGCATCGTGACCGCGAGCGCTTGCGCGCCCGAGTTACCCGCTTGGCCCGCGACCACCGGCATCAGCACCGCGAGCGCGGTGAATTTCGCGATCGTCGACTCGAACATGCCGACGACGGAGGCCGCGAGGAACGCCGTCGCGAGGTTGATCTCGAGCCACGGCAAGCGCTTGCGGACCGCGAACTGGGGCGCCGAGAGCGCGCGCTCCTCACGGCCCGCGCCGACCATCATCTGGATGTCGACGGAGGCGGCTTCCTCGAGAGTCTTGAGCAGCGCCTCGTGCCGGATCGCGCCGATGAGCCGCTCATGGATATCGATCACCGGCAGCACGTCGAGATGAAACGCTCGCAGCTGCTCGGCGACCTGCTCTCGGTCGTCGAATGGAGACGCGGTGGCAACCGCGGGCCGCGCGATCTCGATGAGCCGGTCGTGCGGGTCCGCTATCAAGAGATCCTGAATGTCGACGGTGCCTTTCAATCGCCGTTCGGTATCGACGACGAAGAGTTGCCGCAGGTCGCGCGGTTTGCTCACGCGCAGCTGATCGAGCGTGACGCCGGCGCTCTGCTCGGCGCGGAAAGCCGGCGCGCGCGCGTCCATCACGCGGCCCGCGGAGCCCGGCGGGTAATCCATGAGCCGGCGCACCTCGGCCGCGGTGCGTCGCGGCAAGAGCGTCAGGCAGCGCTCGCGCGCGTCGTCCGAGATCCGCGGCAGCGACACGGCGAGCACGGACGGGTCGAGCGCGTGCAGGGACTGCTTGAGTAGCGCCTCGGGTATCTCGGGCACGATCTCGTCGATCCGCGCGGGCGAGAGATGCCGCCAGACAGCGGCGAGCGCGTCGGGCTCTTGCTCCGAAAGCAGCTCGATCGCCGCCGATTTGCCGAAGCCGTCGACGACGTCCGCGGCCTGCGCGGGATGGTTCAGCAGGAAATGTCGATTGATCGCGTCGAGCGCGGTTTTCTTGACGTCGTCCGCGGCGGCACTCATCGGTCGCGCTCCGGGCGGATCAGGTCGCCGAGGCTCTGCCACAGGCTCCGGCCGCCGATCGCGATCAGCTCGGTGACCTCCGCGAGGTCGCGGCGGCCGTTCGATTCGACGGAGCGCGTGGCTTGCCGGTGCGCCTTGCGCAGATCCGTGTACGAGATCACGCCGATGAACTCCTCTTCGCGATTGATCACGGGCGCCTCGGTGTTGCGCTCCCAGACGCCGTGCTCCTGGGCGGTCCCGAGCGGCTCCCGCGCCCATAGCGCCTCGGCGGGCTCGAGCATCGCGGTCAGCGCGCGGCGGCTCGGCACCTGCAGCAGAGATAGACCCCGAATCGCGCCGCGAATTCGGCGCGAGCGGTCGAGAACGTAGATCCGCGCTTGCGCCGGCAGCGCGCTGCTCGCGATCCGCTCCCGTGCCTCGCCCGCGTTGCAGTCGTCGGGCAGCGTGAGCACGCGCGGCTCGACCCACGCGCCGACCGTGTTCGACGGATAGCTCAACAGCAGCTTGAACGCCAACACCCATTGCGGGCCGAGCGCGTCGAGCACGGCGGCGCGCTTCTCGCGCCCGAGATGGCGCAGAATCGCGGCGGCCTCTTGTGTGCCGAGCCGCTCGAGCAGCAGCGCGCCGTCGGCGGGCAGCTGAAGCTCGATGCACTGGGCCGCGTAGGTCGGCAGCATGTGCGCGAACACGGGCGCCGCGGTCGGCGGGTCGACGGTCGCGATCACGGCGTTCGCCTGCTCCACCGGCATCGCCTCGAGCAACCTCGCCGCATGCGCGGAGTGCAGGCTCAGGAAGGCGCCCGCGAGCTGCTCCTGTCCGCTCATCCGTGGCTCCGGAGCTTCACGAACGGCTCCTGGCTGAAGTTTTGCGCCGGCACGGAGACGTCGCCTTGCGCCGTCTCGAGGAACACGCAGCCGTCGGAGATCTCGACGATCCGGCCCTCGAACGCGCCGACCTTGATGTGATCTCCGGGCGCGTAGTGCTTACGTACGTAGTGCGCTCCGATCAGGTTCGCGAGGTGCTGGCGCGTGCCGAGCGCGAATACGAGGGCAATGCCGCCGAACACCGCGCCCGCGGTCACCGTCGCGATCTGGATCAGGAACTCGATGTTGACGCCGAATTGATCGATGCCGATCACGACGCCGGTGATCACGATCACGCCCTGCGCGAGCCGGCCGAGCAGGCTGCTCTGGCCGACGCCGAGGCTATCGGACGCCTGCTCGAGGATGTGGCGCGACAGCGAACCGCCGATCAGGCTCAGCACGATGATCACGACGCCGCCGATCGCTTGAGGCAAATAGCCGAGCAAGTTGTCGGTCCAGCGGGCGAACAGCGGGCCGCCGAGAATCCGCAGCGCATTCACCGCGAAGATCAGGAGCACGCTCCAGTAGACGACGGACGAGATCGCGCGGCTCGTCGCGCGCGTCGTGATCCGAGTGAGCGCCTGGGAGCGCTCGACCGAGCGCAGCGACAGCCGCTCGAACAGCCAATCCATGCTCTCGATCGCGCGCCGGACGAGGCTCCGGAGCATCCGCGCGAGCAGCCAGCCGATGATCAGCACCGCGATGGACGTGAGCACGACGGGGAAGTAGGTCACGATCGCCTGGATCGTGTCGCGGAGCACGCCGATCAGCTGCTCCCACCAGACCTCGAGTTGGCCCATGAACACTCCATAGCGACGCGACAGCGAAACACGAGCAATCGTACGCGACTCGCCGTGGGGCCGGGAGACGGACTTCTCAAACTTCGACACCTCACGCTCGATGCGGATAATGGCCGAGGGGTCGCACGACCCGGGGTGTTGAACGCATGGTCGCAGCTTGGATCGCCGGAGCGCTGTTGCTCGGTCTCGCCGCCTGGCGAATCGGGCTGCCGCCGCTCGTCGGCTTCCTCGCCTCGGGCTTCGTGTTCGGTGGGCTCGGCATGGAGCCCTCCGCGCTGCTCGGCGAGCTCGCACATGCGGGCGTGTTGCTGCTGCTGTTCGCGGTCGGCCTGAAGCTACGCGTCAAGACGCTGGTCCGGGCCGAGGTCTGGGGCACGGCCGTGATGCACCTGCTCGCGACCGGCGCGGGCGGCGCGGTCGCGCTGCGCTGGACCACGGGCTTGTCTTGGACCTCGTCGGCCCTGATCGCGGTGATGCTCGGCTTCTCGAGCACCGTGCTCGCGGCGAAGGTGCTCGAAGCCAACCGCGAGCTGCGCTCGGTGCACGGCCGTGTCGCAATCGGCATCTTGATCGTTCAGGACATCGTCGCGGTCGCGTTGCTCGCGATCATCAACGCCGAGACGCCGTCGCCGTGGGCGCTGCTGTTGTTGTTGCTTCCGTTCGCGCGCCGCGTGCTCGCGTGGCTGCTCGACTATTGCGGCCATGGCGAGCTGCTCGTTCTTTATGGAGCCGCGCTCGCGATCGGCGGCGGCGAGGGCTTCGCCCATCTCGGGTTGAGCGCCGAGCTCGGCGCGCTCGTTCTCGGCGTGCTGCTGGCCGATCACCGCCGCGCGCAGGAACTCACGAACGTGCTTTGGGGCTCGAAGGAGCTTTTTCTCGCCGGGTTCTTCTTGAACATCGGGCTCAGCGCGCCGCCGACCTGGGAGGCGCTGCGCGAGGGCGCGTGGCTTCTGTTGATGTTGCCGTTCCAGGGCATCATTTTCTTTCTCTTGCTCATCGCGTCGGGTCTGCGCGCGCGCACGAGCTTCCTCACGGCGTTGAGCCTCACCACATATAGCGAGTTCGCGCTGATCGTGGCCGACCTCGCGGTCAAGAAAGGGCTGCTCGCGGACATCTGGCTCGTCGTGGCCGCGTTCGCGGTGAGCCTGTCGTTCGTCGTCGCCGCGCCGATGATCGCGTTCGCGCAGGAGATCTATGCGGTGATCGGCCCGTGGCTCGAGCGCCTCGAGCGCGCCAAGCGCCATCCGGACGACGAGCCGATCTCCCTCGGCAGCGCGCAGATACTCGTCGTCGGCATGGGGCGCGTCGGCTCGGGCGCGTACGACTACTTGCGCGAGCAGGACGAGAACATCGTCGGAATCGACAGCGACCCGGCGAAGATCGAGTCGAACATCAAAGAAGGCCGCCGCGTCGCGTACGCCGACGCGGAGGACCCCGGCTTTTGGCTACGGCTCAACCTCGACCGGCTGCGCGCGATCATGCTCGCGGTGCCGAACTTCGAGGCCAAGCTCAGCGCGGCACGCGCGCTGCGCCGGCGCGGCTTCAAGGGCTTGATCAGCGCGACGCACCTCTATCCCGAGGAGTACGCGCCGATCATCGGCTCCGGCTGCGACGTGAGCTACAACTACTACACCGAGGCCGGCGTCGGCTTCGCGCGCCACACATACGAGACGCTCACGGCGCCGCGAGGCGTCACGGTCGTGAACTACGAGGCCCCCGGCGTGCCGGAGTTGCCGACCGAAGACGTCGACCGCTCTTGAGGCGGAGGCGACCTCGCGTGCTCAGTGCTTTTGCTGCGCGTCGCGCAGGTGCTGCCGCGCTGCGGCTTGCAGGTCGTCCGTGTCGCCGGCATTCGCCATCCTCGCTTGCATTTCCTCGCGCGAGTTGACCTTCGGATAAGGCGAGTCGGGCACCGGCACGTCCAAGAACTCGCAGAGCGGCCCCCAGCCTTCGGCCACGTCGTAGACGAGCAGCCGCTTGCTTGCGAAGCCGTCCTCGACAGCCGCGTTGTGCTCGTCGAAGTACGCCGTCATGAACGCGCGATCGTGGATGCGGTCGCCGAAGTCCCTCCACACGGTTCGCCGGAAGAAGGGCTCTATCGGCGAGCCGAGGATGCGCGCGGTCATCGCGTCGGAGAAGATCGTCGCCTGCGTCGACTCGAACCACTTCTCCCTGTCGCGCTTCGTGAGGATCACCTTCGCGTTCGGGTACGCGGCCGCGAGCTCGCGCCAGTAGAGGCACGCGGGATAGTCGGTCGTCGACGAGTAGCCCGCGAAGACGGCTTCCCAATCGGGCTTGCCGTCTGCCGCGGCAATCCAGAGCGGCGTTCGCTCGGGGTTCATGATGAGCTCCGCCATGTGGTAGCACGGGCCGAGACCGAGGCGCTCGAGCGCGAGCTTGAGCGACATCGTGCCCGTCCGGCCGAGGCCGGCGCCGATCACTTTCAGGGTCATGGACTTCCCTCCTTCGTCATTCTTGGCTCTCTCAGGCGGCGCGTTTGTCGACGATCAGCTGAAACTTGCGTGTGCGCGGATTGACCGGCAGATCGTCGACGGCGAGGACCTCGAAGCGAACGTTCTCCATCCGCTTACGCGCCAAGATCTCGCGCAGGCGATCGGACACGGCCTTGATCGCCGCCGCGCGCTGCTCCGCGTCGAGCGCCGTGTCGAGGCAAACCATGAACCGGAAAGCCTGGTCGCCGAGCAAGTGCATCTGGAAGCGCGTGACGCCCGCGACGAAGACTTCGTTGATCGTGTGCGGGCTGATGAAGTCTTCGCCGCCGTCGCGCGTCTTGAATACGGGCTGCAGCTCGTTCCGGCCGACGAGGCTTTCGATCACGAGATACGGCGCGTGCTTGCCCGAATCGACGGGCCGCAAGATGTCCGCCATCCGATAGCGAATCAGCGGCAACGTGTAGTTGAAGAGATTCGTGACGACCGAATGATCGGGATAGAACTCGAAGATCAGGTCGTGATCCGTGAGCACGATGTTGGGGCTGTCCGGGCGCGAGCTGCCCATGCCGAGATGCTCGCTGCAGGCGTATGTGTTCGCGAGCGTGCACCCGAACGTCTGCTCGAGAAGGGTTCGATCCGCTTCGCTCGTCGCCTCGCCTCCGGTGCCGACCCCGATGAGGTGATCGAGCTTGAGCTCGCCCGCGCGCTGGCGTTCGGCGAGGATCTTGAGCGCCGTGGTGTAGCCCGTGAGGAAATCGGGCTGATACTCGTTCAGGCCTGCAATGACCTCGGCAATCGGGCTGTTGACCTCGAAGCAACGCACGTCGACGAACCACTTTGCGGGCCCGCGGCTGATCGACGCCATCAGCGTGACGCCCGCGTAGTGGCCGTCGATTGCGGCGTAGTAACCGATCCTGAACTTGCCTTTGCGCTTGCGCTGGGGCGGCCGCTGCCGCGGTCCCCAGTAGCTACCCCGAACCCAGTCCTTCCGCGAGTAGACGAAGTAGCCGACCTCGCCCGATGAGCCGGACGTGTGAATCACCCGGTACTTGCCGAGGAAGAGCTCGGTCGGGTCGTGCGAGCGCGTGAGGAAGTCGGCGATCGCCTGCTTCGTGACGCCGCGCGCGGTCGAGATCTCGTCGAAGTTCTGCATCAGTAGCGACTTCGTGAGCACCGGGAAATCGCTGGGGCTGCACCGATCGACGTCGATTTGGCGCTCGGCGATGATCCGGCGGTAGTACGGTGAGCGTTCGCGGACATGGCGCACGAGGTGGCGAAACTTCTCGAGCTTCCACGCTTCGAAGTCGGCGCGGCTCAGAGTGAGCGCCCGTCGTATCTCGCGCGCCTGCGCAATCCGGCTGATGATTCCGCCGAGCATCGACTACCCCTCCCCGCGAAGCGCGAGTAGCAGACCACAGCCGAATTCCGCCGGCAATCTTGACGTATCATGGGCGCCCTGCCGCAGGCAGGGGCGCCCGCCGCCGCCTCCGGCACGGCACGCATCAAGGAAACAAGACAAGGGGTCAATCCGTGGCTATCAGCATCTACGATCAGTTCGTTCCTCCGTTTACCAGAATGCTCACGAATCTCGGCAACGTGCTCCAGAAGGCCGAGGCCGACTGCGAAGCGCGCAAGATCGATCCCAGCGTGTTCATCAATGGGCGCCTCGCTCCGGACATGCTGCCGCTCGTCCGCCAGGTGCAGATCGCGACGGATCATGCGAAGGGCGCAGCGAGCCGGCTCGCGGGCCAAGACAACCCGAAGTGGTCCGACGAGGAGAAGTCGTTCGCCGACTTGCATGCGCGCGTCACGAAGACCATCGATTACCTGAAGACGTTCAAGCCCGCGCAGTTCGACTCGGCGGAGACCCGCTCGATCGAGCTCAAATTTCCGAACGCGACGTTCAACTTCACGGGCAAGGACTATCTGCTGAACTTCGCCGTGCCGAATTTCTACTTCCACTATGTGACCGCGTACGCGATCCTCCGGCACAACGGCGTCCAGATCGGTAAGGGCGACTTCATCGGCGGCCGCTGAGGCCGTCCGCGGGCGCCTAGCTCGAGATCGCGATCGTGGAGTACCGCAACCTCGGTCGTACCGGCGTCAAGGTGAGCCAGCTCTGCCTCGGCACGATGATGTTCGGCCGGAGCACGAGCGAAGCGGACTCCGTCGCGATCATCGAGCGCGCGCTCGACCAGGGCGTGAACTTCGTCGACACCGCGAACGCGTATTCGGCCGGCGCGAGCGAGCGCTACGTCGGCAAGGCGCTCGCCGGCGGCCGGCGCGCGTCCGTGGTGCTCGCCACGAAAGGTTTCTTCCCGCTCGACCCGAAGGACCCGAACGGGCGCGGCCTGAGCCGCCGACACTTGATCGACGCATGCAACGCGTCGCTCGAACGGCTGCAGACGGATTGGATCGATCTTTATCAGCTGCATCGCGCGCAATCCGACGTGCCGATCGACGAGACACTGCGCGCGCTCGACGATCTGATTCGCGCGGGCAAGATCCGCTACATCGGCACGAGCATGTTCCCGAGCTGGAAGATCGTCGAGTCGCTGTGGGCCGCGAAGGAATTCGGGCTGAACCGCTTCGTCTGCGAGCAGATGGCGTACAACCTGCTCGATCGCACAGCCGAGCGCGAAGTGTTGCCCGCCGCGCGCACGTTCGGCATCGCGACGATCCCGTGGGCACCGCTCTGCGGCGGCCTCCTGACAGGGAAGTACAAGCGCGACGACCAGAGCGCGGCCGGCCGCTGGCACGGCGGCAAGGACAACTTCGACCGCCGGGTGACGCCCGAGGCGTTCGACGTGATCGAGGGCGTGGTCGCGCTGGCGGAGGAGAAAGGTTGCTCGCCGTCGCAGCTCGCGCTCGCGTGGCTCGCGGCGCAGCCCGGCGTCACGGCGCCGATCATCGGCCCGCGCACGCTCGACCAGGTGCTCGACAACCTCGGCGCAGCGGGTGTGACGATAACGGACGAGGATCGCGCGCGGATCGACGCGTTTGCCCCGCCGCTCGCCACAACGCTGCGCTACTACGACGCCGCAATGGCGACCGACTTCAAGCCGAACTTCGGCCGCTGGTGACGGCTCGGTCGCTCAGTGCGTCATCGAATAAATGATGTAGTTGATGCCGAAGCGGTAGGCAAGCGTCGTCATCGGCTCGGGGTACTCGGGCCAGTCCGCGTGCTCCCACGCGTCGCCGACGTCTTGGTTGAAATTCGCGGCGACCATGAGCCGCCCTTTCGAGTCGTAGATTCCGCGCCAGTGCGGGTCCGGCAGCCCGATGATCTTGCCGATGCGCGGATCGAAATTGCGCAGGTGGCGTAGACCTGGGATCTGAGTGAGCCCCTCGATGTCGTATAGGACGTGCAGCACCTCGGCGTTGCCGCCCGTGAGCTCGACGATGGGATATTCGGGAAAGAGCCGACCCATCGCCTCTCGGAACACCTCCCACTCGCCGTCCTGCCAGAAGTCGTCGGCCACGAAGAAGCCGCCGCGCAACAGGTACTCGCGCAGCATCGCGATCTCCTGGTCGCTGAGGTTCCAGAAGCCCGCCTGCGTCGCGTAAAGCCATGGGTACTCGAACAAGCGGCCGTCGCGCAGATCGACCGCGACGTACTCGCCCGCGTCGATTCGTGTGAGGCGGCGGAGCGCTTGCGTGAAGTGGATGTCTGCCGCGGGCGCGTCTTGTCGCCACCATCCTCGACCGTAGCCGCCCCGATAGAAGCCGCCCCCTCCGGCGCGATCTTGGTAGATCATCCGCGCGAAATGAAACTCGCCCGACGCGCTGTGCGTTTCGTCGCGCTCCTCGCCGTTCGTCTGGCCGCGCGAGATCCCGATGCACGCGATCGCGACGAGCGTCGCGAGCAGCGTCGCCGACAACCTGCGGACCGCCGAGCTTGGCTCCGTGGGCATAATGGCGACGCTACCAGATCGCGGCGCCGGCATGGTACTTTCGCGGCCCTCGCGCGCGAGTACCCGGAACCACAGGCCACGGCATGACGAAGCCCTCCCATCTGCGCGGCAAATTCCCGATCGATCCGAACCTGCCGCGCTACGACAGCCTCGTGCACATGCTGCTCGCGGCGGTGGACGCACATCCCGAAGTCACGGCCGTGATCTACCAGGACCAGCGGATCACTTACGCCGAGTTCGGGCGCGCGGTAGCAGGTCTCGCCCGGAAGCTCGCGGGGCAGGGCTTGCGCCGCGGCGAGCGCGGCGTCCTGATGATGGCGAACTCGATCGAGATGGACGTCGCGCTGATGGCCGTGATGGCGACCGGCGCGCAGGTCGTCCCCGTGAATCCGTTTCTGACCCCGCACGAGCTCTCGAAGCAGCTCGCCGACATCGACGCGCGCGTAGTGATCAGCGATCAGCTAACGGCGGAGAAAGCCGCAAACGTCGCGCGTGAGTTCAGTGTCCCGAACCACTTCGTTCTCGGCGCCGGTGGCAATACGCTCGACGCATGGACTCGCGACACGTCGCTCGCGCTCGATCGCAAAGCGCTGCCCGGCCTCGACGATCTCGCACTGATCATTTTCACGGGCGGCTCGACCGGAATCCCGAAGGGCGTGAACCATACGCACCGCGGGCTGCTCGCGGGCACCTATATCCACGTCGACGTGTGGCCGGTCGAGTATGGGCGCGAGGTGTTCCTGAATGTTGCGCCGATGTTCCACATCTGGGGGCTCGGCTACGCGACGTGGGTTCCGATCTACGCGCAGAGCACGCTAGTGATGGTGCCGCGCTACGAGCCGGACAAAGTCGTGCGTGCGCTCAGCGACCACAAGGTCACGATTTTCGCCGGCGGCCCGGCTCCTATATATATGGGCCTCCTCGCGAGCCCGATCTTCGACGACTGTGACCTTTCCGCGCTGCGGTATTGCTTGTCCGGCGGCGCGCCGTGCCCCGCCGAGCTGCACCGCGAGTGGAACGCGCGCGCGAAGTGCCCGCTGCTCGAGGGCTGGGGGATGACCGAGGGCGCGCCGTTCTGCCTGAACCCGTGCGGCTCGGGCAAGCGCAAGCTCCTGTCGGTCGGCAATCCGGTCCCCGAGACCGACGTGCAGATCGTGGATCTCGAAAGCGGCGAGCGCGTGCTGCCGCTCGGCGAGCGCGGCGAGGTCCGCGTGCGCGGGCCGCAGCTCATGCGCGAATACCGCAATCGCCCCGAGGAGACGCGCGCAGCGCTCCGCGACGGCTGGATGTACACGGGCGACATCGGCGTGATCGACGACGAGGGATTCGTCTCGCTCGTCGATCGGAAGAAGGACATGGTGATTGTCGGCGGTTTCAACGTGTATCCGCGCGAAGTGGACGAAGTGCTGTTCAAGCACCCGAAGATCCGCGAGGCCGCGACCGTCGGCAGGCCCGATCACCGTCTCGGCGAGGTGCTCGTCGCGTTCGTCGTCCTTGCGCGCGGCGAGACGCTTACCGAGGACGAGTTCTTCGCCTACTGCAAGGAAGAGATGGTGAAGTACAAGCGGCCCGTCGAAGTTCGCTTCGTCGACGCGCTGCCGAAGACCGGGACGAACAAGATCAACAGGATCGCGCTGCGCGCGATGCTCTGACCGGCGCATGACGCAGACGTCGTTGAACGGCAGAGTGGCGCTCGTGACCGGAGCGAGCCGCGGCATCGGCAAGGGGATCGCGCTCGCGCTCGCCGCCGCGGGCTGCGACGTTGCCGTCAACTACGCGAGCCGCGAGACCGAAGCGCAGGGCACCGCTGACGCGATTCGAGCGCTGGGCCGGCGAGCCGTCGTCGTCAAAGGCGACGTATCGAAGAGCGCCGATGTCGCGGCGTTGATCGCCGCCGTCGAAAGCGGTCTCGGTCCGATCGAGATACTCGTCAACAACGCCGGTCGCGCGACGTTTGAAAGCATCGAGCAGATGACCGAGGCCTCCTGGAACGACACGCTCGCGGTCAACCTGACTTCGGTGTTCTTGCTATCGCAAGCGGTGCTGCCCGGTATGCGCGCCCGCAAGTGGGGCCGCATCATCAACCTCACCTCGGTAGCGGCGCAGGCGGGCAGCGTGATGGCCGTGCACTACTCGGCGGCGAAAGCCGGCGTGATCGCAGCGACCAAGAGCTATGCGCGGTTGCTCGCCAAGGAAGGCATCACGGTCAACGCGATTTCGCCGGCGTTAATCGGCACCGAGATGGTGGTGTCGAACCCGCACGTGAAGCCCGACATCATTCCCGTCGGGCGTTTCGGTAGGGTCGAGGAATGTGCCGACGTGGCCGTGCTGCTCGCCAGCAACGGCTACATCACGGGGCAAACGATCGCCGTCAACGGCGGGATGTATCTGAGCTCGTAGGACGCTCAGTCGACCGGTCTGCCGTGACCGGCGGCGTGCGTCTTTTCCCAGTTCTTGCCATCGGTCTGGATGATCGTCAGTGCTTCGACGGTCCCTTCGTCCAAGCAGCGCGCGTTCACGCTGTAGCCCTCGGGGTAGGAGCGCGGCACGTAGAACGACTTCACCCCGCATACCGAACAGAACAGATGCTTGGCGGTTCGCGTGTTGAACTCGTACGTCGTGAGCCAGTCCTCGCCCGAAAGGATCCTGAATCGCGACTTCGGCACGACCAGGTGCAGGTATCCGGCCTTGCTGCAGATCGAGCAATCGCACTCCGAGACCTGCGGCCGCGCCGGCGCAGTCACCTCGAAGCGGACGCGCCCGCAGTGACAGCCCCCGGTGTGCGTGACCATGGCGTCGGATCGAGTCATACGTGGGCCGCCTTACCGGTCGGCATCGTCGCGGCGGGCGCGGCTCGAGGCTTGCGCAGGACGGCTGCGATTCCGAAAGCGCAGAGGCACAGCGCCGCGGGACAAATCGCGAGCAGGGCGTAGGTGCGCACGACCGGCAGTTCGCTCGACAAAATGGCGGCGCCCACGATCGGCCCCAAGACCGCGCCGAATTTCGCGACGCCCGATGCAAAGCCGCCACCGGTCGCGCGGATTGCGCTCGGATAATAGACACCCGCGATCGACTGCACGCCGAAGTGGCCGCCCATCACGAGACCCGTGCCGAGCAGCACCATGGCGAGGAACACGTCGCCGCTCAATAGACCGTAGCCGACGACGAGCAGCACCGGCACGGCCGCGGCGGTGTACGCCGTGAGAGCGATAGGCCCTTTGCGATCCGTGAACCGCATGAGCAGGAGACCAAGTCCGGCGCCGACCAAGGACACCGAGGACTTCACGAGCGCCGCGGTCGGGCGCGGGAACCCGATCGACTCGAGCACCGTCGGCCCGAACGACGACGTGAAGAACACGCCGAGGGAGCTCATGAAGAAGCCGAGCCACAGAAGCGGCGTGACTACGCGTAGCGGCCCGGCAAAGAGGTCCTTGATAGGGATCTTGCCGGTCGTCTTCACCTCGTCGCTCAAGAAGAAGCGGTCGCCGGCTGTCGCGTCGGACGCGGGATCGAGTCGATGCAGGGTGCGCGCGACGGCTTCGGGTTGCCGCCCGCTCAGCACCAAGAAGCGAATCGACTCGGGCAGCCAGATCCACAACGCGACTGTGCAGACGAGCGTGCCGAGCCCCGCTGCGAGATAGACGCCTTGCCAACCATGCCCCGGCGCGAGCGCGTTCGTGAGCGGCCCCGCCGTCGCGCTGCCGACGCTGTAGCCGACCATGATGATCGTGACCACGGTTGCGCGCATGCGCTTCGGCACGAACTCGATGTTGAGCGCCCAAGCGAGCGGGAGCAGGCCGCCGAGCGCGAGCCCGTTCACGAAGCGCATCACGACTAGCGCTTCGTAGCTACCGGCCCATGCCGTCGCCGTCGTGAGCACACCGAACATCAGCGCCATCGCGATCAGAGTTGGGCGTCGTCCGATCCGATCCGCGAGCAGCGGCGACAAGAAGCCGCCGGCCGCAGTGCCCGCGTTACCCGCGGCCGCGATGTAGCCCATCATCGCCGTCGTGAGATGGAGCTCGTCGCGCATGTACGGCAGCGTGAAGCCGATCATGAGGCCGTCGAGGCCGTCGAACGCCGTGATCAGCCACGACAGCGCAATCACGCCGTAGTAGAAGCCGTTGAAACGGCGGCGCTCGATTGACGCCGTCACATCGATCGTCCGCACACCGCTCGCCATCGTTCCCCCGCTCGGCAACACGCAAGACGCACGCGCCCCTTCAGTGTACGCTAGGCAAATGGCCGAAAAGCTCACCGTTTACGATCCGCGGGGCTACCCGCCGAAGGTCGTCGGCAAGCGCCTCGCGAACCGTCTGCAGAGCGTCGACGGCAAGATCGTCTATCTCGTCGACTGCCTGTTCGACAGCTCCGACATCTTCATGGAGCAGCTCAGGCAGTGGTTCGCCGAGCATCTGCCGGCCGTCCTGACGCGTGTGATCAAGCCGCGCGAGAGCTGGGTCGACGACCCGGATATGCGCAAGAAGATCGCCGCGGAGGGCAACGCCGCCATCATCGGCGTCGGTCTCTGAAGCACCTGTTGCCCCACGGTCGTGGGGTTGGCTCTAGCACTAGAGCAACAAGGCGTGCCGACGGTCCCGGTCAGCACCCACGTGTTCGCGCGCCTCGCGAAAGCCACGTCGCTCGCCGCCGGCGTGCCGACGACACGCAACGCGTTTGTTCCGCAGCCCGTTGTCGGCCGCACGGCGTCGGAGCTGCGCGCCTACATCGAGGGAACGGATCCGATCGCGAAGCGGCCGTTCATGCAGGTGGTGCTCGAGGGGCTCACGAAGCCGCTCGACGACGAGGATCTGAAAGGCGCGACGTTCGAGCGTGAGACGGCGAGGCTCTTGCCGCCCGACACCGAGGACAACCTGCGCGAGCTCTTCATCGAGCAGCGCTGGACGGACTTCATGCCGATCATCTTGCCGACGGAAGAGCGCGTCGAGCGGATGCTCAAGGGAACCAAGCAGCCGCGCGACAAGATCATCGGCCGCATGCGGCCGACAGCGTTCCGCGAAGCGTGGGCGTTCGATGTCGAGAAGGTCGCCGTCAACGCGGTGATGGCCGGCGCTCGGCCGGAATATCTGCCCGTGATCCTCGCGATGTCGGCGAGCGGCATCACCGCGCGCTCGAGCAGCACGACGTCCTGGGCGACGATCTCGGTCGTCAACGGCCCGATCCGCAACGAGATCGGCATGAACGCCGGCATCGGCGCGATGGGCCCGTACAACCACGCGAACACGACGATCGGCCGCGCGTACGGTTTGCTGAGCCAGAACGCGCAGGGCGGCTCGACTCCGGGCGAAACGTACATGGGCTCGCTCGGCAACAACTGGGCATATACCGCGTGCTTCGCCGAGAACGAGGAGCGGAGCCCGTGGACGCCGTTCCACGTCGACGAGGGCTTCAA
>Ga0157374_10002541_pt1 | contig 15388 bp, 14 predicted proteins | sample M25metaG_FD_115308 | JGI IMG/M metagenome (GOLD analysis project Ga0157374, IMG submission 115308) | Miscanthus rhizosphere microbial communities from Kellogg Biological Station, Michigan, USA - M2-5 metaG | ecosystem: Host-associated > Plants > Roots > Rhizosphere > Soil | place: USA: Michigan...
CAACCGCGGTAAATACAGCTGCCAAGCGGGTTTTTTGGGACTGTGATGTGCGCACATATGCCGTTTCGCTGTAGAGAGTCGCCAGCGCAATGTTTTCATTAGTGCCTGCACCCACCAGTGCTTGATATTTCGGCGATTCTTTGATGAATGCATCGAGTAATTCCGGATGTGTTTTCCAGAAATAATCGAATGGCGCCGCTCGCTGCTTCGAGTAGGCATAGGCGCTAATAGAAGTCGATAACAAGTTACCGGTAGATAGCCCCCACTCCACATCGACCACATTTTGTAGCGCATCCATTTGCTTATTCACCGCTTGGTTGGCTAGCTTCTGCAAACGAGAATCAATGGTGGAATGCACTACCAATCCATCCGTATAGATATCGTAGCCGCGGCGATCGGCCCAATTGATAAACCATTTGCGAATATGCTCAGCGAAATGCGGTGCGAGACCGGTCGGCGAAAGTTGTCGTTCGAAGTCGATATTCAGCGGCATTTTCTTAAACCGATCGAATTCCACTTGCGACAGTTTCTTGTGCTTGAGCATTTGGGCTAACACTACATTACGGCGATCGATGGCTCGATCGGGATTCCTAACCGGATTGTAGTAGCTCGTTCCCTTCAACATGCCGATCAGCGTTGCGCTCTCTAGCACTGTTAAGTTGGATGCCGATTTGTCGAAGTAGGTGCGGGATGCCATTTCAATACCCCAGGCGTTGTAAAGAAACGGCACCGTATTTAGATAGGTTTCGAGAATTTCCGGTTTCGAATAGGCGTATTCGATCTTAAGCGCTGTAATCGCTTCTTTTAGCTTACGGGTAAGCGTAGGGCTGCGGCCGATTTGATCCGGATATAAGTTCCGAGCAAGCTGCTGCGTAATTGTGGAACCGCCCTGCGTATTCCCAACGATGGTATGTGCGACCGCGGATGCGGTCCGCCAAATATCAATACCATGATGCGAATAAAATCGATGATCTTCGGTTGCGATGAGCGCCTCGATGGCATGCGGCGAAATACGATCAAGTCGTAGCCACTCACGGTTGAATTGCTTGTAGCTCATCAATTCTTTGCCATCTGCCGACAGCAGAACGCTGGGCTGCTCGATTTTAGCTTTCTTTAAATCCGAGATACCGGGCGTAAACGGAATGAGAAGGAGGGCGTAAAAAAAAATAGAAAATAGCCATATTCCAAAAGCAATACCGGCGACATAAACCGCGCGTCTAGTCCATGGCATCTCGGGCGACAATAGGACGCGGACATAGCTTGGACCATGGCTCCGCAGCCCAATTAGATAAGCACGCAACTTGTCGCGCTTCTTCCTAAGAAATGTTCTTAATCGCTCCCCCATTGGCCGACTGATATTCTTAATAAGCAAAGTTCTATACTACCTCTGCTTGGTGGATTATGTTGTTCTTATGAAAATTTAAGTGATATGCCTAACGAAACGACCTTGCTTACGAGGCAATCGGCAGTCCGTCGATCCCTAATGAGCCGTTTTCGAGCATCTGAGAAAACCGTTCGGCAGGAACCGCTTTGCTGTAGAAAAAACCCTGCGCCTTTAAACAACCGCGCGACCGCAAAAATCGTACTTGCTCATAGGTTTCCACGCCCTCCGCAATCACGTCAAGGTTCAAGCTTTTCGCCATGGCGATAATCGCGGTAACGATGCTTGCGTTATTGGCGTCATGCTCAAGACCTTTGATAAACGACTGATCGATCTTGAGAGCGCGAACCGGAAACCGCTGTAAGTACGCAAGGCTTGAATAGCCAGTACCGAAGTCATCCACGGACAAACGGATTCCCATGGCGGTCAGTTGCTCCAATGCCGCGAGATTATCCTGGCTTTGCAGCATTAGCGTGCCCTCGGTGATCTCCATTTCCAGCATCGATGCCGGCACACCGGTCTCGCACAAAACACTCGATGCAAAATCAGGAAAACCCGAACGCCGAAACTGATAAGGCGACAAATTAATGGAAATCAGTAAATCAGTGTGCCCGCTGTCGGACCAATGCCGTAATTGTCCGCAGACCTGGCGCAGCATCCACTCATCCAACGAAACAATAAGTCCGGTTTCCTCCGCGACCTTGATGAAATCGCCGGGAAAGGCAAGTCCGCCATCCGCCTTATACCAGCGTATTAACGCTTCGGCGCCGAATATCCTGCCGGTTTCCAAATTCACTTGCGGCTGATAATGAACAACTAGCACATGTTGTTGCAACGCTTGGCGCAGCTGGTTGGCGACGACGAGCCTGCGCTGGGCGGCGGCATTTAACGTCGGGGTGAAAAATTGATAGTTATCGCGGCCTCGCTCCTTTGCGTAATACATTGCCGTGTCGGCAGTTCGCATGAGTGTTTCAACATCTTCCCCATCATCCGGATAAAGACTAACGCCGACACTCGCTCGCACATGCAGTTCGTATCCCTCTACCCAAAACGGCTGCCGCAATGCATCGAGCACTTTTTGGGCCACCAGCATAGCGTCATTACCATCGCTTATAGCAGGTAAACTAATGGCGAACTCATCGCCGCCCAACCGCCCCACGGTATCCTCTTCTCTCAACAAAGACTGCAATCGTCTTGCCACTCTGCGTAGAATGTTGTCTCCGACTTGATGGCCAAGCGAGTCATTGATGTCTTTAAAATCGTCCAAATCAATAAACAACATTGCCGATTTCAGCCGCTCGCGGTGCGCATGGGTAATCGCCTGATTAACTCGGTCCTCGAATAGCACACGATTCGGCAACCCTGTCAGTGCGTCATGGTGAGCGAGGTAATGGATGCGTTGCTCGGCACGCTTTTGCTCGGTTCTATCGATAACAAAACCGATGCCGTCGGTCAAAGAATCATCGAGAAAAGCGCCGCCGATGAGTATTGGAATCCGACTTCCATCTTGCCGGATATATTCTTTTTCATAAGGGGGACAACTGCCGCTTTTAAGTAGTTCAACGGTAGCGATTGCATCGGCGGAATGCCATTCGGGTGGAGTCATATCCCGCCAACGCACTTTACCGGCATTCAAGGACTCCCGCGTATAACCTATTATTCGCAAAAACTCATCGTTGCTATCTTTAATTTCGCCATCCATGTTCCAAAAACAAACTCCGATGATATTTGAGTCCATCAGCCTGCGAATTTTATGTTCCTGTTCACGCAGCACACCTTCCCAACGCTTGCGCTCGGCAATTTCCTGTCGCAATTGCTCGTTGGCGCCGATGAGATCGGCTGTTCGCTCCTGCACGCGTTGCTCCAGCTCTTTTTTCAAACCACTCAAAGCCAAATGCGTTTCTATGCGCGCGAATACCTCTTCTATCTCAAAGGGTTTGACGATGTAGTCCACCGCTCCGCTGCGAAATGCCTTGACCTTATCAAAGGTCTGATCCATTGCACTGATAAAAATCACCGGCACATCGCGCGTTCGCTCGTCGGCTTTTACCTGCTTACAAACCTGATAACCATCCATATCGGGCATCATGATATCGAGCAGGATCAGATCCGGAACCATTGTCTGTAAAAACCGTAACGCCGGCTTGCCACCGTTTGCTAAATGAACCCGGTAACCCTCCACGGTGAGCATTTGCAAGAGAAGGCGCAGATTCGACGGATTATCGTCGACAACGAGAACTCTGCCCTTGTTGAGACTGCTGCTAACGGAAGAACCCACCTTTACACGTCCATGTTTACATCGTTAAGGAGATAGCGCATGGCAAATGTGGCCACTTGTCCACTGTCGTCGGCAATTTATTCATGGAATGAGCGGTATCGGTATAGAACCACGGTAAAGAACCTCTCAGTAGCGCGTATGCCTGATACATCAACGCAACCGTCATTTCTTCAACGAGTAGCATCGAGACAGCATTCATCACAACATTATCCTGATCGATAAGACGCAAACCAAGGGGACCGAGGTAGAGAGATAAAACCTCCTCAAGAAACGGCTTTTCCAGAAAGTCATAACGCTCAATAGCCGGATGCTATTCTTTGAAAAAGAAGCTGGCGCGATTTATCTAAACGGGTAAATGCAATAAGTAAGATATTTACAATAAACCGAAGTTCCAATCTCCTTAAATATCGAAAACCCATCTTATAAAGATACGGATATCTCCGTGTATTTATGAAATAAGCTTTAGCGGTAAAGCCCCCCTCTCCCTCTACATATAGCTATTTCACTTGAGAATAGCTATATGTTATCGACAGTGAAAATACACATTCCATTGTTCGCGAGTTACTATTCCCCGGCCGTTAACATCCATTACATCGAACACTTCCAGTGCGCGAGCAGATTGATTTGCTTCGCTCCGCTCTATACCACCGTTGTTGTTCGTATCGAGCCGGTTGAATAAGGCACAATCGGCACTGTTAGGAGGGATAGCACTACCGGCTGTGCTCGCCGCGCCTGGAGTCGTATTATCATTACCATCGCTCTTTGTATTTCCACCGGTGCCAGGACTTGGGCCCGAATCTCCCACACCATTGGCGGTCTGAACAGGCGGCTCGCTCCTAGCTTGATCCAAGCTACCGCCGTCACTGGAAACAGCGGAAAGCGGTGTCGCACATATCGCCACCATAAACGCAAAAACTATAGATGGTTTCAGCTTCATTTCATTTCTCCTATCGTCGATATTTCCGATATACCCGTTGAAGCGGGCGTTTATTTTTCGTGCAAGCATCATGCCCATGAAAAAACACCCTGCCAAAGTCAGACCTCAAATTCAGGAGAAACATTTACCTGCAGTCGGTATTCATATTCGTCATATGAAAGCCCTATATCGGATAAGCTGACCACATGGATGGGCCATTAGGGCGGATTTACATCGGTTATAGGAGATTAAGAATGTCTGCTAAAGAAGTGAAAGTTACGATCGGGCTAGAAAAATACCCTGTTGCCATAAGCGATGGAACACATGAATGGGCGGGGGATGAACCAATAGCATTAGGCGGCACGGATACGGGACCATCGCCTCACGCCTTGCTGCTTTCTAGCCTTGGCGCTTGTACAGCGATTACAGTAAAAATGTACGCAAGCAGAAAACAGTGGCCACTTGAGGCGGTCGATGTGCGCCTCAGCTTTCAGGCAGGCAGGGACGATGGCGCAACGGATATTGTTCGCCATATAACCGTTAAAGGCAAACTTACGGATGATCAGCGAGCGCGGCTTTTGCAAATTGCCAACGCCTGTCCGGTACATAAGATATTGACCGGACAGATCCGAGTTACTACAGATTTATCGGACATCGCCTTGTAGGTAGCGTTTTCAGCGAAAACTATAAGCTTGTGCTTTATTTAGCGAGTATGACGAAATGAAACTTAGCTGTTTTATTACTTCGGTACTTTTGTCCGCGAACCGGTATATCTTTCGCAAACTTCGAATATGAGCATTCCAACAAACATGGCAATGACAAAGATAAACACTTTGCTTTCACCCAGGCCTAAAGAAGCCACAGCGGGCCCAGGGCAAAACCCTGCTAGGCCCCATCCAATGCCGAAAGCCAATCCGCCAAGGATCAATCGGCGATCGACTTGAGAAGCCTTAGGCATATGCATTTCAGATCCGAGCAAAGTTTTCGAGCGTTTCCCGAAACGTTGAAAAGCCACCATGCCGATAGCAATAGCCCCGCCCATAACAAAGGCCAATGACGGGTCCCATTTTCCGGCTATATCGAGAAAGCCGATGACTTTAGCGGGATTGGTCATGCCGGAAATAATTAAACCGACACCGAATACTAAACCTGTGATAAACGCCGTAAAAATATGCATCGTAATTCCTTAAGCCAGTAAATGACGCACCACGAAAACCGTTGCAAAACCAGCCAACATGAAAGCCAAGGTTGCCGCAAGCGAACGCAGCGAAAGTCTCGATAGGCCGCAAACACCATGACCGCTCGTACATCCCGATCCATATCGAGTACCGATGCCCACCAGCAAACCGGCGATAATTAAAGTAGGCATACTCGCATCGATCTGAATAACGGGCGAGCGGCCTGCCAAATTAAAAGCCAACGATGCGGAGACCAAACCAAGGATAAAGGCCGCTCTCCACATCACATCGCCTTTAGCTGGCCGCAACAACCCACCGACAATGCCGCTTATGCCGGCGATTCTTCCGTTAAATAATAAAAATATTGCCGCCGCCAAGCCAATCAATAACCCGCCCGCGAATGAAGCCCATGGCGTAAAGCTCGCCCAGTCAATAGTCATCTGATTCACCTATTTAGAATTTGGGAAATATATAAAGGCTATGCGTAATATATGGAATTTTCGCGATAGGCTCACATTAAACACAATGCGCCTTAAGCATGCAATTCAATGAATATCGGACGTAAAAAAAGAACTCCTGTTCAATCGAGTGACTCAGAAAGCGAAGCGGCCTGCATTTCTGCAGGCCGTTCTTTGTGTGGCATCCTCGCGGGGATGCTATGTTATTCCGTCAATAATAGCAATGGGTTATGCCCGTGCCGGTGCCACGATCAAAATGAGAAGATGGAATACTACCGCTCCGATGAGGCAGCGAAGGTTCTGAAAAACTCCTCCAGGAATCTAATAACAATCCAGTTTGCAATGTCGGTGCTATTGATGGAATAAAGCCAAGAACGATCGTCAAGAGTTTCAGTCAGCGATGGCAAAACAATTGCGGCCCGACTGCTTCGCCGTATAGAGAGCCCGATCGGAAGCTGACATCAACCCTAGCGTCGTCTGTTCATGTTGCGGGTAAATTGCGATGCCAATGCTCAGCCCAGGGTGTACGACAGAGTTTCCGAGTGAAAATGATTCTCTAGCTGACTCAAGTATGCGCTGTGCATAACCTTCAAGCTCATCGCCGCATGATAGCCCCGAGGCCACCACAATGAATTCATCGCCGCCTAACCGAAAAACAGTGTCGTACTCACGCACGCAGCAAGTAAGACGAGATGCTATTTCGATCAAGAAGCGGTCGCCTTCACCGTGTCCGTAGGTATCATTGATCGCCTTGAATTTGTCAACATCGATAGTCAATAGCGCCACCGTTTCCCCAGTTCGCTTGGCACGCGCGATTGCATCATCAACCTTCTCGTGCAACTGCGCCCTATTAGGAAGACCGGTGAGAAAATCATGTGTGGCAAGGGCCTCAGCCCTCTCTTTCGCCGCTTGCAGTTCTTGTTCCAACTGCTTCAAGCAGTCAACGTCAGCCACGTGCACGAATATGCCTTTCACGCGACCATCGACAAGATGGGGATAATAGGTTGCGAGGCTATGACGAACACCCCGACCATCCGGCCTTGGAATCGCTCGCTCGAAAATCTGCTTCTGCCCTCGAAACGCCGCTTCGATATAAGGCAAATTCTTTTCGTACAATGGCCCCAGTAATTCTTTCATCGAAATGCCGATAAGTTCACGCCCCTCTCTACCGAACCAATCTTGGTAAGCGTGATTCGCAAACTTACAGATTTGATTGCTATCCCAATAAGCAACCATTGCGTCTAGATGATCGACAAGATCTCTCAATAAGTCGTTGGTATCCTCAGTGCCGTGCTGAATAACGCGTTGATTTATAGACGTAGCATTCATCCTGCCTTCTCCTGCGATTACGGGCCGGCTATTATTTATATTTGGCACACTGCTTTTTCAGTTCTCGGCTTGACGACGGCACTGCTTAATAATTCGGTTTGATGAAAATGCATCTTTATAGCATCGGGATTGCACATCGATGAACATTGCACTGATACCTTGGCATTCACCGGCCATAGCGTTTGCTCCAGGACTGCTTTTAATATAGCGGGAATGCGCCAAGCCAAAGGGATAAGCAATCAGTAGAAGCTCGGCCCAACAAATTATTGCTTGAGCCGATCGAATGGCGTCAGTCGGTGTTCCTTTCTTAAATTCCTCCTTAGTATGCAGAAGCGGAAAATCCAGCCTCGCCATGTCGATAACCTAAACCTCATGTCCAGCCAATTCGGCACCTTTCATTCTCCAAGACGTTTTGCATGACTATAGCTGGCAATACAACGCATGAATCATCTTATGAGGGATCATGACAACGAATGTTGATCCACATCAAACATATGGTTTTGCATAGATTACCGCGCCGTCGATGCGCCACCTATGATTCCTATAGAAAGCAGTTTCATAAGCAAGTTCGGCATAACATAATCAGTTAACCGGCAAAACACCCATGAATTGGCTTGCTGACCTGGTACTTGTTATACATACACTAGTCGTCGTGTTTATCGTAGGCGGTTTCATTGCCATCGGTATCGGCGCATGCCTGCGCTGGAAGTGGATAAGAAACCGGCGCTTTCGCCTGATTCATTTAGCCGCAATTTCGTTTATTGCTTCGATCTCAGCAATCGGGATAGCTTGTCCTCTGACAATCCTGGAAAATTGGCTCCGTACCGGAACAGCGTCCTCGCAAGGATTCATTCAACGCTGGCTTGGAGCGTTTCTCTATTACCATTTTCCAAGCTGGATATTTACATTTGCCTACGTCACGTTTGCGTTGCTTGTAGCGCTCGCGTGGCGCTTTATTCCCCCACTGAAAAGATAAGATGTTTGCCCCATTTCCCGGCTTGTATAAAACGGATCTCGTTTCAATTCTTCATCGCATCAACGCAAACGGCCAGTTCCTTCACACTATTCGAGACGACGACCGGATAACGCTCCATGGTCTCCAGCCCAGTCAACTCGGGTGGCAACATCGCGACTTGCGTCGCACAATATTCACGCATCGTCCGTAAATCGATGGACGATGCTACGCGTTGTCCGTTTCGCATTTCCTGACGCAACAATGGCAAACCAGAGCAGCGATCATCTTCCAGCGTCAGCAAATCACCTGTCATTCGGTCATGCACATCCAAACCGCGATAGACCTGCTTGCGGCCCGGCCATGTCGATTTTCCTTCCGAACCTTTTCGCCGTTCTGCGCCTGCGTACTCCGCCAGCTTGTAAGCACAATCGAGATAAGGCGCATCGGCTGATGTGTTCATGCGAGTACCGATGCCGAATCCATCGATCGGCGCCCCGCTTCGCAATAGATCTTGTATCTTGTGTTCGTCCAAGTTGCCGCTGGCGAAAATGGTCGCGCCGCTCAGTCCACCTCGATTCAATATGTCCCGCACACGCCGCGCATGCGCGATCAGATCGCCGCTATCAATACGCACGCCTTTGATCTCGATGCCGCGATGGCGCAGCTTCGCCGCAAGCTGCATCGCTTGTCGCGATGCAGGCGCATCCCGTATTTATGGCGCCGTTTCCCATGGCTTATTTGCCGGCGAGGCAAATACGTTATTACAAACAAGCATGATCGATAAAATTATCGTCACGAATTCCGTGCCGCCATTCAGGCTTGATGCCGGCTTCACAAAGAAGGCGCTCATTGAACTCGATGCAGCGCCGTTGTTTGCCGATGCCATTGAGAGAATTCACGCTGGCGGTTCGATTGCCGAGCTACTGGAAAATTAGAGCGCTTTGCGGACGAGTGTACAGTCGATGGCGCGCCGAAGAGGCGAAGGCGCAATAAAGAAGTACATGAGCACCACAAGCGTGAGATTAGCCCCTACACGAGTCTGCAAAGCGCTGTAGAGTTACATTCGCATTTCCCCGCTATGGCTTGGTTGTCGTTCCATCGCCCGCCATATCCGATGTTTTGCTGGCTACTTCCTTTGCCATCTGCGCTCCCATGTTCTCCAACTTGTCTTCTAACTCGATTTCCTTGGCGACGACAACGCCGGAATTAGCAACTATCGGCGGACCATAAGACCGATCGAGAATGACATTCCGGCCACGCGGGCCAAGCGTTACCTTGACTGCATCCGCCAGACAATTCACACCTTCGACAATCTTGAGTCGGGCATTCTCATGGAACGTAATTTGTTTCGCTGACATACATGCCTCCTACAAGTAATGATGCTTGCCGGCGCTTACTCGCTTAGCCTGCAAACCTTCGCCCGCCTCCGCTTCAAGAAATTGCACGTCCATACCTATCCGCATCGCTTCAAACGAAGGCTCGACGACATTGTCGCGATGAAAATAAAGTTCCCGACCATCGGTTGCTTCGATAAATCCACAGCCTTCTTCTTCGAATAGTTTTGTTACCCGTCCATGCAGCGCTTGCTCGTGAACTTTGACTTTTCCACGCTGGTGACGAACATAATCTTGCAGACGGCGCTTTGCCGCATCGAGCGCATCGCGAATGGCGATATAAACATCTTCGTGGGAGTGGTCATGGCTCACGGCAATCTCTTCGCCCGGCACAGTGATATCGACACGGACGCCATAGCGTTTTCCTTGATGCTGCTGCCGGCCTGCCATCTCAACCGTAATGCGGCAACTCATGATGTGCTCATAGAATTCATCCAGCTTGGATGCGCGCTTTTGAATTTCCGCCTCAATCGCATCTGATTTATCCACGCCGTGAAAAATAATTTGCAACGGTATTTGCATGATCAATGTTCCTGGTGACGACAAGAGCCTGCTATTGTGGCAGCCCATTGCTGGAGAAGTTTGATCCAAATCAACACATGTACCGGCCGCCATTAATTATTTGCGTTAGCGGCAACACTCCCTCCTTCACTTCAAAAAATTAAATCAACCATAAGGAATCATCGACATCACTCGAGTTTTACATCATCGGAGAGAAACAAGATGATGGAACAAGCTTTCAAAGGCTGCTCACTTAGCGAGAGCGATAAACATCCTCGCTTTCCCGGGCGATATTTCTTTCCGGGTGTTCTTTTCTGATCCGCTCAAGTCGCTCCTGCCTTTCGATACTCTTCGGCTCGCCCTGTTGAATATCTTCAAACGCGGACTGTTCCTGGCTTTCTTCTTGTGCTGTCTCGGGAAATTCACGCACAAGAATCTTGAGCGAATCCCATTCGATCGCAGGCAAAACTTCGGAATGGGCATGACCATAGGTACGAATCAACATGGACACTTTGGTCGCGCTCTCGATGTCCGGCGCGGTAAAAATATCGACATAATCGTAGGGGCCCAAAACGGCATAGCTCGCAACCCATTTGACATCAGGGCATTGAGTGCGGATATGGTCCATGGCTTTGCGTTCCAGCGTTTCCAGGTTGCGCGGCGCATGCAATGCGTCCATCGAAACCTTCGTGAGCATGATAAATGCGGTCATTGCAATTCCTTCGCTTGATTCAAACAACGGCGATCTCACATCGCGACATGGATCGGGTTGATCAAACAAATAACAATCGATGAACGAATACCAAGTTCGATGCAACCTAATCTCCGTTTCTCCTTCAAGAATAGGACATCAATAAGTTTGAATAGCGCTTCTTCAAGTAATCACGTCATCTATATTGTCTTTATAGGACTTCGCGCAGGCACGTGGATGGAAACTGGCGAGCGAGGAGTTGATGCCTGTCTTGCCAAATCATCAGTGAAAAAACGTTGTGGTTCGAATGAAATTATCGAGGAGTAAATAAAGATGACTAGAAGACATCCCAACCCTGATGCCATACCCGCGTACAGAACTAAACCGCTGACAGCGCACGTCGATGACAGCTACAAATTATCCGGCAAACTTCCAGAGCCAACGGTATGCCCGCAATGCGGTGCCGTCTTTCACAAGGGCCGGTGGCAATGGCTACCAAAACCTGAAGCGGCCCATAACGAAATGTGCCCCGCCTGCCATCGGATACACGACGAATTCCCGGCCGGGTATATCACGCTTAGCGGAGATTTTCTTGCTCAGCATCGAGATGAATTGCTCAACGCCGCGCGCCATATCGAAAGCAAGGAAAAGATGGAACACCCTTTGCAACGCATTATGGCGATCACCGATGAAAGCGAAAACGTTGTGATAACGACAACCGATATTCACCTCGCGCGCGGAATCGGCGATGCGATTCATAACGCCTACGGCGGACATCTGGATTTGCAGTACGGCGCCGACGAAAACTTGCTGCGCGTTTACTGGCACCGATGAAATGTCGCTTTCACATGGGTCGGATATCGTACGCAAAAATGCGATAGATTCGTTTAAGCAAGCAACAGATCCCGTGATTCAAACCACGCTTGCGGGCGCACTGCAAAATCCTTCCGCTTACCCTCATCCGGTAAATCAAGTCGACATGCTGGAGACTCACATCTCTTATGTCTTTCTCGCAGGACCCTTTGCCTATAAGGTCAAAAAAGCAGCTGAACTGGGTTTCCTGGATTTCCGCTCGCCGAAAGCGCGTGCATTCGATTGCGAGGAAGAACTGCGGCTGAATAGACGCTTGGCTCCCTCGCTTTATATGGATGTGGTCGCCATCACCGGTTCCCCCGCTCGCCCGATAGTCGGCGGAAATGGGCCGCCTGTCGAATACGCGATAAAGATGCATCGTTTTTCTCAAGATCTGTTGCTCGATCGTTTGCTGGCGCGTAATCAGCTGACATCCGAACAAGTGGATGAGCTCGCACAAAAGATAGCTCGCTTTCATGCCTCCATTAGCGTCGCATCAACCGGCGATGCATTCGGCACCGCCGAAGCCGTGCAACAGCCCGCACTGGAAAATTTCTCTCAGTTGAGAGACGCGGGATGCAATTCACCCGATCTGACTATGTTGGAGGATTGGACAACAACCCAGTGTAAGCAGCTCGAAGAGACATTCAACCAACGAAAAAAAAACGGTTTCGTCCGTGAATGCCATGGTGATTTTCATCTGGGCAACATCGCGCTTGTGCAAGGTGAAATGACGATATTCGATTGTCTCGAATTCAATGCCAATCTGAGATGGATCGACGTCATGAACGAAGCAGCATTCCTGGTCATGGATTTGCAAGATAGACAGCGGCCCGATTTGGCGCAGCGCTTTCTTAATCGCTATTTAGAAATCACCGGTGATTACGCCGGATTGCAGGTGCTTCGATTCTACATCGTGTATCGAGCCATCGTTCGAGCCAAGATCCATTGGCTGCGGGCCAATCAATCCGATGTGAATGCAGCGCGAAAAGCAGATCTGATCGCTCAACATCGCGACTATATAGCGTTGGCGAAAAATCACATCGTCGCTCGCAAGCCAGCCATCATCATCACCCATGGTTTATCCGGCAGCGGAAAAACCATGGCCTCGCAATCGCTGCTGGAAACGATCAAAGCCATCCTTATTCGTTCCGACATAGAACGCAAACGATCGCAAGGTTTGGCAGAGCTCGCGCAAACGGAATCGAGCCTTAATGGAGGATTGTATTCGGCAGACACGACCACCCTTACCTATCAACGGCTGCTCGACCTTGCCAGGATAATTGCCGAAGCGAGTTACCCGGTAATTGTCGACGCAACCTTTCTCAAGCGGTCGCAACGCGATCGCTTTCGCCAACTGGCCCAGGCGATAAATATCGAATGTCTGATTCTGGATTTCCCAACGGACGAAGCGACTTTGCGAGCTCGCGTCATGGAACGCAAACAGCGGCGCGACGATGCATCGGAAGCAGATATTCCAGTGCTCGAATATCAACTAGCAACGCAGGAACCGCTGCAGCCGGACGAGCAAGCGATGACTGCCGCTTATGACTCGACATTCGGCGAGCGCTGGCGAGCTAGTTACAACAGGTAATCACACACGATTCTTAGAGGTCTACTCAAGCTCATGCCGCCCAATCCGGCTCGCCACATTGCCTGGCGATTTCCTGCCGTACGGCATCACGTAATCGAATAGCCGCAGTCCAATCCTTTCCCATCGGCATGATCGATGGGCCGATAACAACCTTGATGCGATGATAATGTGGGAACCACTCGTCGCTGCGCAGCACGGAACGTGTTCCGATAAGCGTTACCGGAATGATCGGCAGGCCAACCTGTGCTGCAACGACAAACGCGCCCAGATGAAATGGCCGCAACCCTGATGCCCGATTTAGTGCGCCCTCTGGAAATAACACCAGCGAATGACCTGCCTCGGCAAGCTGGATCAACCGCGCCACTGCTTCCGCACCTTGTTCCGGATCGAAACGTTCGACGAACTGTGTGCCGATGCGGCGCAGAAAAACGCCGACGAAAAACTGTTCGCTCAATTCATGTTTTGCGACAAAATTGAAGAGACGCGGCAAGGCGGAGACCAACACAATGCCATCGAGATAGCTGGCATGATTGGCGACCAAGATGCAAGCACCGCGAGGCAGGTTTTCTTTGCCGTTCACCACAATCGGCGAACCCGCCAAAAAGAAAAAGAGACGAGCCATGGTGCCGCCGATTTTCCATGCCCATGAAACGCGCGGCGACAAAACGACCATTGCCCACGCTGCCAGCGCGAGTAATCCAAACCATGTCCACGCATAAGCTGCATAGAGTCGCTGGCCTGCCGATCGCAGCAGGCGGCAAATCATCGGCCATACATCGGCAATCGCGAGCAACGCGATTTGCCGCCAAACGGGACGAGGACCACCGGCTGTCATTCCTTGTTCATAGCGTTCTCGTGTAGCGCTGTGGCGAATCTTGCCGCTGGATGTTTTCAATACGGTGTGAATCGGCGCCAACACAATCTCATCCGCCGGTTCACCGAGCAAGTCGATTACGGTTGAATTGATTGTCGCACGCAAGCGATCTCGTTCAAGCGGATCGGTTTTTCGCGTTTCCGCAAGTACCACCAATTTCTCGGTGGCGGATGCTGCATCACGACTACCGAAAACCGCGACACAACCGCGACGTACGCCGGCGATATTGCCGACCGCTTCTTCCACTTCATAAGGATAAATATTTCTACCGCCACGGATGATGATGTCTTTAGTGCGGCCCGTAATGTAAATATCGCCATCGGCCAGATAAGCCAGATCTTCCGAATCCAGCCATTCGCCGTGAAAAAGCTTTGCGGTTGCGTCAGGGCGACGGTAATAACCGCGTGTAGCGGATGGCCCTTTGAATTCCAAATGCCCTTCCTCTCGCTCGCCGAGTTCGTGATGAGCGGCATCGACGATGCGCACCTCATGTCGCGGCAGCGGGCGTCCACACGAAACAAAGCTCAATGCGTTTGCATCATCTTCCGCCGCCGATTCGGCGCGGCGCGTGCGCATGAACACGTCGCGCTTGATGCGATCCACACGCAATTCCTGGTTCAACGGTGGAAAGGTGACACCCAGCGAATTTTCCGCAAGTCCATACACCGGCGCCACCGCGCTCGCCTGAAAACCGTAGGCGCTGAATCGATGGATAAACGCGCGCATCGTTTCCGCATTCACCGGCTCTGCGCCGTTGAATGCCCAGCGCCAGCTAGATAAATCGATACCGGCAATATCGGCATCTCGGATCTTGCGCAAACAGAAATCATAGGCAAAATTAGGACCGCCCGAGAGCGTGCCGCGATGACGATGAATCGCCCGCAGCCAACGTCCGGGCCGCGCCAGAAAAGATAGCGGCGACATCACGACAAACGGGCAAGCATGATAAAGACTGCCCAGCCATGCGCCGATCAATCCCATGTCGTG
>Ga0157374_10002546_pt1 | contig 15373 bp, 8 predicted proteins | sample M25metaG_FD_115308 | JGI IMG/M metagenome (GOLD analysis project Ga0157374, IMG submission 115308) | Miscanthus rhizosphere microbial communities from Kellogg Biological Station, Michigan, USA - M2-5 metaG | ecosystem: Host-associated > Plants > Roots > Rhizosphere > Soil | place: USA: Michigan...
ACGCTTTCTCATCGTCCGCCGCACCACCAAACACAATCTGCCCGCGCGATATGTCCGATCTCCACACCAGCGCCCCTTTGTTATCGGGATCATGCGCCCAAACCAGCCCCGACTTCTGCCCTGCCACCAGCAGGCTCTTGCCATTCGGCAAATCCAGCAGAATCGCGCCGGCCGAAAAATCCCAGTCCGGACCTTCGGGCTCCGGGCAATAGTAAGTAGCCGGCATCGGCGGACGTCTGGAAGTCGGAGCGCTCGTGCTGCCCGCGCGAAAACTCTTCGGCGGAAAACCCGCGGGACCTTGTCCCTGCGGACAACCCGTATGCCAGACATCTTTCGGTTCGTCCTGCTGAATCCACAGAATCTTACCCGTCTCCAGATCGAGTGCCATGATCGCGTCCGACCTTCCCACGTCCGGCTCTGAGAACGTATTTCCCGTCACGACATAAATGGCATGGCGTTTCGGATCGACCGTGATTGGCCCCCACACTCCGGCGCCCGAGGGCCCGATAAAGCTATTGCCATCGGCCGTCTTTCTCGGTGTCGGTTGATCGGGAATCATGTACGTCTTCCAGACTTGCTGGCCGGTGTTCGCATCGAGCGCCGCCACCATGCCCCGGAACGTGCAGCACGGATGATTGGGGCTGGACGATTCCGGCTCTTCAAGCGAGGCAACCGGAACGTACAAGCGGCCATTGTAAAGACGCGTGCCGCCCGTGATCCGCGAAAGCGGGTGCGCATCGATGAGGTGCTTCCACAACAGCTCGCCCTTCGTCGTATCCACCGCGTACACATTGCCGTGAATGTCGCCGAAGAACGCCGCGTATTTCTCCGTTCCGCCGCTGCCGCTCGGCTTCATCTTTCCCACCGTGATGGCGCTGCGTACACCGGTTTGCGCCTGGAACGACCAATGCACGCAACCGCTCTCCGCGTCCAGCGCGTAAACAAAACCGGCATCGGAGCTCACAAGCACTCGTCCATCCACAAGCGTCGGTTGACCGTAAACCGACGCCGCTGCCGGTAACCCGAAAGCCCACTTCAAGCGCAGCCTCGAAACCTGTGCTACCGATAAGTTAGCCGCTTTCCCGGTTTGAAAACGCATTTCGGAGAGATCGGGACTCCAGCCATTCCAGGATGGCTTCGAGGTCAAATCCCGGATTGGAGGATTGCTCGCGCATACGTTCGTCATCTTCTTTGCGTCGCCGCTCTCCGCCGCACCCAGCTTCCGGCCGCCCACCCATTCCGCAATGTCCCGCTTCTGCTGATCGGTCAGACCTTTTGCGATGGTCGCCATGCTGCCGTTGGTAAGTGTCGAGTAGATGCTCTCCGGTGTCATCTGCTTCAGCGCTGCCGGCGGCGGCGCGCTATCCACCTGAGGATTCCCATGGCAGTTCTTGCAGAAATTCCCAAAGATGGTCGAGCCCGCTCCCTCCGAAAGCCGCACTTGTGGAGCCGGTCCCTGACCTGCGGCCCATTGGGCTGTCAGCAACGCCGCGACGAAAATACCGTATACAGCTTTCATAGTCTTCTACCCCAACAGAACCGCGACCGTGAGGGAGCGGCTTGCACTGAGGCTCCGGTCGATCACATCATAGATTGATACGGAACTGTTTATCTGACACTCACCTCCATCAAGACCGCCGGAAATCACCGAAAGTAACGGAAGCGTTGATTAAATTTACCGCCCATTGACAGACTCTGGCAACGGTTATAAACTTGCGCCATCTCCGGCATACTGTCAGAGATTACTATAAGTCTCATTATGTGATACGAAAGACAATCGGATCACCCAGAAGCAGGGGCAGACTATGAAGAACTTCGCTGCGAGTTTTCTGATTTCTTTGGCGGCGCTGCTGGCGCCGTCAGGAGCAGCGCTGGCGCAGATTGCCGGAAGCGGCACGATTCAAGGCACCCTTACGGACGCCTCCGGAGCGGCTGTCCCTCAGGCCACCGTTACCGCAACGAATGTGGCTACTGGCGTAATCACCGTTCGCCAGCCAACCGCGGCCGGTCTCTATGTGCTCTCGCCGCTCCCGGCGGGCGATTACAACATCAAAATAACCGCGCCGGGTTTTCAGAGTATCAATCAGCAGCATGTCATCTTGGAGCAACTCCAGACTCTCGGCTTGGATTTCCAATTGAAAGTCGGATCAGCTTCTGAAGAAGTCACTGTGAGCGCGAGCGCAACCATGCTGCGGACCGATGATGTAGCACTGGGCAGTAGCATGCAGAATACCACCTACAACGCTCTGCCGCTGGCTATGGCTGGTGTACCGCGTGATCCCACCCAGTTCATCGCGCTGGCTCCCGGCGTTGCAGCTGTTGTTACACAAGCGGCAGGTCCATCTTACACGTCATTTAACGGCGGCCAGCAAGAGACTGGGGAACTATATCTCGAGGGTCTGGCGATGACTTATCCGAACCAGCAGGGTGATACTAGAAATCTCTCCCTGGGAGTTTCGGTTGAGGCGATCGAGCAGTTTCAGGTAGAGACGACCGGACAGAAAGCGATGTATCAGGGGCAAGGTATGCACAATTACGTCCTGAAGTCTGGTACTAACCAGCTTCATGGCGCGGTCTATGAATATTTCCGAAATACGAATCTGGATGCGCGCGGATTCTTTTCGCCGATCGTGCCCGTGGATCACCAGAACGAGTTCGGCGCCAACGTAGGTGGCAGGATCATTAAGGACAAGCTCTTTTTCTTCTCGAACTATAGCGGCTATTACTACAACACGGCCACTGCGCCGACTTTTATTACTATTCCGACAGCGGCCCAACGGATTGGAAACTTCAGTGCGCTAACGACGCCGATTTATGATCCCGCTAGCGCGTCTTGCACCGGCTCTGTTTGCACTAAGGCTCAATTTCCGGGAAATATAATTCCAGCGAACCGGATCTCTTCCGTCTCGAATTCGTTCCAGTCATACCTGCCCGCTACTACGAATGGAAACATTACTAATAATTACCTGTCAAGTTTGCCGAAGCAACTGCACAACAACAACACGACAAACAAAGTCGACTGGAATCAGTCGGAGAAAAACCGTATATCCGGTCTGTTTGCGCATTCGCAATATTTGACCGATTACACCGGTAATCTGGCCCCAAACGGAACCGCCTTGCCCTTGCCGTATAACACGTCTGCCGGTATCGTGGAGGAGCGGCCGACCATTGCGCAGATCCACCAAACCTATGTGTTCACTCCGACCATCGTCAACAACGCCAGCTACGGCCTGTCGCGCATTTGGATCCCGCTTTTCAGCGCAACCGCCGCCGGCAACTACATCGGAAAGGCTGGGCTCACCGGCATGCCGCCGGGCAATGCAAGCCTGGCATTCCCAGCTATCAATTTTGCCGGCCCAAACGCGCCAAATACGTGGGGAACCACGGGCCCCTTTAACGAGGCGGAGAATAACTTCACATTTGCCGACAACCTCGGCTGGGTGCGCGGAAAACATTCCTTCACCTTCGGATTTCAGATTCAAAGGCTGCAGGACAATAGAACACCGGCCGACACGGGAAGTAATGCGAGCTTTTCCTTCAGCAACAATGAGACAGCCGGGTTCCTCCCGAATAGCAGTACGTTGGCCACTACAACCGGTAACGCCTTTGCGAGTTACTTGCTTGGTGCGGTGGATTCGGCAGCTGTGGCGCAGAATTCGGTTGTGGTGTACGGGGCCCGCTATCACGACTGGTCCGCTTTTGTGCAGGACGATTGGAGTGTAAATTCCCATCTCACGGTGAATATCGGCCTGCGCTATGACTTCTTTGGGCCAAGTTTCGAGGTGGTTGACCGAATGTCATTCCTGAACCCGAACATTCCAAATCCGGCTGCTGCGGGACGTCTCGGCGCGCTCCAGTTTGCGGGCAATGGCAACGCTAGCTGCCACTGCACGTATCCCTACAACGCGCATTACAAAAACTTCGAACCGCGTCTCGGCTTGGCCTATCGGTTGGATTCGAAAACGGTGCTTCGGACCGGCTTTACCCTCAATTTCACGCACGGCGCCGCGGGCATCGGCGGAAATGGCGCCGGTGCCGGGCCCAGCCAATTGGGCTACAACGCCAATGCCACCTTCACTAGTCCTGCTACAGGCCAGCCCGCATTCTATTGGAGCAATGGCCTTCCGGCATATCAGCACACGCCGTTCATTGATCCGGGATATGGCGTCGGCTTCACTACCGCGAATCCTACTGGAGCGATTAGCATTCCATACGCTAGTCCAGACTTGGCTGCGAGACCTCCCTACTATATGAATTGGAGTTTCGGACTGCAGCGCGAGCTTACCGCCAATATGACGGTAGGAGCCGCATACTCGGCCAGCGTTGGCCATTTTCTCGCGAATGATGCCGATTTTGGGATTTGGACCAACTCGATATACCCGTCTTACCTCGCCCTCGGTTCGCTCTTGAATCTGCAGGCGACACCGGCGAACCTTACTGCCGCCTCACGGATCGTACCGGGTATCGCGCTGCCGTTCAGTAATTTCCAAGGAACAATTGCGCAGGCTCTGAAGCCGTTCCCGCAGTACTCGGGCGTAACTTACTATTCCGGCGACCTTGGCAATTCGACTTACAATTCTTTGCAACTTACGTTTGAGCGCCGCTTCTCGGGGGGATTGACCGCACAGGCAGGCTACACATTCAGCCGGGAAATCGATAACGTGATTGGCGTCGCGTCTCATCTGGGTGCGGTCGGCGGAAACCGGAATCCGTTCAACGGCCAACTCGATAAATCTTTGGGCACCCTGGATCATCGGCATATTTTCCATGCGACCTTTGTGTATGACTTGCCGTTCGGTGCCGGACGTCGCTTCTCCGGAGGGAACGCTGTTGTCCGGGCTCTGGTTAGCGGTTGGCAGCTCTCCGGCATCGTGACCTTCACGTCTGGCGCTCCCTTGGGTATCACCGGATCTGGTTGCGTCACGCCGGGAATTGTTTCTACCTGCATGGCCAGCTACACGCCCAATTTCTCCGGACCAGTTCGAATCAACGGAGATTATGGCGACGGCAACGCTCTGGCTCCGGGCGCCGTTTCCTATATAGATAAAAAAGCCTTCGCCGATCCGGCGCCCTACACATTCGGCAACACTCCTCGCAGCGCTCCTTACGGTTTGTTCGCGCCCTCTCTGCTCGGCACGGACATCAGTGTACGCCGGCAGATTAGTATCACTGAGCGGGTAAAGGTGGCGCTTTCCGGCGATTTCTTCAATATTACGAACTCTGTCTATTTCGCGGCTCCCGGCACAAACATCGATTCCGCCACGTTCGGGCAGGTAACCACCACGGCCAACCTGCCCCGCAAGCTTCAGATTAACGCACGTCTTACATTCTGATGTGAAAACTTTGCGGCGGTACGAACCCTTGAAACTGAGCCGGGAGCGAAAGCGACCTTGATTGTGAACAGCACTCTGCGCGCGCGACTTGCAGTTTTAAGCCTAGGCTTCGCCGCAATTATCGCGATCGCCCTCCCCCAAACCCCCACCGCCTCGAGTACTCTCCCATCCCCGGCCCGCCCACCCTACGGCGGCCCAGTCCGCGGCGCTGAATCGAAACGTTGGGAACCCTGGTCGGCCATGCGGGCCGCCGTCACTCCGATCCTCGGCTGGAAACTCGGCATCGATACCGGCAGTTTCCCTCATCTCGATCTCGACCACGCTCTCAAGGAAATCGATGCGTTGGGTGTGGCAAATGTTGAAATTTCGAGCACCCAGAAACTGGATACCGAAATCCCGAAATACGTCGACTATCATTTATTTCCGGGCGAGCGCAACGCAATCCGGGACAAATTGACTTTATTGAATCTCGCGGCGATGGCCTACCACGTTCCGGCCATCGACGCTGATCCGGACACAGCTCGCCAACTCTTCGAGTTCGCCAAAAGTCTGAACCTGGAGACCGTTGTTGCCGACCGGATTCCCAAGGATCTTGCTCTGGTAGACCAGCTCGCCTCGCAATATGCCATCAACGCAGCCATCGGCGGGAATACGCAAGCCGTGCTGGCCGCGCTAAACGGTCGTAGTAGACACATGGGAGTCTCCGCGGATACGGGCGCATGGCTCAAAGAAGGGCTCAAGCCGCTAGAAGCTCTCGAACAGGTGAAGGATCGTTTGCTCGTCCTCAACTTGCGCGGCGGAGGCGAACCGGACTTACTGCGCGAAATGCACCGTCAGCAAATAAAGCCGGCGCTGATTACCGTAAGCGCAGGCGCCGGTGCCTCCGATCTTACCCAACCCGTTCGCGACTTTGAAGACGCGGTGCGGCCGGTGATGGCCGAGCGTGTAGATCAGATCTCTCGCACTACCGAGATACGCTCGCCGGATCGTCTTACGGCGGAGGATCGCGAGCAGATCGAAGCAGCGCTCCCCAAAACCGCGCCGGCCAAACCCAAAAAACCGCGAAAGCTTCTGGTCTTGGATCTCAACATCGCATATGGCGGCCACCGCTCGATACCCGCGGAAAATTTCGCTCTGCAGCAGATGGGCAAAGAGACGGGCGCTTACGAAGCTGTATTCGATGACAATCTGGACAATCTGAAGTACCCCAAGATCAAGGAATACAATGCGATTTTCCTGAACAACACCGTCGGCATGATCTTCGTGGATCCCGAGGTGCGTGAAGGCTTGACGCGCTTCATCCGGGAAGGCGGCGGCTTGGCGGGCAACCACGGCACCAGCCACGCCTCGATGGATTGGCCTGGTTTTAGCGACATCATAGGCGTCCGGCGCGGCGTCCATCGGGCCAGCACGGAAGAAGCTTGGATCAAAGTGGACGATCGCAAGAGTCCTCTCACTGCCGCATTTGCGGGCAAAGAATTCCTCTATACGGACGAGTTCTTTCGTTTCCCCAACCCGCCCTACTCGCGTGACAAGCTGCATATCCTGCTGAGCATCGACGTCCAGAAGACCGACATGAACCAGGGACAAGTCTTCGTCCCGGGTTCGAACGTCGCGCGCCCGGATGCAGACTATGCCGTAAGCTGGATTCGCGACTACGGACGCGGCCGCATCTTCTTCTGCATCCTCGGACATAATCCAACTCTGTTTAAAACGCCCGCGCTCGCCCAGCATTTCCTCGCCGGAATCCAATTCATTCTCGGAGATCTGCCCGCCGACGCGAGTCCCAGCACTCGAGTCTCGACTGCGAGCGCGTCTACACGGAAAGAAAAATAAACAAGTGCGTTGGCGCCGCTACAGGTATGAGCGTTCTCACAATCAACTAAACATCTTGCCCAATAATCCCTTCTTCTTCGCAACCACTACCGGCCCCGGCAGCGACAGCAGAAAAAACCGAATCTCCTTCTCCCCGTTCTTCGCATGCCGGATCCGCACCTTGTAATTGCTTGTATCCGTCAAATCCGTCACGCCCGTTGTTCCGTTCCAGTAAAGCTTCGTCTCGCCGGCGTTGGTGGAGGCATGAATAAAATATCCGCCGGGCACAAGGCTGCAGTTGGAGGCATCCGTATTAACCCAGTCGGAAACCACAATCTGGAAATGAACCGGCACTCCGCGATTCTTGAGAACGCCATTGCCGTGATCGAAGCAGATCTCGATGCCGAATTTCAAACCCGCAACCTCCGGAATTTGATTCTGGGTTCCCGGAATGAAGATCATCTCGTCCGGCGTGTTGGCCGTCGACTCACGAAAGTCCGTCTGCTTGTCATAACGCCCGATCTGCGCGCCACCCAAAAGAAGGTAGGTCCGGTTGCGGCAGTAAATCGTCGCCTTCCCGTCCCGCAGCGCTCGATACTTGTCGTTCATCGAAAGGACCTGCTTGCCCCCAAGCACTTTATCGCTCGTCGTCGTCTCCCGGACCCAATCGTTGCTGCTGGACGCCCCTGTACTGAGTGCCGTGTGCATCGCGTGTACCGCCTTTTCCTTGCGGTCTGTCGTTTTGAGTTCGCCGATGCGCTCTCCCGCATGTTTCCCCGACTTGATCATCTTTTTTGCCGTTTCCTGCGGCCGGACCACGTTTTTGGCGTAAAAAATAGTTCCCGGAACCAGAAGAATTTTGGGATACTCGGCGCTCAGTTTCAGTAGGCTCGCCTGAACCAGGTCCTTCTGCTGTTCATTCAACGGCTCTCGCCGGCCGGATACGAAGTCGGCGAAAAAATATTCGGGGCACACCACCATGCCGCGAAAGGGCAGGTCCTGATCGATCTCGCCCTTTTTCTCGCCAATGCATTGATTGCAGTCCGCCATCAACTGCCGCAGCGCACCCAGGCGGCTGGTGAAGCTGGCTTGATGTTCGGCGAAGTGCGCTAGAGCAAGGACAAAATTGGTTCCAGTTGCCGATTGCAGCCCTGGAGTCACTGCGAGACTAGCCATACTATTCCGTATCACCTCAAAAATGGACCGGGGTCATCGTACCTGACGATCGGTGAACCCGCTAGACATCGGATTCGTCGCGTGGCGCGACGAGATTTTCTGCTGAGGCCGCTAAGAACGTAGCGGCACTTAAAATAATCGCATTTTCTGTCTGACTCCTGACGCTGCCGCTGTATGCTACGAAATGCGCCGGGCCGCAAATGCGCTCGGAAAGCGAAAGGACTCGATGACCACCACCAGCGTGTTTTGGGCGATGACACTGGCGTTTGCCGCTGCTGTCTCGCCTCGGATGTTCGCTCAACTGCAGACCGAAGTGCCTGCGCCCGTAGCTGGCGCAAAGCCCGTGACCGTCGAGCATATTAAGGTCCGCGGAGCGGCGCTGGAAGGTAATTTGGAGGGCGAGTCCGTCAATCGCGACGTGTTCTTCTTCCTGCCGCCCAGCTATTCCCGGGAGCGGTCGCGTCGTTATCCCGTTGTGTATGCCTTGCACGGTTACTCCATCGGGGCGGAGCAATGGACGCATGAGATTCATGTGCCGCAGACCATAGAGGGTGCGTTCGCCCTCGGTGCCAAAGAGATGATCGTCGTGCTGCCCGATTCCAAAACGGTGCATAACGGTTCCATGTATTCAAGCTCGGTCACTACCGGCAATTTCGAGCAATTCATAGCGCGCGATGTGGTCGCATATATCGACGCGCACTACCGCACCATCGCCAATCGGAGAAGCCGAGGTCTGGTCGGCCACTCTATGGGCGGATACGGTGCAAGCCGCATAGGCATGAAGCATGCTGACGTTTTCGGCAGCCTCTATATCATGAGTCCCTGCTGCTTATCGCCCCGTCCGGCCGGACCGGCAAACCCGGAAAATGAGAAAACCCTCGAAGCCGTCAAAACGGCCGAGGATTCCGCCAAGCTGCCGTTCTTGCTGCGCGCTCAGCTTGCTTCCGCGGCCGCCTGGTCGCCTGACCCGAAAAATCCGCCGCTCTATCTCGACCTGCCGGTCAAGGACGGCGTGCCTCAGCCGGACGTCCTCGCGAAATGGACGGCGAATTCACCCTTGGCCTTTATCGATCAATACATCGATGGTTTGCGCCAGTATCGCGCGATCGCCATCGATGTGGGCGACCAGGATCGCCTGCGCATCGATACCGCCAAGCTGCACGACGTTCTGGATAGGTATGGAATCGCAAACAGCTTCGAAATTTATTCGGGCACTCACACCAGCCGCGTAGCCGATCGCTTCCAGAATCACGTGATGAAGTTCTTCAGCGAAACCCTTACCTTTACCCGATAATCCCAACTAATACCCGATAATCCCAGCTACAGCCGATCCAACTGCAACAGCTCCCGCGATCTCGTTATATAAACCATCTGCAATCTGCCGGCGCTCGACGCGAGCCCCGGAACACCAAAGCTGACGGCGGATTGGAGTTGCACGTTCGGTCGCCAGCTCCCGTCGTTCAGCGAATACCAGATGTTATCGGAGCTCTCTCCAAGGTGAACCAGGTGCAGTTGGTTGCCGTGTGACGCGAGGGCCGGGGCAGCTTTGCTGCTCTGATTCGGAACCCTCACGTTCGTGCTCCAGGAACTGCCGTTAAAGATCGAATGCCAGATATCGTTGGAATCGTCGCCAAGGTGCACCATATGAACTTGGCCATTCGCTGCCGCCAGCGCGGGTGAAGCCTTGCTCTTCTGGTTCGGAATTCTCACGTTGGTGCTCCAGGAACTGCCATTGAACACAGAGTGCCAGATATCGTTGGAGTCGTCGCCGAGATGCACCATGTGAAGCTGACCATTCACTGCTGCCAGCGCGGGCGAAGCTTTGCTTTTCTGGTTAGGAATCCTCACGTTTGTGCTCCAGGAACTGCCGTTGAAGATCGAGTGCCAGATATCATTCGAATCGTCGCCGAGATGCACCATATGAATTTGGCCGTTGAGCACCGCCAATGCCGGCGTAGCCTTGCTCTTCTGGTTCGGAATTCTCACGTTCGTCGTCCAGGAACCGCTATTGAACACCGAATGCCAGATGTCATTAGAGCTTTCGCCGAGATGCACTAGATGAAGTTGCCCGTTAAGATCGCTAAGCGCCGGTCCGGCCTTGCTCTTCTGCCCGGAAATCTGTACTCCGCGGAAGCTCCATGGCGGGTAATACGCGGCTAGGGCGGCCATATCGCCTGCCGAGAGCCCGGCTCTCTGGCCGATATTGACAAAACTGCCCTGAAATCCGTTCTGGGCGGGCCCCTTCGAGATGACATCGACGTTTCTGTCAATGGCAAAGTCGCGGGCGCGGTAGTGCGTAATCGAATCGTAGTTGTAGATTCCGCTGTCGTCGGCGCTTGAGTTTTCCTTGTCGAAGTTGTATTTCTGTTCCGGTTGGATGTTGCTGAAGTTGATCACAACGAAGTTGTCACGATCTTCCCGGCTCTGTTCGTGATAAAAGCCCAGGGCGTGCATTACCTCGTGGATTACGATCCCCGGTTGGCTCCGCGCGCCGTCGTCAATCAGGGAATGCCAAAGTTGGTTAGAGCTGTCTCCCAGATGCACCACGTGCACGCGTCCGCTAAACTCCGCAAGCGCGGCCGACGCCTTGCTCTGCTCGTTCGCTAGTGGAACGTTGGGGCTCCATGAATTGCCGTCGAACACCGAATGCCACAGGTTGTTAGAGCTGTCCCCCAGGTGCACCATGTGCAGCTGGCTGCCCTGCGCCGCCAGCGCGGGCGAAGCTTTGCTGCTCTGATTCGGAATCGTGACGTTCGTGCTCCAGTTGCTTCCGTCGAACACCGAGTGCCAGATGCTGTTGGAATCGTCGCCCAGGTGCGCCATATGAAGCTGGCCGCTGAATGCCGCCAATGCCGGCGAAGCCTTGCTCTTTTGGTTCGGAACCTTTACGTTGGTGCTCCAGGAACCGCCGTCGAATACCGAGTGCCAGATGTCGTTGGAACTGTCGCCAAGATGCACCATGTGAAGCTGGCCGTTGAATGGCGTCAAAGCCGGAGCGGCTTTGCTCTTTTGGCCTGGAATCTTTACGTTCGTGCTCCAGGAACTGCCGTCGAACACCGAGTGCCAGATATCGTTCGAGCCTTCGCCAAGATGCAGCATATGTAGCTGGCCGTTGAAAAAGGCCAGGCTCGGCGCAGCCTTGCTTTGCTGGTTCGGTATCGTGACGTTTGTGCTCCAGTTGGTTCCATCGAACACCGAATGCCAGATGTCCTTGGAACTGTCGCCGAGATGCACCATATGAAGCTGGCCATTGAAGACGGAAAGTGCGGCGGGAGCTTGGCTCAGCTGGCCCGGAATGGGCCGCTGCCGGCTCCCTCCGATATCGCAGCGAACCGCCTGCTTGCCTCCCTGCCGTCCCACTGGGCTGTCATTATTTACGTCTTTCTCTTGAAACACGACAAAGTCGGGCTCGCCGTTTCGCGGCTGCAGCTTGATTGTTGTCGACGCGCCGTTGAACTGGGAGATTGCCATGTCCACGATCCCGCGCTCCGGACTTCCTGCGGGGAACACGGCGCCGTCAATTTCAAACGGTACGATCCCAGAAAGCCAACGGCGTTCTGGACTGGATGCAACGATAGCCATAGAACAACCTCTCTAGGACACGGCATTTTTGCCGTCCCAAACTTTACTGCGGAGAATTTACAAAACATTTCCATCGGCGACAAAAATTTTTGGAGTAGAAGCCAGTCACAAGAATCGAAAATATTTCTTTCCCTCAGAATCAGTAGCACTTATTGAATTTTTCCCCGTACGGAAAGTTCGTTTCCTGGGTGCCGTGTGCTATCGTCAGGCAGGCTCGCTGAGCTGAAAGCCGATAGCTTTCAACCCGGCGGGCCATTTTATTTCCAGGAGCCCTTAATCATGACCGCCCGATCCATCCGTCGCGCCATGGAGCGCAAAGCGAAAAAGCTCGAAAAGAAACGTCTCCAGGCCGAGACGATTTCCGAAGCCCGCCTGCTCGCCAACCAGGAGAACGCCCAACTCTCAACGGGTCCAACTAGCGAAGAGGGCCGAGCCAAGTCGTCCCTTAATGCTGTTAAGACCGCATTAACCGGCCGCACCGTTCTGCTGCCCTCCGATGACAGCGCCGAATACGAACGTCACCTCGCCGCCTACGCCGAAGAGTTCGCGCCGGTGGGCCTGCTCGAAATGAATCTCGTGCAATCCATCGCCGACACCGACTGGCGTCTGCGTCGCATCCCCGCGCTCGAATCGGCTCTGTTCGCCAAAGGCCGCATCGAATTCGCCGAGCTGTTCAACGAACAGGACCTCGCCGCACGCCCGCACCTGATCGACGCCCACACCTTCATCGCCTACGAAAAGCAAATTCGCAATCTGCAACTCCAGGAAGCCCGCCTGGCCCGCCGCCGCGAAAAAGAAATGGCCGAACTGAGCAGATTACAAGCCGACCGCACAGCGCGTTGTGCTGCGCAGCAGCACTTGCTTGCAACCTTGGCGCCTGTTGCGCACGCTCAGAAGCCGCGTATCCAGAAGCAACAGCAGGAGAACCCCGCAAATGGGTTCGTTTTTTCAACTCCCGAAATCGAACACGCGATGCTGCCCCGCGATCGTTACCATGAGCCCGCGCCCCTGCCTACGGCATTCTGACTCCTGTCTCCTGCCTCCTGTTTCCTCTCTCCGTTACCATGAAATATTCGTTAAATGCTGCGCTTCGAAACCGCGGGGGAATCTCATGGCGAATGTCTGGTAGCGACGGTAACCGGGTTACCGGCAGGTGTCCCCGTTTCCATCGAGTTTCTGAACCGGCAGCTTTGGCGTCGCCAGCAGGGCTACGGGCGCGGCGGGCGCATGAAGATCGAGACCGATCAGGTGCGCATCGTCTCGGGCGTCCGGCATTCCCAGACAATCGGCTCGCCCATCGCGATCCTAATCGAAAATAAGGACTGGAAGAACTGGACCGGCACTTTACCCGTCGAGGCGAAAGATGCCGTCGACGGCAAGGAAAAGCCGCTGCATCGGCCTCGGCCGGGCCATGCCGATTTAGCCGGCGTCCTGAAATACAATTTCAGCGAAGCGCGCCATATCCTGGAACGCGCGAGCGCGCGCGAAACCGCCGCCCGGGTAGCTGTCGGAGCGCTGGCGAAGACGTTTCTCCAACAGTTCGGCGTTGAAATTTTGAGTCACGTGGTCGGCGTCGGTCCGGTACGGCTCGCCCGGCGCGCGGCCTGGGAAGAAATCGTCGCTCTGAATGCGCGGGACGAAATCTTGCTCGCCTGCGTCGATCAGGAAACCGAGCAAAAAATGAAAGAAGCCGTGGATCACGCTTATCGCACCGGAGATACCGTGGGCGGCATCTTTGAAGTAGTGGCACACGGGTTGCCGCCCGGACTCGGATCGCACATCGCCTGGGACACCCGGCTGGATGGCCGCCTCGCGCAGGCGATCGTTTCCATTCAGGCTGTCAAAGGCGTCGAAATCGGTTTGGCGGAAGAAGGCGCGGCGGCGTATGGCTCGGCGGTGCAGGACACCATCCATTACGAGAGGCCCAAGCGCGAATTCCACCGCGGGTCCAACCGCGCGGGCGGGCTCGAGGGCGGCATCACCAACGGCGAAGACGTCGTTGTCCGGGGAATGTTGAAGCCGATTTCCACTCTGCGGAGGCCGCTCGAATCGGTGGATCTCGAAACTCGCGAGCCGGCTCTGGCGGCATACGAACGGAGCGATGTCGCGGTCATTCCCGCCGCGGGAGTCATCGGCGAGGCCATGACGGCGCTCGTTGTGGCCGAAGCGTTCCTCGCAAAATTCGGCGGCGATTCGCTTGGGGAAACCCGGCGCAACTACGAAGGATACGTCGCGCAGGTAAGCAATTATTAATGGTTCGAAAAATTTTGAAATACGGCGAGCCCATTTTGGAGCAGGCCGCCCACCCGGTCACGGAATTCGATACACCGGAGCTTCACGAATTAATCGCCGATATGTGGGAGACGATGTACGCGTCGAAAGGCGTAGGCTTGGCCGCGCCGCAGATCGGCATCGCCAAACGCGTCTCCGTAATCGACACCAGCGTCGGCGAGGACGAAAGCAAGAAGGTCGTCATCATCAATCCCGAGATTCTGTCCAAAGACGGCAACCAGACGGGCGAAGAAGGCTGCCTGAGTATTCCGGGCTTTCGCGAGCCTTTGACCCGCGCCAACAAAGTCACCGTGCGCGCGCAGAACGAAAAAGGCGAGACCGTCGAGCTGGACGGTGAAGAGCTGCTGGCGCGCGCCTTCCAGCACGAGATTGATCACTTGAACGGCATACTGTTCATCGCGCATCTCAGTGCCCTGAAGCGCGATATCATCCGCCGCAAAATCAAAAAGCTGCAAAAAACCGGCGAGTGGGATTAGCGCCGTGCGAGTGGTGTTTCTGGGCACGCCGGAATTCGCCGTGCCGTCGCTCGAATCGTTGGCCGCACGCCATGACGTAGTCGCGGTATTTACGCAGCCCGACCGGCCCAAAGGCCGTGGAAACCAGCTTGCCGAATCGCCCGTGAAAACTGCCGCGCGCCAGCTCGGCATTCCCATCCATCAGCCGGAACGCGTGCGGCGGCCCGAAAGTGTGGAACTGCTGCAAGAACTGGCGGCGGACCTCATGGTCGTGGTGGGCTATGGGCAGATCATCCCGCAAAGTATCATCGACTTGCCGCGCCATGGCATTCTCAACGTGCATGCTTCGCTGCTGCCGAAATATCGCGGCGCCGCGCCCATCCAGTGGGCCATCGCCAACGGAGAATCGGAAACCGGCGTGACCATCATGCAGATCGACGCAGGCCTCGATACCGGCGACATGCTGTCCAAACGCCGCACATCTATTGGGCCGGAGGAAACCGCGCCCGAGTTGAGCGCGCGGCTCGCGCCGCTGGGCGCGGAACTGCTGTGCGACACGATCGCGCGGATTGACGCTGGCACGGTGCCGCGAGAGAAGCAGGATCCCGTCGAAGCCACGCTCGCGCCGATTCTCAAGAACGAAGACGGGCTGGTCGATTGGCATTTGCCGGCCGCGCGCATCGATCGCCGTCTGCGCGGGTTCACGCCTTGGCCCGGCGC
>Ga0157374_10002547_pt1 | contig 15373 bp, 15 predicted proteins | sample M25metaG_FD_115308 | JGI IMG/M metagenome (GOLD analysis project Ga0157374, IMG submission 115308) | Miscanthus rhizosphere microbial communities from Kellogg Biological Station, Michigan, USA - M2-5 metaG | ecosystem: Host-associated > Plants > Roots > Rhizosphere > Soil | place: USA: Michigan...
GCCAAATCAGCATCCACCTTATAGTTGACATCTACTTGGGGCTGAAGGAAATTTTGCAGCTTGCCGTTGGCCTCCAGATGAGCTCCGCTGGTGGCGGCTTTCAGGCCCTTTAGCTCAATCTGGTTGTGTTCCACACTGAAGTGGACTTCTGCGGTCCATGCAATCGGTTTGTATCCCTCGAACCTGACCTCCGCGTGTCCTAACAAAATATTCGTGTCATAACGGCGATGCAGGATGCTGTAGTTGGTGTCCGCTGCGAAATCGTTTAGAGAAAAATCGACAGGCAATTGCTGATTTCCGAGCAACAGTGAGCCATGCCGTACATCAATATGGTTCACTGAGATTGAGAACAATCGCTGAAGTTGATTGAGGCCTTGTGAGGATTCATCGGCACTCACCGCTGGCGCAGGTTGATTGGTGCTGCCATCAGGGTAGACTTCGACATGAAGCGTGGGATGGTCGATGGTGATAGCACGAAACCCGAGGTCGCCGTGAAACAGTGATCGGAGCTTGAGATCGGCGATCAGGCGGTCAATATGAAGATAGGGTGCCTCATCAGGCTTTTCGAGTCCATGGATCGTCAAGTCGCGTATATCCACACGCAACTGGAATGGATCGATATCCAACTCTCCGATTGCAGCTTTTCCGCCTGTAACCCGTTCCAACTGAGCAACCAGACGCTGGCTCACCATGTTGTGGAAAGAATCCGTAGTGATGTACCAAAGCAGCCCTGCCCCAGTAAGAATTCCGGCAACGATCAGGATCAGGCAAATCTTGCCGAACTTGCGCCAGCGTGATTTAGGCGGGGTGGCGCTCATTTCGAAGATCCCTCATTTGCCTTCATCACAATCGTGCTGCTATCGCGAAGATTTTGCATCCATTCTTTGAGCGCAGTGTTGAGTTTTTGCTGTGTCAAAAGTTCGCGGATTTTGGGCGTCACCTCGGCCAGCGAAGGCTCCTTCGCTCCTGTTTGACGGAGCTGCGGCAGGAAGGTCTGGGTGTAATAATCTTCAATGTTTTTGTCGTCGATCTGAATTGTCGAGGTGAGGTGTTCATCAATCAGACGCAAAATCTTCACCTGCATCACGACATGTTTTCTCAGGTCGTCTTCTAACAGGTTGTAGCGCGCAAGCAAAGCGTGCCAGGCCTGATCGGTGTCCGCCCCAGGAGATTGCTTGCGCACTTCCTGCAGCCGCGCGTCGATGTCCTGCTCGCTTGTCTCCAATTGAGGATCGTTGTCCGGCATCTGCTGGCGGAGAAGTTCTTGATCCACCAGGCGATCCAAGGCCGCCTTGCGTTGTTCAGCCGTAAATTGCCGGACCGACTTCCCGGCAGTGAATGCTTCGTAATCCAACTCCTCATCCCAGTCACTTTCGAGAACGATGTGTCCGTTGACGGTAGCCACGATGCGGTCGATCACATCGCCGGCAGATAGGGGACGAACTACTGCCAACATCAGTACCACGGGGAGGATGATGGGCAGTTTCATTCTCATCAGAAGGTCTGTCCAATGCTGAAGAATACGTTGAAGCGTCGTGCCTGCTGTGGCACGAAATAAATAGGCCTTGGTGCAGTGGGATTATTCGGATCAATGGGAGCAGCAACGTCGCAACGCGCACTGAATCCGGAGTTGGGGTTGTTGAGGTCAGGAGCATTCTGGCAACTGGGGAACTTCGGCGGATTGAGGTTGTAGCCGAAGTCGAAGCGCACAGGGCCGATCGGGGTTTTATAACGAATGCCGATGCCTATTGCGTGGGAAATATAGGAGTAGTCGCACTGACGGGCCGTGCTGTCCTGCTCGCAAAGTTGCGGGTCTTTCTGCGCCCAGCGCAATAGGTTGTGCGTCATGTCGTGACCGCTAACAAAAATGTTGCCGGCATCATGAAAGATGGCGAGGCTAAGGTTATCCTGCACAACTGGCAAGCTTAGTGGTGGTAAGCGCAATTCGAGATTGTTAATGAACATCGCCGTACCACCAAGGGGAAAGCCCGAAGTTGGATCGCGTGGGCCTGCTTGATTGAGACCGAAACCACGGTGCGAGTTTCCTCCGCCCGCCAGGAGTAATTCCGGCAGCGGTATGGTGGCGGCGGTTGGTGCCGTACCGGGGCGAATATAGACCGTGCCGTTGAATGGAACCTCCACACCAATGCGCGTGGAACGAGCAAAAACAATTTTTCTTTCACGTTGGGGATTTTTGCCGAAGGCATAGTAGGTGGAATTCTGCACGACCAGACGGCTGAAGTCTCTTTCTGATCCGAAATACTGACTGGCAACTCCACCGTCTACGGTGGTGTAGTTTCCTTTTGCAGGGTCGAGTGCGTTGTCGCGCTGGTCGCGGATGTAGGTGAAACCGGGCATTCCCACGCGCGCGGGCTGAGACAACAAAGGCAGCAGCACCAAACTTGTATTAGTAGGAAGATTGGTCGCCTGCACGCGGCGGTACGTGAAGCGATATTCCATCGAACTAACTTTGGTCAAATTTTGAATGGCGCGGATGGCACTTTCCAATCGCTCGGAAGTAAACGTCGTTACATCGATGGTGTTGTCGTAGGACAAGGACATGGACAACTTCCAATTCGGGTTGGTCAAAAAGCGTGGAGCCTCGTAGCCGATCAGCGCCAACTGTTGCAGGCGGCCCAGGTTGGTTTTGAACGAAAGCGTGTGATCACGGCCGCCAACATTCAGACGCGTTACCCCGAATGATACGCGCGGGCTGACCCCCGTCTCCCCCTGAGCTGTGTTGCTACCATTCGTCGGTTGGCCGGTGGCGAATTCGAAACCTAGTCCATAGTTAAATGTGTAACGTTTGGCCTCGGCGATATTAATCAGGACATTTTTGTATTGCTCGGCACCATCGGGGTTCTGTACGGCTGTATCCACTTGGCTGAAAATTCCCAGATCGTAGAGACGTTGCTGCGTGTTCAAAATATCAATCTGACTGAGCGGATCGCCCGGTTTGACTTGAATCTCGCGCGTGGCGACTGAGCGTTTGGTGTGTTCCAGTCCGGTCAGCAAAACACCACCGACCGATACTTGATCGCCTTCATGAATAGTGTAGGTCACGTCCATTGAATTGGGGTCGTTCGTTGTGGGCTTCGCAGCGGCCTCAAAGGTTGCGTTGGGAAAACCATTATTGAAGTAGTAGTTGAGAACATTGTCGCGATCCTGGCTGATGTACAGCTCGGAAAACGGCTGGCCTTCGGTAGAACTGAGGCGGGAGACCAAAGTATCGGCTGGAATGGCGATATTGCCCAGAATATTGAGCGAAGCAATCCGGGTTTGCGGACCTTCGTCTACGTGGATAGTGATCGCAATTTCGTTCTTATGTCCTTCGTGATCGTCTTCGGCATTGGAAGTCACTTTGACTTGACGAAAACCGTTGGAGCGGTAGAGATTCTCGATCGCGGTAATGTCGTCACTCAGCAATTTTTGGCTGTAGCGCCCGCGGGAGAGGAATTTTTCCGCGATCTGAATCTGCATGTGGGTACGCAGGTTCGGCGTGTCGAAATACTGGTTTCCGGTGATGTCGATTTTCACCACTTTGTGGCGGTCACCAGCATCGACGTTGTAAGTGATCACCAATTCCTTTTGGTTAGTGGAACGACGGCGGCGTTGATAGTCCACCTTGGCCTCAAAATATCCACGACCTTGCAAATAGTTCAGAATATTGCGCCGGCCTTCGTTGAGTAGATCGTCATCCAGCGCGTTCTCCTGAAAGACGGGGATCAGTTTTTTTAGCTGGCCACGACTGAATTTAAATCCCTCCACCGCCACTTTCACCGTAGGGCCGGGAATGATTTCGAACTTGTAGTCGACGGCATTACTGCGCGGGTTGTAGACCTGGCTGGAAATTCTGACCTGAGTTAGCCAGCGCTCCTGTTTCTGATATTTCTTGCGCAGGCGTTCAAGGGCGTTGGTTGTGCGCGCTGCGGTCACCTGGTCGCCGGGGTGGATCTTGGCAATGTCTAAAATTTGTTGCTGCGTGTGGTTCTGATTTCCAGTTACGGCGACCTGGCCTACATGCGCAGCGAGGCCGGGTTCGATGTGGAACACGATGTCTACTTGCTGAGTATCGGCGTGCTCGACTTCGCGCTCAGTGACTTTTGAGCGATAGTAACCGTTTTGCTGCATGAGCTGACGGATGATTTCTATCGCGCGTTCGATTTTTTCGCGGGTGAAGAGTTCGCCGAGGTTTAACTTGGACGCGTTTTCCACCTGGCCGGTGGTGGGATGACTGGGATTGCCTTCGACGCTTACGTCTCCGATGAAATAGTTCGGCGAAGTGCGGAAGGATAAAGCTACTCTACCATCTGGCGTGCGGTTCGCTTCGGCGCGGATATCGGCAAAGCGGCCCGTGCCGTTGAGAGCTTGTATGCTGTCACGGACCTTGCGGCGATCCAGGGGCTGTCCTGGCTTCTGCGGCACGAGATCAACTAAGAGCTTCAGTTCACCGGGCTGGGTCACCTCTGGGAAAGCGACTTCACTGACCATCAGGCCTTCGTAATTTGATGCCGGGGTCGGTTGGCTATTTTCGGGAGCGGCTTGCGGCGGATTTTGAGCAGACGCGAATAGTGTGATTAGCACCATGTACGCGAGAACTGTCAGGGATGTGCGCCATGCCCCCCTCAATCGCAAAAGTCTCCTTAGCTCAGGCGGTTAGCCCTCATTGGTTTGAGGAGGCCTAAGCGGTTCAACGTTGTACCTGTACGGCGTGTAATGAAAGTCTATGATAAAGGTTTAAACACGGGAAACCGATGATAGTTGGGGAACTCTGGTAATGGAATCGGAAGACAGATATTCGCGGCAGGTGCGGTTCGCAAAGATCGGCGAGGCTGGGCAGCGGAAACTGGCGGTAGCCCGAGTGACCATTGTGGGGTGCGGGGCGACTGGGTCCGTGCTGGCATCGTTGCTGGCGCGGGCCGGGGTAGGGATGCTGCGGATTATTGACCGCGACTACGTTGAGCCCAGCAACTTGCAGCGGCAGTCTTTGTTTGATGAGGCGGATGCAGCGGAGTCTTTGCCGAAGGCGATTGCGGCGGTACGGAAGATTGCGGCCTTCAATTCGCAGATTGTGGTGGAGCCCAAGGTGGCGGATTTGACTCCAGGAAATGTTGAGGAACTGCTTGCCGGATCGCAATTAGTTCTAGATGGAACCGACAATTTTGAAACTCGCTATTTGCTGAATGATTGGGTGGTGAAGAATTCTCTGCCCTGGATTTACACAGCGGCGGTTGGGAGCTATGCCGCTACCTTGAATGTCCTGCCCGGAAAAACGGCGTGTTTGGCTTGCATCTTTCCTGATCCTCCTGGCGGCATGGTGGAGACTTGCGAGACTGCGGGAATTTTGAATTCTGCGGTGAATCTTGGGGCCTCGATCGCTGTTACTGAAACTCTCAAAATTTTGGTTGGCGATGAGGCCGGTGTGCGGCGGACGCTGGTCTCTTTTGATTTATGGCGGAATGAGCGGGCTGAGATTACCGCGGCTTCCCCTCGTCCGGGATGCCGCGCCTGTGGATTGCGTGAATTTATTCATCTGGCTGGTGAAGGGCGTCCGCATATCACCTTGTGCGGGCGGAATTCGGTGCAGATTCATGAGCGGCATCGACCTCTGGATTTGGTAGAGATGGGGGACAAGCTGCGTCCGCATGGATCGGTTCGACATAATGATTTCGTTTTGAAGTTTTGGCGTGAGCCCTATGAGATGACTCTGTTCCCGGATGGGCGGGCGATTATTAAGGGAACGACCGATACGGCCGTGGCGCGGAGTTTGTATGCGCGGTTTGTGGGCAGCTAAATACGCCACTTTCACCTCTGGGATGACAAATCGATCACCGTCAATCCGGTTCCACACATTTTTTAGACTAAGCGTTGGCTGTACACCTTCTATACCAATAGCGCCTCCTGCATCTCGAGTCACAGATCGTCATCTCTCCACGCAAGGTCCGCCTCAAGTCGCATAAAATTGCCGAACGTTGAGCAAAAGTTTTCACATTATCAATATTTGTCAATCGCCGAAAACCCGTGTCCAGCACGACTTTTCGGGTGTATGATGAGCGCAAATCCCAGGGCGCTTTTTTGCATGCTTCTCCTGGCAAGATGGCATCCTAAATGTTGTTCGCGGAATTACTCCGCAAAGGTTCTGAGGAGGATTATGCGTTTACTTGTTTTGTCTCTCGTTCTTTTGCTCTCTACATTGACATTGGGTCAAGTGATGGTGGTCGGCGGCAATGCGACTTCTGGGCCGGTTGGTTATGACGTCTACTCTGTGCCGTTCACTCCGCGCATCGTGACACCTTCGGTGAATTTGACTTCGACCCCGACTGGCACGCAGGCAGTGGTCTATCAGGGAGAGGTTTCCACACCTGTGCTGTACATCCAGGGCAACGGCTCTTCGATGCAGAGTACATCCATGCATCGCGGTGATCTGGGCGTGGCTTCCTATGACAGTTCCGTCAGCGCGAAGGAAGTGATGTCGTGGTATGGACCGGCGAAGAAGGCTTCGCGGACCTACACCAATGACGATGTGAACCGCGTTAACCAGTCGACCGGCACCGTGAAGTACAACGGCAAGACTGAACAGATTAAGTAACTAGCGCTCGACGATCGCGTCGAGCATGTCATAAAAAGCTGGATAGGAGATGGCGGCCGCATCCGCTCCGCGGATCGTCGTCTCCCCTTTCGCGCGCAGGGCTGCAATGGCGAAGGCCATGGCAATGCGGTGATCATGGAAGGACTCTAGTTCTGCTCCCCGCAGTTTTTGTTTGCCTCTGATTTTTAGTCCATCTTCTCTTTCTTCCACTTCCGCTCCCATGGCTCGTAGATTCGTCACGACTGACGCAATGCGGTCGGATTCCTTCACTCGGAGTTCTCTGGCGTCGCGGATTTCGATTCCCTGGTCGGTGTAGGGTGCAATGGCCGCCAATACGGGGATTTCATCGATCAGTGCGGCTGAGTCGGCTCCGGCTAGTGTGGTTCCGATCAGCGACTTCCCTTCTACCCGCGCTGTGCCCACTCGTTCGCCGTGGTGTTCTTCCACTTGGGTGAGATTGATTTTTAGTCCCATGCCAATGAGCACGTCGAACAATCGGGCCCGGGTTGGATTCATTAGGAGATGAGTGATGGTAAGTTGCGATCCCGGGAATAATGCTGCGGCACAGAGAAAAAAAGCCGAACTGGAAATATCTCCGGGAACTACCGCTTCGATGGCGTGGAGCTTTTGGCCTCCCTTGATACTTACTTGTGTTCCGTCGCGTTTTACTTCTGCGCCAAATGCGCGAAGAGCGACTTCGCCATGGTCACGTGTGCGGATCGATTCGGAGATTTTGGTTACGCCATCGGCGAACAAGCCGGCATGCAGCAGGCATGATTTAACCTGCGCACTCGGTACGGGCATGTTGTATTCAATTGCTTTGAGCTTTCCGCCGGTGATCCATAGTGGAGGCCTTCCTCCGCCTTTGGAAGATATCTTTGCGCCCATGCTCTCAAGCGGCGTGATCACTCGCGCCATGGGGCGTTTCGAAAGAGATTTGTCTCCAAATAATTCCGTGGTGAAATCCTGTCCGGCGAGGATGCCGCTTAGCATGCGGATGGTTGATCCGGAGTTGCCGCAGTCTAGCGGGGCTTTGGGGGCGCGTAGCCGTGCGCCTTTCCCGTGGATTACTAGGTTGCCACCATCTCGTTCCCACGCCACCCCTAGTCCTTGTACGCAATTTAGTGTGCTGGCGCAGTCTGCTCCGGTTGAATAGTTTTCGATTTTCGTGTCGCCTTCGGCGATGGCTCCCAGCATGGCGTAACGGTGTGAGATGGACTTGTCTCCTGGCAGACGTATGGCTCCTTGCAGACTGCGAGCAGGACGGATTACCTGTGTGGAGTTATTTTGCATTCGATATTCAATATAGCGGATGTCTGAGACCGTGAGCTTGCGCTCACCGACAGCCGAGGCGGCTGCCACCACATGTCACTACTTTTTCTAGACTAAAGCTTTAGCTTCGGCTGTGGCTTCCTTGAGGATGTCGGCTGGGACTTCTTTTATGCTTACACCGAATTCGAACATGGGAGTTTCCGAACCGCGGCCCCAGCGCGCTACTTCCCAATGAGCGCGGATGAATTTCACATCGGTATGGCTGGTTAGATCCATCAACAAGGGATGGTCCGCCCGGTAGAATTTTTGCGGAAAGGCCGCTACCGGCTTGGCTCCCCAGGTTGCGCCGTCGGCTGATCCGTAGATGCTTACATCGAGTGACTCTTGTTCAACGATGTCGCTGATGTTCAACATCAGCAGGAAGACTCGATTGGCGGCGCCACTTACGGTGACAGCTTCACCGTCGCCTTTGGCGGTAACGGTGGTTTTCGCGGGAACCAGGAAGGTGTCAATCATAGCGCGGAGATTGTAGCCCTATGAGACTACCGAATCAAGGAACTGGCGAAGAATGCGTCCGGCTTCCTGTGGTTGTTCCCAGGCAGAGTAGTGTCCGGCTTTGGCGATCACCTTCATCTGGCTGCCGGAGATATTTCGCCGCATGGTTTCCGCCTCCGGAGGTCCAGTCAGCGTGTCTTCATCTCCGGTGACGATCAGCGTGGGCACGTTGATGGTTTTCAAAGTAGGCAGTGAGTCTGGACGCTCGGCCATACCTCTTTGCACTGCAGCTACGTCTTGGGGAGACATTTTACGCATCATGCGAAGCGCGCCGTCGACCAGGTCGTAGCGGGTTTCGTGTGCGGTCTTTCCCAGTAGTTTTGTTACCAAGCCTTGGAAAAATGGTTCGGTGCTGCGCTCTAAAACGTCGACGGCAGATTGCAGTCTTCCGGCGCGGGCTTCTGCGTTGTCGGCTGGGGCTTTGGTGTTGATCAACATCAAGGCAGAAATTCGCTCTCTATTTTGTCGCCAGAGTTCGAACAGCGTGTAGCCACCAATGGAAACTCCGGCTATCGGTACTCTGCCGACTCCGACGTCCTCAAGGATGCGTATGACATCCGCGGCGTGCTTTTGCATGGTAGCTGGTCCTTCTCCGGCTTCGGAGTCGCCGTGGGCGCGAAGATCGGGAACGATTAGCTGATAACGCGATGTCAGCGCTTGCGCGGCCGGCTTCCAGAATTCTCGATTTGCCGGGAATGGGTGGAGCAGGACTACGGGCGAGCCTTGGCCCAGAATTTCATACACAATTTCTGCGTCGCCGCTACGGACTCTTTCCATGGTTCGATTTGACCACAGCGGCGCGAGAAAAACCTAGTTGGGTACTTCCTGGGCTGCGGGGACGGCGTGCTCCACAGGTTCTTCCGGCATGACGATCCAGCAGATGATGTAAGCAATCAGGCCGGGCGTTGGCGGGACCAACGCAAGAATGAGCCATACGATCCGAACCAGCGTCACGTCGATGTCGAAGTACTCGGAAACCCCAGCGCAGACTCCGGCGACTTTGCGGTCTGCCCGGGGACGCACCAGACGTTCACGGGCGCTAACTCCTCCTACCCGCTTGCCGCAGTAGGCACAGAGATTGGCGTCGTCTTGAATGACCTTACCGCAGTAGTTGCAGTACATACGTAAGCCTCCGTGCGTTAAGGATACGATGGGTTTCGGGAAAAGTTCCACAAATGTCATGACTTGTTCGGAGCGCTTTGGACGAAAAGCAAATCGGCCACACAGGACACGCAGTTACCCAACGCGAAGCCAATAAACTGAAGTCTTTGCGTAAACTTCGTGTCCTTTGTGGTTATCTTCTTAGTCGCCGCGGTATGGATCTTTAATTCTTTTACGCGCGGTTTCAGAATAGGGGGTTTTGTCGTCTGTCGCGATTACTGCTTGGTAGCGCGCCGTTGCCTGATCCCGCTTCTGTAGCATGTCGTACATCTCGCCCGCTAGGAGATTGGCTTTTTGTGATATTTCCGGATCGAGTTTTGCGACTTGTACGGCCATTTCATAGGCGGCGGCTGCGCCAGCATAATCTTTCTGGCTGCGAATAAGATCGCCCAGGCTTATGGCCACGGCTTCATAGTGGAGTCCCGGAAAACCGCCGTTTTTTCCGGTTTGCCAGACCTTGCGATAGGAGGCTGCAGCTTCCAGGTTTTTGCCGGCGGCTCGAAGCAGGTTTCCTTCCTCCATCGCGATTAACAGATTCCGGGGATATACGGAGATGAGATTTCGAGCGTAGCTCAGGGCTTCGTCGTATTGCTTCTCGCGGCGGAGAAAGACTACCAACACGATTTTCGCGTCGGTGCTGGTTTCGCTGGTGCCTTTGGCTGTTTCGCGGAGGTAGTTAATTCCCTTTTCTTTGCTCCCGCTTAAGCCGGCCATGGCTACAGCTACTTTCACCGCCCACGACAAGCTTCCCATCACATAGTTATGTGCTCCAACGATCAGCTTGGCGTCGGTGTAGTTCGGGTCCAGTTCCAATACGCGTTCGTGGTCGCGCCGCGCCCCAACAGCATTGCGCAACGCGGAAAACCAGGCCCGTTCGATCAGGGCCGTGTAGGTGGCAAGTTCTGCGCGCGTGACACCTCGAGCATACAGAGCGTCGATGTCGTTCTCGTTGGCTTGAAGCTGCTTGGCTTCTAACAGCTCGGCGCGGTTTATTAGCTCTTTTATGCGCTTTTTGACGTTTTCATCGGCCGGACGGTGGGGCTTGGAGATGAAGCTATCGTTGGCATACTCGCTGGTATCCATCGCACCCATGCGGTAGAGCTCCTGGAACAGGACGGCAATTAGCAGATGGTTAACCGCGAATGGATCGTCGGGATGCCTCTTCAAAACCTGATCGAACTCCTGGATCGAGCGTTCATAATCCATGTTGTAGAAGTGATCGAAAGCCTGGGCGTTCAAGGGGTCATCGGGGCGGAAGCCCGACTTTTCCGGACCTTTCGAAGCAGACTTGGCGGGAGCTTGGGCGTAGGCAGGCAGGGCTGTTAACAGCGCACACCACAGTAGAACCAGCGCAGACAATGCTGCCATTCGTGAATGACCGTGTCCTAGTTTAACCGATGCGTTGCTTTTGGGATTTGGGAGTCAGGAAGTTACCTGGACACGCGATCATCGTCAAGGACGGGAAATCCGCAGGCTAGCTACGACATTTTGGATAATCTTTGCCTGCTGCGGAGTAATTCTTGCCCCACTTACTAGTACATGGGCCTTCTGTAACATTCGCAAGTTGCTACAAATCAATCAGTTACAAAATCTACAATTTGGCCTACGGCTTGCCATGAGTAAAAAGGACACGGGGCATATTTCGCATGTCGGAAGCTGTACCTACTACAAATTCTGAGTTTTGGCAGCCGCCAGCGACTGCTGCGGCTCCTATCCTGGTTCCAACTGTCGCGGACGCTTGCCCTCGTTGCCAAACCGAGTTCATTTTGGATGCCCGGTTTTGCCATTCCTGCGGATGCGGTCGGCCCTCCCCCGAGCTGCGCAAAAGCTGGACCAGCTACCTTGAATTCCACAACATCGTGCACTATGCGTCAGTTGTGCGCGATGCGCTTGGTTTACCCCTCCCCTGTTTGATTTGCTTCCTGGTCGGCGTGCTGTGTTTAGGTAGCGCACTGTTTGTAGGGTTCGTTGCCCCGTCGGAAACCGTGGTGGACTTTCAGGCGGTCCAATACTGGCGCATGGAGTGGCTGCTGGGCGGCGTGGCGGCATTTATTGCCGGCATCTTGCTTAAGATTTCAGGTTCTCCCCAGAAGTAGGCTCTTCCTCCCCCCAACTTCTAATGCTGTTCGTGGTGTTCCTGCGTGATGTTCGCGCTCCCGGTGCGCCGGATTTCATTCATCCGATATAAGTGATTGACTGGGCCTGTGCCCTTTCCAATTGAAACGGCGTTGGCGATGGCCGCGCTCACATAGGCTTTGGCTAACAGGACCGCTTCTGGGAGGCTGCGCTTGTGGGCCAAGTGACAAGCTATGGCGGTCGAGAAGGCGCACCCGGTGCCATGGGTGGATTTCGACTTCTGCCGCTCGGCTTTGAAGACCTCTTGTTCGAACCCTTTTTCCCCGGGGAAGCTCAGCATGTCTACGGCCTTTTCTAAATCTCCTCCGGTAACGACTACCGCTTTTGCCCCCATGGAGTGTAGTGCGGCCGCGGCGGCTTCCATTTGCTCTGGGCTGGTTACCGGGAGGCTGGTCAGAGCAGCGGCCTCGGCGGCGTTTGGGGTAATGATTGCCGCCAGCGGAAATAACTTGTCCACCAATGCGACGCGGCCGGGCTTATCCAACAGATCGGTCCCGGAGGAGGATTTTAGGATGGGATCCAGGACGACATTGGGCAGATTTTCTTTGCGTAAGAAAGTGGCTACCGCCTGGCAGACCTCGGCGTTGGCCAGCATGCCTATATGGACGGCGGCGACGTCCAGGTCAGCCACCAAGGTTTCCAGAGTGGATGTGATTAACGACGGCTTTAGGGCCTCGGTGCGCGCTATCCCCTGGGTGGATTGAACTGTCATGGCAGTGACGCACGCGACGCCGTAGCATCCGTGCGCGGCGATGGTTTTTATGTCAGCGGTGATGCCGGCACCCGAAGATGGGTCAAATCCAGCGATGGTCAGGATGACAGGGAGTTCACCTTCGCCCATAGCGGCAATTTATCGGAAATGGTCGAAGTTTCCAAAAGCAATGACGGACCAAGCCATGGGCGGCGAAAGGTTGCAGCCCAGCCTAAGCCGAGGGTCGACACGGGAAGCCCAGCAAAGGGCGAAAGAGAATTGCTCTGCGCCAGGCGATTTCTTTCGCCCACCGAGGCCTCACCGTTTGCCAGCTAAGCCACGGCTCACTCGGTGGGCCGCCGTCTTTCGCTGCTCCGCAGCTCGGCCTTTTGGACATGTAATCATTACCGGACTTACGATCTTTGAATTTCCCGCCAAAATCACATCTCAAAATCCCCCGTAAGCCATTGAAAGTAATATCTATGTAAGAATTTCACCCGGGTACACCGCAGGGGGATTTACTACTTGATAAATGCATAAACAACTGTATTTTCAATACATCGAACACCTTATGCAGGAAATACATGAAGTTACGTTGGAAAATAGTTAGTCTCTAATCAAGTTTTTACGGCTCCTTCCCCGTTGACACCCCCCAACCACCCCCGTACCATTTCACAATGCTAGCGAGCAGTACCCCCGGGAGGTTTGATTCTTAGACACGCGAGGTGACTGAATGAGTAAGCGAATAGCTCACGGACTGACGATTGCTTTATCGATTGTCAGCTTAGGAGCCGGAGCGACTCAGAAGCCAACGAGCTCAGAGTCCAATAAAGCCCAGGCTAATACGAAAGCTGCGGTAGAAGTTGTAGTACCGGCAAGCGCGGTCAGCAAGGCAAAAGTGAAAGCAGATAAGCCTTACCAGGTAGGAACAGCTTCGTGGTACGGAAGCTATTTCCAAGGCAAACCGACGGCCAGTGGTGAGCCTTATAACATGTACGATATGACGGCAGCCCATATGAACCTGCCGTTGGGGACATTTGTAAAGGTGACCAACCTCCGCAATGGACGTTCCGCCGTGCTGCGGGTCAATGACCGCGGCCCTTATGTCGATGGCCGCGTGATTGACGTCTCCTACAATGCCGCCAAAGCCCTCGACTTCAAGGCGCGTGGACTCCAACGTGTCCGCATAGACGTTGTCCACCCCGAACTAGTGGCCAGCCTCCGCTAGCCTTCCAGCTACATAGGCTTTAAACTTCTTGAGGATGCTCACTCCTCGAGACAGATTAATTGTTGCTTTGGACGTATCGTCCGCAGCCGCCGCGAGAAAGATAGTGGCGGCTGTGGGCGAGTCCGTCTCTACCTTCAAGGTGGGGATGCAACTGTATACAGCTGAAGGACCCGCCATGGTGCATGAGCTGGTGGCGGCTGGGCGGAAGGTGTTTCTCGACCTGAAATACCATGACATTCCCAATACTGTGGCTTCCGCTGTCAAAGAGGCTGCGGGATTGGGAGTGAGTATGCTGACGGTGCATGCGTCCGGGGGATCGAAAATGCTGCGTGGGGCGGTGGATGCTGCGGCTGCGAATCCTTCGCTGATGGTGCTGGCGGTGTCTGTGCTGACCAGTATGGATGCGGCTGATCTGCACGAGATTAGAGTTGAGGGGTCAGTTGAGAAACAGGTTCTGGCGTTGGGGAAATTGGCTGTTGAATCTGGATGCCAGGGGCTGGTTTCGTCGGCCCGGGAAGCTCTAGCCTTGCGCAAGGCTTACGGGGATAAGTTTGCTCTCGTGACGCCAGGAGTTCGACCGGCCGGAGCGGAGCATGGAGACCAGGCTCGCGTGGTTACACCCGCTCAGGCTCTTGAGGCGGGATCGAGTCACATCGTAGTAGGAAGGCCGATAACCGCAGCGAAGGATCCAGCAGCTGAAGCGCGAGCGATTCTAGGTGAGCTTGCCGGTGCCGCTGCACTCAGCGTTTAACGCTTCGTATCAGGGCATGACTTCAGCCGTGCCCTAATCTAACCACTTCCCAAAGCGCGGCCCATGAGGCGCAATCTTCGGTTGGTCAGTTGCGCCCCTTTGGGCGCCTAAACCAATCCCACAAATAAAACGGTGCGCCTAAAGGCGCACCTGATACAAATCTCTGATGTTGGGAACTAGAGCTTCTCGTAAAAGTCGCACGCCGAGCAGGAGATGAAAATCCCGCCGGGGACGCCGCGCTCGCGGTCTTTGACCCGCTTTACGATGCGGGTGGACTTGCCGCATTTGGGGCAGTCGGTGCTCTTGGACGTGTCCATTACTTTCTTACGGTCTGCAGTTTTAGCAATCTTGGCCATGTTTTCTCCGAAAATTTATTTTACACGAGGACGGAGGAAACTGTCTTTGGGTCCATTGTAGGGTTGTGCCCTATTTGACGCGTGGGCCGTCTTATTGCATAACAGAGCGAAAAGGAGACTCTGTGGGCGCAAAAAAAATGACCTCAATTGGCCAGTCGGTGCCGGAGTTGCCGGCCGCTCGCGTCGAACGCGCACAACAGCATTACAGAGATGCACTCGGCTTTGAGATTGGATGGCTTTACCCAGGCAAAGAGATTGGGGCCGTGTCACGCGGCGATGTGGCGATATTTTTTCGCAAGAGGACGTTGCCATTCGAACCGGCCGTTCATTGGGTATTCGCCGAAGATATCGATGCGTCGTACCAGGAACTGAAATCGTTAGGTGCGAACATCGTAGATCCTCTGGAAAAAAACCCTGGGGACTACGGCAATTCACCGTAAAGGATCTGGACGGAAATCTTCTATTTCCACCATGACTAACCAAACACCGAAGAGGCGGATCAGAACAAAGTGAGCAAAATCAGTCCTCATCAGAAACCCAAATATGGCAAATTAAGTTTTTGCGCAGGCACCTGGTTGACAGGTCGGGGTTCTTCCCTTAACGTAACACTTTCATGCTGACGGGACGCCATCAC